>Ga0209208_10003086_pt1 | contig 23970 bp, 24 predicted proteins | sample S1TSphfallax_3_FD_187694 | JGI IMG/M metagenome (GOLD analysis project Ga0209208, IMG submission 187694) | Host-associated microbial communities from peat moss isolated from Minnesota, USA - S1T2_Fd - Sphagnum fallax MG (SPAdes) (version 2) | ecosystem: Host-associated > Plants > Peat moss >...
GAGACACATGGGTTGCAAAATTACCTTAGAGTCAACTAGAGTTAATTTCTAATTCAACCCTATTAACTCCATAATTCACTTCCAGTTAACTCTTAGGTCGACTAGGAGTTAATAATATTTAATTAAAGTTAACTAGAATTTAATTAAAAGTTAATTAGGACTTAACTGGGAGTTAATTATGAGTTAATTTTGAATTAACTAAAACTTAACTCGAAGTTGATTAAAAGCTAACTAAAAGTTAATTGGGAGTTAATTCAAATTTAATTAGAATTTTACTAAAACATAATTAAAATGAATTAAAAATCAATTGAAAGTAAACTATGAGTTAAATGAAAATGAACTAAAACTTAATTAGAAGTTAATTAAGAATGAACTAAAGTTAAACTAAAAGTTAGGTACATGGATGAACATTCAAATGAATGAGCTTCATGGCCTTGGCATCCATGACATTAAAGAAGAAATCTTGTCTTCATAATTTTTTTCAATTTTTGGAAATGAAATAATTACAATTGATGATTGAAGCTTGATTTACATCCATTACTATGTGATGGCAATTTTTAGGCATGTGCCTATTTTATTCACACTTAGACATTCAAATGATGGTGGAATTGGCAAAAACATCAAAGTTGTCATTTTTTTTTCTCTAATGAAATATGTGGTTTGTTTCAAGGTCAAATTACAAAACACTTTGTGTGTCTAGGAGTTGATGGTGCCTTCACATTTCAAAGGGTCAAATTTGGAATTATTGGTTTCATGAAGATAAAGCAAACACCTTTCTTCATTGGGATCCATTATATGGCACATAAAACAAACCTTGCAATGTAAAATTTGTCTTCCATGCCAATGGATTCCAAATTGGAAGATCTTCAAGTGTTTTATGCATATTTGTCTAGCTCCCCTAAATGCCATTTTGAATTCGAAAGGCTTACTGAAATTGTGAAAACAAAAGGTTTGAATGTTTTTCGAAATGTGAAAACCAGGTGGATTGACATGTTAACACTTTTGAAGCAAATTGGGAAAAAGTTTAAGATGTTGATTGTTAAGATGACAGTTGATTTTGGTTCAATGGAGGCAACCAAGGCCAATATGTTAAATTTGTATGACATTGATACAATTATCAACCTACCATGTATTTTTCCCATGCTAGAATTCATTAATGTTTTGATGAAATTTGCAAAGGGCAAAGATTATTTGTATGTGATTACATTGTAATTGTCAAAATTTGCTAACCAAACCTGTATAGGATGTATGGTGATTCAAACACATCCTTCCAAGCTACAAACATTGATGTTCATTGATGTTGTTGTAAACACATCATGTAAGATTATGCAAGACTGGATAATTAATCTAAATGATGGCATATAACATTTGGCTTTTTGATTTATGGGACAATCCCACATGGTCCATTCCATTGATCCCTTAATTGGTCTCCATTTTCTAATTACTCACAATGACTTTGAAACAACTGTCATAGATGTGAAAGTCTAATGCACTATTGCATGTGATTTGTTGGTCATTGAGTTGCAATGTAAGTTTTTGAATCATGGGTTGATGAATGCATTTAAGGTCATTTATCCACAATATTGGTTATAACCAAATTGTGAATCCATTTTCATGACTCATTTGAGATTGATCAAAAGACATTATTGTACACTTGGGTGAAAACACATTAAGGTGGACCAAAAGCAATTGTTGAAAGTCCATTTTCAGAGTCCAAATCCGATGTATTTTCACATGAAACATTTAAATCATGTTGAAGTTAACATTTTTTTTCCATATCCAAGTTCATGTGCTTCTAATTTATACCTTTTTAAAACATCTTTATAAATATGGCTCTTGAAAAAATTAATTTGGATATCTAAATGGCCTTTGTGAATTTTGAGGTTTTCATTTTGATTTTTTTTTAAAAATGAGAAAACATTTTCTACTTGATTTTTTCATCTTAAATGTTATGAATCTATAATGTAGGGCCCCCTGAAATTTTGAACATTTTCTCCAAATCCATTAGAAGAAAAAAATCCATAACCATTAAAATATATATATATGACATTAAATGTGTCCAACATTGTAAAGTCCATTTTTCACTAAGTATTGGACTTTTCAGTGTATTTTTTTTCAAAGTTAGGAGGACTAGAATAGATGTTTCAATTTTTCAACTTATATTTTTTGAATTTTTAAAATGCATTTGAATTGTAAAAGCCAAGACTTGACAAAATCAGAAAAACTACCACTATGACTTCCATAAAAGTACACTGTAATGTTTTTTACCCACCCAAAAAACTTGGTACATCTGGTTCATGGGTTTCTAAACCATTTTTCAATGATATTTTGGATCTACATACATCCATTTTCAAGTTGACCATGAAAAGTAAAGCTCATAAGGCCATGGAAGACCCTAGAAATGAAAATCATGTCACTATTGCATCAACTTGCCATGTGCAAACAATTTGTTAGTTGTTCATCTTTCAAAGTTTGTGAAACTTGCTTAAATGGCCATTGTTCAAATCAGTAACAACATAGAACATGAGAAAACATTTTCCACATTAATTTTCATGAAGTTTTAAGTTTGAAATTGACTAGTTGAGCATTTGGACATTAGTATTTGCATGTTTGTTCAACATTTTTGCACTAAGAACACTTTCCTTTTCCAAGCTATAAATGTAGATTGGAATGGTGAACATAAGATCAGAATAAGATTGAATGCATGATCATTTTTTGCTCATAGTGTCACATGTTTTGAAATTTGATGTGATTTGTATTATAATACTAATTTTGTCAATTGTTATGGGCACTTTGTGTTGCAATAACCAAGGTCCTTGTGATTAAGGTTCAAATCCCCTACAAGGTCTTCTAAATGAGTAATTATATTTAAATTTTAAATTCTAATTACAAATGCTACATGTTACCTAATTGCATAATTGATTTATAAACTAAAAGGCTAAAACCTAGACATCTTTGCAAGCTTGAAGCCTTTGTTTTCCACTTAAATGTGTAAATGGGAGCCATAACATGCCTTTACCAATTCAAAAGTCTTTGTCAAATTGTCACATATGTGCTCACAATTTAGCCACATACATCACACTATTTTGTTAAGCAACTAGACATATGAGCACTCCCCTCACACATACCCTTGCCACTCATGCTACAAATGAAATATATATTTTAAAAACCATGCATATAATGTATTGTATCCACCAAGGTGTGGCAAAAGGATAGGTGCATTTTGGTAAGTTTTAAGTAAGTGTACATATAAAATATTGTACCAACCATAGGGGTGGCAAAAGGATAGGAACATTCTATTTTTGACCAAGGTTGGGTTTTAGGTGTATACATAAGGTACTTATACCCACCACATAAACACATTTGTCCTTTGCACACCACTTGTGTGTGCATATATCAAAAGGTTGGATAATGAATCGTCTAATGCAACAATTGAAAATTTGAAACAAAACATGAAAACTTAGAAGTGAATCTTTGAAAATAAGTTTTAATGCCTTCTATCATACATGCATGTATAATGAATTGTCTAATGCAACAATTGAAAATTTGAAACAAAACATGAAAACTTAGAAGTGAATCTTTGAAAATAAGTTTTAATGCCTTCTATCATACATGCATGTATAATGAATCGTCTAATGCAACAATTGAAAATTTGAAACAAAACATGAAAACTTAGAAGTGAATCTTTGAAAATAAGTTTTGATGCCTTCTATCATACATGCAAAGCTCGAAAAAATCACTTCAACAATAGAGTTAAAAAAAACTAGTGTAGCTTATGCTGTTGGCCCAAGTGTGAACACATTGAGGGTTCAACTCATTTTCCCTTTGAAACCCAATTTTTGCAATTTGTTTGAATTTTCAACAACAAAATTCACTCAAAAATCAATAGCTTCCACACCTTAGCTCTAAAAATTGTGAAATAAACTCTATTAAATCTGACTCATTGCCAAGGGGCTTTCCAACAACACCAAGAACACCCCCAAAATTCCAATACAGTTTCTCCAGTTTCGATTTTATTTAGTTTTCATTGAGAAAATGATTCAATAATCAATAGCTTCCACTTTGTAGCTCCAAACAGTCTCAAACCAAATCAGTGCACCCTTAGTCATGGAGAGCTTTGTGAGCATGGCATGAAGCCTTTCAAACCAAGTCTGCGCACCCTTACTCTCATTGAGAGCTTTCTAAGCATGGCATGAAGCGTCTCAAAAATGTTCCTTACCCTATACATAAAGCCCAACTTCACTTGCACACTTAGCAAATGAAACTCTTGTTCCTAGTACCCTAGTACCTAGGCTGGGTAGGCACTAATTAATTAATTATTTATTTATTTAAAATTGTTGAAAATTTCTGAAAAATATGTGGATGCCATGCCAAAAATCTGAATGAAGCTCTCAAGCCCAATGGCTTCATTATTTAGTTAGTTTAATGCCAAATTGTAAATCATCATTCTTTTTGTCAAATATAATTGATACTTAAAAATAATTAATTCATTATTAGGCATCTTGCTGCCAAACCAGGCTAGAGACTAGAGGTAGTAATTGGCACAAAAGTGGCAATGCTTGTTTCCATTTTGATGCTCAATTACAAGTTTGGGCCTCAAAAAAGCTATTGGGTTTGAGTCAAAAGTGGGAAATGGGGGATTACATGTGAATAGGGTTATCTATTCCTTACCCTATACATAAAAGCCCTACTTCACTTTCACACGTCAAAAATGAAAAGACATTGTTCCTTGATTTGGGCTCAATCCAGGCGTGTTTCCATTTGATACTCAGTTTTGTGTTTTGAGACTACCCAAAAGGCTATTGGGTTTCGGCCAAAAGTGGGAATGGGGATAATTTATTTTACACCTAGGAGTTCGTTTCGTCCAAGTGTGAACAGAGACATTATGGAGTCCCCTTCCCGCATACGCTAGGGAAGAGTCCTTCTTCTTCTTCCTCGGCTGCTGTTGTTGTTGTCGCGTCGCGCGAATAAACAAAATCGAGAGACACACACACACACGAGAGAAGATCAAGATCAGAGTTTTTGTGGATCGTGGGTGATGAAGTAGCAGCTGGAAGAAACGGTTGCAATGGCGGTAGACTCGAAAGAAGGTCAGTCAGTTGCACACATGCGTATTTTTCTTTCTCTCACTTCTTCATTTTACACAAGGACTCTGTTCTCTGCAGTCCCCCCCCCCTCCCCCTCCCTTCCTTTCGAGGATTGATTGTGTTGTAGGAAGGATCTCAAGGGAGTCTGAATTTTTTTTTAATTGTAAGATGCAGAGAGCTCTCGATGCTCAATTTTGTTTTTGGGTTTGCAGTTCTATTTTCTGGGATCGATACCTTTGTTGCAGCAATTGCCTGGAGCATCAGTTCAAAAGATTGCCGATGTCGTGAAGCTGCGACACTTTGGTGAGAGACCCAAGTCTTCCCCCCACCCCTTTTTGTGTGCTACAGGTTCTCTTTTCCTGTTGAATAATCCCATTTTCTTCATGTGAATTGGGATTCATTCTGCACTAAGTCCTGAAATTGTGAATGCCTTTTTTGTTTTGTTTTTTTTTTTTTTGGACAGAACCAGGTGAGATGCTGGTGCATGAAGGGTCACCAGGAGAAGGGCTTTACTTCCTCTACAAAGGAGAGGTGGAGTAGTGCCTCCTATTCATTGTCCCTTTTTCTCATATCATCATCATGTCTTCTTCACTTTCCTTTCCTGTCCATCTTTCAGAAGACTTGTAGCATTAACAGAATGCTACAATCAGAAAGAGCAAGAGGTGCATGAGGAGGAGCATTATGTTATGGGGTACAAAACGGTGGCAGTCATCATTATCATGTGGACCTACCGTGTGCATTTCGATTCACATTTGTTTGTAAATTTCTTGTATGTATTCAGGCAGAGGTTTCAGCATCAATCAGTGGCACCATGATGCAGCATACCATGCCCATTTTGAAGCCGGGTGACTACTTTGGATACGGTATGCTGACAAGTTGAAATCAATGATTTTACCCCTCACATTGAGCTTGTCTGTTGCAGCTTGATTCAGTGATTGGGCTTTCCCCTTCTTTGATTGAAGCTCAAGCTTTTGTTATCTTCAAATTTAGATTTGGGTTGTGGAGATTTATTTCTCTGGAATTTCATAGACATGCACAAGTTTCAGACTTTTGGGTGACCAAATTTTTATGGCATGTTGTTGGGTGGCAACAGCCTGTTCTGGACCTGTGAAAACACTCCACAAAGCTGACATAAATGCGATCACTGAGGTCCTCCTTTCCTTTCCTGTGAAGCACAAAAACATTAATTTAGGGGCCTTAACTGAATGCTTAGACTTGGGGTTTAATGTCTCTGTTTCATGGCAGATGTTTTGGAAAGTGATGGAGAGTCCAAATTGTCTTCCTCTTAGCATTGTGTTTGTTTGCAGCTGATGTGCTTTGTTCTTGGACATGAGGATGCCGACCTACTATCATCTGAGTCCATATGGACCACCAAACCAGATCAGACTAGTGTTTCTCTGGTGGAGCGCATTCTGCAGCTTGAGACCTTGGAAGTAAGTTTGCTGGATTTTATGGGTCAGATCTGATTTATAGTGAAAATGTGTGAAGAAATTCTTTTGAAAAAGGAATCTCTTGAAAAAAGAAAGCACTTGCGCACTTCAGGAAGTGTGTGCTCTTCACACAGCTTGGAGAATCAGATTGCAAAAATAGTGGTTAGATCTTCTGTGTAAAGATAACATAACTGTCATCAAGTTTTCAAGGATGTTTTTGGTAGGTTGATCTGTATCGAGGAGTTACGGAGAAGGAATATCCCTCATTTGGCGGCAATGTCTTTGGTGGGCAGCTATTGGGCCAAGTACATCTCCCGATAGCCCTTGACTTTTCTACATTCTATAGCTGTTCATATCAGTCAATAAATCTAGGGGGGATTTTTCTGGTAATGGACAAGAGATGGAGGCAATTTGTAATTGAAGAGTTAGGGTGCATATTGCAGGCTCTAGCAGCTGCCAGCAAGTCAGTTGATCCTTCCCTCCTTGTTCACAGCCTTCATTCATACTTTCTCCGCACGGGTGATGATCAAGGTATTGTCGCTTAACCCTCCTGGCCAATAATCACCTCCTTGTCGGAAAGTGCTCAAACATGCCACTTCATGATAGTTGTTGTGAAGAGGGACTGATACAGAAGAAAAGTCCAGGCATATGCTGCAGTCTTTCTTCCCTAAACCCTCAACCCTAATCCTAGTTCTTGGTGAGAGAGTCAAGTTTGTATGTGATAACTCAGGGTTAGAGAATTCAGACACTTGAGCAAATTCTGCATGATTCATCAGAACAGGCACCAAAAGTGGCATTTCTGTGGTAAACCCTAAACCCTGGATCATACTGTAGAAAATGTTGAATCATCCTGTCCATCCAGTTTACATGGTGTTTGCTTGGTCCACAAACCATGACGGTCTTTTGGGTGCCAATAAATCTCAGTGCCAATCATATACAAGGTAGACAGGACTCGAGATGGCCACACGTTTGCTACCCGACAAGTGTTGGCTATACAGAAAGGCAGAGTTATTTTTACCATGTATGCTTCTTTCCAGGTATTGCTCTCTGCTTTTGTTTTGGTTGCTAAAACATGATCTCATGTAGGAGGAGTGGACTCTGATCATGTATTGGACCTGCAAAATGCCACAAGAAAGAATCTCCTTTGTGAGGAGGAAAAACAAAAAAACCCCACATGTCTAAACACTGTCTGGTTGGTCATGTGAATATCCTTCAGAGAGCTGCGGATGGTGTTGAACATCAACAGCCAATGCCAGATGCACCCAACCCAGATGAGGTGCATTCAGTTCAACCCACTCACTTTCTATGTATTTTGCAAATCTGTAGACTCTGTTTTCAGACATGTACGATTTGCTTGGTACTGGATTTTCTCAGTATTAAAATTGGTTCAATCTCTACAGGTTCGTCCATGGGAGAAAGTACTGGAGAGTTACCGTACAGACCCCCGCATCCCCTTGTAAGTAGTTTCTTGACACATTTGGACTCCCATTTTTACACACTTAGAAATTGAGTTCTATAGGTCATCTTTGCAACAACACTATTATATTGTATTGTGCGCATGGAGGGTCCCTGAAATGTGACCTTATTTTTCAACAATGGGTGATAAGCTTTTCCTGGTGGTAAAGCTCTTCAATAACATGACTTTCAGGAAGATAAGGCAAAAACTGGCATCTATGAAAGTTGCACCAGCTCCTTTGGAGATGAGGTTTGTTGAACCTATAGATCGCGTTATACGCCAAGTTTTGGAACCAAGGTGAGAGTGTGTACATCATCATCACTTTTTTCAGCTGAACTTTTAATTCTTAGGTTTTCCTCATTCTTGCTTGCTGGCTCTGATAAGAGGCAGGTAATGGGTATTATATATTTACAGACAGAGGGTCTGGATGCGATCGAAGGGAAAATTATCTGATGACCAGGCTCTTCAGCGGTATGGAATTTTTCAGAACTTTCCCAAAGTAGAGATCTGTAGTTGGGTGTTCAAACTATAGTTCTTTGAATTTGATATGTGGGTTTCTGTTATGATTGTTGCAGTGAAGGATGTAGGAGAGAAAAAATATATGGTTGCTTTGCCATGATAACTCTAGATGCAGTCTCTTTGCTTGGGACTGAAGCATTTTTCCTTTACCCCTGTGTATTCATCTAATTTGGATGGTTTTTCCATGCCTCTGAGAGCTCATTGCATACATAAGTATCTGAGAGCTTGTTGCAATATCTCTTATTTCTCTCTTCTCATAACTGATGGCTGATTTCACAGATGCGTTGCTGCATATGCATCCGATTGGACATTTATAGAAACAGCCTTACGGCCTCACAAACACATACCAGGGCGTGATGAGATGCAGGTTCTGAGTCTTGACCACTCGTACGTTACACTTCTTTCACCTTGGGTTTTTTCCTTTCTGTCAGTGGTTTTCCAGCTTGCATCAATCAATATTCTTGCTACTATAACATTAGTTGGCTTTGGGCATTGGGTTTCTTGTTATCAATCTGTTCAGAGTGGCCAAATTTCTGCATGTCTCTTCGCATGAGGTCTTTTGTATTGACAATCGTACAAAGGTTGCAAAGTTAGAAGTGATTTTGTCTCCTTGAATTTGTCTTTGAGAAATTCACAAAGAGAAATTCACATCCCAAGGTGGTGGTAATTGTGCAGTATGTGGTTCCACAAGCCATTCAGAGCTGATGAATGGCTTCTATATGTGGTACGTCATGTATTCTTCACCTATGTGTGCACATCATTATGCTAGCCTTGATTTGTTTCTTACACCCTAAACGCTAGACCCTAAACTATTCTGTTTTCCATATGCAATTTGTATAATCTCACTGACCCAACTTCAAGGTCATGTGCACTTTTGGATCTCATGGGTGTATATATCATAATGTTTTGGATTGCTATGCAACTGTTGCAGCAAACAAGCCCACAAGCAGGCCATGGACGAGGTTTGGTCTTTGGCCAGATCTACACACAAAGTGGAGAGGTATTGATGCCCTTTTCTGTTTGTATATCATGTACAAAGGTCATATAAGACTCTGCACACAAACTTTGCACACGAATAATGTACACAAAAAGATTGTCCTGGTTGTATATTTAACCATTTTCCAATCATGCTTTTTTTGTGTACAGCTCGTCATCTCTACAGCTCAAGAAGGGATGTTGCGGAAAACAGATCATGGAGTGAAATCCAGACTCTGAACTGTAAATGATTGTCACTATGTAAGGTGTACACTATTCAATGAAGAAGCAAATAGAGGGTGGAAGACAATGGTGGCTAGTTAACATTCGAAGGTTTTATTGTGCCTGCAGATGTCACAAAAAACCGTAGTTAGGGTCTCGTTTTTGTTTTCCCAACAAACATTGGATGATATGTTATCACATTGAGTTGCATAACTGATATCGTGGATCTATTTGGAATCGATTGCAATTTGCTTAGGATTTCCTTCTGCACATATATTGTAGTTCTGTTTCAAAATGCTTGCAGCAAAAGATCCAGCTCAATGAGAAATGGAGCCACCGGCTGCAACTCATGAGTTGAGTTCACTGTTTAACTCATTAACTCAAAATTTCTAAAAACAGAAAGCATTACAACCTAGCCTATGATTCAGTCACTCCGCCCTTCGATGTAGCCTTTTTTTGGCTGGCTCTATATAGCCAAAAAGCTATATTAAAAATTAAAAGTGGTAAAATCAAGTGCCTTTTGAGATTTTCAATAGCCAGAATTTGATTAAATTTTAACAAAATTTGCCAAATTTCTATACATCATTCATGTAAAGTAGCCAAAAGTATAAAAGGATGCCTTTTTGTCTTCATTCTTTGATATTTAGCTTGTAACCAAAATTTGGCTAAATCTTTTTGTGGACAATTGCCACTTTAGTTACAAAACACAATAGATAAAAAAAACACTGCTTAACCGAGAACCCACCATTAAAGAGTTCCTTTGTATTACTCTTGCATCCCCTAGAGTTTAAATAGATAAGGATCAATTAGTCATGGTTTAGGGTTTAGGGTTTAGTAGGTGGTTAGTGATAGTGAGGAAATATAGGAGTTTGAATGATCACAATATTTATGTAGACCTCTAATAAGGGTCATGTGGTTTTTCCCTTTGTTTCTAGGCTCTTCAATACCTACAATACAATGTTTCAAAGTGTTTCATTTACTCTACATGGTATTAGAGTGTATGGTGAAGAAATTTAAGTCCGTGTGAGTTGTTAGTTTTGTGTTGTGTGAAGCATGCTCCTTTCCATTGTCATTTTCAAAAATATATATTCTCTTACTCCTCAATCATGTCTAACATGAGAGATAGTTTAGTCGTTGAATATACGACAAGTGGTGTGTCACACTAGCCTTGTCATTTACATTAAAAAGTATCTTATGGCAAAAGAAGAATTATGGAAATTCAAATGTTTTACCATGCAATAATATAATCTTCAAAAAAAGTCCTCTAAAAGAAATCAAAATCCTTTATCATAATCTCAAGTTTCAACACAAGCCAAAATATTGTCTTTCAAAAATCCTCATACAAAAATAGACCTACTACTAAGGGCCAAAATCCCTTAAGCTACTATACTCCATAATGAATCTAAACACAATATCCTTGCCTACCAAGGCAAGGCCAACAAATTGTATGGGACTAAAAATTATGTAGGTTGAAAGTTTCATATTAAAAATGTCTTGCTTCAAGAGGGTCTATGGTCCATACTTTGTCTATTTCAACCTAATGCTACAACTAGTCACAATTCAAGATCCATAGTTCCCTTTGTAGTAAGTTTAGTTGGAAAGGATGCAAAAATCTTTTAGAGACTAAGGACTAAAGCATTAACCGTCATGAACTTCTCAATAATGGATGAAATCATCCCTTGCATATTTAAAATTAATTGATTTACAAATCTCTTGGAGGTCATTCCAAGATCTTTTCAAGACTAAGAATGTTGTAAAGATGATAATCCTAAAAGTAAGTTTTAAAATCTAGCTTAGAAGGAGGGAATGTTTTTGAATTTTTTTGGTTTGTCAAAAAAACATTCATTTGGGTTGTAGGAATTGGAGAAGTCATACTAAATGAAGAAGTTGATATTTGTGTATTGAATTCACAAAAATATGATTTTTTTTTCTCATAATGATCACACAAGATGATACTCCAACCTTTGAAAAGCTAATTTCAAAATTGCTCCAAGAAAAACAACGGCAAAAAGTTGAAATTTGGGAAGAAAGAGAAAACAAAATGTTTTTAATGAAGATCCAATGAAAATCAAACATATCAAAGGGCGACTACAATGGTGATAGGGACAAACATTTTAAAACCATATGAACAACAATGATGATTATTTTTACAACAAGGAAAACTACAATTATTGTGGTATGCCAAGCGGCAAGAAAATTGTAATCCTTAAAATTCCAAATAAATAAATATAGGAATCAATAAGAATTGATTTAAACAAGTAAAATTTTGTGACAAAAAGTGAGGCAACCGGTATGTTTTTTTTTTTTTTTAAATTTCATTCCCATTCTTGATTTTTAAGGTTTTAGGTTTTGATGTTTGTTTTGTTGCAACTTCTTTTTTTCCCCATATTATTGGTTGTTGATGTTATTTGTCTTTTGTGAACTCTTTTTATTCTTTGTCTTTTGTGCATTATTGGAATGTAATTTGCCTACCTTTAGATATTTAGATTTTGTTAGGTGCAATATGGAGATTGTAAAAACTTCAAATTTGGTTTGACAACACATTTTCTACGAGTTCACAAAACTAAGATGGTGGTTGCAAAAAATATTATATGTGCCTTGGCATTTAACCAAATTTTCAAGAATAATAAAGGTGTTGTCAAAACATTAAGGTTTGATAGATAAAACATGTGAAGAAGGATAATGAAAAGGATTTAGTTAAACACCATCAAAAAGATGTTTCTTGGGTGAACAAAACATGAACCAACATTCAAACTAGTTGCCTCAAACAATGAAAGGTTTGATTTTCAATTGGTGAACAATAGAAACAACAATATTTCCAAAGAAAAAGGACATTGTGAAGACAAATTAGTCTTAAAATGTTTGAAGAACATCTAAAACATTATATCCATATCTCATAAGTAAAAATTCCAATTTTTTTATTTGACCAATTTGTGGACCAATTTGTAGTTGCAATTCATAGTCTTAACAATATGCTTTTTCTTTTCTTTCCTTTTTAAATTCCATCCTTTTCCTTTCCTTTTTCTAAGTTTTGAAATTTCCAATAAACCTAACCTCATCTCTAGCTTGTGTTTTCTAAAACATATAGAGTGATCGAGGCTTGCTTAGTTATTTAAACAAGCAACCTCAAATCATAATAACCTAACTTGTGCTTTTGAAAGTAGTTAGGATGTTTAGCTCATTGAACAACCAATCTCTAGTTCTAATTACTATTGAGCTTGTCCTTTATAAAATAGTCAAAATGTTTGGTGCTTGCTTGGTTTATTGGGCAAGTAGTTTCCAATCCTAACAACCTAACTTGTGCTTTTAAAAATAATTAAAGTGTTTGTGGCTTGCTTCATTCATTGGGCAAGTAAACTTTAGTCCTAACAACCTAACTTGTGTTTTTTAAATAGTTAGAATGTTTGAGGCTTGCTTAGTTCATTGGGTAAGCAATCTCCAATCCTAATAACTTAACTTATGTTTTATAGTCAAAGTGTTTGGTCTTTGTTTGCACTATTGCAAAGCATATCATAGTCCACTAAACATTTCCACCCAAATCAAGCCAAATGGAAAGGAGCTCACTCAAAGAAGATGGTTTATACATGAGCATGAAGCTTAAGATTGAAGCTTTGAGCTTAGAACTTAAAGTTTAATGTGATTTTAATCCACCTACTTGGATGAATATGTCCATAAATGAATGATTTCATATGGATGAATTTCATTTATGATTTGGATTAAATAAACAAATCATTGGATGAAATTCATCCATGATTGGAAGATAAATAAATTCAAGATTGTTTATATCCACCTTCATTTGTTGTCCAAATATTTGTATCTCAAACTTGAATGTCATTTAATAATGATGGATAATGAAATTGTGATAATAAGGGAAAATATGATGATGGGACCAAAATGATTTTAAAAAATTTGTTTAAGAAATCATTTTCATGAACAATGTTAAGCAATTCAAAAAATATTGTCATGGATGAGTGTCACCCCCCCACACCCCTGCCCAATTGTTGTTAACAACATTATATATTTACTTTGTGGAAAATTGGGGTGTCTTAAAATAAATAATTATTTTCAAAACCCCATTGTCATTTATGATAGTAAGTTGTTTGAAGAAAGCTAATTAAAGTGCCTAAAACTGAATTTTGGTTTAATCTCAAAAACCCATTATCACTAATGACATTAAGTAGTTTTGAAATATTTAAAACATTCAAAACCTATTATTATCAACAACATTGGTTAAATTTGAAAAAACTTGTGGCATCCTTGAGGAAAAATGAATAAAAAGCCCATTGTTGTCAATGACATTATCCAATTTGTCTAGAAGAAGAAAAAAATTAAAAAATTAAAAAAAAACAATGACCATGGGGGGATGTTAATATAATAATGGTAGTATATATATATTATTTATTTATTTATATTTAATATTTAATTTTTTTCTGAATAATAACATTTAAAACCATAACCATGGAATACATCTATAATGGAATTTACATTATCTTATTCAACAAATGTTATATCATATATAATTAGATTGTGTGTCATTAAGCGTTAGATAATTGAAATTATGGGGAAGAATTTATCCATAATAATTTAATGATAAAATAAAACATTAATCCATAATTTTGATCAAAGTCTATTTTTAAAAAACATGTACTAAATGTAATTTATTTATTTCATCCATATATTAGATGAATGAAAATAATAATTCATCCATTATGAGGATGAATGCTTACATTCATCCCCATGTTTGCTTTTAGGTATACTCATACAACATTCATTTTGTGATTAAATTCTTGGATTTTATTTGCATGTGTATAAGGGAGAAAAGATTTTACCATCCCAAGTTCCAACTCTAAGCTCTAGGTTAAAGATCATGCGGTAGCATGCTTCTTCACCCAAAAATCATGATAGTTCAATGGACCATTTCCACCCATTTCCATTCAAATGTGTGCAACCATAGGATGGTCTATCTTGTTGCAAATGAAGGGGAGTTCAACATAACCCGCCTTCAACATCCCCCCATGCATGTGACCTAAACTCCACTCTATCCACTTCATGGTGGGATTGTTCCTTTATGCACTCCCTACAAATAGTCAAAACAATCACAAATGTACAAACCATTCATCATATTCTACCTATTTATGTTATTATCATTATAGGAAAAAAGGCCAACACTTTGCACCTTGATTTGCATTACAAAAAAATACTTATAAATGTCTTAATGGCCATTGAATTTTCTACTACATGTTCATATATCATTTGCATCGCTAGACATGAAAACTTTTTCAATTTCCCATTCCCTACTAAAAATGGACAATATCCATCTCCTCATTTGTGTCCCAAATCCAACACCTTGTTTGTGGATATAATGCAAGATATTCCATGGTGAACCCCAAGACTTTGTCATAAATGTACTTTAATGCCATCCAACTTGTTGGCTTAGTTTTGTTCCTCACATACTACTTCAACACATGCAAATACCACTCAAAAGGGTAGCACAAGCCACTTTCCATAGGCCCGCATATTTTTAATTCATCTAAAAGGCGAATAATGAGTTGGGTTTGCAAGTGAAAAAATATTGGTGGCCACCAAATCTCCAACATGTCATGCCATGTTAATAAAGAGTTGGGTCATTTTGGGGTCCAAAAGACTTATAGTTTATTCCAAGCATAATATTAATGTTAAAGGATATAATTATAGGTTCAAGAGTTCATTTTTTGATGTGTCGTGTATATCTACATGTAGACATTATTCACTACACATACACTTCATATATTGTTATTGCCCATCATGGCGTTTGGTTATTGGTGGAATTTGGATTTTGATGGCCCATTGAGTTTGATAGTGTGACAAATCAATGTGTTTTGATTATGATCAAACATTTTTCAAAATGACTGAAGTTGGTGCCATTGTTGGGTCATAATAGTGAAAGAACTACTTGTGCATTTATAGATAGGGTGTTTAGCATCTTTGGTGCCCCAACCAAAGTAGTCATTGACCAAGGTGTGGAGTTTCATTGGGAATTTCAAAAGTTTTGTCAAAAAGCATTGAACAATCATTGGATGATTTCACAAGATTGTCCTAAGGCAAATCGATTAGTTAAATATATGGTGTAGATGGTGAAGTGAGGTTTGCATATGTATGGGCTTCAAAATGGTCATACTATACATTGGAATTTGTAATTGGTATCGTTAGTTATGGGGTATAAGTTCAATTGACAAGCTTCTCTTGTATTATTAACACTGTAATTTCTATTGTTTGACTTTGAGTTCAAGCTACCAATTTTAATTGGATGAATGCAATGGTGATAATCAATTTGGATGATATAAAGGTGTGGCTTTAAACATGTGAATAATGAATAATTTGGTTCCAACATGTAATGTCAATGTTTATGGATTTAACATTGTTCAACACCAAGATACGTTACATTATGCCATCATGTGAGAAGGTGGTTATTGACCTTAAATTCATAAATTTGAGTTGAAAGATTATTTGTTCTTGTAACAAACATTACAAGCTTTGTTAGATGTGACTATAGGATGTATTATTTTGCATGTGTGAAAGGTGCTACCTTCCAAAATGTTGTTGTTGGAAGGCTAAATGGTTAGATAGGGAAAGACCATGTGCATAATTGCACACCATGTCATCTTCCCAATGTGAATGACCAAATTGACTCATGTTTAGTTGTTGTTTTAGCTAGCCTATGGACAACTTTATGTAGGCAACTTTAAGGGCAACCATTATATTATTTGTGATTGGTGTTCTAAAAGATGGTATATGGGATGTCTTATGCCACCATTGGCTGAAATGTTGATTGGAAAATGGTTTTTGTCTTCAATGCACAAAATAAACAAAAAAAAGAAAAAGTTTTAATTAGGGAATATCCTAAGTTTTTCTTTATGATAATTCCTAGTTGGTTAAGGATTTGGGGCATTACAATTAAATAACTAACAATGGGGCTCACATATGCACTTGACTTATTAGTCCCTCACCTTAAAATGTTTGGATGTGATGCACCTTTTAAAATGTTTTGTGTCATTTGTTTTATGTAGGTGTGAACAATGATAAATGTAAATGTTGACATGGTAGCTCACAACACTGGCATTAGTCCCCTTTTAATTTGTTACAATGTTAAACATGTGTTGAACCTTGAATGAATAGTTAATTGACATGTTTTACAATGACATTTCTGGGGACTCACCAATAGGGGGGCACAAAACAAAACACGATTTTCTCTATGTACCCCTATATTGTGCACACCATATTTTATATTCATTTGATCTAGTTACCTTTTGTTTGATGGAATGTCCTTAAAAAACTACAATTCATATTGGATGATTTATCATTAGACAAGACCATAGAACAAGACTTATCACAAGCTTCAATGGCTATTGAAAAAAACAATCTTTAAGTAACAATGGTTTACATATTCTAACCATTGGTAAGAAGTGGATGCATGGTGAAAAGTCTAGATTTTACTTGCCAATAAATGATCATGACAAGAAGATCAAAATTTAGTTTATTTTCAATTGCAATTTTGATTCAAATTTGTTTATCATAATTGCATTGTTGTCAATATTTGTGTATTCATGTATGTACGTATGTGGGAGTGTGTGCATGCATGCGTGGTGGGTTGTAGTATTGTGGCTTATAATTTATTTGTAGGATTAGGTTTTGTGTGTGTGATATATTATGATTTCATAGTTTACTATTGTGGATTGGTTGTGAATTCATTTAAAAATGTGCATTTTTCATTTATGTGATAAGGTGGGTGCAAGTTCACAAAATTAAACTTTCTTGAGAGGAAGAAGAAATTGCTAGTCTTATAATGTATTTTGTTCACAATCCAATCTTAATCTTGTTGTATCCACTCCTTTCTAGACGAGTTGGTTTTGGAATTGATTGTTCCAAAAGTATTACGCATAGTTTCACCAACATGAATTAGAATGAAAGTGGTCCACCTTATTGGGTACTAGAAGATGATGACACTTGGACAAGAGTTAATATCAAGGTTCTCTTATGTTCCAACTAGGTGGTATGTTCAAAAGTTGATACATGCCCAACTAGTTGGAACATAAGAGAACTTTGCCATTAAGTTCAAAACCATTACAATTCTACTTATATTTCAATGATGATGATTAATCAAAGTTTGGTTTAGAAAGGACAAATTTATGTTTCATAAGTTGTAAATCATCACTTTGAAAGTTTCAAATTGGAATTTGTTGAACCCATCCCAAATAAAGAGGCAAGGAAAGGTGTCTTTTCAAACTTAAATTATTATTATTATTATTTTCATAGAGACAATTTTCAATACCAACTTCATCAATTTGCATCACATTTTTCTTTGATTGAATATTAATCCAACTATTGAATTAGAATTGAATTGAATTAAATTCAACTTGCAGTTTTTTTTGCAGGAGGTGTGTGATATGACCATGTTATTATGTGGCCTTTTATTCGGTCACCACGCTCTAAAAGGCCACGAATTCGACCTTTTCTAGAATGCTCTTCCTGGTGCAAATTTAGGTCTTTCTTCTTCCTTAGGGTTTTCGGTTGCTCGGGATTTCTCTCTCGGAATCGTTTTCACATTTCCTCGTGAGCAATTCGAGAGTGTTTGGTAGATTTTGGCGAGAGCAATTCATTCGAGTGTTTGTGGATCTCGTGAGCCCCAGTTCTTGAAGCTCAGAAGAGAACATTCGATCAATGGATTCCAGGTTGCACAGGATTTTCTCAGGAGCAGGGGGTGCGGGTGGCGGTATGGGAGGACCGCATCCTGACTCGCCGTTGGTAGACTCCTCGGAGCAAGTCTACATCTCGTCGTTGGCGTTGCTGAAGATGCTCAAGCATGGTATTTTATTTTTTTCCTGTGATTTTTCTTCTCTCTTTACTTTCGTTTCTGTTTCTGATAGAAGCATAACGAAGAAGTCGACAGATAGGGTTCGTTGTTTCTCCTCTAATGGCAGTTTTTCGTCTGCGTACTTCTTCTAGGGTTCATTCCCTTGAGCTTTACAGATTTTCGAATCCTGATTGGCGAGGGAATTGTATTTGTTCAGCTAAAGCTGCGAAGAAGTAGACAGGTTTTAGGGTTTCTTCTCCTAAGTTTATTGTCTGTGGGCTTCATCTGGAGTCCTGGGGTTCGTCCCCTCGAGCTTTCGAGATTTTCGAAATCTGATTTTTGAGGGAGTTGTATTTGTTCAGTTTAAGCTAAGAAGAAGTAGACAGGTTTTTAGGGTTTCTTCTCCAAAGGTTATTGTCTTGGTCTGGAACCCGAGGGTTCATTCCCTCGAACTTTCAGGATTTTCGAAACCTGATTTGTGAGGGAATTGTAATTTTTTAGTTCTGTTGGGAAACAAAGTCTGCTTGTTTTGTTCTGTGGTTTGGTACTATGATAACAAGAGTATCTGATGATCGGTTTTGCCATGAGACAGAGGTGTTGTCTATGGTTGAAGGATGGGTTCAGACATATGTCACTGTCTGAGTGGAATTGCTGAAATGAGGGGTAAGATGTGTCTTGTGGGCAGGGAGGGCAGGAGTGCCGATGGAGGTGATGGGACTTATGCTGGGTGACTTTGTTGATGAATACACTGTGCGAGTTGTGGACGTTTTTGCCATGCCACAGAGTGGGACTGGCGTGAGTGTAGAAGCAGTTGATCATGTCTTTCAAACAAAGATGTTGGATATGCTGAAGCAAACTGGCAGGTAGGCAGTGTCAGTTTCTTTTCCTCTTTTGTAGATGCTGCAAAGTTTGTTTTTAGACCTTCTTTCTCTCCTTGTTGGTTCTGAATGATATCTGAAATCCCTCAACTTCTTGTTCAGTAAGGCACAGTTGGTTGAATTCATTCTTATGTTTTTGCATAGCACCATTGTAGAATACAGCCACCTGTAGATGAGGGCATGCATTGGGGCTACCAAATACCCCCAAGGAACCCTCTTCCATGAACTTGCAACAACTGCTGGGTCTAGATGCCATCTATGTGCTGCATCAAGTAATTGAAGTGAACCTGTGCATTGATTGAGCCTGGATCTGTTTTTGTTTCTGTAGGCCAGAGATGGTTGTGGGATGGTATCATTCACACCCTGGTTTTGGCTGCTGGTTATCAGGCGTGGACATAAATACTCAACAGGTACACCAAGGTTCAGCTGAAGATGATGGATGATATCTGATATACAGGAATCATTGAGAGTGTGTGGTCCTTTAAACTTGTCTTAAAAGCTCAATCCTCTTCACTCAAAGAAACCCACTGGATGTTGGAAACAGTTGTTATGTTCTTGATGCCTCATCTTGTTCAGGTCTTCTGATGAGACAGCAAGCAGCATGCTATTAATATCTCTTTTGCATACATGCTGAGAAGCTCAGTCCCCCTCACTGTCTTAGCCATATACCCACAAAAAGCAGATATTTTTGCACACATGTTTTCATGCCTGATCCAGGAGTAACTATTCACTCCCTGATGTGTGTTCTGTTCATGATTCCAGAGTTTTGAGGCTTTAAATCAACGTGCAGTAGCAGTGGTGGTGGATCCTATCCAGAGTGTGAAGGGGAAGGTGGTGATTGATGCATTTCGTCTCATCAATCCACAGACCATGATGCTGGGACAGGAGCCTCGTCAGACTACTTCCAACCTAGGTCACCTTAACAAGCCATCTATTCAGGTTGCTACAGCCATTTTGCCTGAAGTATTCTGGTTTTGTTCTCATTTTTTTGTCCTGCGGTGAATATTTCATACAAGATCAAGGTCCATCTGGCATATTCTGTTGTTTTGGTTGTCCTGTTGGAGTCTTCTGATGAAGTCCCTGTTGTCACCTGGGATCCATGTGCAGTCCTTGCTCCTACTAAACATAAGCAGGAAAATTACAAGATTGAAAAGAATGAGTTTTCTTGACTGCTAGTCAATTTTGTGTCTGAGTCTTCCAGTTGCTCCTGGAAATGCACCAGTAACTCAGGATGCAAATGTTTCTATATTGGTTTGCAAAAATGTTGGGCTGACTACTATATACACTTATCTATACCTACCATTAGGAGCTGATGACATCAGTGGGAAGTCATGGCACCTTGTTGCTGTTATCCCTGATGAAGGTGATGATGGTATGACACATTGTTAGTGACACTCATAAGGTTATGACCATGCTTATTCTTGTCATGTTACCTTGATAGGTGTTGTGGAATTTTGTCTGTAATCTCATGGATGTGTGTGTTCAGGCTTTGATACATGGGTTGAACCGGCACTACTACTCCATTGGGATCAACTATCGGAAGAATGAGCTGGAGGAAAAGATGCTATTGAATCTTCACAAAAAGAAGTGGACAGATGGACTGAATCTTCAGCGCTTTGACAATCATAGTAAAACTAATGAGAGCACAGTGCAGGTAAATCCAGTCCTGTTTTTTCAATTGGAAGGGAGGAAGGAAAAGGCAATAGAGGTTTTTTGAGGATATGACCGATAACTTTTAGTTACGTTTGTTTTGTTTGATAATAAATCAAGAATGTGACATTTTGGTATGTTGACAAGTTTTGTTGCCACCATTTTCTATTCCAGGAAATGCTGGAGTTGGCAGTCAAATATAACAAGTCAGTTCAGGAGGAAGATCAGCTATCTCCAGAAAAGCTGGCAATTGCTAATGTTGGCCGCCAGGATGCCAAGAAGCACTTGGAAGACCATGTCTCCAACTTAATGTCATCTAACATTGTCCAGACACTAGGCACCATGCTTGACACTGTTGTCTTTTAAACTTCTGGTAATGTGTAAGACACTCCTTCACAAATTGAAATAATCCTTTTATTTTAGAACTCAGACAAACTGCAACAGACACACAATGGAGGAGAAGATTTGAAGTGGTTAAAAAAGTTCCTGATTGCTTCTTAGGTGCTGGTAAAAGAACACAATACACTGGATTATGTGATCCTCATTGCTTGAATCTTTCTAGTGATTATTTCTGCGGTATGTACACAGTGCAGACTATGCACAAGCAAAAACAGATTCTGTGTGTACTCATTGCAATCTTCTTGGTTAAGTATGAGTACTGGTAGTTGAGTCATTGCAGAAGTAGTAGGTGAGATAATAAGCTTACACTTTCTCACAATAGCTCCATCTGTGTTTTTGGTATTTGCTTGCTAGTTGGCAAACTGGATCAAGTGAGCATTACACAGTCTTATTGGACATCATGATGAGTATTTCTGTGCTACCAAATCTACCTTAGTCCCAACTATTCCATCCCCAATGCCAAAGATACAACTCAATTTTAATTTAAGAGTTTTGAAGATTTGATGACAACCAAGACACAATGCCAGTTCAGTCCAACTATGTTTTGAATGAGAACCAAAAGTTGAATCTTGTACAATTGTTTCAAGAATGTCTCCAATGAAAACAGAGAAAGCTACATAATCTGTGTGTGTTGTGTGTGGTGTTTGCTACTTTTTGATTACAAAATTCTCAGGTCACTATGAACCTTGGCGGTTGACCAAAATATTTGCCAAGGAGAACAGGCTGAAATTTACCTTCAGCACAACTGTCTTCGGTTTAGATGAAGGGGCAAATATCATCTACAACCCAAGCATTACTCATGATGATGTTTAGCTATGGAGAGCATTAGACCTGCAGCATTTTGGTAAGCTTCCTGGAGCTTGTCATTAAGGCCTGACTTTGTCTGAAATGGCATTCCAAGTTCCAACTCTTCTTTCATCACTGGAGATGGAAGTGCAGCCAGATATTGAGCAAAGTATGAAGGATTTTCAAGGCTGAGAAGATTCAGATGTTTCAGCCAAAAGAGGGGAAGGATCTGGTTCTACACCAGCTTGCTGTTGTCGAGTGAAATAGCCAAATGGCCACCACCCAAGAGTTCTTCCTGACTCCCCAAGAGCTCGTGTACCTCGGAGAAAGGCAAAGCAACAATACAGGATTCCCCCAATCACCAGAATAGCTAAGAGCACAATGAGAATCCATTTGAGAACCTTCCACCAGAAACTCATCTTCTTCTCTGCAAACCATCAAACACCCAGCAATGTGCTCATGAGCTGCTTTAGCACATCTGACATGTCCCTCTCTCCACCTACATAATCTGCTATAAAAACATTCTCCATTGCTGGCATGCTTTGCACAGAATGCATTAAGCAGCTAATGCTAATCCTTCTACCACTGTTAGAGCTGTATGATGGTGCATGTTAGAGACCCCATAAATAAGGGTCCATGAAATTTTTGACAATAGAACAAAGAGTGGTAGTAAAAGGATGGAACATCTCACCACGATAGACAGAGAGGGAGTAGACCACAGGTCTGTGCTCAGCTGCTGACACATGAATTGCAAACTCTACTGTTTCTTCATTGCCTCCAATCTGCAACGGTGGGCTTTCTTCTCCACTTCTTATTGACATTGTGTTGACCTTGATTTCATAATCCTGCACCATTCCCACCCGATGTGCAGAGTTCAAATTACGAGGAATGCAAAGCAATTGCCACTTATCTTGCACTGTCCAAACTAACTCAATGACAATCATCACTCTTGGAAAACTATACTAAAAATGTGTCAAAGCTACAAATTTTTCAGAGTTCAAAATTCTCTGTCCTGGAAAAAGACACATGGAAACAACAAATTCATGAACTACAAATGTGTCAAAAAAACTCTGAATTCTATGTCATAGACAAACATGGAGATAATGAATTTGTGAACTACAAATTATGTAAAAAGCTCTGAATCCTATGTCATAGGCAAACATGGAACACAATTTAGTGCATCAACAGATGCATGGAAAGAAAGAATCTGTCAACTACAAATGTGCCAAAAGCTCTGAATTCTATGTCATGGACAGACAAGGAAAACAAATCTTTGTCCTTCAACAGATGATGCATGGAAACAAAGAATCCATGAACTACAAATGTGTCAAAAAAAGCTTTGGATTCAATGTCATAGACAGACATGGCAAACAATCAATCTCTCTGTGCTTCAACAGATGCATGGAAACACATGGAAGTCTTGTGTGCTTCACAAGACAGTTGGTTTCAAACCTAAGATAACAAAATCTTGCAATGCCGATGATGACAAGCAAATCTGCTTTGTATACACTACTCCTACATGACATACCTTGGAATCGGCAGGCAGATATGCAGTGATGCGGATTGCAGAAACGTATTCTGCAACTGATGTGCGGTAAGAAAAGACATGCGCATCGAAAGGGGGCAACAGTATCGCTCCCTGAGACACTACCAGGTTGCTCAGTGTAATGAGAGGTGGGGGAGGAGGGGGAGGAGGCGAAGGGGGAGGAGGAGGAGGAGGCGAAGAAGGAGGAGGAGG
>Ga0209208_10003087_pt1 | contig 23962 bp, 20 predicted proteins | sample S1TSphfallax_3_FD_187694 | JGI IMG/M metagenome (GOLD analysis project Ga0209208, IMG submission 187694) | Host-associated microbial communities from peat moss isolated from Minnesota, USA - S1T2_Fd - Sphagnum fallax MG (SPAdes) (version 2) | ecosystem: Host-associated > Plants > Peat moss >...
CCCCACGGGGGGTCGCAGAGTATACTATAGGAAGTATGGTGGTGGCATACTCCCGAGTCCGGGCCGTGGTGTGTCTTGTGGTCCGAAGTGCCCGTGGCTTGTCCCAACACCCAAGGGTGTCCCGGAATGTGAACTAACCACATGGGTGGTTTGTTTTGATACAGATTCGTGCTTGATCAACTAATACCTCTTCCTAGTCTAATCCCTGGGCTCCCAACTCGACCCTTTACCCCTTTCTAGAGTTGGAAGGCGGGAGCGCCTTCCGAGTCCCAACTTTCCGCAACTATACTTTGGTGAACCCTCAAGTGGGTTCACCCCGGGACTTGGGAGTGCATCAATCTAGATGAGAAGTTTCAAGTCCAATGAAGGAAGTTTGTTTTAATCATATTTGTGATTAACAACAACACCATACTTGTGGTTGATGTTTGGCACAAAACAATTTGTGAAGGCCTCATTAAAAAAAAAATTGTTTCTTGCCAAAATTCATGAGAATTAACCCCTAGCCTCAAAAGCAAGTTGATTACTATCCCAACCATTGGGATACAATTACAAATACAAAATGGAAATTATAATTTTTGGATTTATTTGTTTAGTAAATTACCATTGCCAAATGTACTATTCTGAAATAAATAAAATATTTCAAGAAGAGTTGTTGATTCTTACTCATAGGTAGAGTAATCATTACATGATGACTTGCTTGTTTTGCGACATTTAGATCTCTCAAAGCACAAGGTTTTCAATTATGTTCTTGGTACCATTAGAAGCCTTTGGTGAGTAGGAGTGCACTAAAGAGTTTTTGTAATGTTGAAACCAATGTTGGCTAAATACCTTGATGGACATTACTTGGGCCCAATTTTGGTCTAGTTCCAAGAACTGAAATGGAACTAGTTTTTGGTTCTAGATCTAGGTGAATTTGGAATTGGATATTTAAAATCTAATTATTGGAACTAAGTGGGAATAGCCCCCAATTTTATCAATAAAAAAATTGGAACCAGAACATAAGGTTTAGTTCTAAGACTATTTGAAAATCAAAATTAAATTGGTGTTTTTAAAAACAATTTGGTTCTAGTTTCATTGAATCAAAACTTTAAGAATTTTTCATTTTCTTTTTTGGGTTTTCAAGAATTTTATTTTTACTTTTATTTTTTTGGTTTCTCAACCTCATTTTTGTTCGAGCACATTGTTCAAATTCTTGTGGTTTTCAAGTTGTTTTCTTTTTTTCGGAAGCTTTCTTGTGATTTTTTTGAGCCCCTTGCATCAACTTTAAGAATACATTGAACTACAAACAAAGTAAGTTGTGTATTACTCATGCTCATAGTTTTTTTGTTCATCACCTTATTCATTAACTAACTTTCTTTTTTGTTTTTTGTTGTGAGGATAGTTGTGGTGATGGCAATCTTCTTTCACCAATGAGTCTTCCTCCTCAATGTCTTGCTATCATCTTGTTCCATTCTTACAAGTCCAAAAAATGAAATTTGTTTTTAGGGTTTTTTCAAGGAGTAAATGTTTTTGTCTTGTGAACTTGTAATTTAAAAGTCCAAAAAATGGACTCTCTAAAAGAAAATTAAAATCAAACCGTTTTCCTTTTTTTCTTTTAAGGAATCCACTTTTTGGTTTTGTGAGTTGGCATGACCAAAATTGGATTCCTTTTTTTGGTCCTTGAAAAAAATTCAATTTTTGAATTTGCAAAGCTTGGAAGTTTTTTCAATAATTATTATTTTGGAGTCAATTTTTGATCTTGTGAATTAAAATGGATTCTATTTTTTGCACATTCTTCCAATCATTGTTTTTTTACTTGTCGCCTTGTTCATCATCTTTGATAAACGAGGTGAGATGATGAACAAGACAATGACCAAAAAGATAATGAGTTTTTTTTTTTTTTTTAATTTTCACCTTATTCATTGTTTTATTAGTTTTTTAAGGTTTAAGGACATGGAAAATTTTGTAACTCCTTTAAACAAGGTGATTTCTTTTCAAATTCCCCATTAGAGATGGATCTTTTTAGTTTTACTTCTAATGAAAGTGTTGTCATAGCAACAACACCTACAACAATAACTTCTAAAGAAAATTCTTCAACCACAAATGTTACAATTCAATGGGACTTGTTGGCCAAAAAAATAGAGATTTTTGGAAACCCAAAAGTTTCACTACCACAACTAGGGCATTTTATGCACCTTGTTCATCATCTTTCTCATATATAAATTCAAATTCAACCCAATCTTAACAACTTAAATGTGTTTCTAATTACCCACTTGCATCGATTATAGGAATTTAAAAAGGCATCATACTAGCCTACAAGATTACAATTAGAATTTCTACCTTCAACAACATCTCAATTTAACCAACAACCAACAATTTGTAATTACATGTTAATCATCTTTTTTTTAAAATAAAAATTCCATTTTTGATATTTTTGTGTAGTTCATTTTAATATTTTGGATCTTGAAACTAGGAACCCCCCCCACCCCCTTCTATAATTAAAAAATCAAATCCAAAACCAAATCCCATATTTGAAAAAGATGGAACCAGTGTAGCCAAAAGAAAAGGTTTATAATAATCATGACTCAAATAAAACAATTTACAACCACAACATAAAATTGTTAATATAATATGGTCTCAACATAGGTATTATCCTTGAAATAAAAACATGTGTTCTACAAAGCTACAAGCCTTAAATGAATTAGGACTCTTTGAATCCACTCTCAGGAACTCAATAATCTCATTCATAACATCATTTCCCACCCAAGTCCATCCTCAACAAGAATTGGTTTCCTTCACAAAGAAAAACCAAAAACTTGCACAAGAAAAAAATTGTAACCCATCCCTGGGATGAGAATTGAATAATTCTGGATTTCAATTCATTCCTCATATCAAAATTAACTACAATATTCATCTCAGAGTGCCCACAAAAGTACTCACTCCCATCCCATCCCAAAATTCTATCCCCAAACAATCTTTATCTCAAGCAAAATTACTTTTGAAAAGATGTCAATCAAAGATAGTGTAAGAATTCCTTTTGTTCTTCATCATATTCACCAATAACATATACTTAACATCCTATTTCAAACCCTAAATCTTTAATGCAATAGAATTTTGGAGATAAGAATGTACACCACAAGCATTCTTCTCATGTTCATGTAATGCAAACTATATCATGAACAAGCATAACAAACTCCTTTAAAAAACATTTAAAATTAATGCATGTACTAAGTTTTTTTTTTCCAAAACAATTGTTAAGCAAAATATTACACCTTATGTCCTAAAGTATATTTTATCTATTTAAACTTCCAATGGGTTTGTTCTCCCCAACTTTAGCATTTCTGCCAAAAGTTTATATATTATATGGATTCTTCAACAACACTTGTGATTCAAATTTTGGACCAATTAATTGTCATTATTATTCACGCACACCTTGTTTTCCTTGCAACATAAACTTCCCTTCTTATATCTTATATGTGGTTTTTAATGCCTAATCTTCTTCTATGTTCTAGTTTCCAACAAGGCTAACTAAAACTAAGATACAACATGATCCATGACTTCTTTCTATTATGCACATCATTCCCACAACCTCCATCCCCAATGTTTTATTTTTCTCTTTGTTCACCAAGGTTCAAATGCCCAACAAAAACACAATGCCCCTTTTCTCTATTTTTAGCCTCCTCTTTTCTTCCCCCCTCCTTCTTTTTTCCATTCCTATCTTTGTTGCATGTCCTTTCCTCCTCACTACCATCCTACCTTTTTTTCCTCTCCTTAACAACAACATATTGCCCCAAGGTTTTCACCTTCACTTGGTCATGATCCTCACCCTTCTTACTTTCTACCATTTTCCATTCAACAAAAAGACATCCAAATCAAACCACCATACTTTTTACATACTAACCCCAAAATTGATTTAGGGTTGAATTAACCCTAAAAGTGATGAAGTCCCCCCTCCCAACCCTAATTCATAATGATTGCATATACCTATACATCCAACTTATACCCAAAATTGTCCCCTATATATTCCCCATAACTTTTCAATGTCAAAAATGTTAAGGTTCAAATCCCAGCTATCCAAAATTGTGTTGTTTGATTTTTCTATCTAGAATGTTTAGTTAGCATAAATTTTTATTAACTCCTCATTTTACTTGGAATGTGTCCAAAACTAGGTTGTCCTACCTAGAATGTCTAATTAACCTAGAATTACACTGACTAACTCATTTTGTCTATGTCTTTAGTTATTCCAAGATACCTACTAGATATCGTTGCCCAACATGCATAAACTTTCATTCCTTATAGTCCAAGCTTCCTCAATTTTCTACCACTACAAAATTCATTGAACCAATTAGTAACAAAGCTTCATGATTCATCATGAAGAGCAAGCAACAAAGATGATAAGCTTGAGAGCTTACCAACAAAACAAAGCAAACCAAACATCCACCTTTCTTCTTCTTCCATGAATGTAAACACCTACAACCATAATACAAAATAAACAAAATACCAACTACTTCAAGTAAACATAACCATCATACTTGTGAATGATCAACACATCATGTTGAATTTTTTGATCCTTGTGATCTTTTTCACTTTTTTGTTTTACTGCTCATTTTAGGTTTGGAACCAGACCAAAATTAATCCCTTGAAAAATGTTAGGAACCAAAACCAAGAGTCCCTAGAACTATGAACAAGCCAACACTAGTTTAGACCTAAAATGCAAGAGTTATTGAATGTTCAGTATTTTCATCACGAAAACAAAATAAAATAAAATAGAGAAATTGGGGGTGCATTCTTGATATTATATGGGTGCATTGAGGTGGTTTCATAAATTTCCGACCTATGGGGCAAAGTATTATTTCATTTTGAATATTTATTTGTCAATTAAAACTCAATCAAAATCAAAAATGAAATTTGGAAAAAAATCACACAAACATGCATTATAACATGTGCTCAAATGGAATAGTCCACACCAGCATACTTTGCATAGAAATGAAGAAAACCACAAAAATTGCCACACAAATATGTTCTAGGGTATGGCTTTGTCAAAATATGTCCTATTACCGCATGCAAGTTTCAAGGCTATTGTTCTAGCAAAGGTTGTATTTTGTTCTAGTGGTTGTGATTACACTTATCCACTTTTAGATTATGCACACCATCATTCGACTATCATCAACTTTGCTCATGGCTTATTTTTGTTGGCTAGATTTTCATTGTATGGATTAAGGGTATTCACGATGTTCAACTAATTACTTGTAATTTTATATTCAATTTTGTTGTTGAGATTATTTAAATATGCTCTTTAGAAAAGAAAAAGAATGAAGTCATACAAAACTGACTTTGGACAAGAGGCTCTACTCAAGGAATACACCAATTATCAAATTACACCACTTACAACAATTTCGAAAGGGAAAATGATTCCTCCAATTTACAATCACATGGAGAAAACATTAATAATATTTATTAATATTAATATGAAATATGGATATTTAGGGTCCTCGTTTCATGTGTCAACTAACTACAAACTACACCCACCAACAACAAAACATTCATTTTCATTTTTGGGTTGGTTTGGTGTTGTTCACCTTTCAAAATCTACAAACAACAATAGTTGAAGAATGATCAAGCAAGAGCTAAAAGAGCAAATCCATGTGTGAATGAAGCAAGGACTTGAATTTAGGTCAAAACTCAAAGTCAAACACCACTTTCATCTTAATTTGAATTCCTAAACAAAAATTTGATGCTTAAGTGCGAGCTTGCATGATAAGAAACTTTCATGCTAATTGGAGTTGGTGGTGGGTTTAGGAACAAAATACCAAGCTCTTCCTTTATGTAGTAGGTAGGACTTCCATTTGGGTATGGGTTCTATGAATCAAATTTGGCTAGAAGGTCATTGAGATCCAACACCATTTCTCATTCATGATCTAGATTTTCATGATGAGAAATAGCATGATCATTATTCAGGGTTTGGTGCTAAATTGGAGTTCATGTGACTAGAGCATTCTTCCTTAAGCAAAAATGAGTACATGAAACTTCCATTCGGATGTTATAATAGATTGAATTTAGCTTCAATTTTGAGAACATCTTTTAAGCAATCTAATTTGTCTCAAATTTGATTTGCCTCCTCTCGTGAACATTGACTTAGCATGCTGTAGCAATTTTGGTGCTTGTGGATCATGACATGAGGGAGTTAGAAATCATCATTTTCCTTCAAATGTTGCTGCTCATTATGGAAGAACAGGATGGGGGAATTGGGGAGCATTTGTTTGTATTCTAACTTGGAGATTTGCAGAGATACAGGTGGCTGTAATGAGGAGACTAGCATGCGTGCCCTGGGTTTTTGTAGTAGCAGTGATGATATTGGCCTGGCAATGCCGGGAAGCACTGGCACAATTTCCTGTTGGACGTTGGCAGAATTGTGATGCAACATTCTATGGAGATGATACAGCTGCTGCAACAATGGGTGAGTTCACTGTTAGATTTTTCTTTCTGAAGAACAAGTTTGCAGCTAAGACAGCATTTCTTGAATCCTTGACTGGATGACAGAAGGTTGAATCACACATTTTAGAGAAAACACCAGAATCCACAACATTTAGAACACAGCATTTAGAATTATACAAGGAAAGAGTTTCACACAAGTGCTTCAAACCTTTGATCCTAACTTTTTGGTGAAGAAACTCAAAATGTCCACTCTCGTATGGATCCTCAATCATCCAATAAAATTTTGTACATACCTTCAGTGTTAAAGATCACAATGCTTACAAATTTAGTTTGTTGTGCAGATCCTGCTTCCAATAGTCAGATGAAAGCCATTTTCTGCTGATGTTAGTCTTGATGCATTGAGCTGTTGTTGCAGAATGGTTGCACCAGGTGGTGCATGTGGATACAAAAACCTGTATGTTCAAGGCTATGGCACACAAACAGCAGCTCTGAGCACTTTTCTATTCAACAGAGGATACTCATGTGGAGGGTGCTATGAGATTAGATGTGTTGCCACAAAATGGTGTTGGCTGCTACAGCCTTCAATTGTGATTACTGCCACCAACTTGTGTCCTCCAAACTGGGCAAAGGACAGCAACAATGGAGGCTGGTGCAATCCTCCCAGATGTCATTTTGACATGGCCAAGCCTGCATTCAGAAAGATTGTTAACTCAAAGTGCTGGCATTGTTCCCACACAATACTGCAGGTACCTATTATGTTTCTGAAAAACTCATGAACTCAGTAAGCAATTCCCTTTCCAGATTCTGCTCAACATTCAGAGTCACACTTTCTGAGCATCTGGACACATGCAATCTTCCTGTAAAACATGAAACAATGAGCTATGTCAGATGTTTTTTCACAACCACCCAATGAGAGATCAATTCTATCAATTGTGCCTGCAGTTCTTGTGCTTCTTCTGACTGGTTACTGCAGGGTTCCATGCATGAAGCATGGATCCATTTGTTTCTTCATTCAGGGCAACCGGAGTTGGCACATTGTGTTCATCACCAATGTAGCGGGGCCAGGAGACCTTATCTTGGTGTACATCAAAGGCTCAAGGGCAAGATGGATCCTCATGAGCCACAACTGGGGTGTAGGATATCAAGTGTTTCAGGGACTACTGGGGCAGAGCCTCTCCTTCATGCTTGTCTCAGGCTCCACTCTTGAAACAGTCACTGCATACAATGTGGCTGGCCTTGACTGGCAACTGGGTCTGACCTTTGCTGGAGGCCAATTCTCATAGCTGGCCTTCATGAGCCAAGCTTCAGACTTTACTAAGGACAATCACATGCAGCTCAGATAGAAAAGCTCTAAAGGAAAATGCCATGAATCTTGGTACATGTGGTCCAAAGAAATGACAAGGATCTCAGGAGTTTTTAGTTCTGTAGGTTTCAGCTAGCCATTGTTTTCTGCACCCTCTTCTTCCTGTTGTTGAGTTGATGGTAAGGGGGTGTTCTGTTCCACAAACTTCTATCATCTTTCTTTGTGGTCTTTGTAGAGTACCACAAACTCTCTAGCAAATACTTTGGAGAATGGATCCTGTGAACATGCAAACCTTCTCGTCCCCTCTTGCTCTCTCCATCTTTTTACTTCAGCAATTTCTCTGAAGTGGAAAGATATTATACTTGCTGAGCGGATTGTGCAATTAGACAACAGGGAAGGAAGAAACCTCAGAAGATGTAAGAAACTGAACAGCTTTGTGCAATGATGCCCTAGTCTCGCAAGAAAATTGGCAGCAAGGGGAAGCTGGTGTACCGATTTGTGTTCCCTGCATGTCCTCGTGGAGCTGGAATCCTGGCTTGCTATGGAAATTCTTCGTGAATTGTGTGCATCTAATTGCTTTTGTATGTTGCACAATCGTTGCTAGCTCCATTAAGAAGAGGAAAAATTGTACCTTCTTGGTGAGAAACAAGATGAATTCGACCATGCGAAGACGTTCATTCTATTGCCCAACATTCATCAAGATCAAAGAGATTCACGGCTTCTCGATCTAAGCGCTGCAAAGACATTCCATCAAACAACCTTCATCAAGATCAAGAGCTTCACTGCAATCTGGGGCTGCAACCAGCAGCCTTAGGGTTTGGGAGCGTTGCTGCTCTTGTTGTTGTAGGGGAGTTGGAGATGGTGAGTTCTTGAAGAAGAAAGGAGGAGGAGGAGAAGGAGGAAGTATATCGAAGGAGTATTTTGCGGGCACGATGAGCAGCACGGAGGAGGAGAAGGAAGGGACACCTACAGCACAGCTATGGGAAGCAGCAGCGCAGGGAAGCTTAGAGCAAGTGCAGAAGCTGTTAGAAGCTGGCGCCGATATATGCGAAGGGAATGCGGATGGGATGACGCCGTTGATGCTGGCAGCGCAGAGCGGACATGCACCTGTGGTGCGAGCTTTGCTGCAAGCCGGAGCACCATGGAACGCCTTGAATCCTTCTGGTCGCTGCGCAGGTGATTACGCCATGGAAGCTGGCCATCAGGAAGCTTTCGATGCGCTTCTAGATGCAGGCAAGTTCCTTTTCTCCTCTTCTGTTGCACTCTCGGTTCTGTTGTGAAATCTCTCTCTTCCTTTCCTGCTTCAATCTCTCACAGTACATGCCGTTCTTTCTTTTGTCTCTCTCAGTCTTGATTCACAAGCTGCTGCAAGTCAACAAGATACCTCTTGATTTGCAGCAGCATCTGTTCAAATGCAAACTTGTGATTGCTCTAATGTAGATCACAAGAGTAGCAGAGAGGGTTTCATACTGAAGCAACCAAGCCTGGTTGATTGATGACCTTCTTCCTCCTCCTCTTGTATGCGTCAAAAATAAACTAGTTTACATTTCCCCCGTGGTGGATCTGCAGGTACACAGGCAGAGCTGATTTTAGGGGTAGTGGGAAGGCAAGAAGAGAAGAAGGAGGTGGAAGATGGAGATCATGGTAAGCCATATCTGCAGCAGCGGGTGGAATACAGTGAGGGTAGGCTGATGGACGAAGAGAGCAAGGGTGTCATGATGGCCTGGGAGAAGCCCTTGATGGAAGCACATGCCAAATGTGTTTGTGGAGCTGGTGGTGACATACTGAATGTGGGCTTCGGAATGGGTCTGGTGGATACAGCCATTCAAGGCTATAGTAGTATAACATCGCACACTATCATTGAGGCTCACCCTGATGTTTATAAGCGCATGCTTGAGACTGGTTGGGGTGAGAAGCCCAATGTCCACATTGTTTTTGGGCGATGGCAAGATGTTCTTCCACAGCTTGGAAAATATGATGGTACAATGTCTTTCACTTTGTCTTTGCTGCTTGAAAATTGCATTCATGTGTTTTCTCTTCACTGCCTTAAGAAGGTGTTCCTCCTGTGTTTCTGCTTCACTGCTCAAGAATGCATTCCTGCCTCTGTTCCTGTTGGGAATCACCATGTGAGCATTGACTTCAGCTTCCTTGTTGCAGTGGAAGTTCTGGGTGAATGCAGTTCTGCTATGGGTGGGCAAAAATTATTGATCGCCTACAGCTACAGGATAGAATCTATTTCTTCAGTCTGTCAAGATTATTCTGGTTTGGACCAACATGTTCATGCAAATGGCAATATAGTATCTCCTCAGTCTGCTTGATTTCAGGAGGCTGTCTTATTTACTCTGCAACATAAGGTCTTTTGTCCACTCAAAGTGGATTTCATATCCTAAGGCAGAAATTGGACATTGAAAACTGCTATCAAAGCTGATTTCATATCTTCAGAAAGAAATTGAACATTGCAAACTTTGCTGATATTTGCATTGTGGTGTAATGTGTCTGTGCAGGTGTTTTTTTTGACACATATGGAGAGTTTTACGATGATTTGAGAGAGTTCCATGAGTGTCTGCCAAAGCTCTTGAAGGAGGGAGGTGTTTACTCGTACTTCAATGGCTTATGTGCTACAAATGCATTCTTTCATGTTGTGTACTGTCAGATTGTGGCCTTGGAGCTTGCACATTTGGGTTTGACTACACAGTTTATTCCTTTACCAGTGAAGGAATGTTTAGATGAGAAGACATGGTTGGGTGTCTACCACAAGTACTGGCAACTAGACACTTACTTTCTCCCTTTTTGTCAAACTAAGACAGAGGAAGATGAATAGGAGAGCATGCAGACCAGACTATATTGACAGGCAAAACAGGATTGGGACAGTTGTGCAACATCCATACTACATGGAATGTCGCACTACATGGAAGAGCCACAATTTTGTATTTTGACAAACTCATCTTTGGGTTTCCCTTGAATGAAACAGGTGCATGCAGGTGGGTGGAGCATTTGCAAAACAAGCATCACTTGTGGCTCTTGCTGTTTCTTAGAAGGTTGAGTTTGGTGTCTTAAGTTGGGTGTCTTAAGTTGGGTTTGATGCCATCTGCTTGCAGACTTGTTAATTTATAGTATTCAGGAATTGGCACAGTCTGCTAGGGAAGACTGCACCTGCCAGGGATGACAATGTTGGACATGACACCAATTTGCAACTGATTGAGTATTTGGGGAGCGGTCTTGCCATCCCATATGCCAAAGAGGCAATTTCTTCAACTCGCATGTACAGTGACTAAAACTGCACTTTGGATTCTCTGTCATCTTTGCTCAACCAAAATAGGAGAAACATGAAAAGAGTTTGAAATCAACCAATTGTATGCTTCACAAGAAAATTACTGTCAAATCATACTCTCACAAGTCCTTAGTCTTTGCAGACGAACGAGTTTCCAACTCTTTGAAATATGCAAGGATTGGTGCATTGACATCGATGTTGGCTCTATAGCTCACCAACAAATCAGCATGAGAATAATTAGCAATCTGAAGAGCTGTCACATCACCCAGTAAATCAGACTGCAGCTTCTCCACATCTTCGGGATCCGCAAGTAGATCATTTCCTCCAGAGATCAGAAACAGAGGTAATTCTTTTGGAATTGTTGCCAGATTGTAAAGAGGAGGCTTTGTTTGATTGTACACTTTCAGGTTGCCCTCTGTCCCATAGTCATAGAAACTGAATAAACCACTCCGGACCACTGTACATGTGCACAATACACAATCTTGTAAATATTTGCACATCATGACCAAGCCTCTGGCTGGCTAACTCTAGTGGAGTTGGTTGGTGTTCTTCCAAGTGATCACCACATAGGAACTGATGAAATGGTGGGGCTGGAAATCTTACTTTGTGCAAGATGTTGCATGTCCTTTGTGGATGTCGGTTGTGGCTCCCACTCCAAGTAATATGTGAACCTGGTATGGTTCACACAGCAGTTCGTCCCTGCAACAATGTTCACAACCCCACCATCAACAACACACTCCAACACAAAGTGCAAGGAAAGGTAAGTGCAATTTTGCAACTCAAATAATTGCAATTGATTCACTGAAATGTTGTTTCTTAAGACCTATTTGTGTTCAGTATTGAGCACTCTCTTTATGATGACCTACCAAGAACAGCTGAGATGATGTCCTCGCAGATCACGCCATCATGTTTGCATGCCAAATCTATGAGCATCTTTCCTACATCACTGCAGAGACATAGGAGTCGATGGCTATTTAAATCAGAGGGATACTTGATATGCATTGGAACTCACTTTCATGCATAAGGAACAAATTACAGCTTGTGTTATATATTGTATACTTCTGTAGAATCAAAAGTCTCCTGAGATGCAAGTAACTACTTTGTAAGAGCTGCATCAAAGACTCTTTTCTTTTCATGTGATTACTGTATGTGCCACTTCATTTCTTTTTCCCCTTGAACAAGTTTCCAAACCAAGGTTCCATATGGAAGGAAAAAAATTTCTCACTGCCAACTAGTTATCTGTTTTGGCCTTAAAAGCAAACTTACTTCAGTTCGCCGAACTCTGTTGTGCCAAATAATCCATAGATCTGACAGGAAAAACCAATGTCAAGTATTTTGTTGCACAATTTTTTTTTTGCCCCTGTAGGATTTATTGTTATTCAAACCCAATTCATTGTGAACAAAGTTCCAACCTTTTTTTGTTTTTAGCAAGTTACTTATTGTCAGAGAGTGGTTCTGAATTCTCACCTTTCATGTCATGTCTTATCATTCATGTACATGTTTTATTTGTGGGACATAGAGTTGTTCTGAAGTCTCGATCTTTTGCATTATGTCTGACCGATTGTTTGTGTGTGTGTTTCATTTGTGGGACTTTGCATGTTTTTAATAGTGTTGGGTGCTGAGCTAATAATGCATGACACCTAATACCCAGAGCATGTAGAGTCTTATGAAGAGTCTTCTTCTGGAATTTCTTTGATCATAATTTTTTAGAACAACTGAATGAGATATGGTCAGCTGAAAAATAAAACAACCCTGATGATCATTTACAGGAACAAAGAAAAGCAGCTGTTACTAATAAGTACCTTGTCAATCATGAGATCAGCAGCAACTCGAACCAGTTCTGATTTTACATGATTGAGATATGCAACGGGCGCCAATAAAACAGCTCCTTTCACAATATCTGCCACTCCAGTTGCTGGCATTGTGAATGCTGCCAGTGCAATGGTAGACCCCTGGCCATTACAGCACAAATTTTCACAAATCAAATTGAGCTATATACAAAACCTGGGTGTGGGTTTAGCATTATTACCGAGCCAAATTCAATGTTCTCAGAAACTTCACTAACGTCTCTTGCAAACTTCTAACTTGGAGAGCATTATAACCACAGGACACATTGAACATACACAGAAAGAGTGCAAAGTCTAAAAGCTTCATTTGATGAGAGAAGAAAGTGCCTTCTGCTTATGCTTTTGGTTATATGGAAGAAGAGTATATAGAGTTCATGGACCTGTGAGTGACCAACATAGTATACTTTGTTGTGACTTGAGTTGTAGATATAGCCAAGTAGTGCAGGCAAATCAATTGCTGCTTGTTCATCAAATGACCAGTCCCAAAATTTCTGCCTCCCACAAACACCATAAATTCCCATCAGTTTTTTTAGCATCTGACAGTGCTCCATCTGAAAGGGTTCAGCAATCTCCATCAAGCTTTGCTTGTTGAGTCATTTCCACAGATGTCCGAAATCTTCATTCAAAGCAAAAGCTTGGACTTCAACGGGTGCAGTAGATGGCAAAACTACTGCATAAATACTGACATCCAACTGAAGCATCATGGAGCAATTTTGTTTTTTAGAACCGCATTCCTTACATCATCACTGGGTGTCAGATAAATGTGCCCATGACTCCATCTAGTCCCCCGCATGTTGCCAATCCATACATCATAGCCATGATCTGCCAACATGAAGCCCAATGATTCTTGTGGGTTATTCAGTACCCAGTCATCACCACCCTGCAAATGGGAACCGCATTCCAGAGAGTTTTGAGCTCTTGCATGAACACAAAGTATTATTTCCAATTCATTCAGGAAAAGATATTCACAACATGTAAAACAAAATAGAACCAAAAGAACATGTGTTTTACTAGTTAGAAATGTCAACAAACTAGAGCCCCCAATATGAGACATGCAGAAAGATCATGCACCTTTGTGGATTATGCTTCTCAATAATCAGTGGGAATCATCACACAAAATCTTCAGGAATTTCCTCTTGTTGGTGATTACCTGAAGCACACCATGTTGAAGGAATACTGGTGGCTTGTTGGGAAGGGATGGTAGCCCCATTTCATTCAAGCCATGTGGAATATGTTGTAGTCCCAGAAGAAACCCATCTCTTGTTTGCACCTGCCAGCCATGGTGTGATCCAATTGATGCGACGAAATCTATAGAAAGTAGCATCAAAAGAGACCATATTATACTTCACAATCTGTTTGCAGACATATATATCCCTCTATTTGAGCTTTGTAATTGAACAACAGAATATTATACAGTCTTTCTCTTTTAATTGGGAGAAAGAAATTCATACCGTAATCTCCTGGCAAGGATATCCATAGCCTTGGATGATGGAAGCACATAAACCCAGCTTTGAATTGAGATCTGTTGCAGCAGTGTCCTTGTTGACAACACCACTACTACTTGAAGTAGTAACATCCATTGTATTTGTAACATCCATTGTTTCGATGACTTTCTTCAACTTCACAAACTCATCATTGTTGTAGCTTGTTGCAGCACCAGATTGCAATACCATGCACACACTCATCATCATCATTATCAATACTACCACTGTCCTCCTCCATTGCAAATCACCACCAAATTCATTGATTTGCTGCATCAAACCATGAGGAGGATGCTGATGATGAGGAGGAGGATCCACATGATTTCTTGACATGATGAGTTCCTACAACAACTGAATTGGTGGGGGCAAGTGTAACCCACATGAAGCAAAGCAGCGAGGATGCTTAAGCAACTACATTCTGAGTCTAATTCATGGCTTGCTTCTGTGTAGATCAACTTGGTGGAACTTCCAGGTTTGGCTAGAGTGTCAAAGCAACAGCCACCAATGCACCATGAGGGATTGATGGATGGTGGTTGGACAGGAAACCACTTTTCCATCAGGTCTCGATTCCTTAAGTAACCATGGTAGTTGGCTCCATTCCTTTTCTTATCACTCTACCTACTAACAACTAACTAATCCACACAACATTGGCCATCATCCTGATCCAAAAACGTAGGTTTTTGTAGAATCAACAAAGCCCTCCTATGTATATGCATCTATTGTTGATTCTATTAATTAGTGAGCAGGCACACCCAAATTATTTTTTATGTTGCTTTGATGGATCCACTTTGATTTGCCCATCACCAATATTTTTTAAAGACTGGGGGAGGCCCCCATTAGAAGCACCCACTCCCCAAATTAGAAGCATAACAAGTTACCATGTTGTAGACCATTTTAGTTGATATATCCTACATACCATAATTCAACACTAACCAAAGCATATGGGATAAAATCAGAAGAGAAAACCACCCAAAGAGAAGAGCAGTGCCTCCAAATGTAAGTTAACTCCAAATTTAGAAAGTATCTTCTTAACTGGCCAACTAGGGCTCATGCAAAACCTGCACAGACAGAAGAGCACCACCTCCCCAGCAAAAAAAATCCCTCCCTCTCCTCCTCCTCCTCCTTTTCCCCCCTCCCCCCTCTCCACCACCCACAACCCCTCAAACCAAGAATCAAAATGTTGGGCCTTCACAAGTGCATGCTAAGCCTTCTCATTGCCTACATGAATTTTCTATTCCTAAAACTTTTGGTCGCCATTTTCAACCTGGGCTAATACCCCTTCTGAAGAGGTTGAGTACCCATCTAGTGTCCTGTATACCTCTTTATTTATTTATTTATTTATTTATTTACTGGATCTTTTATTTGCAAGATAGGTTACCATGCTAAAGCTAAAACTTGATATCACTGCAGTTGGTTGGGTTTCATCCACAATTGAGCAATATAACTAAGTTGCTCCAGTGGATAGTGTGTTGGTTCACTCTGGCCTTTTTGGGCTCCTACCCAAGAGATTGCTTGTGAAATCAGTTAAGTGAGTTTGAAGATTTGGGTTGAGAAATCCCATTTGAGGAGGGGCTAAGGTAGTGATTTGTGCCTTCAGTTTCTTTGCCAAGATTATGCTTCCTTCCTTTTAGGGAAATGTTTTATTCTTCTTTTTCATCTTTGTTTCAATTGAAGGGTTATCAAAAAATACACTTAAAAGTCTGGAGTGTGCCTGACTGCTCATTAAGAAAAAAAAAGGAAAAAAAAAAACAGCAACACCACCAATGCTTAAAAGGGTTATGAATGCCATAGAATTAAGCACTCATTTTGGTGGATTGTTTTTGGGACTGTGGCTTGAGCTTTGAGCTCTTGGAAGATAAGGAAGGAAAAACTTGGTGCTGGGTTTTTGGAGATAGGTAGCTAAGAAAACACGTTTCAGAATGAAACCTGACTTTGCTTGAAAACAAAACCAAAAAATATACATGACTTTGCAAATACTTTTGCAACTAAGTGTGCTGCAGTTCCTTCTCATGTACATCACAACAACCCACAACTTATAGCACATCTTATAAGTCTTGTAAATTGTGACTTCAGTTTAAATGTTTGAATGTCATAGTACCATGGCAAGTTCAACATCTCATTGTTGAATATTTATTTTATTTTTGAAAACAGAAAATAGTTGAATATTCTAAAAGATTCGTTATTTTCCTTCACAAAACTTTTGAAAAAGTATCTTTTGAAATTTTCAACATTTCTGAAAACAATACAATTAGTGTGGATCCTGCCAAGGTACCACTCTCTCCGAGATTTCTTTAAGCTAAAACAAAATGCTCTAGTTGTCATTACACCTACCCCTCCCAACCTCACTCTCTCACCCTAAGTATCGATTTGAACACAATATGAAACATTTCAAAACTTTGATTTGGTATGTTTCAACCTAGGTATGTCCACACAAAAAAGCCCTAAGTTCTAGAATAATCTAAGTATATATTTTTAAATATATCCAACAAATAGGTTCTAACATACTTTTATACATACCAATGTACATAATTATGGGTGTATCATGTATATCAATAATAACCAACACTGGTCATAACCAGGCCAAATCCACTTGGCTCAGCACATCGATAATGTTTCATTTTTCATATTGAAGAACCTGGTCTCTTATGGTGGCAAAAGATTCCTCCATAAACTAAGATGCGAGACTATGGCCAATTTACACTCAAATGTGTGATCCATGGCTTATGAAACCTCATGGTACCCTTCTTTTTGGATGAAACCATGTCAAAGATCATGAGCTTGAACTAGACTAAAAAAAACGATCATAGGAAGAAGTCTCATAATTGTAGGAGTAATAATTTTTTGGGGGAAGGGAGGGGAGGGGGGTACTATGAATAGTTCCTTCCAACTTCACATTTCAAAAACATTCAAAAATCTATCTATTAAAGAAGGTTGTTTTGTCTATTTCGTCTACTACTTTGAATTCTCCCACACTCTCGCACTCTTGTTATGCTCTTGATATCATTGGAAACCCCTTGATGAGTGAGATTTCCTTGAGGTTATTTCATGATTTCTAGAAACTAAAGTGAGAAGGATATGGTATTTATTTTGAGTAAGTTTTGTCATAAGGAAAATTATGAAAAGGTTTTTTCTTAATCAAAGTTTAGGTTTGGAGTTCCAAACCCATATATTTTACCAATTTTTTTTTTTGTGGGAGAAAAAACAAGTAATTTTTATTTTCATAAATATTTTCAACTTACATTAAAAATATCATCTTTATCAAAAAAAAATCTATTTCCTTTTGGAAATTGTTTCAACCTCATTAACATTCCTATCCATTTTGCATCCAACTCTAGTTCATTGTTCATTAACAAAAAAAATTCAAGATTCTTTAATTGTAGTCTACTTACATCTTTGTAAATTGATCATAATATCAACAAGAGAAAGTTCTTTTTGTTTCAATTTGTGAACAATGCCAAAAAAATTGTTTAACAAGAAGGTGAATCATGGTGAAAAACATTGTTTTATGCTAATTCTAACACCATTAAGGACACTGCAATTTCTTTTGCATACATTTGACGTCTTTCAAATGTCGACAAGTCCCCTTAAATAAAATCTTTCACAAGTTCACAAATATTTGTTATTACTTGTCACAAATGTTTCCAAGATGTTATCATCTCCATGTAGATCCCAATATGCTTCACCCTCAACTCAAAGCAAAGGTTGTTAGAATTCATAGCACTTTAATAGCATGCAAAATAGAAGAAAGGGTTGGTGTTGGTCTGGCATTGGCTTTTGAACATACCAACTTGGGTGATTTCAAAAAATTCAATTAACATGGTCTTGGCATTGGGCCCATTTTAAAACTCTCATATTAACCTAGTCCTAGTATTGGGTCCAAGAGTAACTTTTGGTTAATATGAGGCATGTATATAATATGGTATTGAAATTGGCATAATTTCAATCCTTACCAGTTTGGTCATGTCTTACCAACCTAAATGGTCTTGCAATACCCATGCATAGACTAAACTATATATCTTGCATAGGCACACATATATTAGACCAACATTGGTGTAAACCAATGTGCAAATATAAAGTTTGTTGGCTGGTATGTAATATGGATGTATAAGCAATTTGAAATATTATTTTGAACTACTCAGTTCAAATTTCAATACTTGGACTAGGTAGGTATGAAAGTTCACATGATAATATTATGTACCAAATTGGTTGATATGGAGATGTGGTAGATTACTTTGTTGTTGTAAAGCTAGTAATATGAATTACAAATCGTGAGAGTGCATAGCAAGGCAATTGAAATTTAAAAGTTTCCCAATAATTTTGAGGGAAGAAAGGCAAGCATCTTGTTGCAATTGATCAAGCAAATACCCACAATCAATTCCAAACATTAATGAACAAATGGAAAAAGATTACTACATTAGTCATGAAAATATGTAATGAACTAACTTGCAAAGACACTTGTGGGGAGCTCTAAATGGAGATCTCTCAAAAATAATTGCAACAACATGGTTAACATGATAACCACAATGGAGAACATTGGTCCTTGAGTCCTCAAAACACAATTCTACATTAATTTTCCTAATCAATTTATATATGGCATGATGGAAAAACTCCTAAATAGTTGACCAATTTACCAAGGTCTCCTCATATGAGAAATTTGATGAATAATTTGGACGATGTGTAGAAACTACATGGTGGTTTGACAATTAAATATGCCATTGATCCTAATGGAAACATTCAAAGAATCCTAAAGAAACAATTGAACCCATAAGACTTAATAACACTCTTGATACAACTTCAATGTTCATGATCAACCCAATTGTTTTAGGAAAAATCCCAATGACAATCCAACTTTCAATTCCAAATGTGAAAACACAATCCCTCACCTACAAGTCACCCCATAACCTAGCCCAATGACTTCAACTTCAATAAATGAAGAAATTCACAAATGAGGTCAATTAATTAAGAACATTGGACTTTAAAAATTGTACTCTTTGAAACTCACAATAATATGATAAAAACAATAGAAAAAAGAAGTAAAATGTTGGTCAATTCCACTAACCCATACATGTAATCACCTTTGAAAACACAAGAAACATGTTGTAAAGACTATTGGATTACTTCAAATCACGAGACAATGTAATCAATTCAACAAATTGAATTTGGTTAATGCCATCACAAGCCTTACACATGTTATGAGCATGTGGCATTCACAAATTGAAACAACACCAACAATAATGAAACTCTTTTGTAATACCAAAAATCATGCAAAATTCGATTGCTAGACACAAAATTTATTCACAAGATTGATGTGGTTGATGTTGAACAATAAAACATTAATCATTCTTGTTTGTTTGTTTTCAAATGATGAAAAGCACATTACAAGAATGCAATTTTTGTTTAAGATATTTTTTTGAACTCAAAAAACATTCAAGTACTATTCATGTTATGTGCATGAAGGAGAGGAAACACAATTCAATTTTATTATCAATTGGTTACATAGTCAATTTATTGATGAAACATTTTTCCTTTCTTAAATTTTTTGACTTTAAATGAAAAATGTGCATGAATATCTAGATTCAGGATTCCCCTTCTAATCTCAACAAATTATGTAAGATCCAAGCAAAAATTATAAACATGTCAAGTATGGAACAAATGAAAAATAAATTGAAGGTATGGATATTTACATACATTGTAATGAAGGGTCTAAATAAAGTAATAGGAGTCACTTGAAATGTAAATAGTTGTTTAATTCCATTCTAGTAAGTGATTATTTAAGTTATTCTTGAAACTTTTAAATGTACTTGGACAACAATATTCCTAATTTATTGTGGGAACATTTGGGACATGTTGAAATGAATTTATTGAATATGGATTATCCAAAAACACTTTTAAAATAATGTAACCAATTTTTTTTTTGTTAAAAGCATTTTGAAAAAGAGTTGAAATGCTTTGAAAATGACATTTTTATGAATAATCTTTTATGTGAACCTTTAAATTATAATATAATGCAAGATTTTTCATGGTCATAATAATTTTTAAAAATGAAAAATCAATTTTTAAATAATGATTTTAAACATTTTTCTTTTAAGGATTCATTAAGTAAAAGGCTCTTATTACCTTGTTTGACCTTGAAATGAAACAACACTAAGAAAAACAACCAACATTACCAAAACACTTACATAAAAACAATGCAAAATTTGATCATTTGTATACAAAAAATGCAATAAAAGGTTGGATTATAAACAACTTATGATGTCACAAAATAAACATGCAATGGTTGAAGAACACACAAAAAACATGTGGCACATTAAAGATTGCACGATAAGACAAATGTAATTCACAACACACACAAAAAACTAAAGCATGTGTCATAAATTGATAGCAAACCACCAAGAAGACAAAAGAACTAAAATACACATTGTGAATTGATAATGAACAACCAAAAGTTTCAACAAAATAGACATATTAAATATATGGAGTTTAAAGTTGAATTCATTCAATGAAAAATAACCTTAGGATGGGTGTAAAGATTTCCTAAAAAGTTGAAACCAAATGTTTTAGTACAATTTGTTGGCCCATTATTTGCCTTGTCAACACCAATGTTATGCATGTATATAGTTTTAGACATACCTATCGTGTAAATGGAAGTAATGAACTTATTTACACCCTACATAAATGTAAAACCATGTGAATCCATTTTAAGCCATGTAGAATTGTGTGAGTGTAAATGATTTACATTTATGTGCAAATCCATCTAAACGAATATTAAAAATGAAAAATTCATCCTTTCAAATGGTTAAAGTTGTCAATTGATGATTGCCCAATTGGATCAAAATACATAAAAATATATGAACTTGAAGGGGCACTACAACAAAAGGGTGTCCTTCAAGGTAATTTCATTGGATTTTGAGTGAATTCACTAGTTATAGTGAACATGACTTAATGGGGACATAGTGAATTCATTAATTTAATGAACGGGGATTAGTGAACTACACCCACCTTTTGTAGCAATGAAAAGAAAATTTTAAATTTTATTGAGGTTGCTTTCCTGATTTGATACAAAAGGAATGAAGACATGAAGAAGGAAATGAAAAAAAAATTATTTTGATATTAGAAAATTAGAATTTTATGAACTTAATAGGTTCCACCCAAACCATGGGTCCAAAAGGAAGGCCCTAAATGATGCAACTACAATTCAAAGTTGAGATAAAAATCTACTTAAGTCATGTTTTGATGCTTAATTCTTCATTGTGGAAATTATGCAATTACAAGTGGTTTTCAAAAGAATTTCAATGGACCACACCAAATGCATCCCATAAACTTTTTTTAATTAGATATTTTAGAAACTTGGTCATATTGTAACAAACATTTATACAAGAAATTTTTGTGATATTGAACGAACTTGTATTGGATAAAAACATCTTCTGGGATGCATCCAATGTCCTATTGAAATGTTTGTCCAATGTCCAAAACCTAGTACATTTACATTTACGTTTACTAACAAAAACATTTATACTCACAATGTGATTATAAATGAAAATCTTTTACACTTCCCCATCTTTTGCATGCTAAACAAGGTGAATGTAAATTCTAAAGAAATTGGCAATGTAATTGTAAATCATTTACATTTTTTTACACAATGTTTATATGTGTATTTACGCTTACATTCCCAAAACTGGTCAACAATTCAAAAGCCCAAAACCAACAAAACATTTTATTTATATCCAATATAAGTTGGTTCAATATCACAAAAGTTTCTTGTATAAATGTTTATCACAATATGACCAAGTTTCTAGAATATTTAATTTAAAAAGTCATTAAACACTAAAATTTTAAGTGGGTTATTGAATAAGTAAATTTTGAAATACTATTGTATGAATAAATAATTTTCCATGATGTCATTAAATAAATATTAAAAAGCGATCAATGAATTTAACAAAGTCATTACCAAGATGAAATTTGGATGTGTGGCTTAGTAAACATGCCCATACTAAAGCAAAGGTCAATAATTGAACAACCTTCTAATACATGGCAAACCTTATGATAGATTGTTTCATTGTTGGTATTCATGCATTAAATCGCCTAATATTGAACATATGCTAGTTGATTCATTTTTTATCACTTTTGCACAAACCACTATTGTGCATCTTTAGTGCCTTCTATGCTTGTTTCTTACTATAAACATCATGTGTCCATAGCCCTACAATGTGCACAAGCCATAATGATTCTTCATTGGGCTATTGCATTTGGTTGGGGTTCTTCATCTCTTCCAAACATCATAACCAATGCATCTCCATCACTAGCCAATTTGTGACAAATGACAGCTCTTTCATCTTAGGTCTTCTTTGTTATTTGTTGATTATCATTCCATAGTCATGAATCCTCTTCGCATAAGTTTTTTGCTTGGTTTTTGTTCGTAGTTTGCTTTTGTTTTTTTTTGGGGTTGCGTCTATTTTTGTTCTCATTTGCCTTGTACTTTTGATAGATGGGTTCCCATCCTTGATTTTGATTTACATAGTTTGTCTTTTGTTTGGAAATCTTAAACAACTTGACTAGTCATGAATAATATGTTGTTTGGAAATGGATAACTAAAGGAATTTTATTGAAAGACATTTGACTAGCATTCACATAATTATGTGTGATAATAGGTATATTTGATCACTTAAATAAATCATTTTGTTTTTATTCATTTTATGTTGCCAATTTCATGAATTGTACAACAATGTTTTTCATATAAGTTTTTGAACTTTTGGTAAACCCCTTATTTTTGGCCTTACTACAAATTTGTTTGGTAATACATTTTTAAAAATTTATTTCTTTTGTATTTCATAATACCTATAATTTTGATGATTGGGGAAAGGCGAGCCCTATACATACATAGGGCATTTACCCAATTGTTATTGAGCTAGAATGTGTCTTATGCCCCTTTTGTTTTGGAGGCCTTAACTTTTGTATTTCTCCCCTATTTTGATGTCTCTAAAGAGCCTATTAGTGGCTAGACTTGTGCCCTATGAAAAGTTTTGAAACACCAAGGCTATCAAATTCACAAGCACTAAACCCCAAAAGCATTTGACCCAACAAGGCCATCAATTGAGCATCAAATGCATGGTCATTGAACCCCAACTCTCTAAGCTACTACATGTTTGATGACTAGCCTATCTACCCTATAAAGGGAGGGGAAAAAACAATTTTCTATCTAATTTGCATCAAGGAAGAAAATCCATCCAATTTTCAATAATTTTGTTAACCCTCATAAAAAGCATTCCCCTTCATAATTCCGAAACTAAACTGAAATCATCCTTGTTAAGGAAATGGATGAGATTTCCGATTGGCATCACATTCATCTATTCCCTTGCCGTCACCGTCGCCGTCGGTCGCCGTGCCCGGTGGACGCTGCCGTCGCGACGTCGGTGGCGAAGGAGTCGGCGGTTTGAATGTCGCGCGCAACGGCTCCTTTCCTTTTCGCGTTGCAACGGCTCCTCGATCCTCCTCCCCCCTTCGCCCCCCTTAACGGCTCCCTCCTCCTCCTCCTCCTCCTCCTCCTCCTCGCGCGAAGGATTTGCACTAGCCGAATCCGCAATTCCACTTTCCGCTTAAAGAATGCGGTGGCAGCAAAATTCAAACAATTAATTTTTAAGCATTAAAT
>Ga0209208_10003088_pt1 | contig 23959 bp, 21 predicted proteins | sample S1TSphfallax_3_FD_187694 | JGI IMG/M metagenome (GOLD analysis project Ga0209208, IMG submission 187694) | Host-associated microbial communities from peat moss isolated from Minnesota, USA - S1T2_Fd - Sphagnum fallax MG (SPAdes) (version 2) | ecosystem: Host-associated > Plants > Peat moss >...
CCGGCGGGCAGCGGGACGCGATCGTACGGGGAGATGCGACCGGGCGGACATGTCGGATTGCCGAATTCGCTAAAGAGCACGGGCTTGCGCGTGAACGACGCCGTCAGCTGCGCGAGAAAGGGAACGACGTCTGCATCGAGCCGGCCGCGCGCGAAATCGCTGTAGACCGAGTAGCCGTGCATCGTTGCGAACACCCACGGCTCGGCGATCGACGAGGGCCGGATGGTGCGATCGCGCGTGAGATCCTCACCGTGCAAGCCGCCCGTCACCGGCACTCCCGAGGATCGTTCGAGATCGTCCGTAAGGTAGCGGCTCCACTCGGCGGCATCGCGCGCCGACGCGGGCTCGCGAACGTTGCTGAATTCGTTGCCGAGGTCCCAGGCGACGACCGCCGGATGCTCGCGCAGCGCGCGGCCGGCTTCGCGCGCGTGCAGCCGCTGCGCGGCGAGCAGCGCACCGGTGTAGGTATCGGCGGCGCCGCACGGCGATTCACCCGCCTCGGTGATGGTGCGAAAGCGACCGGCCGGAACGGCGGGATCGAGCGCCCACGACGGCAGCCAATTCACGCCGCTCATGTGACCGCAGAAGAGCGTCGGCATGGCGCGCAGCCCGCGCTCGCCGATTGCGTCGGTCACACGGACGAGCCGGTGCAGCATCGCCGTATCGACGCGATCCGCGGCGGGTTGAAAATCCGCCCAGCGCAGGAAGAAGCGCACCGCATCGAGGCCGAGCGCGGCGATGCGATCGAGGTCTTCCTTGATTTCGCCGAGATCGAAGCGTTGCCACATTGCCATCGCCGAGCGGCGCGGCCAGTAATTGATCCCCAGGCTAAAGCGCACGGGTACTCGTACCGCGAGGGCGCTCGCGCGATCCTCCCGAAGGCCGCTCGGCTATGACCGAACAGCCGCTCGTCGGGATCATCATGGGCTCGACCTCCGATCTCGTCACGATGCGCGATGCGGCGACGACGCTCCAAGAACTCGGCGTTGCCTTCGAGATCCGGATCGTTTCGGCACATCGCACGCCCGATCTGATGTTTCGCTACGCCGCCGAGGCGGCGGCGCGCGGCCTCAAGGTGATCATTGCCGGTGCCGGCGGCGCTGCACATCTGCCGGGCATGGTTGCGGCCAAAACGAGTTTGCCGGTGATCGGCGTGCCGGTCGAATCGAAGGCGCTCAAGGGGCTCGACTCGCTGCTCTCGATCGTGCAAATGCCCGCCGGTGTTCCCGTCGCGACGATGGCGATCGGTAATGCCGTCAATGCCGCGCTCTACGCGGCGCGCATCCTCGCGCTCGGCGATGCGGCGCTCGCGCAGCGCTTGAGCGAACGCACGGAGCGAATCGCGCGCGAGGTCGAGGCGATCGTCCTGTGATCCGCACGATCGGGATCTTGGGCGGCGGCCAACTCGGCCGGATGCTCACGCTCGAAGCGAAGCGGATGGGCTATCGCGTGGTTACCCTCGAGCCCTCGACCGATTCGCCGGCGGGACAAATCGCCGACGAGCAGATCGTCGCCGCGTACGACGATCTGCGCTTCATCGGCGAGCTCGGCGCGCGAACCGACGTCGTCACCTACGAATTCGAGAACATCCCGCTCGGCTCAGTGCGGGCCCTGGAGAGCGATCGGCGTCTCGTGCGCCCGAGCAGCGCGGTGCTCCGCGTCACGCAAGAACGGTTACTCGAGAAACAATTCGTGCGCGATTGCGGCGTCGCGACCGCCGATTTCGCGCCGGTTTCTTCGCTTGAAGAACTCGATGCGGCGATCGCGCAGATCGGCCTGCCGGCCGTGATCAAGACGACGATGGGCGGCTACGACGGCAAAGGCCAGTGGCTCGTGCGCGATCGCGATGCGGCCCTCGCCGCGCTTGCCGAGGCACGCGGCAAAGCGCTGATCTACGAAGCGTTCGTGCCGTTCGATAAAGAACTTTCGATCATCTGCGCGCGCAACGCACGCGGTGAGATCGTGACTTTTCCGGTTGCAGAAAATCAACACGATCGCGGGGTGCTCGCAACGACGATCGTTCCCGCGCGGATCGCGGACGACGTCGCTCGCCGGGTGCGCGAGTCGGCCGAGACGATCGCCCGCGCGCTCGACATCGTCGGCGCCTTTGCGATCGAATACTTCCTCGCCGGCGACCGGCTCCTCGTCAACGAGATCGCGCCGCGCGTGCACAATACCGGCCACTACTCGCTCGAAGCGACGACGATCTCGCAGTATGAAGCGCACGTGCGCGCGATCTGCGATCTGCCGCTCGTTCCGCCGCGAATGCTCGCCGCCGCGATCGTGATGGTCAACATCCTGGGCACGGGCGAGGGCGACGACCTCGACGGCACCGCAGATCTCTTGCGCGATCCAGACGTCGCACTCCACATCTACGGCAAGGCGCACGCCGCCGTGCGCCGCAAGATGGGCCACTTCACCGTCCTCGGCGCGACGCCCGACGAAGCGCTCTCCAAAGCCGAACGCGGCCGCGCGCTCCTGCGCTGGATCGACAACCGCGCGATGAGCTCGCGGTGAAGGAACCGGAGGAGCGCGAGCAACGCGCCACACGCGCCTGGTTGCGCATCGATCTCCTGATCGCGATTTGCGCGTTACTGATCAGCGCCTTGACCGCGGCAGCGAGTCTGTACCAGACGCGCGTGATCGCCAACCAACTGAGTTCGTCCGTGTGGCCGTATCTTGGGATCAGCGTCAGCCGCGACATCGAAACGGGCCACCTTTCGCTTTCGATTGAAAACGATGGTTTGGGTCCGGCCATCGTCCGGACCGTTGTTCTCACGTATGACGGCAAGCCGGTTCACGATCTCGATTCGTTCTTCAAACTCTCCCTGCGGACGATCAAGCACGCGCATTTCGCCATGACGACCAGTGGCCTCTCGCCCGGTCAGGTCATCCGCCCGGGCCAGTCCGACAATTTTATCGATGTCACGAGCCCGGTCGTCGCCCCCCTTATCGCGAAAGCGTTCGGACACGCGCGCCTGACGGTGTGCTACTGCTCGCTGCTGGAAGAGTGCTGGTCGATCAACTCCGATTCGCTGACCGAGTATCCGGTAAAAATGGCGCGCTGCGGCCGTCCCGGCCCGGATGAGTTCCAAATCGGGCAAGTCGCGGGCAGTTAATCCAGCCGAACGACGATTTTTCCGGCGCGGCCCGCCGTCGTCTTGCGTTCGAAGGCGGTCAGGAAGTCGTCGAAGGCGATCGTCGTTTCGACGTTCGTTGCGAGTTCGTTGCGCGCGACCAGGCCGGCGAGGAAGCCGAGATCGGCGCCGACCGGGTGTTTTTCCGCTTCGTGAAAGAGGACGAACCCGTAGAGCCGCGCGCCACCGGTGAGATAAAACGCGTTGCTCGCAAAGGTCGTCTCGCCGGCGGCCGATTGGCCGAAGTGCACGACGATGCCGTCGGGCGCAAGCGACGTGAGTGCGAACGCAAGCGCCGCACCGCCGAGCGATTCGAGCACGACGTCGTACGGTGCGTGATCGCGCAGCGCCGATGGTTCGCCGATCACGACCGCGTGTGCCCCGGCGGAGCGCAGCTGTGCCTCCGCTTCGGGACGTCGTGCGCTCGCGGCGACGCGAGCGCCCTCGCGAGCAGCAAGTTGGATCGCGAAGAGGCCCGCGCCACCCGTGCCGGGCGAGATCAAGACGTGCTTTCCCGCGAGCGGCGCACCGTGACGGAGCGCGCGCAGCGCGGTGAGCCCGGCCACGGGCAGCGTCGATGCATCTTCGAACGAGACGCCGCCCGGGAGCGAGGCGAGGTAATCGTCGGGCGCCGCGACGTACTCCGCCCACGCCCCCTGATCCGGCATGAGCCCGACGACGCGCTCGCCGCTGCGCGGTCCCGCCGCCACGATACCGGCGAAATCCCATCCCAGCGGATCGCCGGGTGCGCGGCTCGGCGCGCGGCGCACCTCGCCCGCGTTGAGGGAAATCGCGTGAACGCGCACGAGCGTCTCGGCGTCGCGCGGCTCGGGAACGGGAACGGATTGAAAAGCGATCGGCGCTGCCGCATCGCCCGTCGCGCGCAAGGCGCGCATCGTCGTCGTCATGCGATTCGAGTATGCCGCGCAACCCAGGACGTCCCCCGGGACAGTCGGAACCCGCGCACGATGGAAATGCCGGCAACCGAGGGCTTCATTTCGTTCCGCGGCTTTCGCACGTGGTACGAATCGTACGGAGACGGCGGCGACGGCCGCTTACCGCTGGTCGTGCTTCATGGCGGTCCCGGCGCGACGCACCAGTATCTCGAGCCGCTGCGCGCGCTCGCGGAGTCCGGCCGGCGCGTGATCTTCTACGATCAGATCGGCTGCGGCCGCTCCGACCGTCCGACCGATCCCGCGTTCTTCACCGTCCAGACGTTCGTCGACGAGCTCGATGCGCTCCGCGCGCACCTCGAGCTCGAGCGCGTTCACGTGCTCGGACAATCGTGGGGCGGGATGCTCGCGATGGAATACGCCCTGCGCAAACCCGCCGGGCTCGCGTCGATCGTCGTCGCGGACTCACCGGCCAGTATGGTCCTCTGGGTGAGCGAAGCAAATCGCTTGCGCGCCGAGTTGCCGCCCGAGGTCGAGCGCACGCTGCGCGAGCATGAAGCCGCCGGCACGACGAGCGATCCCTCGTACGAAGCCGCGGTCGAAGTCTTTTATCGGCGCCATGTGTGTCGCGTCGATCCCTGGCCCGATTGCTTCATGCGCACGGCGGAAGCGCTCGCGCACGACGGGTTCGTCTACAACCTCATGAACGGCCCGAGCGAATTCCACTGCATCGGCACGCTCAAAACCTGGGACATCACCGACCGCCTGCACGAGATCCGCACGCCGACGCTCTTGCTCAGCGGCCGATACGATGAAGCGACGCCGCTGATCGTCGGCACGATCCACGCGCGCATCCCCGGCGCGGAGTGGATCGTTTTCGAGAACAGCTCGCACACGCCGCACCTCGAAGAACCCGCTGCCTTCAACGCCGCCGTGCGCGGCTTTCTAGCCGGGGTCGAAACGACAGCCGCCGTTTGATCTCAGCATGACACGCTGGCACTCGTGACGTTCATGACGATCCCGACGGCGGAGATCCGGGGCGCGGCGGGAGATCGGTGAACGCCATCGGACGATCCCACCAGTCGTGCTGCCGCCACGCGAGCTGATCCGCCGTCGGTTCGGCGGGGAGTTTCCGTGCGATTGCTCGTTCGTATGCGGCGAGATACCGGTCGACCATACGCTCCGTCGAGAACGTCGTCTCGACGTGCCTGCGGCACGCGGCGCGATCGAGCGCGGCGAGACGCGGGACGGCGCGTGCGGCCTCATCGACGGTATCGCACAAGAAGCCGGTCGTGCCGTCCACGACGATCTCGGGGAGCGAACCCATGCGTGCGCCGAGCACTGGTGTGCCGCAGGCCATCGCCTCGACCAAGACGAGCCCGAAACGCTCGGGCCGCGTCGTCATGTGAACGAGCGCCAGCGCGCCGCCGAGTAATTCACCGCGCGCAGCACCCTTCACGTGACCGAGGAATTGCACCGCATCCCCATCGATGTGCGGAGCGATCAGCTCATCGAAATAAGCGGTATCTTGCGGGATCGCGGCAAGCTTGATCCGCACCCCGGCGCGTTTCGCGATCTCGATTGCGAGGTGCGCGCCTTTTTCGGGATGGAAGCGGCCGAGAAAAACCAGATAGTCACCGGGGCGATCGACGAACGTCCATTCCTCCGGGTCGATCCCGTTGTACGTCGTTGCGAGATACTCGAGTCCCGGATCGCGGTCGGCATCGCTGATCGAACAGTAGAAGCTGCGTGAGGCCCCCGCGTAATACGCGCCGAGAATCGGCGGTGAGGAAAAGCCGTGGATCGTCGTCACCATCGGCGGCGCATTCGTTGCAAGCGCGTAGGTGAGCGGCTTCCAGTCGAAGTTGTTGTGGATGAGATCGAACTCGCCGACCCGCGCGAACACCGATCCGATGTGCAGCGCCGTCGCGACCTCACCGTTCTGTGCACGGTCTTCTTCGAGCCCGACGGGAACGACCGAGGCGAGCCGGCCCGGTGACTGCGAGTTGCCGGTCGCGAAGAGCGTCACGTCCAGCCCGCGCGCCTGCATCCCGCGTGCGATATTCGAGGCGATTTGCTCCCACGGTCCGTAGCCCGGCGGCGGCGTCGGCCACGAGATCGGGGCGAGGATCGCGAGGCGTGCGCCGCGCAGCGCGGCGCTCACGCGCGCGCGATGACGCCGTGCTTCACGACGGCGGACGGCGCGCGCAGCGCGAGTGTATCCGTCTCGAGATCGTCCGTGAGCAGTAAGAGATCCGCCGGGCGGCCCGCCGCGATCACCCCGGCATCGACGCCGAGCAGTTCGCCCGCGGTCTGCGTCGCGGCATGGAGCGCGGCGTTCGGCGTCATGCCGAGCGCGGTGTGCATCAATTCGACTTCGTAGGCGTAGCCGTCGTGGCCGTTGTACGGCGTGCCCGCATCCGAACCGCCCGCGATCGTTACGCCCGCGCGATACGCCTTCGCGATATTCGTCATCGCTTTTGCATGGAGCTCGGTGGCTTTGCGCACGACGTAATCGGGTTGCGTGCCGTCGGAGGCATGCTCGAAGATGCATTGCACGGCGGCGAGCGTCGGCACGAGCGCAGCCTTGCGGTCGAGGAACAGTTGGATCGCCTCATCGTCGAGCAGGTGCCCATGTTCGATCGAGTTCACGCCGGCCCGCAGCGCGTTCTTGATCCCCGCCGTGCCGATCGCGTGCGCGGCGACGCGCATCTGGTGCGTGTTCGCCTCGACGATCGCGGCGCGCATCTCTTCCTCCGTCAGCTGTTCGATGCCGGGGACGGCGCCTTTGGTGAGCACGCCGCCGGTCGCGATCAGTTTGATGCAGTCGGCGCCCGATTTGCGTTGCTCGCGCACGGCCTTACGCGCATCCCACGGCCCGTCGGTCTCGCGGCCGATGAAGGAGCCGTGGCCGCCCGTCATGCACAGCGCGCGGCCCGCGGCGAGGATCGTCGGACCGGCGTGTTCGCCGCGCGCGATGGCGTCGCGCAGTTCGATCGCGTTGCTCTCTGCGCCGCCGAGGTCGCGGACGGTGGTGACACCGGAGAGGAGCGCCTTGCGCGCGTTCTCCGCCGCCGCCAGCGTCAGTTGAATCTTGGTCTTCAAAACGAAGACCGAGGCCGTATTCGGCTCGCCCGAGGACTCGAGGTGGACGTGCGCGTTGATGAGCCCGGGGGCGACCGCCACCGCTTCGAGCACGCGCTCGGCCTGGATGTCCGCGACATGCGGCTCGACCGACGCGATGCGCGTTCCCACGATCCGGATCGTTCGGTCGCGCTGCGGCGGCGCACCGGTTCCGTCGTAGAGCAGCCGGCAGTGGATTGCGAGCGTCGTTTCGGTCACGGCGCGCCGTTCCACGCGGCGTCTCGTAAGGCCGCTTACCGTCGCCCCGGCCCCGCTGTGTTAGGCTGAGGCCATGGCTGATCTCTCCGACGTCGCGCTTGCGACCGAGCGCAACAAAGTCTGGTACCTGCAACAGAACCGGCTGTTCTCGAACGCAATCGACGGCAGTTTGGAAGCGAACGCGCACCTCTTCCGGATCCTCACCTATCCGCGCAAGACGGCGATCTTCGATCAAGGCGATCCGACCCGCCTGATCTATTTCCTCAAGCGGGGAAACGTGCGGCTTGCCCGACTCACGGAAGACGGCCGCGAAGTCACGGTCGCGATCCTCGGTCCGGGCGATCTGTTCGGCGAGGAGACGCTGTTCGAGAGCGGTCCGCGCTCGACCGTCGCGATCGCCCTCGACGATGTGCTCGTGTGCCTGGTGCGCGCCGACGATCTCTTCGCGATGATCTCCGCCGACCCGGTGTTGGCGATGGGGGTGGCCCGGATCCTGAGCGAGCGCGTCGGCGAGATGGAGACCACGCTCGAAGACCTCGCTTACGCGAAAGTCGGCGAGCGGCTGATGCATCTCTTCCGGCGGCTCGCCGGCGAGCACGGCGAGCCCGAGCCGCGCGGGACGCGCCTGACCATTCGGCTCACGCACGCCGACATCGCTTCACTCGTCGGCAGTACGCGCGAGACGGTCTCCGCGGAGATCGCGCTGCTCGCCCGTAGCGGTCGCCTCATCACCGACGGCCGTTCCATCATTGTGCCGGATTCTGAAAGGCAACCCGTATGAAACGCTTCGCCCTCGTCGCCGTTTTCGCAGCGCTCGCTTTGGGCCCCGCCGCTGCCGGCAGCCCGGCAACGAATCTCACGCCGGTGCTCGCCGCGCGCGACTGGATCAACGCTCGCGAGACGCCGGCGGACACGCGCGGGAAGGTCGTCATCGTCGATATCTTCACCTTCGATTGCATCAACTGCAAGCACGTGACGCCCGAGCTGCAACGACTGCATGCCTCCGTGCCGGCGTCGGAACTCGCGATCGTCGGCGTTCATGCGCCCGAGACGCCCTACGAACGCGCACGCCCGAACGTCGTCTCCGAGCTCGCGCGCCAGGGCGTCGTGTGGCCCGTGGCCGTCGATAACAGCTTTGCGATCTGGAACGCCTACGGCACGACGGCTTGGCCGACGCAGCTGATCTTCGACAAGCACGGACGTCTTCGCAAGACGGTTGTCGGCGAGGGCTATGACAGCGACGTCGAGGCGACGGTCAAAGCACTCATCGCCGAGTAAGAGCCACTCGAGCGCGTCGGCCTGGCGAAGCATACCGGTCCGGCTGCGGATGTCAAAGAAAAAACGGGACCCCCGTCGGGATCCCGTTTTCGGCGCGCATCGTGCGTGCGCTGCTTAACTCTTCATCGGCGCGGGGGTCATCATCATTTTCTTCATCGCCGGCGTCATCTTCGGCTTGGGCGAGGCCATCATCATCTTCTTTTTCGGCATCATGGACTTCATCGGAGCGGGGGACATCTGGGCGACCGCCACGCCGGTCAGCGCGATCGAAAGACAGGCCGTAGCAAGAATCGTACGCACGAGGGATACCTCCTGGCAAGAAATGCAGAAAAGGCTGATGCCTTGCGGCAACGCCTGTATGAGTATACCGGGGTTGCGCGACGTGCTAAACCGACGAATGGCCAATAAAACAAAGAGCAATCCCGTCGCCGGCATTGCTCTTGTTCGCGAAAGCGAGCGAGCGTGAAACTATTTCGTCGGGGCGGGGCTCGGGTGCGACATCGCCTGGCCCGTCATCGAACTGTGGCCCGTCATGGCGTGCGGAGCGGGCGTCGCTTTCATGGCGCCGCCTTTCATCGCCGCGTGCGCGGGCTTCGGCGAAGCCGGCGCCGTCATCGCCGAATGCATGGCGCCGTGCTCCATGGCGGAGGGGCTCGGCGAGCTCTGGGCGAGCGCCGAGCCGGTGAGTGCGCCGCACAGGAGTGCGACGGAAAAAAACATGCGCATGGGGAGAACCTTTCGCGGATCAAGATGAGTGCGGAGCGTTTGCTCCGCACCGACCGTAACACGCTGGCGCCGGGCGCGCCGTAAGCATCCCTACAGATGTGCCGCTTCGAGCGCGTGATAGGCGCGCGAGTTGATCCGGCCGGTCAGGATGCCGCCGATGAAGCGCGTCGCCCGCCGCACCGCGTCCAGGTCGACGCCGGTTTCGATGCCCATGCCGTGTAGTAAATAGAGCAGATCTTCCGTCGCGACGTTGCCGGTTGCGCCGGGCGCGAACGGGCAGCCGCCAAGGCCGCCGGCCGATGAATCGAAGAGCGTGATCCCGGCATGGAGCGCAGCGACCGTGTTCGCCAGCGCCGTGCCGCGCGTGTCGTGGAAGTGCAGGCCGACCCGGTCGAGCGGGATACCGTGCGCCTCGAGCGCGGCGACGATGTCGTAGACTTGATTCGGCGTTCCGACGCCGATCGTATCGGCGACCGAGAGTTCGTCGGCGCCGATGTCCAGCAGCCGCTGCGCGACCGTGACGACGGCTTCGACCGGGACCGCGCCCGCGAAGGGACAACCGAACGCGGTCGAGATCGACGCGCGCACCCACAGACCGTGCGCCTTGGCGCGCTCGATCACGCGGGCAAAGGTCGCAAGCGACTCGTCGATCGTCATCCCGATGTTGCGCTGCGCGAAGGCGTCGGATGCCGCCGTAAAGACCGCGATCGATTCGAGGCCCGCGGCGAGTGCCCGATCGAGCCCGCGATCGTTGGGAACGAGCGCGATGCGGCGCCCGCTTGAGGTTCCGATCCCGGCGTAGACGGCCTCCGCGTCGGCGAGCTGCGGCACGGCCTTCGGGTTGACGAACGAGGTGACTTCGATCTCCGCAAATCCCGCCGCGAGCAGCAAGTCGATGTAGCGGATCTTGTCGGCCGCCGGAACGGGCGTCGCTTCGTTTTGCAAGCCGTCGCGCGGCCCCACTTCGCAAACGGTCACGCGCGGCGGAACCGGATACGTGGTCATGCGCGGGCCTCCTCACGGAAAAAGTGATCGGCGATCGCGACTTCTTGCGGCCAGATCCGGTCGTCTTGCCGGAAGCCGCGCGCGAGAAACGCCATCGGATCGAAGATCGCGCCGAGATTGAGGTGGTTCGCCATCGTGTCCTCGATATACACGCACGGGACATGCCCCTCGAGCGTCGCGGAATCGACCAGCACGACGCCGTCGCTCTCCGATGCGTACTTGGGGACCGCGCCGACGACGTGCAAGAGCCGCGTCTGCGGCGGCGCGACGATCGGCGGCTGGTCGAGCACCCAGCGCTTCACGCCGCGTTGGCGGATCGGGATCCAGTGGCCGGACGTACCGTTGAGCCAGGTCATGAACGGCGAGGCGACGTCGATGTCCTCGATGAGGTGATCGGGGACGCCGAACGCCTTGAGCGTCGCCGCAACGTATTCCGAGACGAGGCCGCCGTTGGGTGTCGCGACTTGGACGATCGCCGCGATCTCGCGTGCGCGCTCGGGATACTGGCGCGCGAAGCCGCGTGCGATGATGCCGCCCGCGCTGTAGCCGAAGATCGCGACCGGTTCGGTCGCGGCGAGCGAGTCGACGAAGCGCGCGAAGCGTTCGATGCGATCGAAGAGTGTATCCGAGCCCTCCGGGAAGATCGAACACTCGTAGCCGAGCGCCTCGAAGCCGGGCTTGCCGTTGCGCCCGCTGCGGAACGGTTCCATCCAGCGCGGCTCTTCGTGCCAGCCGGGGATGAGGATCAACTTCACGCGCCGATCACGACGAGGGTCGCGCCCCCGGTGACGAGGTCGCCCGCGGCGACGCGCACCTCGCTGACCGTCCCGGCGAGCGGCGCTTCGATCCGGTGTTCCATCTTCATCGCTTCGAGCACCACGAGCAGCGTCCGTATGGTGACCGATTCGCCGGTGCGAACGTTGACGCTGATGATCTTGCCGGGCATCGGCGAGGTGACGGTTCCCGATGCGACGGCCGATGCGTTGTGATGTTCGGGGTCCGGATCCGGTGGCGGCGCGAAGCGGAGCGTGTACGTGCGACCGTCGAGCGCGAGTCGTCCGCCGGCGTCGTCGGCGTTGAACGTCGCGTGCAGCGCGCGCCCGTCGATGGATGCCTCGACGCGCTCGCCGCGCGCGGCAACCGTGATGAGCCCGCTCACGTCGCCGGCAAGGAACCACCCGCCGCCCTGGCGATTCGCCTGCGCTCGCACGCGTTCGCCGTCGAGCGTGAAGTCGAGCGGGATCCCGATCCCCGCGGCGCGCCAACGGTGTCCGTGCGCGAGCAGCGCCGCGGTCGCAAGCAGCCGCGCCGCCGTGGGAACGCCGGTCTCGATTGCCAGAAACGGCGCGCGGTCGATGAGGAAGCGCGTCGTCGTCTCGCCGCGCGCGTATGCATCGTCGGCCGCGATCGCGCGCAAGAGCGCGAGGTTCGTCGTCACGCCGTCGACGACGGTGCCCGCGAGCGCCGCGCGCAAACGCGCGATCGCCGCGTGCCGGTCGCCGCCCCAAACGATGATCTTCGCGATCATCGAATCGTAGTACACGGAGATCTCGCTTCCGTCGCGCACGCCCGTATCGACGCGTACGCCGGGTTCTTGCGGCACCGAGAAACGTTCGATCCGCCCGATCGAAGGCCGATAGTCGTGCGCCGGATCTTCGGCGTTGAGCCGTGCTTCGATCGCCCAGCCGCGCGGCCCGAGCGTCTCTTGCCGCAGCGCGGTCGGCTCGCCGCTCGCGATGCGCAGCTGTTCGTGCACGAGATCGACGCCGAACACGAGCTCCGTCACCGGATGCTCGACTTGCAGCCGTGCGTTCATCTCGAGAAAGTAGAACTGCCCGTCGTCGTCGAGCATGAATTCTGCAGTGCCCGCATTCGTGTAGCCGACCGAGCGCGCCGCGGCCACGGCCGCTGCGCCCATCCGCGCGCGCAGCGCCGGATCGAGCGCAACCGACGGCGCCTCTTCGATCACTTTCTGATGCTTGCGCTGGATCGAACATTCGCGTTCGCCGAGGTAGAGCGTCGTGCCGTGCGCGTCGGCGAGAATCTGGAATTCGATGTGGCGCGGGTTGCGCAGGTAGCGTTCGAGCAGCACCGCATCGTCGCCGAACGACGCCAGCGCCTCGCGCTTCGCTGAAGCAAGCGCAGCGTCGAACGCGGCGAGGTCGTCGACGACGCGCATCCCGCGGCCGCCGCCGCCGGCACTTGCTTTGATCAAGAGCGGCGTGCCGATCGTCGCCGCTTCGGCCCGCAAGCGTTCCGGTGAGCCGTCGTCGCCATCGTAGCCCGGCACGACCGGGACACCCGCTTCGCGCACGCGCCGCTTTGCCTCGATCTTGCTCCCCATCGCCGCGATCGCCGCCGGCGAGGGGCCAACGAAAATGAGTCCCGCGTCGATCACCGCCTGCGCGAACGGTGCGCGCTCGGAGAGGAAGCCATAGCCGGGATGGATCGCATCAGCGCCGAGGGTCTTTGCCGCGGCGATGATCGCGGCGGCATCGAGGTACGATTCGCTCGCCGGCGGCGGACCGATGCGCATGTCGTCATCGAGCAGCGTGCGAAAGAGCGCGTCCGCATCGGCATCGGAGTAGACGCCGACGGGCGAGATGCCGAGTTCGCGCGCGCCGCGCGCGAGCCGCACCGCGATCTCGCCGCGGTTGGCGATCAGGAGCCGCCGGATCACGCCTCGGTCCAGCCGGCGGTGCGGCGTTCGAGAAACGCGCGCAGCCCTTCTTGCCCTTCGGGCGAGGTGCGCTGTTTTGCGATCGCGCGCGCCGTGATGCCGCGCGACGCATCGTAAGATGCTTCGCGCACGTCCTCGATGATGCGCTTGGCTGCCGCGACCGCGTGCGGCCCCGCCGTCTTGAATTCCGCCAGGATCGCGTCGATGCGCGCGTCGAGCGCATCCGCCGCTACGATTTCGTGCACGAGGCCGATCCGCAGCGCGCGCTCCGCGTCGAAGCGTTCGCCGGTGAGAAAGAGCGCGCGCGCGTTCGAGACGCCGATTTTGGCGATGACGAACGGCGAGATCACCGCCGGCAGAATCCCGAGTTTGGTCTCGGTAAATCCAAAGACCGAATCCGGCGTTGATACAACGATGTCAGCCACCGCACAGAGTCCTGCCCCGCCGCCCAGGGCCGCCCCGTGGACGCGCGCGATCACGGGCTTCGGGCAGCGGTCGATCGCCCGGTACATCGTCGACATGCGCTCGGCGTCGCGGACGTTCTCGTCTTCGCTGAGGTCGAGCGAGCCGCGCATCCAATTCACGTCGGCGCCGCCGCAAAACGTCTTGCCCGTCCCGGCCAGGACGATCGCGCGCACGCGCTCGTCGCGGCCGAGCTGCGCGAACGCCACGTCGAGTTCGGCGATCAGCTCCGCGTTGAAGGCGTTCCGGACGCTGGGCCGGTCGAGCGTGACGCGGGCGGTCGAGCCGGAGACCTCCACGCGCAAGTTGGGTTCGGACACGCCGGGCCATTCCGTAAGGGTCCTTACCGGCCCCGCTAGGGGTTCTGGGGTAGAATGAGGGCATGAAGGACGAGGTCGTCTACCGTCACTCGCTGGCGGCGCGGATCACGCACTGGTTCTGGTTCATCGCGATCTTGGTGCTCGTGATGAGCGGGCTGCAGATTTTCAATGCCTCGCCCGAGCTCGATGCCTCGGATAAGAGTGATCCGGCCCACGCCGTGCTCGTGTTCGGGTCCCACCGCGACCCCACGTCCGGCTTCGGGGTCGGCACGACGACGGTCGCCGGCCATACGTTCACGACGACGAATTGGTTCGGCTACACGGACGACGGATCGGGCGGCCGGGCCGCGCGCGCGATCCCGGGCTGGCTCACGCTGCCGGGTCCGCAGGATCTGGCCGGCGGCCGCCATTGGCACTTTTTCTTCGGCTGGGTACTCACGGTTTCGCTTGTCGTCTACATCGTCGCGGGGGCGATCCGCAAGGATCTGCGTGAACTGATCGTGCGGCCCAGTGACTTCCCGAAAATGCTCCCGATGCAGCTGTACTATCTGCGCTTGCGCAAGCATCCGCCGCCGCACGGCAAGTACAACCCGTTGCAGAAGCTCACGTACACGGTCGTGCTCTTCGCGTTTATCCCGCTTTTGATCCTCACCGGCCTCGCGCTCTCGCCGGGGATCGATGCGATCGCGCAGCCGCTCACGCAACTTCTCGGCGGCAGGCAATTCGCGCGCCTTTGGCACTTCGCTCTGATGTGCATCATCATCGCGTATTTCTTCTTGCACATGGCGCTCATCGTCATCAACGGACCGTTCAACGAGATCCGCTCGATGATCACCGGCTGGTACCGGTTGCGCAAAGACGACGGAGTCGGAATATGAAACGCAGGCTCTTCGTTGCCTCGTCGCTGGCCGCGCTCGGCTTGACGGGTTGCGGTCCGATCAAAGCGTCCTTGAGCGATCCGAGCGGCCCGATGGGCAAACTCCTCGACACCGCGCAAGGGCTCAACTTCGCGGTCATCGGCACACATGGAATGGCGCGTGAATACAAAGACGCCGACGTCGATCGGGATTTCCGCCTCGAGAGCCTCGATACGCCCTCCGATGCGACCTACGCAGCGCTGCGCAAAGACGATTTCCGTTCCTACGTGATGCCCGTGGATGGCCTTGTCGATCGGCCGCAATCGTTCACGCTCGCGCACTTGCGCGCGATCCCGCAGCGCACGCAGATCACGCGCCACGATTGCGTCGAAGGCTGGAGTCAGATCGGCAAGTGGAGCGGCGTCCCGCTCGCCACGATCCTCGCGATGGTGCAGCCCAAGCCCGAAGCGCGCTACGCGATCTTTTCATGCTTCGACAAGGACGAGAGCGGCACGCAATTCTACGGCTCGATCGATCTGCACCAAGCCGCACACCCGCAAACGCTACTCGCCCTCGATCTCAATGATAAGCCCGTCGACCCCGACCACGGCGGCCCCGTCCGGCTCAAAGTCCCGATCCAGCTCGGCTACAAGAGCAGCAAATGGGTCCGCAAAATCACCCTCGCCTCCACCTTCAAAAACGTCGGCGCCGGCAACGGCGGCTACTGGGAAGACAACGGCTACGCCTGGTACGCCGGCATCTAACCGACGTCTCGGAACGTGGGTGTCGACGTATCAGGAATATCGACGCATCAGGAAGACCGACGTATCAGGAAGACCGACGTATCAGCATTGCGACGCGTCGAGATACCCGACTCGCAAAGTGTCGGCGTGCCACCGTGTCATCCTGAGCCGACAGCCTGTCCTGAGCGAAGCGAGGGGAAGGATGGGCATGAGGAAACGCCTGTGGCACGCCCATCCTTCGACAGGCTCAGGATGACACGGTGGCGGCTCAGGATGACACGGTGGCGATTCGACGCACCGAGGCGGCGACTCGACGCACCGAGGCGGCGGCTCGACGCGCACCGAGGTGGCGACTCGACGCACCGAGGCGGCGACTCGACGTACCGAGGTGGCGACTCGACGCACCGAGGCTGCGATTGCGGCATAGTGGCATAAGGATCCGGCGCACCAGAGACGATCTTGGAACAAGCGAAGAGTTCTGAAACAAGAGCGATTCGGCGTGAGACTACAAGCCGAGTGCCAACGAGTCGGCGCGGGGGTCGGCTCCGCCGGAGAATGTGCCGCGTTCTTGGTCGATGGCGATTGCGTGGGCGTGGCCCATCGCGTTTTCGTAGGGGCCGAGGGGGACGACGGTGTGGCCTTTGGTCTCGAGGCTGTGCAGCACGGCGGGATCGAAGCGTGACTCGACGAGGACGGCTTCGCGCGGGTCGATGTCGGGGCGCTCGGTGAGGGTGTGCCGGCCGTAGATCCAGCGCGGCTGATCGACGGCGGCTTGGACGTCGAAACCACGGTCGTAATGGTGGTGGAGCACCTGGAGCTGGATCTGCGGTTGGCCGTCGCCGCCCATGTTTCCGAACACGAGTTCCGGCGCGCCGTTGCGTAAGAACATCGGCGGCGAGAGCGTGTGCACGGGTCGCTTTCCGCCCGCGTAGACGTTGGGCGTTCCCGGGACGGTCGAGTAATTCGCGCCGCGATTTTGTAAGAAGACGCCGGTGCCCTCGGCGATGAGACCCGAACCAAAGTTCATGTAGAGACTCTCGATGAGCGAGACGGCCATGCCGTTCTCGTCGACGACGCACACGAAGATCGTGCCGCCGCCCAGCGGCGCGAACTCTGCGCTGCGCGCGCGCTCGGGGTCGATTTCGGCGCGCAACTCGGCGAGATGCTCCGGGCGGAGGACGTCGTCGAGATGAGCGTCGCCGAAGGCCGGATCGCAGAACGAGGCATCCCGAATCTCGAGCGTGCGTTTCATCGCCTCGATGCCGAGGTGATGCCAGAGCGATTCGTCGGCATCGCGATCGTTCTCGAGCATGCCGCAGCCCATCAAGAGGCAGGCGCCTTGCGAATTCGGCGGGTGCGCGAGCAGCTCGCCGCCGTTCCACGCGATGCGCACCGGTTCGGTCGGCTGCGTGCGGTGCGAGGCCAGATCGTCGAGCGTCATCCGGTTGCCGCCGGTATTGAGCGTCTTCACGATTCCGGCGGCGGTCTCGCCGGTGTAGAACGCATCGGCGCCGCCCCGCCGGATGCGCGCGATCGTATCGGCGAGATCGACGTTGACGAGCCGATCGCCGGCGCGCGGGATCCCGCGGCCCAAGTAGAGGCGCGTCGTTTCGGCATCCGCGCGCAAGACCGGCGCGTTGAGCGCGAAGTAGTCGGCGACGACCGTCGTCGCCGCGAAGCCGTCGCGCGCGTAGGCTTCGGCCGGCGCGAGCAGGTCGTCGAGCCCGCGCGTGCCGTGGACGGCCGCGACGTCTTCCCACGAACGCACGGCGCCGGGCACGGTCACGCTGAGCGCACCGCGTTGCGGCAGGATGCCGCCGGGCAGATCGCCGAGCGATGCGCGCTGCGGCGTGCGCCCCGAGCCGTTGTAGGCAAACTGGCCGCGTTTGGGATCGTGGATGATCCAGAACGCATCGCCGCCGAGTCCGCAGCTGGCCGGATACACGACCGAGAGCACGCCGTTCGCCGCGATCGCCGCGTCGACGGCGTTCCCGCCCCGGCGTAGCACGTCGGCGCCGGCCGCGGTCGCGAGATCGCTGGGGGTGGCGATCATCGCCCGGGTCGAGCGCGCGACGGCGCGGGACGGTCTCACTTCAGTTTCATCTCCCAGGCATAGATCGCTTCGTCGGGTCGCGCATTCCACTGCAAGCGTTTCGACGTTGCATACAGATCCTCGAACTCGAAGAGGAACAACCATGGGGCTTCTTCGTGGATGAGCGCCATCGCCTGGTGATAGAGCGCCGCTCGCTTCTTCGGATCGAGTTCGTAGAGCGCGGCATCGTTGAGCCGGTCGAGCTCCGGATTCGCGTACGTCGAGACGCCGCCGCCCGTCGAGAGCAGCGACGAGATCGTGTCGGCCGCATCGTAGGTGATGTTGCCCCAGCCGAGTTCGTACATGTTGACGAGTTGCTTTTGGCTCGCTTGCCGGAAATACGTGACCCACTCGCCGGAATGGACCGTCACGGTGATCCCGTATTTTTGCAGCTGGCCCGCGACCGCGAGCGCGACTTCCTTATCCGCGTTGTAGCGGCCCTGCGGCGTGTTGAGCGTGAGCTCGAGGCCTTTGCCGTCGGGATAGCCGGCTTTGGCGAGGAGGGCGCGCGCCTTCGCGTCATCGTGCACGTAGGGCTTGAGCGTCGGATCGTAGCCGAAGAAATTGGGCGGCACGGGTTCGCCGAGTTCGTAACCGCGGCCGCCGAGCACCGCTTTGATGATCGCCGGCACGTCGATCGCGTAATTGAGTGCTTGACGCAGCGTCTTATTGTTCTGCGGCCCGGGTTTGACGAGATTGAACGCGATGTAGAGCACGCGCACGCTGCGCGCGCTCGTCATGCGCGTCGTCTGGCCGCCCGTGAGGCCGAGTGCATACTGAAACGGAACGTTCGTGATCAGATCCGATTCGCCGGTCTTGAGCGCGGCGACGCGTGCCGAGGCATCGGGGATCGGACGAAAGATCACGTGCGGGATCGCCGGCTGCGGGCCCCAGTAGTGCGGGTTCGCGTCGAGATCGAGTTCGTCGTCTTTGCGCCAGGCGGCGAGCACGTAGGGGCCCGTGCCGATCGGATGATCCGCCATATAGGCGTCGCCGTGGGCCTGCCAATACTTTGAATCGACGATGTACAGAAAGCGAGTCACCGCGGGCGCGAGCGGCGTCGGCCGTTTCGTCGTGATGCGGATGAGGTCCGGTGCGGGCGCGTCGACGCGCGCGACCGTATCGACGCGCGGTTCTTGTTGCGACTTGTACGCGGGATCGAGCACCTTTTCGATCGTGAATTTCACATCGGCGCTCGTGAATGGATCGCCGTTCGAGAACGTCACGTTGTGACGCAGCCGGAATTCCCACACCAGCGGCGAGACCTGCTTCCACGAGAGCGCGAGCGCCGGTTTGAGCGAGCCGTCCACCGTGCGCCAGGCCAGCGGCTCGAAGATGTGGCCGTGGATGTTGGCGGAGGGCGTAACCGAGGTCTTGATCGGGTCGAGCGTATCCGCATCGACGCCTTGCGAAATGACGATCGTGCCGGCGGCTGGGGCGGCGCTCGAGGCCGCGGGGCACGCCAGAACGGCGCCGGCACAGAAGACGGTGATCCAGGAGCGAAAACTCATGGCTCCGACGATAGCGGATTTAGCCGGCGAGCGCTAGCGCCCCATCGAACGTCGGAAGCCCCGCGGGTAACACCGATGTCTGGTCCGTCTCGTTCTCGAAGACGAAGGCCCGGCACAGATCGTCGAGGCGCGCGGCTTGCTGTCGGAGTGCTTGCGCCGTGGCGTCGATTTCCTGAACGCCCGCGGCGAGCTCGCTCGATGAGAGCGCTGCCTCGCGAGCGGCCATCGATTGCTGCTCGGCGGTCAGGGCGATCGGGACCATCGTCTCGGTCACGCTTTGCGTCGTGATCTTCATCTCGTTCGCGGCCGCGGCATTCTCACCGATCGCCGCAGAGACGCTATTGACGTTGTCGGTCAGCGTCGCAGATGCTTCGCGCATGCTGCCCGTCCGCGTTGCGAGCTCGCCGGCGACGCGCGTCGTCGCGCCGCTCGCGTCGTCGACGGCGCTCAGCGCCTGTGCCGCACGCTCGGCGAGCGTGAGTCCATCGGCGACGGAGTCCGTCGAGATGCGCATCGCATCGGCGGCGGCGACCGTCTCTTTACGGATGGCGGAGAGAATCGCGGAGATCTCACGCGTCGCGGTCGACGAGCGTTCGGCGAGCTTGCGAACTTCATCGGCGACGACCGCAAAGCCGCGGCCGTGTTCGCCGGCGCGCGCTGCTTCGATCGCGGCGTTGAGGGCCAGCAGGTTCGTTTGATCGGCGATCTCTTCGATTGTCGCGACGATCTCGCCGACGGCGGTCGAGCGCTCTTCGAGCGTGACCATCGCCGACGCCGCGCGTTGCGAGGTCTCGCGCAGCCGAACCATCGCGTCGCGGGTCGAGGCGACGGCCCGGCTTCCCGCCGCGGCTTCGCCGCTCGTTTCGCGGGCCGAGGTGACGAGCGTGGCGCCGTGGGCGGCGACCGAGTTGATCTCGCCGTCGAGCTGCCCGACGGCCCCGACGGCCGCCTCCAGACGATCCGATGAATCGCTCGCCGCCTCGGCGATTTGCTGCGCGGCGCGCGCCAGTTCTTCGATTGCGGCGCTGGCCTGCGCGATCCGGCCGGCTTGATCTTGGGCGCCGCCGGCGACGCGATCGACGGCACGCGCGATCTCTTCGACGGCAGCGCTGGCCTGATTCGAGGCCGATGACGACTGTTCGCTTGCGATCGCGAGACTGCGTGAGGTCAGCGCGACGTCGCGAATGAGCTGCCGAAGTTTTTCAAGACCCAAATCGAGCTCCGAGGCGATCGTCCCGAAGCCGTCGACGAGCTCGTTGTAGGTGCCCATCACGTCGGAGAGTTCGTCGTTTCCGCTCGCCCGCAGATGCTGGGCGGAGCTCTCGAAGGGCGCGCACAGATTGCCTTCGGCAAGCATCTTGAGCGCGCGCGAGAGCCCGGAGAACTCGTTGCTCACGATCGCAGCGAGGGCGTGCGACACCGCACGCAGCCGAATGCGGATGCGGCGCGAAAAAAGGATCAGCGCTACCGCGGTCACGACGAACGCGAGCGCAGCCGCAGCGATCATGAACCGTTCCAGCAGTTGCTCGACCGCATCGAAGCTGCCGTAGGCGCCAATCGCCTCCTGCTTCGCGGCGGTCGCGATCCGCTCCGAGGTCGCGTTGAGGGCATCGAAATTCGTACGATCCTGGAGCGAAAACGGGTTCGTTGCGTAGTGCATCAGAAGCGTCGTGCGATCGCTCCGGGCTTGATCGATCGTATGTTGCGAGGTGCGCAAGATGGAATCGGTGAGCGTCGACATCGCGGCAACATCTTTTTCGAGACCGGGCATCGTGGGCTCTTCGGAGACGAGCGCCTCGACCTCTTGAAACGCGGAATCACGAGCGGTGGAAAAGACGTCGATCGCACCCGGCAAGCCGGTGAGGATGTAGCCCCGGGTCGCGACCCGCGCGTTCGAGAGGTTCAAGAGCAATTCGCGCGCGTTGGTTTGGAACGAGTTTATTTCATCGAGCCGGTTTTTCACGGCGTCGAGGCGTGCAAAACCTACCGCCGCCAGAACGACGACGACGACGAGCGATGCGAGCGGGATAGCAAATAGAAGCGCGAGCTGAGCGGTGATCCGAAACTTCATACCAGTGTCCACGTGATCCGTCGGGTGGTTTTCACGAATCTGAAACTCAGGATAGCAGCGGCTCGCCGCCTCGCGCAAGGAAGATTTGCAAGCTTTTGGTCAGGCCGTACGGCCTAAGCGTTGAGAATGAGGGCTCGATCGGCCGGCGCGGCGCTCGACCCGAGCGCGCGTTCCGTGCCGTGTTCGCCCGGGAAGCGCGGTTTCTCATCGAGGTCGCCATCGAAGACGAAGCCTTTGACGAGCCCGTCGAGCCGTTCGGCCTGATCGCGCAGGGCACGCGCGGTGACGTCGATGTCGGCGACGCCTGCCGCGAGTTCGCTCGTCGAATGCGCAGCCTGTTGCGCAGCGACCGATTGCTGCGATGCGGTTTGCGCGAGCGGGACCATGGACCGCGTGACCTGCTGCGTCGTAATGCGCATTTCGCCGGCGGCTGCCGCGTTCTGGCCGATCGCCGCGGAGACGCTGTTGACGCCGTCGGTGAGCGTTGCTGACGCGGCGCGCATGACGCCGGCCCGTGCCGCGAGCTCGTCCGCCACGCGCGTCGTCGCGTCGATTGCGCCGCCGACGGCGAGCAGCGCCTGCGATGCACGTTCCGCAAGCGATAGTCCGGCCGAGACGGAATCGGATGAGACGCGCATCGCGTCGGCCGCGGCAACGGTTTCGCGCCGGATCGCGGTGAGGATGCCGCCGATCTCGCGCGTCGCACTCGACGAGCGTTCGGCGAGTTTGCGGATCTCGTCGGCCACGACCGCGAAGCCGCGCCCGTGTTCGCCCGCGCGAGCGGCTTCGATCGCTGCGTTGAGCGCGAGCAAGTTCGTTTGATCGGCGATTTCTTCGATCGTTGCGACGATCTCGCCGACCGCGGTCGAGCGTTCCTCGAGGGTCACCATCGCGGTCCCGGCGCGGGTGGACGTCTCACGAAGCCGCACCATCGCATCGCGGGTCGAGCGCACGGCCTCGTCACCGGCCGCGGCTTCGCCGGACGTTTCGCGCGCGGATGAAACGAGCGACGATCCGTGGCTTGCGAGGGCAGCGATTTCGGCATCGAGCAGGCCGACCGCGGCGACCGCTGCGGCGAGCCGGCCCGAGGATTCGTTCGCGGCGTCGGCGATTTGCTCGGCGGCGCGGGCGAGTTGTTCGATCGCCGCGCCGGCTTCGGAGATCCGTCCGGCTTGATCGCGCGCACCGCCTGCCACTTGATCGACGGCTCGCGCGATCTCGTCGACCGAAGCGCTCGCCTGATTGGAAGCGCTGGAAGCCTGGTCGCTTGCGACCGCGAGGCCACGCGAGGTCACGGCGACGTTCGCGATGAGGTCACGCAGGTTTGCAACCCCGGACGTGAGCTCGGTGCCGACCGTGGCGAGTCCGCTAGCGAGGCCGTTGTAGGCGACGACGAGATCGGTGATCTCATCGCCGCCGGAATTCTTCAGGTGGGGCGAACTGCTGTGGAACGATGCGCGCACGTCGCCGCCGGCGAGCCGCTTGAGTGCCGCTGACAACCGAGCGAAGTCATCGTTCACAATCGCCGTGAGAGCCTCCGCGATGGCACCGAGCCGTGCCCGCAGGCGGCGCGCGAAGACGATCACGACGGCACCGGTCAGGACGAACGCGACACCGGCGATGGTGAGCAGCCACGCTTCGAGCCGGCGCTCGTCGACGTCGAAGGCGGTCGAGGCGGACGTCGCCGCCTTCTGTGCCGCTGCGACAAGGTCCAAGAGTGTGGTCTGCAGCACACCTGCGTCGGCGGTCAGGCTTCCATACGCGGCGATGACGGCGGTGCGATCGTTCGCGGCGCGCAACAGCCCGCTCTCGCGCGCGAAGACCCGAGCCGCGATTTCGCTAACCTGAACCAGCTCGTCGTGCGAGCCGGGGATGACGGCCGATGTTTTCATCAGCGCCTCGATATCGGCGTTCGCCGCCGTTCGCGCCGTCTCGAACGTCGTGACGTTCACGGGCTCGTGCGTGATCACGAAGGCCGACGTCGCATCGCTTGCCGACTTGAGTTGCAACAGCACGTCGCGCGCTTTGGAACGGAACGTCGTCTTGGCGTTCAGGTCGTTCTTGACCGCATCGAAATGGGCGAAGCCCAGCGATTGCACCACTTCGACGACGGCGAGCGTCCCAAGTGGAAGAACGAAGGCGAGCGCCAACTGTCCCGCGATGCGAATTTTCATATCGAAAAACGTCCTCCGGCCGCAGTCCCGCACGGCTCCATGACGGGTCCCTTTTGCTGTTCGGCAGAACGAACGCGCATCGTTAATTTTCCGTCATTTGCGGGACCGGCCCGCGACCGCTACATCCGGAAAACGCCGAACTCCGGGCGCTCCGCGCGCCGGTAACGCGCCGCCGCGAGGCCCGCGGCAAGGACGGTTCGCGTGTCGAGCGGATCGATGATGCCGTCGTCCCACAGCCGGGCCGTCGAGTAGTAGGGGCTGCCTTCGGCCTCGTATTTCGCGAGGATCGGGGCTTTGAACGCGGCTTGCTCCGCGGCGTCGAGCGGCGCTTTGGCGCCCTCCATGCGCACGGTCAAGAGCACCGAGGCGGCTTGCTCGCCGCCCATGACCGAGATGCGCGCGTTCGGCCACATCCAGAGTTGCCGCGGCGCGTACGCGCGGCCGCACATGCCGTAATTCCCGGCGCCGAAACTGCCGCCGATCACGACCGTGAACTTCGGCACCCGCGCGGTCGCGACCGCGGTCACCAGCTTCGCGCCGTCGCGCGCGATGCCGCCGTTCTCGTAGGCCTTGCCCACCATGAAACCGGTGATGTTCTGCAGGAACACGAGCGGCGTGCCGCGTTGCGCGCACAGTTCGATGAAGTGGGCGCCCTTGAGCGCTGATTC
>Ga0209208_10003089_pt1 | contig 23959 bp, 17 predicted proteins | sample S1TSphfallax_3_FD_187694 | JGI IMG/M metagenome (GOLD analysis project Ga0209208, IMG submission 187694) | Host-associated microbial communities from peat moss isolated from Minnesota, USA - S1T2_Fd - Sphagnum fallax MG (SPAdes) (version 2) | ecosystem: Host-associated > Plants > Peat moss >...
ATCGAGTGTCACCAGCGCGGCGATCTGGCCGCGGCCGAACGGTTGTACAGGGAATTGCTCGCAGCACTGCCACGCAGCTTCGACGCGCTGCATCTCCTCGGGGCATTGTCGGTGCAGAAGGGCGAGCTTGCCGCCGGCATCGCGCTGCTGCGGCAGGCCATTGAGATCGATCCGGTGAAGGCCAATGCACACGCCAATCTGGCGAAAGCGCTGCTGGATGCAGGCGACGGCGCGGCGGCACTCCGTGCCGCAGAACGAGCCGTGTCGCTGAAGGCGGATTATGCTGAAGCGTGGTACAACCGGGCATCGGCGCTGCAGATGCTCGGACGCCTCCAAGAAGCGGTATCGAGCTATAAGCGCGCTCTCGAATTGCGTCCCGACTATCCGGCTGCGCTCAACAATCTGGGCAGCATATTGCGCGAGCTACGCCAATCGCAGCAGGCGTTCGCGTGCTTTGCGCGGGTGCTCGCCATCGATGCCAGGCACGTCAATGCGCTCAACAACCTCGGGCTGCTGTATCTGGATTTACGGCGCACCGGGGAGGCCCTGGCGAGCTTCGATCGGGCGCTCGAACTCGCACCAGACTTTGCCGAAGCCTTGCACAATCGGGGTAACGCGCTCTCGGACCTGCAGCGCTACCCGGAGGCGGCGGAGACCTTCGAACGGCTCATCGCCGTGGCGGCCGACTTCATGTTCGCGCAGGGCAACCTCTTGCATGCACGCCTGCGATCCTGCGATTGGCGCGAATATCCCGGGCTGGTTGCACGGGTGACGAGCCGGGTCCGCCGCGATGTATGCGCCGACCTGCCGTTCTCCTTCCTGTGTGTCTCATCGTCGGCGGAACTTCAGTTGCGCTGCGCCCGGGCGTACACGGCGAAGCAGTTTCCGGCGATCGCGTTTGCGGACGCAGCGACGCGGGGAGGGCTCGAGGCCGCGCTGCCCGTGTCTTCAGCCGCGCTGGGCTGCGCGCATGAGCGTATCCGAATTGCCTATGTGTCCGGCGATTTCGGTGCGCATGCGGTGTCCTATCTGCTGGCCGGAGTCTTCGAACTGCATGACCGCAGCCGATTCGAGATCACGGCCATCTCGTGGGGTCGACACGAGGACGGTGCGATCCGGCGGAGGCTCGAAGCGAGTTTCGACCGGTTCGTCGACGTGACGTCCGAGAGTGACGATGCCATCGTGACGCGGATGCGTGAACTCCAAATCGATATCGCGGTGGATCTGGCCGGTCATACGCTCGATCAGCGCACCGGTATCTTTGCGCGCCGGGCGGCGCCCGTGCAGGTGAATTTTCTCGGGCTCCCGGCCACCATGGGTGCTCCGTATGTGGATTATCTGATCGCCGATCGCGAGCTCATCCCGGACAACCACCGGCCTCATTACGCGGAGCAGGTGGTGTGGTTGCCGGACAGCTATCAGCCGAACGACGGCCGCCGCACAGCAGCGGTCGGGACGCCGCGCGAATCATTCGGGTTGCCCGCGACCGGGTTGGTAGTGTGTTGCTTCAACGCCCCTGCGAAGTTGAATCCGCCGCTGTTCGACATCTGGATGCGGCTGCTGCTCGCGGTGCCGGACAGTGTCCTGTGGTTGCTCGCCACCCATCCCGCTGTCGTCGAGAATCTGCGCCGCGAGGCGGTGCTGCGCGGCGTTGCAGGAGATCGGTTGGTGTTCGCGTCTCGGACCGACTATGCGGTTCACCTTGGCCGCTACGCGCATGTGGATCTGTTCTTGGACTCGCTGCCGTTCAATGCGGGGGCGACCGCCGGCGATGCGCTGTCGCATGGGGTCCCCGTGCTGACCTGCGCCGGGGACAGCTTCGCCGCGCGCATGAGCGCCAGTTTGCTCACGACGCTCGGACTTGCGGAACTCGTGACCCGAGATTTCGTGAGCTATGAAGGGTTGGCTCTGGAATTGATGCGTGAGCCCGCGCGTCTCAAACAACTGCGCGCCAAACTCGAAGAGCTGCGCGGTCATCATGCGTTCTTCGATACCGATCGTTATTGCCGGCACTTGGAAGCGGCGTTTCAGGAGATGTGGCGGCGCGATGCGCAAGGGTTGCCGCCGGCGGCGTTCGCGGTGACTCCTTGAAGCGGCCGAAGGGGGCCCGCGAAGCCGGTCTCTCAAGACGTCGCGCCGGTGTTCTCCGCGCCCGATATGGGCGTTGCCGCGGAAACGTGCTGATGCCCGGCCCTGCTGGCATAGACCGCGCGCGCGATCGCGCGCGCCAGGCAGTCGGCGGCGGCCGAGCCGATGCGCGCGATCTGCACCGGCCGACGGCCACCCGCTTCGAGGGCAACGGCGCCGCTCGCGAGCGCAAAGATCGTATCGCCGTCGAACGGCGTGTGTGCGGGGCGCACTGCGCGGGCAATGCCATCCTGCGCCATCATGGCGACGCGTTTGCATTCCACGGACGTAAGATCCGCATTGCAGGCAATCACGCCGAGCGTGGTATTCGCGCCCGCTGCGAGTCTGCCCAACGAAAGCAGTCGAGAATCGTCCGGCGCCGGGTCGCTGATGGCACCGCTGCGCACCGGTGGCGGCGCGCCGCCGAATTCATCGTCGAGTTCGAAGGGCCACGCCCAGTAGGTCTTGCCGTCCGGCATGAACACGGAGCCGATGGAGTTCACGGCAACCAAGGCGCCCACGATGATGCCGGTGCCGGTGCCGGTGCCAGTGTCGATGCCGATGTCGATGGAGGCCGAGCCGATGCCGCCCTTGGCGAGGCCCGCCATGGCGCCGCGGCCGGCGCCGACCGATCCCAAGGAGAAATCTGCTGCGGCGTTACCGAGTGCCGTTACGCCCAATTTCCGATAGGGGGGGTCCATACCCCACTGCTTGTCACCGCCATTGCCGAGATCGTGCAGTACGGCCGCGGGCACGAGCGGAATCGATGGCGAACCGGGCCGCAATTTGAGTCCGGTGCCTGCGGCCGACAGCGCAGCGGCGACACCATCGGCGGCGGCAAGTCCGAAAACGGAGCCCCCTGAGAGCACCACGGCATGCGCACGGCCGATGAGATTCTCGGGCGCAAGCGCATCGGTCTCGCGGGTGCCCGGGCCGCCGCCGCGCACGTCGACCGATGCGGCCCAGTCCATATGGCTGGTGAGCACGGTGACGCCCGATTGCGCCCCTTCATCGGTGGCATGCCCGACCCAGAGACCCGTGACATCCGTAATCAGATTTTTAGGCCCGGGTCGATACATGGGAAAAGCGCTTGGAAGCCTGTCTGTCAGACAGGCTCCTCGACGGGCTGAGCTGCGATCACGGCGAGGCCTTGCAAGACCAGATCGGGTACGATCTCGCCATGCGCCCGCATGGTGCCTGTGATCATGCCGGCATCGCCGCCGGTGATGAACAGCTTGGGCTTGACGCCGGTGCTTTGCTCGATCACCTCAGCGGCACGATCGGCCATGCCCGCCAAGGCGAAGACGGCGCCTCGGGACACGGCCCCGATGGTGTTATTGGCGAGCACTCCGGCGAGCGATGGCGTGCTGTGTTCGGCGGCTTTGGCAATGTCGCTGGTCTTGCTCATGAGCACCTCACGCATCATGTGAATTCCGGGGGCAATGAGCCCGCCCAAATGCTGTCCGGAGGCGTCGACGCTGTCGACCTTGACGGCTGTGCCGGCATCGACGACGCAAAGCGCCGAGCGCGCGAGCGTCCAAGCGCCGATCAGTGCGAGCCAGCGATCCGCGCCGAGCAGGAAAGGATCCAAATAGCCATTGGTCAAGCCGTGAAATTCCTGCCCGGCCCGGATGAATTCGACCTTGACGCGGAATTTTTTCCTGGCGAGTTGAGTCAAGGTCTTCGCCATCGCCGGGCCGGCGACGTTCGAGACCAGCACCCGGCTCGGACGTTGGCCGGACTCGAACAACGCCGCGGTCCATATGCCGGGTTTCGCATCCCGGTGCACGATGGCCTGTTGATCGGACAGCCCGGTACTCGTCAGCCACGCCCACTTCAGGCGAGTGTTGCCCACGTCAATGACCAAAATCATGGTAAATCAATCACCCCAGAGCCGGCGGACTAATCAGCAAGGATAGCACTCTCATCCCGCAGGGACGGTCGAAACGACCCGCGACAGCGCTTCAGTCACGCGCTCGTCGATCTCGGCGGCGTGCAGCAGGTTGACCGGGTAACGAACATGCGCCTCGACGCCGCTCGCGGAATAATGCAGCTGGACCTGAGGGTGAGGATCGCCGGCGGAGTTCGACATCGTGGTCCGCTGGATCTCGTGGGTCTGCCTGACGATCTCTTCATGGTAGTCCTTGAGGGCCTCGGTGACCGCAGCAAGAAGCTGTGCCTTGATTTCCGAATGAGGGCTGGCCGGCGGCAGGGTGATGATCACCTCACGCCACGAAAAATTCACCCCGGGGATCTGTTTGAAGAGACCGCTCGAGACCTGAAACACCACCGAATTTGCAAAGGCGACCACCCGTCCGGTCGGTCCCAGCGTGCCCTTGCCCGCGAGTTCCATCAGATACATTCGCACCAAACCGAGATCGATCACTTCGCCGGCCACCTCGCCGATCTGCACGTGATCGCCAACTCGAATGCCGTATTTGCCGATCAAGAAAAAATAGCCGACGATGGAAACCAGCACGCTTTGCATGGCAACTGCGATGCCGGCCGTTATCAGTCCGGCAAAGGTAACGATGGAGCTCAATTCGCTGGCAAAAGAGGCTCCGACCACGATCACGACCAGGGACCACAGGGCGATCCGCCGCAACAAGAGGAGCTGGTAGCGCCGACGTGAATCATGAAAGTAGCGCAGTACCAGCCGCCGCCATAGCTCCGCTCCCGCGAATAGAACGGCGAGAATGCCGAGCACCACCGCGAAGCGAATGGCGAGCGTCTCGAGGGCTTGCCGGTATTGGCTGTCGATGCTGGAGCGCCAGTTTCGTAAATTGCGCCGGTATTGGCCGAGCAGGGTGATTTCTCGACCGAGCGGCAGCAGCAATGCGGAGGCCTGCTTGAACTCCCCCGCCAGGCGATCCAATTGGTCATGCACGCCGTCGAGTGTGGTGCTGTCGGCGCTGGCGGCCTGCGCCGCCAACGCATCGCCGCGCGCCGACAGGGCCTTGATGTCGGCGACGAGCGGCGTGCGCGTCTGCTCCAATGAGTTTTGCAGCTCCACCGTGCGCTGGTCGATACCGGCGATCGTGCCGGATTTCTCCGACAGCCGGAACGCGTTCGCCGCCAGGTCCCATAGTCCAAAACGACCGACGGCAGGCACGGCGACGGCACCGGCCGATAAGCTCGCCGGCGAAAACACCGACGCTGCCGTGGATGCCGTGGTCGTGATCGGGGTGCCGCCAACAGGTGTTGCGCTGACGGGCGCGGTCGCCGAGGGAATGGCCAGGGCCATGGCGTCGATCTGCGCCTTCAAGGAATCGGTGCCCGAGCCTAGGTCGTGGTTGCCGAAATCGACCATGGTCGACAGGATGTTCTGCTTGGTGGTGATGAGATCCAATTCGCCTTGCAGCTCATGGATCTTCGCGGCCGCCTGGGTTTTCGCGGCGCCCTTGGCCAGTTGAAGGGTGCGGTGTTCGGCATCGAGTTCCGCATGCACCGAGGCGAGTTGCGCATCGAGGTCCTTCTTGAATTGCGCCATCGATTGCGCCGATACATTGCCGCCGCCGCCGCCGCCGCCGCCGTCGCCGCTGTCGCTGTCGTCAGGTGCCGGTTGCGTCTTGGCCAGCATCTCGGCATCGGCGCGTGCCGCGTCAAAAGCCAGTGCCATGATCTTCGCCGCGGTTTGCCGATCGTCATAGAGAAACAGCATGTCGCTGGGCTCGTTGGCGGCCTGTTGTTGGGCGCCGAGCGTGCGGTACCAATCGATCGTTTGATCGAGCATTTGCAGCACCTGGGCCGCGGTCATGGACGTTGCGATGCTGAAGGCAGGTGCCGGGGCCGGCGGGGCAGAGGGCATCGGGCGGGCAGCGGGTGCGGCATGGGCAGGCCCCGGCGGAGACGCGGCCTGACTCGAATGACATAACGCGGCGATCGCCGTGACAGATGCGGCAAGCGCCAAGCAAGTGCCGATGAAGGGTCGGCCTGAGCGGTCCTGGTACATGCCGGGATGCTACCTGAACTGCGGTTTCCCTCCCATGCTTCGGACAAATCCTACATTTCATCGTGGTGTCGGCCCCTTCATCGACTGCCGACCGGTGCACCAAGGTAAAAAGATGCCGACACGAGAGTCGGGGACTCAAGCAGGAGCCAGACAACAATGGATTCGAGCGAAGACAAGGCCGCGACCGGCATCGCGGGATTGGATGATGTGCTGAATGGAGGCTTCACCCGGGGGCACATCTTCTTGATGGAGGGGCAACCGGGCGCGGGCAAGACCACCGTGGGTTTGCAGTTTCTCATCGAAGGAGCGAGGTGCAAGGAGCGCTGTCTCTACATCACGCTCTCGGAAACCGAGCGCGAGCTGCGTGCCGGAGCCGCATCGCATCATTGGAGTCTTGCACCGGAAATCGAAGTGATCGAACTGCTGCCGCCCGAGAGCCTGCTCCGCGGCGATCAGTCGCAAAGCCTGCTCTATTCGTCCGACCTCGAGCTCGGTGAGACGACCCAGCAAATCTTCGACGCGGTGGAGCGGGTCAATCCGTCACGGCTGGTCATCGACAGCCTGTCGGAAATCCGCTTGCTCGCCCAGAGTTCGCTGCGCTACCGACGCCAGATATTGACCATCAAGCATTTCTTCGCCCGCCTCGGCATCACCGTGCTCATGCTCGATGATCTGACCTCGGATGCGACCGACAAGACGGTTCACAGCATCGCGCACGGGGTGATCCGACTCGAAGAGCATGCCCCGGCGTACGGCGCCGAGCGGCGCCGCATGCGCGTGGTGAAATATCGCGGTCATCGGTACCGCGGCGGGTTTCATGATTTCAGCATCAGGACCGGGGGTGTGTCCATATTCCCGCGTTTGATCGCGGCCGAACACCGAGTACGCAAGCCGCTCGCCGCGTTTTCCACCGGTATTCCGGCTTTCGACAGTCTCCTGGGCGGTGGCGTCGAATCGGGATCGAGTACGGTGATCTTGGGGCCGGCCGGCACCGGCAAGTCGCTCATCGCCGTCACCTTTGCGATGGCAGCCCTCTCGCGAGGCGAACGGGCCGCGCTGTTCATCTTCGACGAAGAGATCGGGCTGCTGATCGACCGTATGAAGGCCATCAACATCGATCTCGAGTCACCTCGAGATCAAGGACGCCTGGTGATCGAGCAGATCGATGCCGCCGAATTGTCGCCCGGCGAATTCGCCCACCGCGTCTGCCAGACCGTCGATCAAGAAGGGACCAAGGCGGTGGTGATCGACAGCTTGAACGGCTATCAATCGGCCATGTCCGAGGAGCATTCGCTCATCCTGCACATTCACGAACTGCTGCAGTACCTGAATCGCCGCGGCGCCGCCACCTTCATGACGGTGGCTCAACACGGGTTGGTGGGCGACATGCAGACGCCGGTGAACGTCACCTATCTTGCGGACACCGTGATTCTGCTGCGGTACTTCGAGGCGCGCGGCCGGGTGCGACGTGCCATTTCGGTGATGAAGAAGCGCACCGGGCAGCACGAGTCGACCATCCGCGAATACATCGTCGACCGGGGCGGTTTGCGGCTGGGCCAGCCCCTGGAGCAATTTCAGGGGGTGCTGCGCGGAGTTCCGCTCTACGCCAGCAAATCTGACCGCTTGCTCGAGGCCACCAGCCGTTGAACCTGCCGGACCGCTTGTCGCTGCGAGCGGTGGTGCTGGCGCCCCATGGGCGTGATGCACCGCTGATCGTCTCGCTGCTCCGGGAAGTGGGCGTCGCGGCCGACGCGTGCAGAGGGCTGGCGGCGTTGTGCGCTGAACTGAAACGCGGCGCGGGCCTCGCCATTATTGCCGACGAGGCGCTGCTCGGCGCCGATCGGCGTCCCTTGCAGACTTTCCTGGAGGCGCAACCGCCCTGGTCCGACATGCCCGTCATACTGCTCACTCACCGCGGCGGTGGACTCGAACGCAACCCGGCCGCTTTGCGCCTTGCGGAGGCGCTGGGCAACGTGAGTTTTCTCGAGCGGCCCTTCCATCCCACCACCCTCAGCAGCATGGTACGGGCAGCCCTCCGCGGCAGGGGCCGTCAATACGAGGCGCGCAGCCGGCTCGAGGAGATCAGCGAGCGCGAACAACAGCTGCAAACCGCGCTGAAAGCGGGCCGTCTCGGTTCGTGGACCCTCGATCTCGAGACGATGACCTTGCAGGCCTCAGGCACTTCGTGCAAGCACTTCGGCATCACCAGTGAACGAGCGTTCACCTTCGAAGAGTTGCAGCGCTTGGTGCATGCCGATGACATTCCGCGCATGAACGAATCGCTGCGCAAGGCGGTGCGGAGCGGCGAGGACTACGTGATCGAATATCGCACCTTGTTTCCGGATGGTGCCCTACACTGGGTTGAGGTGCGCGCCCGCGCGCTGCGCAATGCCGCGGGTGACGTCGGTTCGCTGGCCGGCGTCTCCTCGGACATCACCGCACGCAAGCAGTACGAGCTGGAGCGTGAGCGGCTGCTCACCGAGTTGGCGGTCGAGCGTACCGCGCTGTCGAACCTCACGCGCAACCTCGAGCAGCGTGTCGCCGACCGGACGAGCGAGCTGCTGATGGCGGTCTCGGCGCGCGAGAAAGCCCAGGAACAGCTGCTGCAGTCGCAAAAGATGGAAAGTGTCGGCCAGCTCACCGGCGGCATCGCCCATGATTTCAATAACCTGTTGATGGCGGTCATGGGCAACCTCGAGATCTTGCGCAAGCGGCTGCCAGACGACCCGGGATTGCGCCGCCTGGTCGACTGCGCGCTGCAAGGCGCGCACCGCGGCGCGTCGCTCACGCAACGCATGCTCGCCTTCGCCCGGCAGCAAGATCTGAAAACCGTGTCCGCGGACCTGGGTGCGTTGGTCCATGGGATGCAGGAATTGCTCAAACGCTCGCTCGGGCCGCAGGTCGAATTGCGTCTCAACATCGAGTCGGGTCTGCCGCCGGCCGACGTCGATCCGCATCAGGTCGAACTCGCGATCTTGAATCTTGCCATCAATGCGCGCGACGCCATGCCGGACGGCGGCGTGATCGACATTCGCGTCGACCGGCTACACGTCGCCGCCCATGACGAGCTGCGACCCGGCACTTACCTACGAATCCGGATCGCCGACACCGGATGCGGCATGGACGCTGTGACGTTAGCCAAGGCCATCGAGCCCTTCTTCTCCACCAAGCCGCTCGGCAAAGGCACGGGGCTCGGCCTCTCCATGGCCCATGGACTCGCGATGCAGCTGGGCGGCCATTTGGATCTCTCCAGCCAATTGGGCATCGGAACGGTCGCCACGCTCTGGCTGCCCATGGCCACCAAACCGGTGGTGGAAATCGGGGCGGTGGCGGTGGCGGCTCCGGTGAATCGAACCGCGACCATACTGGTGGTCGACGATGATCCGTTGATCGCCATGAGCACGGTCGGCATGCTCGAGGATTTGGGGCATGTCGTGATCGAAGCAAACTCGGGGGAGCGAGCCTTGGAGATTCTCGCCGGCGGTCAGGATATCGACCTCATGATGACCGACCAGGCGATGCCCGGCATGACCGGCATCCAACTCGCCGAAATGGTCCGTGTCAGGCGTCCGCAATTGCCTGTGTTGCTGGCGACGGGCTACACGGACCTCCCGGCGAGCAAACTGGCGAACCTACCGCGGTTGTCCAAGCCCTATCAACAGGCGCAGCTGCAAGCCGAAATCGAAAAGCTTTTGGACAATGCCTGGTCCTCCGGCAATCGTCTGCAAGAACCTCCCCATCGCTTGAAGCCCGCCGACTGAAAAAAATTCGGCACGCTTGCCGTGCCTGCATATTATGATTCGCGGTCGCCCGTCCGCAGCGGCGGTCGTCCGTCCGCACCGGCCGGCCGAGCTCCAATGAAAAAGGGTATCTGATGAAGCCTGATGTCCGAAGTTTGCTGTGCGCCGGATTGCTCAGCATCTGTGTCCTGCCCTGCGTCAGCGCTGCCGAGAGCGCCACCGGGGACACAGCGGATGCGAAAGCCGCCGTGGTCGCCGACCCTGCGGACTCACCGCGACATCTTCGCGACGATCAGAAGATCACGCAGGGTATGCTCTCACAGGGCGGCCATCTGAGCCCCTACCAGGCAGAAGCGGGAGTGCTCGTCGTGCATCTGAAGGATCCCCAGGATGACGATCCACCACCGCCCAAGGAGGACCGCAGCGGTCCGCTGCCGCCACAGCCGCCCGAGGCGGGCATGTCCTATGTCGCATATTTCAAGGGGGACAAGGAAGATCCGCATCGTCCGATCACATTTCTCTACAATGGGGGCCCGGGATCATCGACGGTGTGGCTCCACATGGGCGCGTTTGGCCCGAAGCGCGTGCTGACTCCCGACGACAAACATGTGCCGGGGGCGCCCTACCGCATGGTCGACAATGAGTACAGTCTGCTCGATGCCACCGACCTGGTATTCATCGACGCGCCCGGCACGGGCTTCGGCCACTTGCGTGGAGCGGACAAGGAGAAGGCGTTCTACGGCATCGATCAGGACGGCCACGCGTTCGCGAATTTCATCGTCAAGTTCCTGTCGGTCCATGGTCGCTGGAATTCGCCGAAGTATTTGTTCGGCGAGAGCTACGGCACGACGCGCTCGGCGGTTCTGTCGAATATTCTCGAAAGCGAAAAATCCGTGGATCTGAATGGTGTCATCCTGCTGTCGCAGATCTTGAACTTCGATAACAGCGTGGATGGCCCGCAGTTCAATCCGGGCGTGGACCTCCCCTATGAACTGGCGCTGCCGACCTATGCCGCGACCGCATGGTATCACCATAAATTGGTGAATCCCCCCGCTGAGCTCGAGCCGCTGCTCCGTGAAGTCGAGACATTCGCCATGACGGACTATGCCGAGGCGCTCAGCGCCGGTGCAAGTCTGGCGCCCGCCCGCAAGACCGCCATCGCGCAGAAATTGAGTGCTTACACCGGGCTGCCGGCCGACTACATCGAGCGCGCGAACTTGCGGGTGAATGGCGGTGAGTTCGAGAAGAACCTGCTCGGCAGCGAGCTGACAACAGGACGACTCGACACGCGGTTTGCCGGGCCGGCGATCGATCCCTTGAGCAAAGAGGCGGATTACGATCCGCAATCGGCCGCGATTGCCTCGGCCTATGTTTCCGTGTTCAACGATTACGTGCGCAATACGCTGAAATTCGGCGAGAACCGGACCTACAAGGCGGAAATCGACGTGGAAAAAAATTGGGATTTCACCCATCAACCGCCCTATGCGCCACAGCAGCTGCCGCAGACCACCAACGTGATGCCCGATCTCGCCGTGGCGATGAAGCTGAATCCGGACCTCAAGATCCAACTGAACGGCGGTTACTATGACCTGGCGACGCCGTACTACGCGGCCGTGTTTGAGCTCAATCATCTGCCCATCCAGGCATCGCTCCAGGGCAATATCGAGAAGCATTTCTATGCCTCCGGTCACATGGTTTATGCATTGGAACCCGCTCTGAAGGCGCTGCATGCCAACGTGGCGGATTTCATCAATCGAACCAAGTCAGCGGCATGGAGCCATTGATGGCAGTCGATCTGAAAAGCCTGATGAACCACGTGCCGGATTTTCCGAAGCCCGGCGTGCTTTTCCGGGACATTTCGCCGCTGCTGCGCGACCATTTGGATGCCACCGTGGAGTCCCTCGATGCCCTGTTCAGCGAAGCTGAATGGCATGACATCGACTTTCTCGCCGGCATCGAATCGCGCGGCTTCATTCTGGGTGCGGCGCTCGCGATCCGCCGTCGGTGCGGATTTGTGCTGGTCCGCAAGCAGGGCAAGTTGCCGCCGCCGGTGGTGGATATCTCCTACGATCTCGAATATGGATCCGGCGTGCTGGAAATGCAGCGAGGCTCCGGCCGGGTGCTGCTGATCGATGACGTGCTCGCCACCGGCGGCACCATGACCGCCTCCGCGGAACTCTGCACCCGCGCCGGCTATGAGGTCATGGGCCTGGCGGCGCTGATCGACCTGTCGATCGTGGCCAATTATCGCTGGCGGGACATGTCGCTGCGGGCATCGCTGGTCTACTGATGTCGGTCGGCTTCCCGGACAAGCGTGTGGTCATGGCTCTGCCGGCTGAATCCGACGGAGTCTTCGAAGCCGCCGGCGTGCCGGTGTTGTATTGCGGAGTCGGCAAGGTCAATGCCGCCATCGCGCTCACGCAGGAGCTGTGCCGATATTCGAACGCAGGCCGGCCTTTGCCGCTGGTCATCAATTTCGGCACGGCCGGCAGCCCGCAGCACGTCACCGGTACCTTGACCGCCTGTCACCACTTCGTTCAACGCGACATGGATGTTCGGGGTCTGGGGTTTGCTTTGGGCGTGACGCCGTTCGATGCGACGCCCGCCGCGTTGCTATTCGAACCCGTGTTCCCGCTGACCGCAGCGGTTTGCGGCAGCGGCGATTCGTTTGCGATGGGGAGCTGCGAAGCGCAGTGCACGGTACTCGACATGGAGGCCTATGCGCTTGCCAAGGTCTGCTGGCTTGCGCATGCCGGGTTCGCCTGCGTGAAATATATTACAGACGGCGCGGACCATGCCGCCGCGGCCGATTGGCAGAGCAACGTGCATAAGGCGGCGGACGCCTTCCTCGAACTGTATAGTTCTGTGCAGAACCCCAGCGGGCAGGCTATTCTCGCGCCGTGAACCATACCACTGACGTCAATGCCGCCTGCGACCAAGTTGCCGGCGTCGATTTTGGATTCGTTGAACTCACCTGGCTGCAGATCGCGGTGCTCGGCGTCATTCAAGGCATCACCGAGTTGCTGCCCATCAGCAGTACGGCACATCTGCGGGTCATCCCGGGGATTTTGGGATGGCGCGACCCGGGATCGGCATTCTCGGCCGCCATGCAGCTGGCGAGCTTCGTCGCCGTGCTCTCGTATTTCAGAAAGGATATTGCGAACTTGAGCCGCGCGAGCCTGCGCGCCGCGGCCGCGCGCCAATTCGGCTCCAGCGATTTTCGCCTGGTGCTCGGAATATTACTCGGCACGCTGCCGCTGGCCGTGGTGGGGGTGGCGCTGAAGCCGGTGCTGAACGGCTGTCATTCGCCGTTGCGGGGCTTGCTGGTCGTCGGCATCGCGTCGATCGTCATGTCGCTCCTGTTAGGCGTAGCGGAGAAGTTCGCACGCCACCGCCGCACCTTCAAGGAGATCACCCTGACGGACGGCATCGTCGTCGGTATCGCACAGGCATTCGCGGTCATACCGGGCGTGTCGCGATCGGGGGCGACGCTGACCGCGGGATTGTTCTGCGGCATGGAGCGGGAAACAGCAGCCCGATTTTCCTTCCTGCTGGGACTGCCCGCCGTCACCCTGGCCGGGCTGGTCGAATTGCATGTTCTGTTCAAGGCCGGGCTCAGCTCCGACGGTTGGGTGACACTGCTGATCGGTCTTGCGACCGCCAGCATCACCGCGTTCATCGCCATCTACGCCCTGTTGCATTACCTGGAACGCCGGAGCACGTGGATCTTCGTCTGGTACCGCCTGCTGTTCGGCATTGCGATCGTGTTGGGTGTGCTCACCGGATATTTGCGCAATTGAGGTGGAACGCACGCCGGAACGCTCGCGCGACGGCCGCGGTGCTGTCGTTTGCGGTGCTGGGTCAGCAGTCAAGTCAACCCTGACGCTCCCAGGTCTGGGTACGCCCCAGCCAGGGGACACCGATGTAGCCGCGCAGCACCAGTCGAGTACCGTCCGCTGCAAGGTGCATTTTGCAGCGGTAAACCGATCCCGATTCCGGATCCAAGATGTCGCCGTCGTCATAGTCGGTGCCATCCTTCCGCATATCTCTGATGATGACGAGGCCGACGATGGGCTGATCCTTCCGCTCGTCCTTGCACGGCAGGCAGACGCGGTGCTCGCCGCCCGGCGTGAATGTCGATTCGATCCGGCCGAACAAACGGCCGTGATCCGCATAGATTCTCACGATGGCACGGGCGTTGCCGGTCTTATCATCGAAGGTTTTCCAAACGCCGATGGGCGATGAGGTGTCGGCCGCGCAGACGGGATGCGGGCCCCCGACGGTGAGCAGCAGAAGGAGCCAGGCGGTGCGGCGGGTTATGGACCGGAGTTTGCTTCGCATGCTTGAACTATACTCGGAACGATGAGTCGATATGCGCGACCGCTGGTGGTCCGGTGCGGTGCCTTCGGCGACATGGTCTTGGTGACTGCCTTGATACGTGACCTCGCCGCGCGCTTCGGTTCGGCCGTCGATGTGCTGACGACGGGTTCCTGGAGTGAACCGCTGCTGCACGGACAGCCGGGTGTCGGTGAGATCATCTGCGTGCGCAGCCGCAAGTCTCCGTATTGGCTGAGTCGCACCCAATGGCATGCGGTACGCCGGCTGCGGTCGCGAGGGGACGGGCCCGTCTGGTACTGCGACGGGGATGTCGCTGCACGATCGATGCTGGCGCGCGCGGGGATTGCGGATGAATTCATCGTGGACGTCAAACAGCATCCTCTGCGGGCCGGCGAGCATGCCACCCAGCAATGGCGGCGCCTGGCGCAAATCCTGCCTGCGCGCGGCGCCGAATCTGTGATGGGATCGGGTGCGCCCTGGTCAACCCAAGCTGCGGAGACGACCGGAGGTTGCCAGCTCGATGTGAGCGAGGGGCAGCGCGCCGACGTCGAGGCTTGGCTCAGCATGCGCACCCAATGCCGGCCTGCGCCGCCCGTCATTGCCGTGCAGATGGGAAACAAGCGCACCATGCGGCGGGGCCCCAAGCGTCTCGCTGCCAATCACAAGTACTGGCCGGCGGAGCGTTGGGCGGTGGTCTTGCGGCACGTAAGGGCTCGCCATCCAGAGCATGCGATCCTGTTGTTGGGCGCGGGACCTGAATATGAGCTCAATCAAGACCTCGTCAACTCGACCCACATCGACCGGCTCTACAACGCTGCGGATGATCTACCGGTGCCGCGGTTGGTTGCCTTGCTCGAGCGCGCCCAAGCCCTCATTACCGTCGATTCCGGTCCTGCCCATGCAGCGGCGGCGGTCGGGTGTCCGCAGGTCGTCCTGTTTGGGAAGGCCTCCACCTCGCTCTACCGGCCCTGGGGTACGAGCGGGGCGGATGTCAAAGTCCTTACCGGTCGCATCGGCGATGAGCCGACGATGCTCGGGATCGAACCGGCCGCCGTGATCGAGGCATGGGAGGCACTGCGCTTCAGAGTGCGCGCAGCATATCCTGGGTGACCAGCACGACACCGCGTTTGGTGACAAAGAACCGCTTGCTATCGGCGACCGGATCATCGCCGATCACCATGCCGTCCGGGACCACGCAATTCTCGTCAAGAATGCAACGTTTGATCTTCACCCTGCGGCCGATGGTGACGGAGGGCAACAGCACCGAGCGGGAGATCATGCTGCCCTCATCGATGCGCACGTCGCTCGAGAGCAGAGACTCATTCACATAGGCCCCTGAGATGATGCAACCGCCGGCGACCATCGAATTGACCGCCATGCCGCGACGTCCCTCTTCATCGAGCACGAATTTGGCCGGCGGCTGCTGCGACTGGTAGGTCCAGATCGGCCATTGGTGATCATAGATGTTGAGTTCCGGATTGAGCGAAACCAGCTCCATGTTGGCTTCATAGAGCGCATCGACGTTGCCGACGTCGCGCCAGTAGTTCTGTGCACGGGTTTCGACGTCTTCGAAGGGGTACGCAAACACCCGCAAGCTGGCGATCGACGGCGGAATGATGTTCTTGCCGAAATCATGGCTGGAGAATTCATTGGCCGCGTCCTCGACCAGCAGTTTCTCCAGCCGGTCCATGGCAATGACGTAAATTCCCATCGACGCGCGCGCGAGATCGCTGCGGCCGATGATCGAATCCGGATTCGAGGGCTTTTCTGCGAATTTGACCACGCGATTGCCGTCGTCGGTGGTGAGTATGCCGAATTCATTCGCCCGTTCGATGGGCACGTCGACGACACCCACGGTGATATCCGCTTCGCATTGTTCGTGGTACGCAATCATCGGGCCGTAGTCCATCTTGTAAATGTGATCCCCGGCCAGGATCAACACATGGGTGGGATGATGCGAGCGAATGAATTCGAGATTCTGAAAAACGGAATCCGCCGTGCCTCGGTACCAGTGCGAACCGATCTGTTGTTGTGCGGGAATCAATTCGACGAACTCGCCCAGTTCGCCGCGCAAATAGCTCCAGCCGCGCTGGATATGCTGGATCAGCGACTGAGCCTTGTACTGGGTCAAGACCGCGATCTGACGAATGCCGGAGTTGACACAATTGGACAAAACGAAATCGACGATGCGAAATTTCCCGCCAAACGGCGTGGCCGGCTTGCAGCGATGCTCCGTCAGCGCCTTCAAGCGTTCGCCGCGGCCCCCCGCCATCACCACGGCCAAGGTCCCGCTGGTCAGTCGGCTTACATAGCGTCCGGTGTTGTTACGAGCAGCGTGTCGCATATTGTCCTGCGTATTATCGAAGCGGACTTGAAGGCCGGCCACCCCCAAGCGTGCCACAAAGGGCGTAATCGCACCAGGTATTTGGCGGTGCCCAATTCGCGTTTGCTACACTTGAAAGCAATGGATCCGTTGAAGCTGTGTCTGTTGAGTTCGGAAATCTTGCCGTACGCAAAGACCGGCGGGCTCGCGGACGTGGTGGGCGCGTTGCTGCCGCAGCTCGGGCGCCTCGGGGCCGAGGTGTGTGCGTTCATGCCGCTGTATGCCCAGGTGCGCAGGGCCTGGACCAGCCTGGCACCGGTGGCCGGCCTACAGGATATGAGCCTCAAGGTCGCGGCGAAGTCTTACGCGTTTTCGGTCAAGACGACGTTCTTTCCGCGAACGGACATTCCAGTTTACTTCATCGATTGTCCAGAACTCTTCGATCGTCCGACGTTCTATACAACCGATCCCGATGAGCACCGGCGCTTCCTCGTCTTCACCCGCGCCGCCATCGACAGCATCCTCCGACTGGGAGTCGCACCTGATATATTTCATTGTAATGACTGGCACACGGCGCTTGCCCCGCTGTTCTTGAAAACCCTGTATGCGTCTTCGCCGGCGCTGGCGAACGTGCGGTCCGTCCTCACCATCCATAATATCGGCTACCAAGGGATCATGCCGGCGTCCGCCCTCGGCGACTTGGGGTTGGGTCTGTGGAGCGATCGATTGGATGCGGGCGACCTGGGCGCGGGAGAAATCAACCCATTGAAAACAGGCATAAAATTTGCCGATGTCGTGACCACCGTCAGCCCCACGTATGCGCGCGAGATATGCGAAAGCCCACTCGGCATGGGAATGCAGCAGACCTTGAGAGAGCGCAGCAACGCGGTGGTCGGTATACTGAACGGTGTGGACTACGGGGAATGGGATCCGCAATGCGATACCCATCTTAAGTTCCATTTCAGTGCTGCCGACCTTCGCGGCAAGTCCGAGAACAAGCGGCAAGTGCTGACTTCGAGCGGGCTTCAATTGGACATGCAGCAGCCGCTCATCAGCATGGTGAGCCGTTTGGCCGAGCAGAAGGGGATCGACCTTTTATTCGATGCGCTGCCGCCGCTGCTCAACGAACGCGACTTTGGATTCATCGTTCTGGGCAGCGGTGATGAGCGGTATGAGCAGTTTTTCAATGAGCTGACACGGCGCTACCCGGGGCGGGTCTCCTTTCGTGCCGGATACGATGAATCCCTGGCGCACCTGATCGAAGCCGGCAGCGACATGTTCCTGATGCCATCCCGCTATGAACCCTGCGGCCTCAACCAGATGTACAGCCTGCGTTACGGAACCATCCCGATCGTACGCAGGACGGGCGGCTTGGCGGATTCGGTCGAGCACTTCGATCCGGCCACCGGCGCGGGTACCGGATGCGTATTCAACGATTACGATGTACCGGCTGTGCGTTGGGCGGTGGGCACAGCGCTCGACTGGTTCGGCGACCGCGCGTCATGGGGCCGATTGATACAGAACGCCATGGCGCAGGACTTCTCGTGGACGCGCCAGGCGTTGCGATACACCGATGTCTATCGCGGCGCCATCGCGAGCAACGCATAGCGGCGGCCATTGGGCAGCCCGTAACGGTGCACGACCGACAGGTTGAGTTGCCGGATCCATTCGGGCGGTTCCGGTTCACGCGCGGGACTTCCGCCGAGCCGCATGGCCACGGCTCGCCACTCGCTGCTCACGTTTTTGCCGGGAAGCTGAACCACGACGAGGCTCTGCGGCTCCGCCGCCAATTGGGTGCGCACCTCTTCGGTGGACCGGAGTGTTGCCGGACCGGGTATCCAATCGACGTCGGTTCGAGTGTACATGTCGATGAATGCGCGGGTGGTTTCATCCTGCGCGAACAGAATCAGAGGGTGACCGATGCTGTCGCGGCGAATCGCCCGCCCGAGAGCCTCGAGGTTCTGCCAGGTATCGACGCGCCGATAGATGGACAAGGCCGGTCCGATCAAAACCGCACAGTAAGCCACCAGCAGCGCCGCCGCCGCCGGCAGCCAGGAGCGCCGGCCGGCGGCCCGCCAGGCGGCGATCGCGCCGCCGGTGCAGACGCTCAAGCCGATGAACGAGAGCAACGCGAAGGCGATGCCGGACGGCAGGATGCTTCCCGCATCGATGGCGACGACTACCATTGCCGCTGCGAGCGTCGCAACCGACATCAGCATCAGTACCGCCGTTGCCCGCAATGCCAGCAAATCCCAGCCGTCGGCATCCCGAGGGAGTTCACACACCCACCACGCGAGGAGGAGCGCCGCCCCCGGCAACGCGGGTGCGAGGTAGATATTCCGGGCGGTCGCGGCAATCGACAGCAGGCCCAGGGTGGGGATAAAAGTTGCCGCCGCAAAGCGCACCAGCCGTCGCTCGCGGAAGCCTGCATTGCGCCGGATCCACGCTCGCCGCACCGCCGCTGCCATCAACAGTGTCCATGGCCAAAGGTACACCGGCAACTCGAGCAGATATTTCGCAGGCGAGTTGCGATGCGCCGTTGCGTACTGCAAGCCTTCCGGCGCGTCGACATGGGCAAAACGTCCGGCGAGATTGTTCCAAAAGAAGACCTTGAGATGCTCGGTGCCGTCGGGCCCCGCCGCGACGAATCCCACCCAGGGTAATATCAGCGCCGCCTGCAGTATCAGGCCCACGTAGAGCTCCCACCGGGCCAATTCACGCAAACGTTTCTCCCAAACGGCCAATCCCAAGATGCCGATGACGGGCACCATCCAGGCGGCCGCGCTTTTGCTCAAGAAGCCGATCGCGAGGCCCGTGTGCATGAGCATATAACCGCGCAGCCGTTCTTCGCGGCCGTCGGCATAAAACCCTCGGTAGAGACCGACTAATGCCACGGCCACCGCCGCCAGCAACGGAGCATCGGTGGCAAGCCAGATGCCCACCTGATAGGACAGCAGAAAAGTGCTGATCGCCGCGGCCGAAACGATGGCGGCGGTCGTACCGGCAGCGCGCATGCCGATCGTCCCCACGGCGAGCGCGGTCACCAGTGCGTAAATCACATTGGGCAGGCGGGCCACCCATGCGGCGTCGCCCAGAATGGCAATCGCGGCACCGGCGACCCAATAGGTGAGCGGCGGCTTTTCACAGAAGGGCTCGCCCGCCAGCAAGGGAATCGCCTTGTCGGGCTGCCAGCTCATACGCCAGGCGAGGTCGGCTTCGCGCGGCTCGTCAGGGGTCCAGTAAGACCGTCCCAGAATGCCGACGCACCAGGATGCGGCAAGCAGCAGGCCGATCGCCACCGACCACCCGACCCGCCGCGGAGGGTAGCTGCGTGGAGCCGAAATCATCCACTGCGCTCGAGGGCGCTCCGTGGACAGACGCAGTGAACCCGCGTACCGCCGCCGTTACGCTTCTTGATACTCAACGATCCACCCATCATCCCGGCGCGGTATTCCATGATCTTGAGACCCATGCCCGGGTTTAGCCGGCCGGGACTCCTGAGCCCGATGCCGTCGTCGGAAATTGCCAGGCTGATGACGTCGTGGGTCGTGCTCAAGGTCACCAGAATCAAACGAGCCCGTCCGTGTTTCACCGCGTTGAGGATGGCCTCCTGGGCAATGAGGTAGAGGTGAGTCGCATTCGCTTCATCCAGGGTCAGCTTGTGGCGCAGAGCGCGGCGGAGCCGCACCTCGCATCCCAATGTGGATCGAGTCCAGGCGGCCAGACTGGAGAGCGCCGAAACGACGCCGCCGCGTTCCAGGGTGACCGGCGACAAGCCCATTGCCATGCTGCGGGTCGTCTGGATGGCGTGATTCACCAGGGCGATTATCTCATCGAGATCTGACCTCTGAGGCAGCTGGTTGGACTCGATGCGCCGGGCAAGGCTGCGCAACAGCAGCGAAATGCCCGTAAGCTCCTGGCCCAGACCGTCATGCAAGTCGCCGCCGATCCGCCGTCGCTCGCGATGCGCGATTTCGGTGATCTCTTTCTCGAGGAGTTTGCGCTCGATCACGTCGCGAATGACGTAGACCGTCTTTTTGATACCCGCCACTTCGATGGTGCCGGAGAGCACATCGCCGGGAAACTCGGTGCCGTTGCGCCGGCGAAAGGTCACCGTGCGTTTTCCGTCGGTGGCGCTGAAGCGCGCAAGCAGACGGTCGATGGCACGCGAACTGACCTTCGCATGATGCCGGAGGTCCAGGAGCTCCATGACCACCTTGCCGTTCACCGCGCCAGGCTCATGGCCGAACATGCGATCGAAGGCAGGGTTCGTGAACTCCACTCGGCCGTCGGCGTCGATCAGGACAACCCCTTCGGACATGGTCTGAAGAATCATCGCAAGCCGTGCCTCCGATTCACGCAGCGCCTTCTCGGCCCGCTTGCGCGCGTCGATGTCCATGGTGATCCCCGTGATGCGCAGCGCACGCCCCGACGGGTCGCGCATCGTCGCCATACCGCGGCTCAAGACCCAGCGCCAGCTCCCGCTGCGGGTACGCACTCGAAACTCAGCCTCGTACAGTTCTCGTTCGCCGGAAACGACTTCATAAAAAGTCCCGGTTTGCCCGACATCGTCGGGGTGTACCCCGGCGTCCCAGCGCGCAGAATGATCGCGCCCGGCGCAGGCATCGATGTCATATTGATCGCACCAATCGTTCCACCAGGTCACCTCATCGGTGGCGATGACCATGTCCCAGAAGCCGAAATCTGCACGCTTTGCGGCGAGTTCCAGGCATGCATGACCGGTCGTCAGAATCGGCACCTGGCCGTGGGCCGCATCGAAGGTCCAGATCACGCAGCGTTCGCCATCGAACGCTGAAACGCGAATGACCACCCGCGCCAGGAACTCCCTGAAGACCCCGCGAACGGCGGTGTGCTCTGCGGCGCCGGTGGCGTATGCGCGATCATGCAGCGTCGGCAGAATGTCCGTTGAAATGCCCCTGAGCAAGGTGAACAGCGACGTGGGTTTCGGGCTGATCGCGTCGATTCCCAGCGAATGAGCGAGCCGTTTGCTCAGGAATCGCAGCTCGCCCCCGGGGCCGGTCAGGGCGACGCCATCGGCGATGTCCTCGAGCAGTTCGAATGCGCGGGGGAGCCCGGCGGAGGACTGACGCAACTTCGGCAATTGGGCATCCATCAACGCTGCCAGGGGTAGGTGCCGTCGAGACGCGGAGTCATGGTCGCATTCCCGCGTTCGAAAAAATCGGGCGTCACTGCGCCGGCATTGCCGCCCAGCCGATAATTAACCGAATACTTGCCGCTGCAGTCGTACTTCGGAAAGTTACGATCCAGCGCCTTGTAGAAAATCCGGTCCTGGCCCCAGCTCCCATGCCATACGCTCGACACGCAGACGGCAACTTCCCGCTTCAAGCAGTAGCTGTTGGTATCGACATGATGAATGCCGGTCCATGCCGGCCATTTGCCGAGACTCTCGCAATTGTCATTGAACAAGAAGGTGCCATCTTTGTCGCAGATCTTGCGCAAGCTGTAGACCCATCCCAGATCCTGCGCCTCGATCAGATCCACCAACGAGGCCACGTGATCCGGATCGAACCAATTGTCCTGATCCAGGAAGAGCAGATAATCCTCGGACACCAGATGTGTGGCCGCAGCAAAGATACGATGGCCGTAAAAGCCGCCGGCACCGACATTCTCGGGGAGGGTCAGGAGACGGATCTTTGCCAGGTCGAGCCGCGCAAGGAGTGCACTCACCGCGGGCAGAAATTGCGGCCCGTCGCAGACTACATACAAATGAGTGTTTGGGTAAGTTTGCGAGAGGACGCTTTCGAGACAGCGTTGCAAATCGGCTGCGCCGGTGGTTGGTACGACGACGACGGCGGACTTTCGCACGCCCGCAAGTCTAGGGCACCCGGCGTCGCGACGTCAATTTACCGGCGTGGGGTGGCGAACAGACGGGAGCGGCGAATGGCCCCATGCTGCCTGACACCAAATCTTGCGAGGAAGAGCCGATGTTACGCAGCATGAAGGACATGGAAGACTACGCGATCAGCGCGACCGACGGGATCATCGGCCGGGTGGCAGACTTTTATTTCGATGATGAGGGCTGGGCCATCCGCTATCTCGTGGTGAAACTCGAAGGTGGCGATGCGCCCGGGGATCGGCCGCGCGAGGTGTTGATTTCGCCGATCTCCATCGGTACGCCCGATTGGAACGGGAAACTGCTGCCCGTTTCCCTCACGCAGCGCCGGATTCGTTCAAGTCCGGGCATCGATACGGAGAAGCCGGTGTCCCGCCAGCAGGAGATGGGCTATCTCGGCTACTTCGGGTATGGCCGTTACTGGGGCGGCGGCGGTTTGTGGGGCGCAGGCTTGTATCCCGATGTGTTGCAAGCCGGCCTCGAGCCGGCGGGCGCGCCGCTCGATGCGACCGCCGATTCCCGAGATACGCATCTGCGCAGCGGCAACGCCGTGATGCGCTATTACGTGCATGCGAGCGACGGCGACATAGGCCATGTGGCCGGCTTCCTGGTCGAGGAGAAATCCTGGGCAATCCGTTATCTCATCGTCGACACCAGCAACTGGTGGTTGGGACACCAGGTCATCATCCCGGCCGAAAAAATCGACGGGATGAGTTGGACGGAGTCGACCGTGTCGGTCTCCCTGACCAGGGGCTCCGTCAAGCATTCGCCGCCCTATGATGGCAGCACGATGCTCGAACGCGCGGCCGAAGAGGCCCTGCATCACCATTACGTGGGCGAAAGCCCGCGCTCTGCGCCGGGCCGCGGGGCTTCTGCGATCATGGCGGCGGCGAAAGGTGCGCAGCAGCCTTGAGTATGCGCGCCGGGCGGATACCGGGAATGCCTGCGCGGATGTCAGCGGAGAAACAGTCGGACCGGGTCGATCGGCGTGCACGATCGCTGATGAATCCGCGGGCGCGGAGCTCTTCGAGCGACCAGCGTCGGTTCAGGCCTCCGACTGCATATACATATTCGGGCATGTAGCCCGAGAACAGCAGGCGATGACTCAGCGGCAGGCCGCCGACGATTCGCCGCATCATCTGGTAGACGAGCGTGGTGCAATTGACGGTGATGGTGTTGTAGAAGCGGGGCTCGCGTGCGATCCGGTTGGCCTCGCCGACATAGCCCAAGAAGAGCGCGCGCATGGCGGCGCGTTTCAGTCGAAGCCGGTAGAGGTAGACCCTCTCACCGCGAATGTTGGTGCGCAGGCGCACCACGTCAAGTTCATCGGCGGCAATGATGCTGAGTTCGAATTCCTTGAAAAAACCGCCTATCTCAGAGAATTCCTGGGATTTCTTGCGACGGACCTCGACCGAAAAGGCGACCTGGTCGCTCGCACCGAAACCGTCACCGGCACCGAAACCGTCACCGGCACCGAAGCCGAATGAAATCAGCATGTGAGCGATCGCCGGACCCCGCCAGTAAGACATGATCATGTCGACCGACCGGAGCTTGTCGAGATCGTAGGAACGGCTCTCCCAGCGCTGCGAATAGTCTCTGATGGT
>Ga0209208_10003090_pt1 | contig 23951 bp, 20 predicted proteins | sample S1TSphfallax_3_FD_187694 | JGI IMG/M metagenome (GOLD analysis project Ga0209208, IMG submission 187694) | Host-associated microbial communities from peat moss isolated from Minnesota, USA - S1T2_Fd - Sphagnum fallax MG (SPAdes) (version 2) | ecosystem: Host-associated > Plants > Peat moss >...
CAATCCTCGTTTTCCAGCTTGCCCATCTCAGTAAATCTGAGCGGGGACATGGAAATTGCTCCGACGGACGCCTCCTTGTCCAGGAATTTGGGAAACTCGGCGAACAGGCGGTCGTTGTCGTCCATCCATACCGTGCGAAACGGCCGGAACAGCACCATCTGCTTCCCGGTTTCGAGGTTCCAAATTGCCGCTCGCCCCTTTAGCGAAACCGCCAGATACTTCCCATCCCGAGAAAACTCTCCGGCGCGTGGATTGGGCAACGCGCCTACCGGCAAGTCCAACTGTTGCCCGGTTGAGGAGCCAATCCGACCCCATTGCAAGCCGCCGCGCAGGCTTTCCACGGCCACATAGGGCTCCCAAAGATCCATCGCATTGCTCTTCGAAAACGAAACTAACTGAGATTTCTCCAGGTCCAAAATTCCCATCGCGTAGTCCTTGAGTGGACCTGTTCTCAGATAATTCCCCTTGGCCACCGAATACACAGATTGCGTGCCGATTTCGCTATTTTTTACCAGTTTTCCTTCGGGAAAACTGTAAACATCCGCCTCATACAAGCCATTTCCCTTGCTGTCTTCGACCACATAGAGCTGGTCCGGCCCCAGGAAAGCCATCCGCCGCCGCTGCAGTTCCCGCAGCTTGCCTCCCAGCTCGACCGGCTGGCGATGCTCCAGATCGTACGCCAGCACCGAAGTCCCCGCCGCCACCAGCAAATACCGGCCGCCCGGCGAAATATCCATCGCCGCCAGACTCCCTCCCGTCAGCCCCTCGATCGCCAATTGCATAACATTGCTCGACTGCGTCATGAACCCTGGCGCAAAGAACGACGGCTTGTCCAGGATGGTCTTGCCGCTCTCCACATCGATCAGCTTCAGCCCCACCACGGGCAGATCGCCGGAGACCTTCAGTGAAGTGCACGCCAGCGTTTTGCCATCCGGAGCGAGCATCATGTCGCGGCATCCGCCGAAGACAACCAACTCCTTGACCATTGTCCGCTTGCCGGTGGCGATGCTCCACGCTTCGACGCGCAGTTTGGGATCGTCGAAGACCACCCCCTGAGAATCGGGAGTGAATTCGGCCCCGTTGGCGTCCGGCGCGTCGATCTGGAGCAGCAACTTGCCGGCTTCGCGGTCTACGACTGCAATGCTGGTCTCGTCCTGGCCCAGCAAGCGGCGACCGTCGGGGCTGAAGCGTATCCGCCACAGACTCGGGCGCAGCGGCGGGTCCAGCTTCAAGGGCCGGTCGCCGGTTGCGCCCTCCGCTAGCGCTTTGGAGCGTTCTTCCACCACCGTGCGGCGCCACGCCGCAAATGCATCCGCCGAGCCGGACGCCGGGGTCCGTTCCTTGCATCCTGGCGGCAGTGTGGCAATCAGCTTCAAGGCGGTGCTGTATCGCTGCGACGCCTCGCCGGTAAGGCCAAAGATGTTCGAAAGCCAGCTCCCCGTCTTGCCCTTGTTCTCCATGCTCTCGTTCAAAAAAGAGACGAAACTGCCCGGTGCATAGCCGGCCCGCACCATCGCGTAGAGGGCCACGCGATCCGCAATCAGCTGATCTTTGCGCTCGTTATCCTGCAGCTCTTCGTCTTTCGGCGGCGTCGAAAAAAACTGGTGAACCTTGGCGAAAATGTCCGCCCGGTCGGTCACTGCGGTTACGCCCAGCCGGATGCGGAATTCCCGGGTCATTTCAATCGCTGTCTGGTGTGTTGAGATATGGCCGAGCTCATGGGCCAGCACGCCAGCCAGTTCGTCCTCGTTTTTCACCGCCGCAATGAGCTTGCGGCTGATGTAGACGCGGCCCCCGGCCAGTGAAAACCCATTCACTTCACCCGAATCGTAAATTCGGAACCGGTAATGCACCCCGGTCGGAGGCAATGTGGCCAACAGCTTTTCGCCAATGCTTGTCAATTGGTCGTCGGCCAGCGGCGGAGCAAGCCGCAGGTTCGCCTCTTCAATCTCCGCCAGCGCATCCCCCAGATCCTGCTCCTGCCGGTCGTTGAAAATATTCGGCGCATCGCTCTTGAAGCTCGGCGGAGTTAGCGAGCAATCTGCATCCAGCGGCTGCCCCGCACTAACTTGCCCCACCAGGCGCAACGGCCCAAAGAACAAGACCAATCCCACTGCCAACCAGATTGTCGGGCCAGATCGCATTCGCACCCCTTATAAGACGGAATTTGAAGCTCAGCTTAACAGAAACTCACGGCAGCTCAAGCGACATTTTCCATCGCGTAGATGCGCCGGAAAATGTCGCCCTTCGTGCCCCATAGATCGAACAGTGTTGAGCCCGGTTACCGCCGCGACACCCACGGCCCCTCGTTCCTATGCACATTCAGTGGCGCACCCGCCGCCCAATCGGCGACAATCACCCTCAACATGGAAACCCGCCCCGAACCCGCCATCTCCCGCCCGTTCCCGTCTCGCCGCACCCTCCTCAAGTCCGCCGCCCTCGCCACCACCGCTCTCGCCGTCCCCAACCTGTTCTCCCAGCCCAAGCCCGCATCCACCAGAATCCTCGTCGGCAGCGGCACCCCAGACGGCATCCTATCCTTCGCCTGGGACGAAGCCACCGGCGAACTCAAACCCGAAGGCGTCGCCGCCAAAATCTCCCACTCCACCTGGCTCGACTTCTCCCCCGACCGCCGCTTCCTCTACGTCGCCTCCGAAGTCGACCAATTCGAAGGCCAGTCCACCGGCGCGGTCGGCAGCTTTGCGTTTTCGGGTGGTAAATTCTCGCCCATCTCGCTCGTCCCATCCCACGGCGGCGGCACCTGTCACCTGGCCATCGACAAGAACGGACGCGTCGTCCTCTGCGCCAACTACTCCGGCGGCAGCGCCTCCAGCTTTCTCCCCAAAGACGGCAATCTCGGCCAGGCCGTCTGGACCGAGCATTACCAAGGCTACCCCGCAGCCGATGGCAAACCCGGCCCAGTCCCCGATCGCCAGCAAGCCGCCCACGCTCACTTCGCCAGCTTCTCGCCCAACAACCAGTTCGCCTACATCAACGACCTCGGCGCGGACAAAATCCATATCTACCGCCTCGACAGCTCGACCGGCATCCTGACCCCCGCCGGCGCCTACAACGCCAAGCCCGGCGACGGTCCCCGCACCCTGCACTTCCACCCCGCCGAAAGAATCGCCTACTGCATGAACGAGCTCAACTCCACCGTCACCGTCCTCCGCTGGCACGCCGCCGACGGCTCGCTCACGCCCATCCAGACCGTCAACTTGCTCCCCGAAGGCACTGCGACTAAGCACGGCGGCGTCACCAACACCGGCTGCGACATCGTCCTCACCCGCGACTGCCGCTTCCTCTACTGCGCCAATCGCGGCGACGACTTCCTCATGGCCTTCGAAGTGGAAGTTGGCGCCAGCCCCCAGGCCGGCCAACTCAAGCCCTTCCAGGGCCAGGCCCGCACCAGTTGCGGCGGCAAAACCCCACGCAACTTCCGCCTCGACCCCACCGAACGCTGGATGCTGGTCGCCAACCAAAACTCCAGCAACCTAAGCGTCTTCGCCCGCGACCCCCAAACCGGCCAGATCTCCGACAAAGGGAAAAATTATCCCGCGGCTACCCCAATGTGCATCGTTTTTGTGTAAGGAAAGAACGGATTGCGCGATCGGGCCAGAAAATGCCGCGACCGGGAGAGCGCTCCGCATCGGGAGACCGCGGGAGCGCAGCGAACCTGCCAATTCTCGGCACTCGACTCCGATGCGACCAAGGGCAATCGGGAGCGGACTGCGTCCAAGGATCGGGCTGTCCACTCTCGATTGCCGTAGCACCGGAGAAACGCTGCAAAACTCTTGCGATCTCAGTACCGGTAAGTCTCCGCCTTGTAAGGCCCTTCCACCGGGACGCCGAGATACTCCGCCTGTTTCGGCGTTAGGGTAGTCAGCTTCACGCCGATCTTTTCCAAGTGCAACCGGGCCACTTCCTCGTCCAGCTTCTTCGGCAGCACGTAGACGCCGATCTTGTAAGTGTCCTTATTCGCCCACAAGTCGAGCTGCGCGAGCGTCTGGTTAGCGAAGCTGTTGCTCATCACAAAGCTCGGATGCCCGGTCGCGCAGCCCAGATTCACCAGCCGCCCCTCGGCCAGCACAAAGATGCTGTTGCCCGCCGGGAAGGTGTATTGGTCCACTTGCGGCTTGATGTTCAGCCGAGTAACTCCCGGCTCGTTGTTCAGTAAGTCGATCTGTATCTCGTTGTCGAAGTGGCCGATGTTGCAGACGATCGCCTGATCTTTCATCAGCCGCATGTGTTCGAGGGTGACGATGTCCAGGTTGCCGGTGCAGGTAACGTAGATGTCGGCGCGCCCCAGAGTCTCTTCGATAGTGGTAACTTCGTAGCCTTCCATCGCCGCCTGCAGCGCGTTGATGGGGTCGACCTCAGTCACAATGACCCGCGCGCCCAGCCCGCGCAGCGAAGCCGCGGAGCCTTTCCCCACATCGCCGTAGCCGCAGACGACCGCGACTTTGCCCGCAACCATCACGTCGGTGGCGCGCTTGATGCCGTCCACCAGCGACTCGCGGCAGCCGTAGAGATTGTCGAACTTCGACTTGGTCACCGAGTCGTTCACATTGATGGCCGGCACCAGCAGTTTGCCCTGCTCGAGCATTTTGTAGAGCCGGTGGACGCCGGTCGTCGTCTCTTCCGAAACGCCGCGCCACTCGGCGGCCACGCGATGCCAGTGCTGCGGGTCTTCGGCATACATTTTCTTCAGCAGGTCTTTGATGACCGCTTCTTCATGGCTGCCGGAGGGCGAATCGACCCAATCGTCGCCGTTTTCGAGTTCGTAACCCTTGTGGATGAGCAGCGTCACGTCGCCGCCATCATCGACCACGAGCTGCGGACCGAGGCCATCGCGGTGCTTGAGCGCCTGCGCCGTACACCACCAGTACTCTTCGAGCGATTCGCCCTTCCAGGCAAACACCGGCACGCCGGACGCTGCAATCGCCGCCGCCGCGTGGTCCTGCGTGGAAAAGATGTTGCAGCTCGCCCAGCGGACGTCGGCACCGAGGTGAACGAGCGTCTCGATCAGGACCGCCGTCTGGATGGTCATGTGCAGCGAGCCGGTGATGCGCACCCCGGCGAGCGGCTTCTGCGCCGCATACTTGTTGCGAATCGCGACCAGACCCGGCATCTCATGTTCGGCGATGTCGATTTCCTTGCGGCCCCAGTCGGCCAGCGAAAGGTCGGCGACCTTAAAGTCGGTAGTTGCGATTTCGTATACGGAAGTGGCCATAAAACCTCGATCTCGATCGAATTTGCGCCTTGAAACTGGCGCATCGTCCCGGTTGCTGCTTCAGCCATTAAGCATAGCACCGGGTCGAATCTCGCGGCAGACCACTTTCGCTCTGCGTTCGACCGGGCGCAAAAGCGGGAAGCCACGCTCCTGCCGCTCAAGATCCAGCCCAACGCGGGCTAAACCGGAAATCTCAAACCCCGACCGGATGCAGCGCCGGATGCGAACCGATGGGGATCATGCGAGGAGTATAGCGGGCCGGGCTATTCCGCCAAGCTAGGGAATCTCCGCGAAGCTGCGGATCGGCTCGTGTCCCTGGGCGTCGGCGACGGGCGCATTCCCCTCGCGCAGAGAAAGCCGCGTTGCGCAGCCGGCCTGCCGCGCCGGGTTTAGCTCGCGCAGCAGATCCGAAACAAACAGCATCTCATCCGTGCTAACTCCCAGAGCCGCCGCAATGGCCGCGTAGCTCGCCGCGGCCGTCTTCGGCCCGACCCGCGTGTCGAAGTAGCCGGAAAGAAATGGCGTCAAATCCCCTGCGCTCGAATGGCCGAAGATCAGCCGCTGCGCCTCGACCGACCCGGAAGAATAGATGGCCACGCGCGCCTTTGCCGCCCAACGAGCGAGCGCCTCCGGCACATCGGGAAAGACCGTTCCGACGAGTTCGCCCGCCTCATAACCGTCCTTCCAGACCTTGCCTTGCAGGCTTTTGAGCGCGGTCGATTTGCGATCCCTGTCTGTCAGCCAAATCAGATATTGCCTTGCTTGATCCACATTCGCGGGGTCGTCGATCCGGGGTGCGGCTGCGTCGTTCTCTCCGCGGTTTTCTTCGGCGAGCAGCGCCAAATCCTCCCGGACTTCGTGTGCTTGCGTGCGCAGATACGCTTCCAGATGCCGCCGGGCATACGGAAAAAGCTGCTCGGAAACGAGCGAAACAGGCGAAGTCGTCCCTTCGACATCCAGCAGATAGACCCGTGTCATATCTGGATTGCCGTAGTTACGCGCTCGCCCAGATAGGCCGGCCCGAAGCAGAGCGGCTGGTAACTCGCGTCTACCCCCGTACCGGTGTAGTGCGGCGTCCAACCGGCCGTCTCCTGGAACCACCGGATGGCGCGGATGCGCCGGTCCTCGCAGAGCGTGAACCAGTGCGTCGTCCCGCGCGGCACGCGCAGCATGTCCCCGGGGGTAACCTCGGCGGAAACCACCTTCTCGCCTTGGCGCAGAAAGAAGATGCCGCGTCCGGCGAGGATGAACCGCACCTCGTCTTCCGAGTGCGTATGCTCCTTGTCGAAGCGCGCCAGCATCGCGTCGAGGCCCGGAGTCTCCGGCGTCACGTCGATCACATCCGCCGTCCGGTAGCCGCCCAGCCGCTTCATCTCGTCGATCTCCTCAGCGTAGGCCGCGAGAACCGCGTCGGCAGGCGCGTCTTCGGGAACGCGAGACAGATCCCAGCGCTCGTACTCGACGCCCAACGTTGCTAGCTCCGCCCGTATCGACTGCTCGTCGTGCAAGGTCTTCTCTTCCGCCGGAATCCTCACCACCGCCATCGCCCAATCTCCTCAACCTCAAGATGCAACGCCCAGCCGCCGCGATTCCACCTCGAACAAAAACTCGAGCGCCTCCAGGTGCCTGCGCGCGCCGGCCACGGACTCGCCCCACGTATACAGCCCATGCCGCCGCAACAAAACTCCGTGCGCGCGGGGATACGTATCGAGCGCCGCTTCCAGCTCCCGCGCCAGTGCGAGGTAATCCTGAGAATTCTCAAGAATCGGCACCAGCTCCCGATGCTCGTGGGTAGAAACGCCGGAAAGCGCCTTCAGCAGCTCGTAATTCTCCAGCCGAACGGCTCCCAAGACTGCGAATTGATCTGAAAGCAGAGTATTCCAGACGGTATGCACATGAAAAGTTGCGCCCGCGCCGGGAAAACGGCGGTAAAGGACCCCGTGCAGCGCGGTCTCGGCGGAAGGCTTTCCCTCGCCGGCCAAAACCCGGCCCTCGGGATCGATTTCGAGCAGATTCGCCGGCTGGATTGCGCCCTTGTCCAGGCCGCTGCGGGTAATGAAAATCCGCCCCGACGCATCGCGAAAACTGAAATTTCCCGCCGTCGCCGGCACCCATCCCCGCCGCGCGCACTCCCGCGCCGCCCCGCAAAGTGTCTCAGCCTGCTCCAGCAACTCCGCGTTCCAGTCAATAGCCGTCATACGCGCCGCAGTCCCTCCCTGAAACGCCCAAGGATCATTCTCTCAAACTTCCACAGCTTCCTTGCTTTCGAGCGATACCGCTCGCCGCTCCCGCTCCTAAACTGAATGGGGAGCCACCCCATGCCGCGCCGTCTTCAGCTCACACGCCGTTCCGTCCTGGCCTCATGCGCGGCCTTTGCCGCAGCCAACCTGGCGCCTGCCCGCGCCGTTCTCGCGACTGCGAAGCTCGACCCCGACTGGACTACTTCGCTTCCGCCCTTCCGCATCGCCGGCGACCTCTTCTACGTCGGCAGCCGCGATCTGGCCAGCTACCTCGTCGCCACGCGTGAGGGCCATATTCTGGTTAACGGCAACCTCGCCACGTCGCCGCCGCAGATTCGCGCCAGCGTAGAAAAACTTGGATTCCACTGGAGCGACCTCAGAATCCTCCTCATCAGCCACGCCCATTACGACCACTGCGCCGGCAGCGCCCAAATCCTCAAAGAAACCGGCGCAAAATACATGGTTATGGATGCCGATGCCGCCAGCATCCAATCCGGCGGCAAGACCGACTTCCACTTCGGCAACCACCCGGAAATGCTCTTCCCTCCCGCCAAAGTCGACCGCATCCTGGGCGACGGCGAGCAGGTCCAGTTGGGCGCGACGACGCTCACGGCGCACAAGACCGCCGGCCATACTCCCGGCTGCACCACATGGACGCTCAACACCGCCGTCATCCCCGGCCACTCCGAGCCAAGTTACAAAGCCATCATCGTCGGCAGCCCCAATGTTCTCTCCAGCTACAACCTCGTCGACGACCCCAAATACCCGCAGATGGCCGATGATTTCCGGCGCCAGTTCGCCACGCTCAAGTCTCTCCCCTGCGACCTGTTTCTGGGCGCGCACGGCGGCTACTTCAACCTGCTGGAAAAGCACACGCGCCTCAAAGCCAACGCGGCCAACAACCCCTTCCTCGATCCGCAGGGCTACCATGCCTACGTCGCCGAACGGGAGGAAGCATTCGAGGCCGAACTCGCTCGCCAGCGGAAGGCGCGCGCAAAGGGCTGACCGTCCGCTCGTAGCCCGCCCACACACTGCGTCCGGATTCCCGTAAAATTGGGCTTTGCTCACTCCCGCCCAAGCCGAACGCCTCGAAATCCTGCTGGTCTCGCCGCGCAATCCGCTGAACATCGGCGCGGCCGCCCGTGCCATGGCCAACTTCGGCTTCCGCCGTCTCACCATCGTTGCGCCCTTCGCGCATAACTGGATGGAAGCGAAATCCGCCGTAGGCGCGCCAGACCTGTTGCGCGAGGCCCGCGTCTGCGACACGCTGGCGGAAGCTGTCGCCCGCTGCACTCTGGTCGTCGGCACCGGCTCACTCGACCGGCGGCGCCCGGAGCAGGCCATCCTCACGCTTCCCCAGGCCGCGGCGCAAGTCCGCCAGACGATCGCCTCGGAAACTGCCGGCGGCCGCGTCGCGCTCCTCTTCGGTTCGGAAAAGCATGGCCTCACCGCCAGCGACCTCTCCTGGTGCCACGCCATCGCCGTCATCGACACCGCCGACGCCCAGCCCAGCATGAATCTGGGCCAGGCGGTCGCGGTATGCCTCTACGAAATCTCGCGGACTCCCGATTCGGGAAGCTCCAGCGAAAGCCCAGACTTAGCCGCACCTCGGGCCGAATTGGCCGCCGCGGACCAGCCCACGTCCGAACAACTCGATCGCCTCGCCCAACTCGTGGAAGAAACCATGGAAGCCGTCAATTACGCGACGCGCGGCATGCGCTCGGCCAACGGCGAGGCGCTGCGCGTACTGCTCCGCCGGCTCATGCCGCAGGACGCCGATCTGCGCCGCATCATGGGCCTTTTCCGGCGCATTTTGTGGCAACTGCGCAAAAATCCATAAGCATCTTTAAGAAACTTTCGCCCGATTTGCCCTCAATCCTGCTAAAGTTCCGCCAAGGCTTTCTATGACTGAACGCGAGCATTTCCCCCCAATGCCACCGGCATCCAATGCCCAATTCGCCTGTTCCCCGCCCATGCGCGCGCTGCTTCGGGCCGTCGCCGTATTGTGTGTAGCCGCCTGCCAGGCAACCTCGGCTCAGGAACCGGCAACCGCCCCGGCTCCCGCTCCCGCGCGGGCTGCGGCAGCGATTGCCGCGTCTCAGCCGCCCCCGGCAGATCATCCCCAAACCGCCGAAATCACCGAGGACGAGCTGAAGCAGTTGCTCGTCGGAAAGCAGCTTTTCCTCCGCGGCGGCTATCTCGGCGACTCGCTCAGCTTTACCGAGCACGGCGACCCCACCGGCCATCCGGCCATCGGCTCCTACACGCTGAGCGGCGTCGAAATTGAGAAAATCCACTTATCCAAACACAAAGTCGAACTCATCGGCGACCGCTATGCTCTGCATTTCCTCGGCGCGCTGCCCTACGAAGATCCCTCCAAAGCCGTAGATCGCGTCAAGATCACTCCGAAGAAAAAGGTGCTTCGCATCACCATTGATCGCGAACAGGTGGTCAAAGAAAAGAAGGAAAAGGAGCCAGGCAAGTCCGGCAAACCCGCTTCGCCAGCAGTGATCCCGACTCCCGGCCAACCCGTCGTTTCGTCGGAAACCGATGTGGCCGCAGCACCGCAACCCGCTCCGGCTGCCACGGCTCCCGCTCCGGAATCGGCCCAACCGGCATCAGCTGCCGAGGACAAGTCGGATCAGGCAGCAGATCAGGCAAGCGTTACGACGACCACATCGCCAGCCCACGCGGCACAAGTTCTTCGCGACGCAATCGAGAAGATTTTTGCAACCGGCCTTGACGACAAAATCCGCGCCCAGATGCCGGAGTTTTGGCAACTTTACTATCAGGCCCAGGCGGCGGGAGTCGATTACCGTCCCAAAGATCCGAGCGTCCTGCGCTCCAACGCCGTCGACCGGCAGGCCAAGTTGCTCACCTCGATCGCGCCCGACTCGAACGAGTTCGCCCAGGCGAGCGGGATCGCCGGCCGCGCCCTCTACCGCGCCGTGATTGGCCCGGACGGCAAGCCGGGCGAGATCGCCGTTGTGCGGCCCATTGGCTTCGGCCTCGACGAAAATGCTGTCGCCGCCATCCGCAAGGCCACCTTCGAACCCTCGATCAAAGACGGCAAGCCAGTGGCGGAGACGCTCGACCTCGCCGTCCTGTTCCGCATCTACTCCAAACGCACCTCAGTCGCCGCGCCGGGAAACCAATCCGACGAGCCAGCCAAGCCCGGGCCCTATACCGTCCGCGCCGAGCAGGAACAGCAATCCGCCCCGCCGAAGCAGACCGATCCGGTGCCGCAACCGCCGCCGCAATAGAATCGACCCATGAGCCAGCAATTCCTCAAATTCATCCAGCGCGGCGCCACCGTCGAGGTCGCAGACGCCGTCACGGCCGACCCGTCGCTGATCCTGTGGCGCGACGCCCAGGGGATCTCCCCGCTGATGTGGTCCGTCTACGCCGGCCAAACTCTGGTGCGGGACTACCTGCTCGTCGAACTGGAGCGTACCGGCGCAGCTTTGGACATCTTTGAAGCCGCCGCCACCGGCAATGTCGCGGCCCTGGAATCGCTTCTGGCCGCCCAACCCGGCCTCGCCAGTGCGTGGTCCACCGACGGATGGACTCCGTTGCACCTCGCCGCCGCCTTCGGATCGCCCGAAGCCGTCAAGCTGCTGCTCGAACGCGGCGCGCCGGTAGATGCCGTCTCCAGAAATCCGCAAACCAACCAGCCGCTCCACGCCGCGCTGGCCCTCGGCCGCAATCTGGAAACGATACGCCTGCTGCTGGCCGCCGGCGCCGACCCCAACGCTTGCCAGACGGCCGGCTACACCGCGCTCTTCTCCGCGGCCGCCGCCAACCGCCGCGATCTGGCGGAAATTTTAGTCGCTCACGGAGCCAATCCAGCGCTCCAGAACGACTTTGGCCAGACGGCGGCCAGCTTTGCCCGTGAACGCGGGCATGCGGAGCTAGCCGATTGGCTCGACCGAAGTTAGCAGTAGGCTTTGCGCATTGTCTCGAAACTTAGATCGCGGGCGCGATCGAGAACCTCCGTCACGCTTCAGCCGCGGCTTGCCAAAGCTCAACCAGATTCCCCTCCGGGTCCCAGAACCAGGCAAAACGTCCGTATTCGGAATCGTCCCGTTTCGGATCGATCTTGGCCCCCGCCGCTTCGAGCTGTGCCAACACCTCGTCGATCGCGTCCACGCGAAAATTTAACATGGCCCGCTGCGCCGGATCGGCAAATTTCTTCGTATCTTCGGCGAAGAATGCCAACACCGTCTGCCCTTGCGCCTCAGGCCCTTCAAAGATCGTCATCCCATACTCGCTCAGCGGAACGCCCAGATGCTCGTGGTACCACTTCTGCAAGACTTTCGGTTGCTTCGCTTTGAGAAAAACGCCGCCCACGCCGGTCACTTTGCCCATCGATTTCCCCCTCGCGATCTATTCTTCCGGCTCCGCCGTTTCGCTGTCGATCAACTCGTCCATCTTAGGCTTGTGTTTCGCATCTCGTCCATCGGGTTTCGGTTTGTCCTCGAGCACACGGCTGGGCTTCGGCTGACCGACCTGGTCGCGCGCGTTGGACTTCACCGCTTTGGTTACCGAGAACCTCTCAACTCTTCGCTTGGCCATGACACTCCCAAGTATGGAATACTTTTGTGCGGGAAGAAAGTTGGAGGGGAGCCGAGATGATGGAAGAGCGCGAGTTTTTTACCGAATCCAACGAACAGAAGACCCACACCCTGGTCTGCCCCCACTGCGGCCAGCCCAGCGACCACGTCATCAATTGGGTCGTCCGCCGCAAGCGCGCCCAGTTGCCGCGCAACGCCGACGAGCGCGACCGCGCCCGGTTCGCCAAAGCGCAACCCTACATGGTGCGCCGCGACGATATGGTCGCCTGCGGCAACATCCGCTGCCGCAAACGCTTTGAAATCACGCAACTGCAGACGCTGGCATTCCTCTAAGAATTCCGCTGGAAAACTGGCACATCTCTTGCTTTGTTAATGGGCGCGACGTCAGTCGCGCCGATGAGGCCATTCCCATCAACGGGGCTTTAGCCCATGAGGGGTCCCTTCACTGGAAATTCCGGCCGCTGAAAGCCGAATTCCGCCAGCGCCTTGCCTCCCGGCCCCAACGCCCGTTTACAATCGCACTGAGAGAACATCGTCGCATTCCGGAGAGCAACGCCCATGGCCAACACCCTGATCCCCGCCGCTGAACGCAATCTCACCCCCGACCAGGTCGAGGCGCTCGACAAGCGCCGCGAGTGGGGACTGACCCTGCAGGTCATCGCCGGCCAGTTCGCCGTCATCGCCACGCTGCTCTCCCTCTGGGTCGGCCAGGACCTCACCTACTCGCCCGGCTGGGCCCATCCCATGGCATATTACATGGCCGTCGCAATTGCCATCGTTCTGGTTTGCGGCACCGTCGGAACGATCATGCGCCGCGGAATCGTGCCGATCGACTAAGACTTCCTCCGCGGCAGCAGAATCCGCAACGCGTCCGGCACCGTCGAGACCCGCATTGGAAGCCTCCCGAGCCATTCCCCGTCCGCCTCAACGTGCGGCGCGTTACCCCTCATCGGCGCGCAGAAAAACTCGCTCACCAACGCAATCTGCGCCAGCGGATTGATGGTTTCCAACCCAAGCCATCCGCAGACGAACCAAAGCGGCAGGGAAATCCACCCCGGAGGGCGTACCAGCGCCAGCCGCATCCATTGCTCCCGGTACGCGGTTCGCTTCCCCGTCAGCCGGCCAAACAACCCGCCAAGGCTCGCCACGCGCACCGCCATCGCGCAAACCGCAACCGTCGCCACCCGGCGCTCCGTCGAAAACTCGGCATATTCGACCGCAAACGGCCGAAATCTCCGTGTCGCAAACAGCCGCGCCGCATGAAGGTAGTAAGCGAACCGCCCCCACCCGGCTTTGTGCGCCGTTCCCAGCTCGTACACCAGCGTGCCATCCGGTCCCGCCCCCGCCATGGCCGCAAAATACCGGCTCTCGCCCGCAAACTCCACCTTTCCCACCGAAACCACGGCGGAAACTCCCCGCACCTGCTCGAGTGCCGCCTCAACCGGGTCAAGAGATAGCCCCAAATGCCGCGCCACCGCATTCGCGCTTCCCATCGGTACGATCCCCAAAGCGGCGGCTAGTTTGCCACCCTCCGCCACAAGGCCTTGCATCACCTCGTGGACCGTGCCGTCGCCGCCGCAGGCAAAGACCGCATCCGCGCCGGCTTCGGCGGCCTTCCGCGCCAGCGCCTCTGCCGAACCGGCAGTCTCCGTCTGGACGATCTCGACCCGGTGCCCCACCCCGGCCAGCGCCTCCGCCGCGCGCGCTACCACCTCGTTGCGGCCGCTTCGGCCGCCTCCCGACGCGGGATTGAAGATCAGCACCAACCGCACGCCCCAATTTTACGGTTCGCGATTGCGGAACAGCCCGGAACTCGACCGCATCCATCAGGTTTCGCCCACCGCCGTGGCGCTCGTCCACGCCTTGCGGTAGCCTAAGAGAATGCCAACTGTGCCGGAGACCATCCAAGAAATCGCGCCACCCGTCGCCGGCAATCTTCCCGATCGCATGCGGGACAGCCACGGCCGTACCATCACCGATCTCCGCGTCTCCATCACCGACCGCTGCAACTACAAATGCGTCTATTGCCGCACCGGGAACGTGGGCGCGCAGTACGCTGAGCTCTCGACTGCGGACTACCTGCGCCTCATCCGCGCCTTCGTCTCCCTCGGCATCGAGAAGGTCCGCCTCACTGGCGGAGAGCCGCTCCTCCGCCGCGACCTGCCCGAAATTGTCCAGGAACTCGCCTCCTGGCGTACGGCGGAAGGGAACAAGCTCGATTTGGCCATTACCACCAACGGCCATCTGCTCGAATCCCTCGCGCGACCCCTCAAAGCCGCTGGCCTCAGCCGCGTCACCGTCAGCATGGACGCCGTCGACGAAGCTACCTTCGAGCGCGTCACCCGCATTCCCGGCAGCTACGCCAATGTGATCCGCGGCATTCGCGCCGCCCAGAGCGCCGGTTTCTCGCGTGTCAAGGTCAACTGTGTCCTGCTGCGCGGCTTCAACGACGACCAGGTCGAGGCCTTCGCCCACTTCGCCCGAAGCGAAAACGTCATTGTCCGCTTCATCGAGTTCATGCCGCTCGAAGAAGATCGCCTCTGGTCCCCGGAAATGGTCGTCCCGCTGCGCGAGATCGTCGCCCGCATTTCGGCCATCCTACCGCTCATTCCCCTCGCGCCTAACGCGGCCAGCGAAACCGCGCGCCGCTACGGATTTGCCGACAGGCCGGACGCCGGCGAGATCGGCATCATTGCGCCGGTAACCCAGGCCTTCTGCGGCGCCTGCTCCCGCATTCGCCTCACCTCCGACGGCAAGATCCGCACCTGCCTCTTCTCCAACATCGAGCACGACCTGCACCGCGAAATGCGCAACGGAGCTTCGGACGACGACCTGCGCCGGTTCATTCTGCGCACCGTGGAGCAAAAGGAAGCGCGCCACCATATCGGCGAGCCCGGATTCCTCAAACCCTCCCGATCCATGGTCCACATCGGCGGATAAAACGTTTTTTCACCGGATATGGTTCAATATCGGTATGATTGCGTCAACTCACGCACTGCCGCCCGCTGTTCCGGTCCCACTGTCATCGACGGGGCCGCGGCTTCCGTAGTCGAACTTCACGCAATATGCCCAGGGCCTCCGCAACTCGAGCTCCGCTGGACGACCTGCTGGTCTTCCATGAGCTCGCGCGTTCACTCATCTCCAGTCTCGACCTGGCGAGCATCCTTCGCATTGTCCTTTCTCAGATGGACCGGTTCATCCAGGCCGACCTCTGGGCCGTGCTTATCGTCGATGCGCTCACGCAGGAGCTCTACTACGTTGCCGCCGACGGCAGCGAGGACCTTCGCCTGGCCGATATGCGCGTCAAAATGGGCGAAGGTCTTGCTGGCTGGGTCGCCAAGACCGGCGAAACCCTCATCATTCCCGAAGCAGCCGCCGATCCGCGCCTCGTTGCCGCCGCGCAAGGCCAGACTTTCTCGGTCCGGTCGGCCATTGGCGTGCCCATCCGCGGGCGTAAGGGCACACACGGCGTCCTCGAAATCTTCAATCCCCACTTCGACAAGCACTCCGAATACTCGATCGCCTTCCTCCATATCCTCCTCGACTACGCCGCCATCGCCATCGAAAACGCCCAGGATGTCGCCCGCGCTCAGCAGCTCACCATCACCGACGACGTGACCGGCCTCTACAACGTCCGCCATCTCTACACTTCGCTCGCCGCCGAACTCGAAATCGCCCGCAACGAGAGCAAACCCCTGAGCCTCGTCTTCCTCGACCTTGATCGCTTCAAAGCGGTCAACGACCGTCACGGCCATCTCATCGGCAGCGAACTGCTCGGCCTGGTCGGTAAACGCATTCGCCGGTTCTGCCGCCAGACCGACCTCTGCTTCCGCTACGGGGGCGACGAATTCGTCATCCTCATGCCGGCAACCACCCGCGAAGAGGCGCTGCGCCTCACCCGCGTCATCCACGCCAACCTCGAAAAACCCGCCTTTACCCTCGAAAACGGCATCGAACTCCAGATCGGCGCCAGCGCCGGCATCGCCACCTATCCCGGCGACGGCCGCACCCTTCACGCCATCCTCGGCGCGGCCGACAAGCGCATGTACGCGATCAAGAACTCCGGCCGGGGCCGTGTCGAAGCGTAGCGACACCCGTTCGGCAAACCTCGTGGACCCAATCGCGGAACTTGCGACCGATCGATCTGAGGACGGTCGAATAGGAACCTGAAAACGATCAAGACAGGGGCCGATCACGCAGAGGCGCTGTATTTCAAGTAGAGCTTCTTCGCGACTACGAAGTGTTACGCGGAGACCGGCCACTTTCCCTGGCCATGATCCGCCGCGTGCATGAGAAGCTTGGAATTCCCGCGCAAGTGCCGATACGACCACGCGCCCACGCGCCAAGCAGCAAGCGGCCTGATTCTCAGTTTCCTCCCAGCTTTTCCCCCACCTCAGCCTGCCGCGCCGCCATATCTTCGAGCTGCTTGCGCCAGTCCAGTGTGTCGATGAACCCACGCGACTCGCGCCATCCCGGCTCGACGACGATATGCAGTTCCAGATAGACGCGCGTGCCGAGCAGCGACTCAATCTCTTTGCGGGCGCTCGTACCGATTTGCTTCAGCTTCGCGCCGCCCTTGCCGATCAGAATCGCCTTCTGCCCATCCCGCTCGCAATAAATCACTGCTGAGATGTTGGTCACCGGCAGCTTTACCTCGGCAAAGCCTCCGCCCCTGAGCGGGCGCGGCTTTCTGGGCTTGGCAGGCTGCGCCGCAGGCTCCTCAAACTTCTCAATCACCACTGCTGCCGCGTACGGAACCTCTTCGCCCGTCTCCATCAGAATCCGCTCCCGAATCAGCTCCGCCACTAAGAACCGCTCCGGCTGATCGGTAAACTGTTCCGGCGGAAAATACCGCTCACCCGTGGGCAGATATTCAACCAGTTTCTCGACCAATGCCTCCAGTCCATCCCGCTTCCGCGCCGAAACCGGCAAAACTTCGGCAAACTTATGCTGCCGCATCAGCGAATCGATCAGCGGCAATAGCTGCTCCCGGCGGATGAGGTCGATCTTGTTGATAACTAGGAAGACCGGGCAATCCAATTTGCGAACTAAGTTCAAGACAAACTCATCCTCGCTGCGCCAATCGCCCTTTCGCGCGAACTCAACAACTGCAGGTGCCCCCGGTTTCGATTCCGAGACCGGGGTTTCGGCGGGATCAACTAACTCCGCCGTCTCCGCGATCTTCATCTCCCGGCTCGCATCCACCAGCAGAATCACGATATCCCGAGTCTCCAGCGCGTCGTAAACCTCCTGCATCATGCGCCTATCCAACTGGGTTCCCGGCTTATGCACTCCAGGCGTATCCACAAAGACAATCTGCGCCCCAGAATTGAGTCCAGCCTGCTTCTTTTTCGCAGGAACTTCCAGCACACCGGTTATGCGATTCCGCGTCGTCTGCGGCTTGCTGGTGACAATGGCGACTTTCTCGCCCACCAGCGCATTCAACAGGGTACTTTTGCCGGCATTCGGCCGGCCCAAGATCGAAACAAATCCAGATTTCACTCAGATAACTCCAATTCTCGTCCAAATCCGGGGCCCCGCCTTCAACCGCGTTCTTCGTCGTTTAAGGTGGGATGCTTTGTATCTAAAGCCTTTTACAGGCTCTCATCGCTTCTTCCAACTCACCCCTCCGCCAACCCATTCCCAGAATCGCTCCGCGCCTCCACAACCAGAGCCTCAGCCTCCGGAACCATCACGCTGATCCGCACCATCTCCACCCGCCGGTCCGAAGAAGCCGTCACCGCAATGCGCAGCTTGCCCACCTCCACCACCTCGCCGGCATGGGGAATCCGCCCCTCAGCCTCGCTCACCAGGCCGCCCACCGTCTGCGCCTCATAACTCTCTTCCGGCTCCCAGTCGGCTCCCACCAACTCCTCCAGGCGGTTCACGGCAAAGCCGCCCGGCACCAGCCAAACGCCGTCGCCTTCGGCCTGAGCATCCTCAACGCGCGCATCTTCCTCGTCCTCATGCTCGTCGCCGATATTGCCCACAATCTGCTCCAGCAGATCCTCGATCGTCACCAGGCCCGCAACCTCGCCATATTCGTCGATCACGATCCGCATATGCTGCTTCTCGCGCTGCATTTCTCGGAGCAGCTCGTACCCCTTCTTGGTTTCCGGAACCAGCGCCGCCGGCCGCGCGATCGTCGCCATCGTCCGCGTGCGCGCCTCCACGTCGGTAATCTGCAGCAGATCGTGCGCAAAGGCGATTCCGGTGATCGCATCCAGAGTTCCCGCATACACCGGCACCCGGCTGAAGTTGTGCGTCTTCAACTCATCCAGGAACTCGACCAGCGTCATCGACTCCGGCACGGCGAAGATCTGCGGCCGCGGCGTCATAATCTCCCGCACCAGTTTGTCCCCAAACTCGACCGCCGACCGCACCAGCTCGCGGTCGCTCTCCTCCAGAATTCCCTCTTCCTCGCCCGCCTCGAGCAGCGCCTCGACATCGCCGGCCGTTTCTTCCTCAGCCGTCGCCGGCTCCTCGGCCAGCGTCGCGATCGAGAGCAGAAAGCTCACCAACAGCGTCACCGGAAAGGTCAAAAATAGCAGCAGCCGCACTGGCCACAACAGGCGCACCACCCAAAGCCCGCGCGTCCGTTGAAAAAGAAGAAACGGCGCCAACTGCGTGCAGAAAACCGCCACCAGCACCACCGCGAGTACCGACTGCGCAATCTCCTCGGCATTGGGCCAGCCCAGCACCGGAGACGAGCCGAACAACACCGCGCCCAGCTCCAGCGCCAGCAGCCCCATCGCCAGGTGCATCAGCACGGAGGCCGAAAGCGCCGCCCGCTCCCGGCTCATCCAAAGCCGGGGCTCGACATGCCGCTCCCACGCGTCCAGATTGTCCTGCACCTCGCGCGACAAGATCTTCCCAAACTCCGAATAGACCCGCGCCATGTAGGCGGCAAGCGTCAGCACCGCGCCGAGAACGCCAAGGATGCATAACGAGGCAATGCTCATCGCCCGCCTCGCCGAGTCGCGGCGGCCGTCGCGAAATCCACCGGTGCCCTTCCCTTTGTCTTTTTGTCTGTCATTCCCAAAGGGAATCTGCTTTGGCTTTTCTGATCCCCGATCTCTGATCCCCGATCCCCGGAATCCACCCGCTCAATCAACCCCATCGGCAATCCAAGCTGCGCCCGCAGACGCCGTTCTTCCCGAGCCATCTTCCCGTCGTCGATCTCATGGTCCATTCCCGCCAGATGCAGCAATCCATGCAGCATCAGCACGCGCAATTCGACTGTTAGCCGATGCCCGTGCTCGGCCGCCTGCCGAGCCGCCGTCTCCACGGAAATTGCCAAATCCCCAGCCAGACCAGTGCCCGGCACGCCTCTCATATCCGGCGCGGAAGGAAATGACAGCACATCCGTAGCCTTGTTTTTCTTCCGGAAACGCCGGTTGAGCGCCCGGATGCCGTCGTCGGTGGTCAGCAGCACCGTGACTTCCCCCTTCAAACCGACAGCCGTCTGCGCCTCGCGCAGATAGCGCGCAAGCGTGGGCCGTTTCGGAACCGGCGGCTTCAAGGCTCCATCCGCCCGCGCTACGGCAAGCCGCGGAAAGCCCTGAGCCGCCTCCGGTTGGTCTGGGTCGAAGAGAATCATCGTGCGCCGGGGCAGCTTGGACGGCTGCCCCGCTTCTGTTGATGATACGGGAAATTGAACCTTACTGCGGTTTTGAAGGCGGCTTGACCGAAATCCCCGGCCGCCGCGTCGCCCCGGCCTCCGGCGAGTCCACAATCCCCAGCGGCAACTCCTGCTGCTGCGTCTTGCCCTCATAGGCCCGGATAATCCGCTGCACCAGCGAATGCCGCACCACATCCACATCCTCAAAGTGGCAGAACTGAATCCCCTCCACCCCTTTGAGCAGATTGATCGCCTCCACCAGCCCCGACTTCTTCGGATTGGGCAAGTCGATCTGCGTAATATCGCCGGTAATCACCGCCTTCGAACCCTGCCCCAGCCGCGTCAGGAACATCTTCATCTGCTCGGTCGTCGTGTTCTGCGCCTCGTCCATGATGATGAAGGCGTCGGACAGCGTCCGCCCGCGCATAAAAGCCAGCGGCGCGACCTCGATGATGTTCTTTTCAAGCATCTTGTCCACCTTCTCCGGCTCGCACAGGTCGTAGAGCGCGTCGTAGAGCGGCCGCAGATACGGGTCGACCTTCTCTTGCAGCGAACCCGGCAAAAAGCCCAGCCGCTCGCCGGCCTCGACCGCCGGCCGCACCAGAATGATCCGGCTCACCTTCTTCGCGTTCATCGCCGCCACGGCCATGGCTACCGCCAAGTACGTCTTGCCCGTACCCGCCGGACCCACGCCGAAGGTCATGTCATTCTTCTCGATCGCCTCCAGATACTTGCCCTGGTTCACGCTCCGCGCCGTCACCGAGCGCTTCACGCCCGCCGGCCCAGCCGCCGACCGCTGTTTGGTCGCGTCCGCCAGCCCCTTCAAGCTCACCGACGGGTCCGCAACCACCAGCTTCAGCATCGAGTGCAGCTCCCCATTATGCGGATGAATCCCAGCCTTCCGCAGCGCCTCGAAGTCCGCGAAGATGCGCTTCACGCGCCCCACGCTCTCCTCCGGCCCCTGCACATGCACCGCGTCGGAGCGAAGATCGATCCGAACGCCCAGCGCGTCTTCCATCAAACTGAGGTTTTCGTCGCGGGTCCCGAACAGGGGCTCAAGGTTGGGCGTAATCTCCAGAGCGATCTTCAATGGAATAAACGGCCTCCGTGGCAGTCTGCAAGGCAGACGGCATCTGTGGGTGGAAACATCGGTTGAGTTGGTTGGAGACTTGCGAATGGCCGGGAGATGCAGGCGGTCCTAACGACGGCGCAGAAAGGTCCGTGTGCGGCCGGTCTGCTATGCGGGATGGCGTAGGCGACCAAATCCTGTATCTGCCAGAAGAGTAGCGCGGCTCACCCCGGGAGTCAACCCCGTTTGTATGAATTTGGCCGCAACGGCATCCGGCAAATCCCCTTTTGTAACGGACGCCGAATCCGGCTGGTCGCGATGAGGGGATTTCCTCTCGTTCTACGCAGCTTGAGTAGAGAGAAGTCACGCACAGGCAACATGTGTGTCCAATTGACTCCCGTTGCATCGGCTCATTCGATGTGCTGTTTGGCACATCACCCCGGAGAAGCGTCGCTCACGGCCCCATCCTCGCGCGTTTCGACCGGTCCCCAATCTTCAGGTCTGAACCCCGAACGGCAGTCGAAGTCCACGATTTCGCGCCGCACTCGAAAGGAATCCGCCATGCGAAATCGAATCGCGGCAAATGTTGTAATCTCCCTCTTCCTAGCAGTTTCCACTGGCATGGCGGCATCCGCTCAGCGCGCGATTCGCATCGGCGCGGCGTCCCCGGCGAACCAAGTCCCCTCCCGCATCGTCGACAAGGTCGATGAAACCAGGCTGGTCGCACTCACCGGCAATACCCATCCGATGGCCCGCGCTGAATTCGATCAGGGCACTGTCGATCCGCAGTTGCCGCTGGAGCGCATGGTCATGGTGCTCAAGCGCAGCCCGGAGCAGGAGGCCGCTCTCCAGGCCTTCATGACCGAGCAGCTCGACCCCAAATCCCCCAACTTCCACCACTGGCTCGATTCTAAGGAATTCGGAGAACTCTACGGCGCTTCCGATGCGGACATCGCGGCCATCTCCAGCTGGCTCCAGAGCCACGGCTTCCGCGTCGACGACGTCACCAACGGCCGCACCTTTCTTCACTTCTCCGGCAACGCAGCCCAGGTGAGCGAAGCTTTCCACACCGAGATTCACCGCTACAACGTGCGTGGCGAAGAACACATCTCCAACAATGCCGACCCCAGCATCCCGGCCGCCCTGGCGCCGGTCGTCGTCGGCATCAAGTCGCTGAACGACTTCTTCTCGAAACCTGCGCACATTAACGCCGGCACCTTCCGCCGCGACAGCAAGACCGGCAAATGGTCGCCGGTCGAGGGAAATTCGATCGCCAAGCCGTCTTACGTCGTGAGCGACGGCAACGGCAATCTGGCGTTTGAAGAGGTCTCTCCGTACGATTTTGCCACGATTTACAACGTTCTTCCGCTTTGGAATGCCGGCATCGATGGAACCGGAGTGACCGTCGCCATCGCCGGACGAAGCAACATCGAGCTGAGCGACGTTGCCACTTTCCGTTCCGCATTTGGCCTGCCTGCGAACGTTCCCACGGTCACCGTCAACGGCACCGACCCCGGGCTCTCCAGCGCGGACGACCGAGGCGAGAACACGCTCGATGTCGAGTGGTCGGGCGCCGTCGCCAAAGGGGCGAAAATCAACCTGGTTACCACCGCCAGCACTTCCACCACCGATGGCGCCGGCGAGTCGGCGGTTTACATCATCGACGCCAGCCCCAAAATTGCCAGCATCATGAGCTTCAGCTATCAGAGCTGCGAACTCAACGAAGGTTCGGCGGGAAATTCTTACGAAAATAGCTTGTGGCAACAGGCTGCGGCCGAGGGAATCACCGCATTTGTTGCGTCCGGCGACTACGCCGCCGCTCAGTGCGACGGCGGCCAGACCGGTCCTTACGAGGCGACGCACGGTTTGCTGGTCAGCGGCCTCTCCAGCACGCCCTACGATACGGCGGTGGGCGGAACGGACCTCAATTGGGCCAATTCGAGCGGCACCTACTGGAGCACCACCAATGCCTCGAACGGCTTGTCGGCCCTGGGCTACATGCCGGAAGTCCCCTGGAACCAGACCTGCGCCAGCGACGCGGTTGACGAATTTATCGGCACCACATCGTTTGGCTGGGATGCGGAAACCACTTGCCAGCAGCTCATCGCGCAGAATGTGGACACTTTCCTCGTCAATTCCATAGGCGGCTCCGGCGGCAAAAGCTCCTGCATCAATCCCACCGGGAACACGCCGGCAAGCTGCACCGGCGGTTATCCAAAACCATCCTGGCAGACCGGAACCGGTGTGCCCAACGATGGCGCCCGCGACGTTCCAGATCTTTCCCTCTTCGCCTCAGCCAACGGTCTCAATTCCGGCTATCTCTACTGCGACACCGGCAACGGCCCCTGCGATTTCACGGTTGCCAACGACGCGGAAGCTCAGGTCATCGGCGGCACTTCCGTTGCGTCGCCCTCCATGGCCGGCATCATGGCCCTCGTTCTGCAAAAACAAAGTGGCGCGGCTCAGGGGTTGGCCAACCCGGTCTTTTACAAACTCGCTGCGAAAGACACTCTCGCGAACTGCGCTTCCAACACCGAAGCCGCGGGAAACGCATGCAACTTTAACGACATCACCACCGACAACAACGCCGTTCCCTGTTCGCCTGGGTCCGTCGATTGCACCGTCATTCATACCGGCGACACGGTCGGCATCATGACCGGCTGGACATCGAATACCGGCTTCGATCTCACCACGGGTCTGGGCTCGGTGAATGCAACGAATCTGGTGAACAACTGGTCGTCCGCGTCTGGTTCGCCTACGATCACGCTTTCGCCGGCTGCCGTGACTTTCCCATCGACCACGGTTGGCACCACCAGCGCCACAGTCGTGACTGTGACCATCAAGAATACCGGCACCGCGGCGGCCAGTCTCAGCACCATTGAAATCACCGGCACGGACGCCACTTCGTACACCATCGCTTCCTCGGGTGCGACCGCCTGCACCGGCACGTTGGCCGTTGGCGCCTCCTGCGCGGTTGAAATCTCCTTCACCCCGGCCGCCGTCGGCACGCTCACCGCAACCCTTTCGGTGCTTGACAACGCCGGCACGGGCACCCAGACGGCAACCATTACCGGGACTGGAGCCTCTGCGGCTGCGACTCTGACTGTCTCTGTTTCGCCCACCGCGCTGGCCTTCGGCTCGACTGCGGTCGGGTCGACCAACGCGACCGTCGGCGTGGTCACTGTGAAGAACACCGGCACCGGCACGGTCACGC
>Ga0209208_10003091_pt1 | contig 23939 bp, 22 predicted proteins | sample S1TSphfallax_3_FD_187694 | JGI IMG/M metagenome (GOLD analysis project Ga0209208, IMG submission 187694) | Host-associated microbial communities from peat moss isolated from Minnesota, USA - S1T2_Fd - Sphagnum fallax MG (SPAdes) (version 2) | ecosystem: Host-associated > Plants > Peat moss >...
TTACTCTTCAACACATAAGTACACTTTCTGGGTCAAGTTTGTACTAGTGTTGGGCACATACTTGACCCTGGTTTAGAATCAACCCAATTCTTAATTAGTTATCAACCAAAGAATTGGTTGAGTATCAGGTATGATGTTACCCAAGTTGGTCTCGAATTTTTGAATATCAAATTTGAAATACCTAACTTATTAAGAATTGAGTTTCTTTTTATTATAATTTTTGATACCCAAGTAGGTTACAATTGGGTAGGTTACAAGAAAAACCATAGGTATAGTTTTTAGGGGTTTAGAAGTAGGGAATTTAGGTTAGTTAAGGTTTTGGGTTTAAGGTGGACGCGAGGTTTAAGGTTAGGGAGGCCCACTTTTCCTACATGGCAAGTGGGATTATATCCATGTTTGTTTTCACAATATCCATTGCATGTTTCAAGTAGTACATTTATTGCTACTATTCTTGTTGTTCTTGTTGTCCATTGCATGTCATTGATGATCATCTTGTTCTAAATGTAAATTGTGTTGCTAGTGTTCATTGTGTTGTTCATGTTCCTCTTGATGCTAATGCTTGTTATGTTATTACAAGTGTTTATCATCTTGTTAGTGTTCTTCATGTTCTTAGTGTTCATTGTGTTGTAACTTTTCATATTTTTACAGGTGTTAAAAGGAAATTCATCAAGGTCATTGATTTTATTTATTTTTTCTTGGAAAAATATGATAAAAAAAAAGAACTTATAATATGTTAACCTTGATGTTAGATTTTTAATTCAATAATTTGATATTGATTTCTTATTTTATTGGTCATGAGCATGGGATGGCCATAGTTGAAAAATACGATAAGAAATTCTTGTTTCTTATGTTCTTGAAGTCTTATCATCATTTGTATCAATTGCCTAAGATTAAAAGTTTCTTTGTTAACATACATAATTGCTGATGATAATAATTTGAACATTTTTGAAATGCTGATTAGCATTAATATCAAATGCCTCTTGGAGTGGTGGAGAAAACATGAAACCATGTTCTCAATTGTTAATTTTTAAACTAAACAGATATTAGAAATTGTAAGTTCCCAAATTGAAACTGAAAGAAAAAAAATCCTTTCCTTCTGGGCAACAAGGTCCCCTAGAACTACCCTACAAAACTTTGCCCAGTGCCTTAAGTATTATGCGGACTACCATATTTACAAACAAAAGATGAGTCTGGAGTTTGGACTCTAGTTTTCAATATCAATATTGAAGTTGATACCAGTGTTGGTTGGTCAGGGTTTTCAGTCAGGTTTGGGTTCAAGTCCAGATCTGGGTCTAAAGGGAAAGGCTGAATAATAAATTCTTGTAGGTTTAAACTTTGCACAAACCTTGCCAAATAATACCTATTGGAACCATTTTACCAATATTTTAATTTTTCTGACATGGTTTGAGTTCCTTTTGTAGTTATTAATGAATGCCAAAATTTGCAAAACACCATTTGTTTGGGGAAAAAAATAAAATCTTCCATATGATTGGGTTATTTTATTTTATTTCAGTTTTGATTGTTATTACGTTGTTAGAAATGTAGGCTTCTAAGTAGGGTTTAAGTAAGGTCTTAGGTAGGGTCTCGATTGGGTTTAGGTAAGGTTTAGATAGGGTCCAATTAAGGTTTTTGTAGGATCTTAAGTAAGGTCTAGATTGAGTCTTAGGTCTAAATTTTGAAACCTTAAAACCCATAATCATCTTTCCAATCAGAATCAACAAGTTTTATTAAGGATAGAACCATGGAACTCAGGAACTAGAGGTCTAAAAAACTTGACTCAACCTTGGTTTTATTTTCTGAAATTTTTTTTACTAGACCTCGATCTAGTGAGTCTTGCATTTCAAAAAAAGGAAAATTAAACCTTAAAATTATTTTAAATTTAAAAAACCAGTCAACACTAGTTAATACCATGCATAAGCCTATAGTGTAACTATGATTGATGTTTGGCACTAAATAATCCTCAAGAGTGCTTGTTCAAAAAAAAACAAGGGGTTGTATCATACTGTGGCCTTGCCATGTATGTTAAAACGTATCTTAAGGCAAAAGAAGAATAGTGGAAACTCAAATATTTCACCATGCAAAAATATAATCTTCAAAAAAATCCTCCAAAAGAAACCAAAATCCTTCAAAATATTATAACTCTATATCTAATCTCAAGTTTCAACACAAGCCAAAATATCATCTTCCAAAAATCCTCATATATAAATAGACCTATTACTTAGGGGGCGAAAATCCCTTCAGCTCCTATACTCCATAATGAATCTGAGCACAATATCCTTGAGTTATATAATATCTTGAAAGATTTGGTTTCTTTTAGAGGTTTTTTACAATATTCCAGACAAACACTATCAAAGTTGATATCACCACACATAAAAATATGATACATACCAGACGAACTCCGATATAATCAATGTATTAGAAAAAACAAGAACTATGTCAAGTGTGTAATTTTTCAAAAAAAACCACTGAACATAGTTCTAATACCATAGTACCTTTCCAGGTTCAGTCATTTTATTTTTCTAAATGCTGAAATTTTTAAAAATTAAGATCCATTCCTGCTAAATTTTAAATAAAGTTTTGAAGGGTTTTGGAACATGTTTATTCAATAAAACATGTTTCAATTGGATTTTCTTTTGGAACATGAAATTCAAAAATTCAATAAGTTTTGAAGGATTCCAAAAGAAAATCCAATTGAATACATGTCCTTAATTCCCTTTGAATATGTTTTCTAAATTCCCTTTGAATGTAGTTTTTTTTGTTGTGTTGTTTTGCTCTTTTTTTTGGTCATTTTCGTCTTTTGTTCCCCAGCCACCCCCCCGCGCAAACTGCCCAAAACTCGTGTCTGCGCTTCCCCATGGAAGAGTGCGCCCGAAGTCCGTCGCATTCTGTCTTCTTCGTCAATTTTCGCGTTCTTTTTCGCATTTTGTCGTTATTTTGTCGCCAAAAATCGCCGTTTCCCGGCTGTGCATGAAGTGGTAAAGCGCGGAGTTGCGACAACGTGAAGCGCGTGTGTCCTGTCTGCGTTTTTTTATTTTCCCTGGATGGAATCGTCGTATGCTCTAAGGGTGTCTCTTTGTCTGCCACCATGTTTTGTGAACACGCGCTTGACAAATTGGTGAGAGACTTCTTAAGGTGCGCGTCTCTTGCTTTTGCAGAGGATTGCGTTCTGCGGCAGAAATTGGTCTTGGAAAGAGGAGGCCGTGATGAATTGAATTGAAATGATCGAATTCTGGTGATGTTTGGTGCTTGAGTGCGGATTTAGGGCTAGGGGGAAGGGAGAAGAGAGAGAGATGGCAGCTGCAGTGAGAAGAGCTGTGCAGTATCAGGGAGTGCAATTGCATTCCTCGCATTCAGCTATGTCCGTAGCACGGCCTGGTGGATGTGTTACGTCTTCGGATTTGATGGCGGCAGAGGCGAGACAACGACTGCCAGTAGCATTGTCGTCAGTTGTACCTCAAGATTGGCTGTGGTTACAACAAGATCGGCGGGGGGCGCCGGAGGCGTACCCTTGTGGATTGACGGCGACGACGACGACGTCATACTCCAAGGCGTGGTGGAATTATGCTACTGTGAGGGGTTACTACATGCGGAACATCTCACAGCTCGTTGCCACCACTAATGGCAAGCGAGCCTTCCTTGTCGATACCCTAGCCCTGGTACTTCATTTGTATATGTCGGGCCCTAGCCTGATTATCAAGATTATGGATGTCATTGGCTCCTTATTGTGTTTGGAATGTCTGGATTGACATACATGGGTTGCATATTCAAGCAAAAAAACACTATGGCTTACCTAGAGACAGCTTTTGGCATGACAGGTTCGAAGGCTAGAAGCTCAGGGATTGACTGCAAAGCAGGCTGAAGCCATTACAGCAGTTATTACTGAGGTTCTCAATGACAGCTTGGAGAATGTGGCTCAGTCTTTCACCTCCAAGACAGAGATGCAAAGAGTAGGTTGCAGACCCTAAGGGGCTGTGCTCAATATATCTCATGGATCTCCAGATTCTATGTCACAGTGTCAGTGACCTAAACAAGCTGGAACTCCTCAATTTTATAATATCTTCTATGTTATTTTCCTGAGAAGTTTCTTTTCTAAGGGCCTTGAAACCGAAATTGGCTTCAGAAAGTGATGGTTGTGTTGGTGGTTTTAAATCAACAGAGTGAGATGATGGCGGAAGCTGCTCTCTCCAAGTTTAAAGGAGAAGTGCAAAGCTCCCAGGTATTCCTCCCTGTTGGCATCTGTATGAACATCCCTTGCAATTCTTCAGATTGAAGGCTCTCATTAATCTCCTTGTGCTGCAGAGCACAAGAACATAGCATTTGTGCTTAACTTCAAAATTCGATGCCAAGTTGATGCTCTTGAATACCCAATGATTTTGAGCACCCTATCAAATTACATTCTTTCCTTTGCTGCAAAAATCACCAATGAGGAGGATCTGGTAGAAATTTATCAAGAGAGTATGTCAACAGTTGAGTTACCTGGCACTGGGTGTTATGCAGGAGCACCATTTTGCCACCTTACAGCGGGAAACAGAGAGGCTCCGAACAGATATTGATAAAATGCGCAGTGAACTTAGGTATGCTCCCAGCCAGTTTTTATTGTCGGTGCTGTTGTCTCGCTATCAACATCTTTGTTTAATTGTCAGGCAACTGCACATTCTCTCTTGGGGCTTGATAAACTTATGTGACTATATATGCAGATATGAGATTGACAAAGTAACTGCGGGCCAACGGTTGGACTTGAATTTGGAAAGGGGGTAACGTATCTAAGATCTGTATCTTCTGCAACTCATAGTGGATAGTCACTGTCAAGGGTTTTCAAGATACATGTATTTTGGGACAAGTGTAATGGTTCTTGGCAATGAGCTCGTCAAGTTTCAAGTTTCCTGGGGGCATGCAGTGTGGTTCTACCACCAGAACAATGTCCATACTATGCCCAAATTCATCCCAGATGTTGTGAGAATTGTTTTCAGGCTGAACAAAAGTACCAATTTGAACAATTTTCTTGTGCAACAGTCAATGTCAACTATGGCAGACCAGGACTTGGATTGTAGGATGCCTGACAAAATTTGGGTTTGATTGTAAGGATTCCAGGTCCAAGTTGTGGAGCTATTCTTTATTAGTTGAACTTTGAAACCCATCTGTGCTACCCTTTTACCAAGTATGAGACTTAGATCTCAGACGTTGCTGCAATTACCATGCTCACTTTGAGGCTGATGATCCTCTCCACATTTTGGCAGTCGCATCAGGGAGGAGTTAGCAACTCAAAGTACGGAGACATCAAACCTCACAAACAAGCTGGACAGGGTAAGTCTGTCATTCTTGTGCTACAGTGGCCTTGTCTCTCATGGGTGCAGCATGTAGTGATTGATTAAGTTTGAGATTGCAGTACTGCAAAGCTTTCATTTATGAATGTTGGTTTAAGCCTCAGGTGCTCATGTCCAAGGCATTCTGCACTCCTAAGTAAAGCTGAAGGAGTGGAACAGTACGTTTTTCACAGTTCTTTTGCATGGTTGTGGGTGGATATGGTGGACACTGCAGGAAATTCACACATTGAAAACCCAGCTTGAGGCAGCCAAGTATGATGTCATCAAGTATTGCATAGGTAAAGCCCTCTGGTCCATTAAATACACAAGCACATGAGTATTTTTCTTCTATGACCAAGAACAAGGGTCAAGCTAAAACTATACCCTTACAAGCTTATTGTAGCTTGAAGGAGAGAACTATTGACTTTTTCAATTATCTATGCCTCTTGAGTGGTAGCCAACATCATGTGTGAGTTTTCCTTTGCTTCTCAAATTGTGACAGAAAGTCAGGACACAGACTGTTATATGACTTTTGTTGTAAATGTTGAGCATTTTGTCTACACCCACTTTTACAAGCTTATGAAGACAGTGGGGAGTAATGGCAGCTAGTCACAGCCATTCATAAGGGTGATCATCTGATACTTTGTGCATGACACTTACAAGGCGATGTGACCAGACTGGTTCTTCTTGTGTTTGTTATGGTGTGGCTGCAACCAACATGACAGTTGTCTAGTTACTAACATATCTTGTGGAGTTTCCCTCTGCAACCACTTTGATATCTTTTCTATGGCTAAGAGCTGATGTTGCAAGCAGAAACACACAACCATATGTAGAGAACTGAAGAAGTACTATTCTAATTGTGTGGCACTGAAATGTGGCTTGCTGCAGGTACCATTGTTTCAGTTACAGCAGTTGGCCTTGGTCTGCTCCGCATTCTCATGTGATTGTAAGTTAGAATGACTTAGTAATCATGTCCACTTGGAGATTGCAGTGCTCTTAGGCACACTTGAGATTTGTGCATGTCTTAGAAAAAATGGCACAGGGGTAAGAGCTCCATGGCTGCTCCAAGGCTGCTCCTGAGCAAAGCAAGCCTGTTCATTGATTGTTGACTGAGAATCTGTCATTTTGACTGCTCAAATGAGCCTATTGGAAATATTGGTGAATTCCACCTCCACTGTTAGGTTTGCATCATTGGATATAGAGAAAGATTTTTTAAGATTTCCATCAGCAAAACATTCACTCATGAGCTTTCTAGATTCATGTTCTACTTCAATGCCTCTGTGGAAGCCAAGATCCCAAAAGAATTCTGAGCAAGTTTCCATTGTAAAAGTGTTGATTTTACTCTCATGTAATGACCAGAGATCTCTGTGCATTGTTCCTTGGTTATGACTTGACTAGAGTGTGGAAGATATACCCTGTATGCTGTTGTTTGATCTCTGTATTACCACTGGATTTCATTCAGAGTATCTGCTTTCAACTGGTCTCAAGTCATGTTATTTCAAGACCACATGTGGCAATGAGTCTCAGTGTAGGTTTATTGTGCTCATTATATGGTAGATAAGCTGGCTGGCATAGGTAGTCAATATCCAGGGAGTTCACAAGTTTACAACTGGAATCTGGGCTTGTGGGGGTGGGGAGGAGAGTCAATGGTTAGTGGACTGGCTGGTCAGTGTCTCTGCTTTAAGTATGATGACAGATTAACCACAGATGCTTTTGTTTTTCAGCCAATCCAGCTCTAAAAGCATCAAGTGAAATAGGATTGTAAGAAAATCTTTTGGCCTTCATATTGGAGGCCCTAAGAACAACTAAGGAACTCATTGACAGATGGTTCTTGGTCAGACAGTTCTTCTAGGGTTGGAAACATTGAAGCTTTTCATCTTCCTTACATCTACAGTTGTGCTTTTAGCTACAGGCAAATGGATATCATTTGTGATGTAATTGTTTGAACACCTATAGGACAAACTCTGGCAGAAGTTTTGCTATATTTTGTAATTTAATCCTTGTTGTATATACATTGTGAGCTTCACACGCAATCAAATGTATAAGTTCAGTTTTGGAGTACTGGTTTTGTAGTTCCTTTTTTCTAGATACATGAAAGCCAAAGGCAAGATGTGGAGCAAGCTAGAGAGGACAAAAACTTGAAATCAGAAAATCAAGGTGAGTTCTAAGCCCTCTGGGAACTAGAACTTTCAACCCTGGTTCATGGAAAGACAGAAAGATCTTGTGAGTGCCACCTAGTCAGAGTCTTCTGATGATTCACCTTCTGCTTCTTGGCAAGCTGCACCTGTAAGCTTTTCCTCCTCTTTTTGTTTTGAAGCTTGAATCTTGGCCTGTTCCTCCTCTTCAACTGATTCACTGACATCTTCTGCTTCTGTCTACAATTTTAGAAACAGGTTGAGATCAGCTACAGTTGCAGGATTTCCAAACTATGGGTTGTCAATTCATTGAAAATGTACACGCCAACTCATCTGTTAGTACTCACTAAGTTCATGAAACACATGTGCCACCTTGTTTTTGCAATTCAGATAACAACTTTCAAGATTGAAGTACCCCAACACAACTGGTGACAAGCACATTGAAACCTTGAGGGGATCAGTTTGGGTACCTCATTGGTGCATAAAGATGCCAACACATTCTGTTGTTACAGCAAAATGAGTTCTGACATACCTATGGATAAAGGCACTAAGCGTATTCCAAGTTCAGAACTGGAGGTATTGTCTCAATGATCTATGGTGATTGATCACAGAGCCTACTGTGTTACTCGTGCCCTTGTTTTGCAGATGGACATGTCAGATTTCTAAAAAGAAATGCAGGTTTCTGAAGTTGATTGATGGCATGACAATACCTTTGAGTGGCTGTCCTCAGGATGAATGTTGTATAGGTACTCATACAGCTCGGTGTAGTAAGGCCTGTTCTCATGGTTTTGTCGCATCACGACCTCTGCAAATACATGTTTATTTCTCAGGTGTGTCATAGCTGAATTGTCATTGTCTTTCTGATCAAGCCCTCTTCCAAACCGTGTTAGCAAAATGGAGTTAGCAGATAAACCCAACAAAGCAATAGTCTCCTTCTCCTGAAGAAGCTCATCCACAAACTTGTTCCAAAGCGTGGCCTTTGAGAAAAACTTGGGTGCCATAATGTGAGCTTCATGAATAAACTTCCACAAATCACATTTGAAGAACTGCTCAAGACCAAATCGTATGCTTGTGTCCTTCTCCTGAACTCTAGATTTCAATGCTTGGTGATGTTGTGCAGACAGAGCAGACTGTGACAACTTCTTGGAGATCCTTTCACGAACTTGGTCATGAAACTGATGAAGATAAATGTTGCGCATGGGTAACAGCAAAACCTTCTCTTGCTCAGTCTGCCGAGATTCGGCCTCTGTGATTTGCCTCTCTTGCTTGTCAATCTTGCATTCAAGTATTCGGACCTTCTCAATCAGGTCATTGAGATTGACTTCCAGAATCTCATTCTTCCTTGCAGTTTGTGCATATTTAGTTGCAAGCTCCTTGATCTCCACAAGAAATTCTGGCTCATATTGCAATTCCACTCTTGTCTGACAATACTCACCCCTGACTTTCGCCTTTATCTTCAACCCATGTTCCAAAGAATCCTCACAACCAAATTTTGAGTCTACAAGATTACCAACTTCCTCTTCTTGCAGAATAATCTGGCTGCATTCCTGAAGAGGTGTCTTGGGATGCAACTCAATCTGATTGACAAGTTTATGCAAAGCTTCATCAGCTTGAGGACGAGGCACATCTACATATGCAGAGGCAATCCTCTTCTCAACAGGTATGTTTGGATCAGTCTGGTCACAATATACAATATTCTGCTCCACAACATCATCTTCAGCTTCAGAGTCAAGGTATAGAGCACTTTCTGCAATTGCAGTTCCCTCCATATCCAGTCATCCAACAAACAACAAAACCTTATATCAGAGGATCATGCCACCTCCAACAACACCAGAGATGTTATCATATGACTAGAACTCTCTGAGATCTATAGATTTGAACTTCACTTCAACATAATGCAATAATACTTCCTAGGAAGTTTTGTCTTCCTGCAAATCCAAGTTGCAAGGCCTTGCAATAACCTCACATGTCTTCATCTGTATCACACCTTTGGAACCCATTTAACATACCCCCCAAATTGCAATTGAAGAAAGACAGAGTTTCTGCAAGAAAACCTTAACCACAAAACATATAAATATGGGGAGTCTAAGGAGAGAAAATCAGCTCCTGAAAGCCCCAACTGTTTTCAACCGCCAGGAATTCACAGGACCTGACCCAACACAAAAGTTTGGTTTGGGGCAGGCAGTAAAAAGGTATTCAGGGGCTTGACCAAGAAGAAGCTGAGGAAATCTGAGCATTTTGCAAAATGCAAACAGCAATTGTGCAGTGATTGCTGCAACCCAAACATGATTTCTGCCAGCAGTAACTTGAATTGTGTGTCTGGCTGTACACAGCAAGGACTTCTCTATCATTCCTGTTTCACAAGTCCACAAGAATTCAGAGCATTAAGATGCCTTGTTTCACACATAGAATTGACCTGAATTGTATCTGAGAAGCAAGCTTGATAGTATGAAGGACAGGGATCCTGCTTGATTTTGCCTCCACAACATGGTCCTAATAAAACAATTGGGTGGATTTTGCAGTTTGAACAAATTCTTCAGTTTCTTGTTCAATCTGCAAAATCACACAAGGTGGATTGAGAGCACTTGCACAAATCAAACAAAAAATAAGAACATGGCTGTATCTTGACTGACTGATGTTCTTTTTTCAGCCAGATTGAAAATGCTGTTAAAAGAACTGTCTTCTCCAGGATACTTTGTCATATTACAAAGGATTGCAGATAGTGCTTCCCTCATACTGCAGGCTTCTTTTCTGCACACCCCAGGTAGGGAAAACTAATTATGGCACAGCCATACCAATATCGCAACATTTTACCACTCCTCCAGGTTGAGTTGATGCATGACAGGAATGCATGCTCATTGTATTGATCCAATATAAGACTATATATTGCACCTCATAAAACCATCAAGTCTCTGCAAATGCTAAAACTTGAATTCAACTGTACTCCTCTTTAGTGTCAATTCCCACATGCATGACAGGAATGCATGCTCATTGTATTGATCCAAGAAGACTAGATTGGAAATCCATACTAAATTGAAGACAAGAGAATAATACCCTTGTGCTTAGCCATATACCAGCAGCAAAGCCATCACCAGGAAGAGAAAGGCGCTGTTGATCGTGAGTACTAGGGCTGCCATGCCATTTCACTTTGTGAAATCCAAACAAATCTGAAAGTCTTATGCAGCTTCCAACAAATGGCTGCTCCTTTTGCTGGTGCTACCATTAGGGGAAGGGAAAGGTCATTAAAAGGCCTACTGCACAACAAGATAGCGTTGTCATTGCAGCCTCAGAAAATCCATACAAAAGAGCTGCCAAATGAGAAGCTGAAACATTCCACAGTTTGCTGTTGCAGCTCTTGATGGCCGGGTTGTAGAAAACTGTGATGTGCAGAAAGCAGGTTGGCTGAGTCATCAACTGTTCTTCCGACGACCGCGGATCCTTGCCATGTTATCAATTTGTTCAAATCCACTCCAACGGTTAAATCCTAGTAGCGAACACCTTGGTTGCCAAGCTCGGTCGGGTCGGCGAAGACGCTCGAAGCTTCTAGGGTTTCTCATTCTTCTAAGGTTGAGTGTCAGGAGTCGTCTCGCACCTTTTTTAGGGTTTGCTTGCTTTCCGAGCGTCGCTGGAAGGATAAGGATTCTCCTCTTTCGCAGTCTTTCGCTACTCGATTCGTCGTCTTTCGTTCGAACCCTACTCTGAGATTTTGCTACTTGCTACGCAACACTGCTCGAGAAAATGCTGTATCGAACAGTGGTTATGGCGACTTGCATTCGAGCGTGTGCCTTGCCGGCGGCATGCCGCTTGGCTTCCGGGCATGGTCATTATTGCGTTAGGAAGTGTTTGCCACAAGGTGTACGTATGTACAGCAATGGATTTGCTCGTTTCCGTTCTGCAAAGAGTAATTTGAGCTTCACAAGAAGCAGGGCTGTGGTTGTGCCTGCCACTTTGAGAAGGCTTGTTACTCCTCCTCTCTTTTTCGTGCCGCGTCGAGCCGCTGTCAGGTTGCTGACAACGGCCAGTAGCGCCACAGACCTAGAGCAAGCTGCCAGCGGTGTGGCTCCACAGGACTCTTTTCCACCGCATGATCCGCGCGTTCCTGTCACTATTATCACTGGTTTTCTCGGCTCTGGCAAGGTCTGTTCGAGAATACATCCTGCTCTTTGTCTTGCGTTCCCTAACTCCAATTCTGATTCTATTTCCATTGCTGTAGAGATTCTTTCATGCACCCCAATTGCAAGCTCCTTAGGCAGATCAGTGAATGCTTGTGATGCAGACAACACTCTTGAATCATGTGCTCAGAGAACAGCATGGGAAACGCATTGCTGTCATCGAGAATGAGGTACATGATGAGATCATCATTCTTCACACACAGCCTGCTGTCTCCTCTGCTGATCATGTGACAAGCTTACAGAAACTTTACAGTGTGTAGCCCCTCCTCAATTGGTTTTGGTGAAGTGCAGTTTGCCTCAAACCAAGAGAAACCCCTGCTTACCTTATGTATTACTGGACTCTTGTGCGGATTGTTATGATCTCTCTCTCGATGCAGTATGGAGAGGTGGACATCGATGGCTCCTTAGTGGCAGCACAGCAGCGAGGTGAGGAAGACATTGTCATGCTCAATAATGGATGCATGTGTTGCACTGTAAGGGGCGATCTCGTGCGGATGCTAGAAGAGCTGATCAGGAAGCGCAGAGACAAGTTTGATCATATCATGATTGAAACCACTGGTGAGTATGCAACTCTTCTTGAACAGTTCATAGATTGCTACCACTTTCAGTTACTGGTGTCGACAGCTTCCAAGATCCTTTTCTTTGAAAGCTTAAACCATATCTTTTCTTTCTTGCTTGTCATATAGGACTCGCCAATCCAGCACCTATCATCCAGACTTTTTACATGGAGGAGCATCTTGCACATCATTTGCGACTCGATGGTGTGGTGACTCTGGTGGATGCCAAGCATGCCACCCGACACATTGAAGAGGAGAAACCTGATGGTGTAGTAAATGAGGCTGTGGAACAAATTGCATATGCTGATCGTATCATTCTTAACAAGGTGATGCTGTCCCCATCTCATGCCTTTGGACACCATGCCTTTGTTGTGTGATATTGCTTGCCGATTTATTGGATATGCGTAAATATAAATGGATAGGATCATCCTTGTGATCATTGTGTTGTTCACCCAAAGCCTGTTGTGTTTTCATTGCACAGATTGATTTGGTGACTGAATCAGAAGTCAATACCCTTATCAAGCGCATACAGGTATTATTCAAGGCAGATGTTTGTGTTAGCAGTATCTTGGATGCTTTGGCCATCTCCTGTCTGTCATCTTATATGGTACCCCATTGTTTTGTAGAAGTGGATGTGTCATTGCATTGAGTAGAGCTATTTAGGTTCATTTGTACTGTGAGAGAAGTTTCAGCTGTTAAAAGTCTGTGAGATGAAGTTGAAGCTTTGCCAATGCTAGAAAATCCTCAACCCAAAGCTCTTTTTTGCAGTAAGGTCATGTATGTTGCCTGGCAATCCGATTAACATTATCCAGTTCCTTGTGCAAACTCTTTAGTATGTCTTCTGTTTGGAGGTCAATGATTTTAGGTGTTTTCTATATTTTTGTGGAAGAGGGTGTTTCTCCTGACCAGTTACTACAATGTTTGTCTGTTGGCAGCGCATCAACACATTAGCCCAAGTGCAGCAAGCCAAGCTAGCCAAGGTTGACATGGATTATGTGCTGGGAGTTGGTGGCTTTGACCTAGAAAAGTGGGTTTTCCATCTTTTTACCACAGTCCATCTTGTAGGCCAATCACATGATAATTATAAGATATTTAAGAGCTTTTGTTTTTAAGCTGCATGAGATTTTTATGTGGCATATGTTTCTTGTCATTGGTATTGCATTGGACAGCAATCACAGTTTGGCTGATTTGATGAAGTTTCATGATTGCAGGGTAGAAAGTGATTTATTGATGGAAGAGAAAAACTCTAATCATGTGCATGAGCACGAACATGAGCATGAGCATGAGCACGAGCATGAGCATGTACACACTGAGGCTTGTGGTAATATCATCTTTTCCACTTATATGGAAACTTCATCTGCAGACTGAATGCTCTTGTGAGACCATGAACTCACTGCAAGTTCCTAGGAGCAACACGTGGGCTGAAGAATAGCTTGCTATTTGTTTTGACTTTATGCAGGTCATGACCATGAAAAGTGTGAACATAAGGACCATGACCATTCCCACAACCACACTCATGATCCAGGCGTCTCCTCTGTTTCAATAGTATGTGAGGGTGCATTGGACCTTGATAAGGTAATCTCCTGAACTCTTTTTTGTCTACACTCTACCAGGTGCTGTAGAAGGTCATGCACTATCCAACCTGATAAACACAGATGATGCACCTGAACTCCACTCACAATCTGCTTGGATATTAATGTTTTACTCACTTCTCTCGCAGATAAACACCTGGCTAGAAGATGTCATGAATGAGCGTAGTGATGACATCTATCGCACTAAGGGTGTCTTGTCCATCGATGGCTGGGATGAAAGATTCATTTTTCAGGTAGGTTTTTCATTCATTTCTCATTGGGACTTTAGTGTTGCATTTCAGGAGTGAGGTTGGCTAGCAAAGGATCAACAGGAATTCTTTTAGTGATGGAATTATGACAGAAAGATTCCAACTCTGTTTATGCATGTGATGGAGACTACTCCTTGGAGTGATGGCAGTTTAGGTTTGTGCATGAAGTTTTGTGGCTAACTGATTAGAGGCAATGTGTTTTTTAATCTGCACTTGTTTTTCTACTGTCTCTGCCATATTTGGTGCCAATATGGAAGCTCGTTGCAAAGTCACACGGGATGTACAGAACTGACTTTACCTCTGACCTCTGACCTTAGCACCTCTGATACCTGCCTTCTGGATTAGTTTCTAGAGCATGCTCCAATTGAGACAAGACTAATCTTGTGAGTTTTTCTTACCCACAGGGTGTGCACTCCCTGCTTGAAGGTGCCCCAGAGAGGAACTGGGGACCAGAAGAGAAGCGAATCAACAAGCTTGTATTCATTGGCAAAAAGCTGGATGAAGCATTCTTGCGAAAGGGATTTGAGGAGTGCCTAGTTTCTCCAAAAGCACAATAGGAGGTGCACCTATACATAGAAAATGAAAAAAACAAAGAAAAAAGGGGACAAGTTACAAGAGAATTTACAGGAAAGGAAGCCAGAGGTGGTAGTGTATATTTTTGTGGAGGCATGTCTACAATATGGCTGAAATTGTATACTGTAGGATCCAGATATGCTTGCTTGTCAACAAACATGTAAACAGAAGCAGTTTTTCCTCAATAGTGTCAGCATTTCTCCTATAGATGTGTGACCACTTTGTGATCTAAAACTGTCTTTCCATGATGATTCCAACAGGCTACTTCTCCTTGCATTTGGAGCCTGCACTGGACATGTGAGGTTATTGCCAGTTTTGCTTAGGGGTTCATGGGTTATAGCAACATTTTAAGAGGTTTTTGGTGTCTTTAAATCTTGGAATTTGTTTCCAGCACTGTGTTCCCTATTTGGTACTGCTGGACAAGTTTATGACAACCAAATAACAACAGTAAGATGTTATGCTTGTCAGGTAAGTGGCAGTTTGTTTTTGGATGTGCTGGTTGTGGGAATATGTGTTCTGGTACACAACCCTAAACCCTGCTATATACTTGTGAGAACTTGTGGGCAATGAGATATCCTAGGTCTGTAATGTTTGTTTTGGATCTTGTTTTTACATTTTACTGAGTCAGTTAACAGGTCAAGCTGGAGGTTGTTTTTATTATTGCCATCAAGAAGATTGAGCTTTGGATTAGATTCTCATCAGTAGGAAATCTGTGATGAAGGTAAGAACTTTTTACTGCATGTGTAGCTTTGCGCCTGACAGTCTTGTGATGCAGAGCTGAGGGTGTATAAGTAGCAAGTTCTCAAGTTTGGAGGTTTGCCAGATAATCAACACTTTGTTGGCCTGTCACTAGTGATTGACTGTGCAGTCAAGAAACAAACCCAAAGTATTAAAGATTGGGAATAGATGTTATTTGGAAGAGCAAGGTGTAGTTGATAGAAAATAGGCTTTTCTTGTTCCACTGGTAACTGTTACAGTTTGTTACTTTATCTGCTTGTTGGATTCTCTAATTGTGAAAGGGTGCAGATCTGACAGCTGATATGGAAATATGCTGCTGCACTATAGTTGTGGTTTGCTGCATGAGGAGCATATATAATGCTGGTCTTTCTCTAAATCAGCCAATGCTATGAATTGTGAGGTATGTGAAGAAAAAGCTCTTCTCTGAATTACTTTCTAGCTAGACATTTGATTATGTTTGGAAGCTGTCCCCAAAGCTTAGAATAAAACCTGTTTCAGATTTATATGTACGTTGCTTATTGTGATCTACTTACTGTGATCACTTTACCATGGGTGTCAATCCTTCAGACAGATTTAAATCCCTTGTGCAGCATGAGGTGGGTGCACATTCATCAAATGGGTCCTTTTATGTGCCTGAATACTCCCTAAGACTTGAGCTTGCAACCATCCAGCGAATAAAACTGCAAAATTTGTAGCATTTTCCTAGTCCATTTTTCACTTTTTTTTTTCCTGGATAAGGAGGCAGCCCTGTATAAATATTTTATGCTCCCATAACATTTTATATCACTCAAAATGAAATGCATATGATGAAGATATAAATAAGTGTTTGGTCATAGGCAGGTGATTGGTGATGGGCCAATCTACCCTAATATTAGTTTCTTGGAAAAAAAAACTTGTTTTGTGTAGTTTGTAATTTCTTTTTGATTTTGGACTTTTATTACATTTATGGGTTGCTATTTTTATTTTTACTTCCTTTTAGATACTAATTTTAATTTATTTTGTGCAAGATTTATATATATTTAATAGTTACTAGCTAAAGTTTTCACATCTTACACATCATTCCCATTGCTCTCTTTTATTACCTCGTGATAGAGAGGAAAGGGAGAAGTGAATGATTTTTTTTTTGTAAAGGTTGGCATGAATCATCTTGTAGGATTCATTAAGGCATTTGGTAGAATTCAGTGTGATATGCACATTTTCTCAGAATTTTTCACTTTACTAATATATTTTGTGTTGTGAAAATGGAGCAGTATAGTGGAAATGAAAATAAACCAATGTAATTTCAAATCTACATGAATGAAGTTAAAAATGGAAAAAATCCCAATGGAAGAAGGATCCACAAAAATCCCAAGTCAACAAACAAAATGCAATATAGTGCCAAAAATTAAAGAGGAAAGGATGAATTTTAATCTTGAAAGCTTGCATGTTCAAAGAAATAAATGGAAAGGTAATCGTAGGAATTCTCTATGTTGGGGGTTTTATTATGTCAGTGTTAATAAGAAAATAGATGGTAAAAATCTCAAAATAATGATATGTATCCTTTGTTACAACATTCTAGTGATTGTAATTAATCCAAAAACTCAAACAAGAAGGTTTAAATCTTATTATAAAACCAATGGCATAACTACATTGAGAAAACATGTGGTTGCAAAACATTCCATTATTGCCAAAAAGTTTGAAGAGAAGGTGAATGGTCTAATGAAAGGATGTCTCAAAATGTAGCTTGCAAATGTGTCTAGTTCCTCCATATCAAATTTTTTGGGTGTAAAAGTTCCTTTAACAAAAAATGATGTGTAGCAAAAGAAGTTTTTGGAAGTGCTTGGGCTTTTGATAAAAAAAAATTTTAAATCCTCTAAAATTAATTAAAAGCATATGGTGGAAATGTTTAATTCTGCATTTTGTGTCCTACGTCGGTGTTTCCTTGAAGGAACTATTTGTCCCAACAATTATTGCCTAACTTGGTGGAAGAAACTTAACAAATGTACATGTTACAAGTTTTAGCATAATGTTAGTATGTAACTTCTAGTTTTAATTTTTGGTTGTCTAAGGCAACTCATAACATTTTTGCAATAGTTATTAATTTCTTGTGGGCTAATTCACTATAAAAATTTCTTAAATATCTTAAATTTATCACTCCATTTCTGACTGATTTTGTAATCATATTAGACATTATATAACTAAGGGGCCTTAAGTCATATTGAACAAATTATTTAGGACAAGAAGTTATTGAATGTTTGACATGCATTTTTCACCTCATAGTCATAAAGGACACTTGTCAAGTTATATAGGTAGGTAAGTAGGTGGGTCGGTTGGTGGGTAAGTAAGAAGGTAGGTGAATGGGTGGGGGGTAAGTAAATAGGTAGGTCAACAAGTGGGTAGGTAGATAGGTAGGTGGTCAACATTACCCATACCATTATACATTAGTCATTTTGGTCAATTTTCAATTGATTTTTCATATTCCAATCATTTCACAATCACTTGAAACTATTGTGTCAATATTATCCATGTCATTGCACAATAATCAATCTTCAATTATACATTAATTGTTATGTTGTTCCAAATATAATCATCCAATAGTCACATAAAAAGCCATGTCATCATTGTCCATGTCATTTTTAAAAATAGTCATTTTATAATTATATAAGTGATAATTATAAGTCCACATCATTTAATCCTTTGTCATGGATGTCCTATGGATGAAAACAATTCTGAACTAATGATTTGTTATTACCTATGTAATATTATCATCCATCATGACAAAAATAACCCATTTACGACTAGTTCTTTTTCCACATAGGATTTTAAAGTTATGTTGTATGAATATAGTCATTCATAGAGTCATTGAAGACTTTTAATCATTGTTTTTGTGGTTGGAAAGGACATGATTCCTTTTAGTGATTGGATTGGATTTCTTGTAATTTCCCCCACAAGATTCTTCCTAGTCCTCATGAATCACATGGGTTAATTAATGTTCACGAGTCTAGCCACTTGTGTAAGGTAAAAGCATCTCCATAGTTGTCTTCTTCTTCTTGCTCATTGTTGTTGTGTAGGAAAAGATTTTGTCATTTTCTTGTTCCTCCCATGTGTTTTTTTCTTTGTTTGGCACATGTTGAATTTAAGGTGTGTTGTAGTTCTAAAATCATTGCTACTTCTCCTTAGAATTGTTTTGGGTCCACTTCTTCACACATGATGTAATGTTCAAGTTCCACTAGAACCATTCCAAGTTCAATTCTTCACACACGAAGTATTGTTTAGGTTCCACTAGAATTATTCCGGGTTAGTTTTTCACAAAATTCTAATTTTAATTCTAGTTCTAAGAATCATAGACACATAGTTTTAGTCCAGTTTGGGGTTCCACTTGGGTACATTTGATTTTTATTTTTTTTGCGGGTAATAGTAGTTCCAAAAGCTTTTTGTGAGGTTTCATTAGTTAGTGCATATAGATATAGCAAGCCTAGCCATTTCACCGTCATCAAAACGTCGACGAGTATCATAATAGGATTCCAATATTGTGAAGACTTGTATGAATCGTCATGACATATCTCCGCCCCCTCACCCGATGATTCCCAACACATCTACTTTGCCTCATCTAGTCTTTTTAGTTACACCTAGTTCTTCCACACATTCCACACCTTTATTTCATAGGCGATGGGTTATTCCTCGATCATTTGTACCTACACTAAAGGCCCATTGATCCCATCAACAATGTCCACATGTTCCTTGTCTTGGTTGTGGTTGCTTATATGTAGTAGGAACAAGTTTAACACATCAGCAAACATCATGCATCGCACACAAGCAATCATCAACTTTAGGGTGTTGATGCCTTCGACATTACCATCTTTTCCTCTTTTGACTTGGACGTGGATTGCTTCATTAGATATCATAAATGTTTTCCATCTTAGTTTAACATGTCCTCACTCATACCATCACATTCCACATCCTCTTCTTGTCAAGGTTCAATGTGTTTTACGCATCCTTTTAGTTCAATTGGTTGACGATCCATCCAACATAACAACTTGACATGCATTTTTGCTCTTCCATTCTTGGTGTCTGTCATTTCTACCACGAGGTGGTGAGAAAGGCCACCACGAGACACACACCCATTTGCATTGGTACATGGTAGGGGATTGGGAGACATTACAAGAGGAGCACAAAATTAAAACACATGCATTGGCTTCCCAAAGATCTTCAAAGATGGCACCAGATCTTATTCCACCTCCATCAGCATGATAGTGTCGCACATGGGCATTTGCTCATGTAGGGGAGTATGTTTGAACAATGTGTGCATTGGCCCCCAACACTTTTGTAGCCCCATCAACTAAAACCATTGTGACCCTTTGCCATCTTCATCCATTGGCTAAAGTTGACCTCCCCCCTTTTGTCAACAATTTTCATCCAGAGACAAATCTTGTTTTGGAGAAAGAAACATTTATTTTTACTTTGACATGTTTCCACATCTCTCATCTAATGGTCCCTCAAGTATGGTGTATGAACTTTTGTGGGATTATTTTGACCTTAATGACTTTGCTAGTGGCTTTGATTTTTTTTAAAAATATGTGGGCACATCACTTGTGGTCATGTTCCTCCATCAATATCACGCTTGCTTGTTGCATTGCGGTTAGTAGCTTTGGAGAAACAAATCGAAGGTATTTACCATTGTGATTGGAGAGGCAATTTATCAGTTAGTCACCCACACATTGGCTATTTAGTTCAAAGATACATTTGCAAAACATTTTAATCCACACCAATTTAGGGTGGTAATGTTAGGTGGGTGTGAAAAAATGGTTCGTGAGGTTAAAATTATGTTGGATCTACATTTGGAATGGGTGGTGGTATTATAAGTGGATGTTCAAAACATTTTTAATTTAGTATCTTGAACAACCATTTTTCAAGAGTTATAGTCTTTGATCCGCACCTTGGATCGGCTTTTCCCATTTCTTCATTGGTTTTACACACGCCCATTTCCATTATATTTTTTGGAGGCTTTTAAATACAAGGATTTCAATGTCATTTCATCTAAGTTTGGTACACAATAGGGGGATCTTTTGGGAAGAATGTTGTTTGCATTAATTCATTTTCACGTTCTTCATCCTATTGCAGCAACCCACCCTACTTGTGTTTTTCCTTCATTGGCAAATGATATGCACATAGTTGGTTTTGCCTTGGATGTGTTATCTTTTTTTTGTGATTACAAGAGGAATTTGGAGCGTCAAGACTTTTTATGTAGCCAATGAAGTGTGTAGCTTGGTTTCCACAAAGGTTAAACCAATTTGTATCACTTCCTCCAAGTTTTTTTACACCTAAGTCCGGTCTTCATATTCTAGGTGATTTAATGAGTTCTTTGCCATTTGTGGAGTCCTTCGTATCAAAGGCGCTTTAGGAATATTTTAACATAATCGTTAGCCTTCTTATGCTTGCAAATCCTCAAGCAGTTTTTGTGATGTTTTCACTTTGTTATGCTTAATAACCAAACTATTTACAATGTATTATATTTCCATCACCATGTATCTTGTAGCATTATACTGAATGTGATGCTTATACCATAACTATGTTAGAAAAACTATTAGGGTTAGGATCCTTTGGCACTAAAGTGGCCACTTGGTTCATTGTCATTCTTCTTGCTTTTTTAGGGGGGCTAGGCCTTTCCTTTAGTGGTTTGATGCATTGCCCCCGCCTTTTTAGGATCTTGGGCTTTGATCGCCCCTACATTAGTATATTGTTTGCAACAAGATGATCACCTTACTCTTCTTGATGCAATGGCACATGTAAAAACCAGTACTTATCCCTTCCAAGTCACACTACGAAATATCCATGCATTATTACCTAAGGTTTTTCAATCACATGTTTTACCTTTCGAAAGTCTAATAGTCCAATCCTATCTTCAAATGTATTCTTCTTTGATGGACCAACTACACAAACAAACATTTACTTTGTTTTTAGCAAATACTCTTTCGGATGTCACATAAGCAAATCTTCACTCTTGTGCAAGTTTAGCAACAGGGGCTTGGTTATTAGTTCATCCTAGCACCCTTTTAGTCTGTTTATCCTCCGCTCATTTTTTTATAGCACTCTGTATTCGTTCCAGTATACCACATCCTACAATTGTGCATTTTTCAAAATGTTAGTGTGATCATACCATCGATGATTTGGATATCCATTTGCTACATTGCCCATGCAAGAGTGAGTGCATTACAACCCATGACGTGCTTCGAGATATCATTGTAGTTATCACATTGAAAAATGGAACTCACATACAGAAAGAAGTTTTTTTGTTTTTCCCTCACCACACACAAAAACAAATGGATATTGTATTCACTAAAGAATTTTTTTGAACCCTAGCATATGTTTTCATTGTTGATCCAACTCATCCAAATTTGGTGTAACGTGCTTTGACGACAATAACACATGCAACAACAATTGCCACTCAAAACAAGGCACGATCCTACACAAAACAAATGCTAGGAAATGATTTCATTCCCCTTGCCATAGATACCTACAATTGTCTTCATCTTTGTTTTGATTCCTTTCTGACTTCTTATGTACATGCATGTATAACTTGCCATCAATAGACCTCCTTGGTACCTTCAACACTTATATTTCATTATAGGCAATGAATGTCAATAGCCCTACAATGTGTGCAATCCATCACGATTCTTCAATGGGGGACCACACTTAGTCATAGTTCTTCATCTCTTCCACACATACCAACTATGTGCACTTCCATCACTAACTGATTTGCGGCAAAGGATGCCCTTTTAGCATTATGTCTTTCATTTCATTACCCTCTTTTGATGGTCTTGGTTTTCCTTTTGTGTGTTTACATTTGCTTCAACATGCCTTGTACTCTTTGTGGATTGATTTCCATCCTTGTTTATATATATATCCAAGGTTCCTTCTATTAAAACTACAGGATAGTCATTGGCAAGAAACCTAACTTATTGGATCAATATGGTTTGAGGGAAAAAATTGATACATAAGTGTAAGATGCAAGGTCATATTTAAATCCAATGATAGGCTATCTTAAATCTATTGTGAATCATGGAGCTTTGGGGTTGGAGAAAAGTGTGCAACGGACATTTTTTTGGAATATTTTTTTCAAGGCTTGCTAATATTCCATAACAAATGACAAAGCTTGCAAAAGATTCAAGTATGTGTTTATAAAGTTTGAATAAACATATTTGTAGAAATGTATCATTCAGCTAAAAGAATTTGGCAAGGGCAAACATGAATGGAATAAGGTTTGTGAGGATTTAAACATTTGTCCCAAGAAATTGAACATACACATAAAAACAGGTTGTCTTACAAATCTTAAATTATTCCTTTATTCAAACTTTTGATTGTTTCATTTCATTTTTTTCTACATTGTTAAAAGTAACATTTTAGTTTTTTCATGTTTTGCAAGTATTCTAGCAAAGTAATCAAGTTTGAAAAAGCTCTACAATTTTAGAAGGTTATCATTCTATGTTATAGTAGACAAACTACAATGAGAGTGGTTGGTCGTGTGCCATTTTGTCTAACTTGGCATACTTTTGAAATAATTATAATGTGTCTTTTTTTATTTTCATTATTGTGTTCAACCAATATTGTGAACATTCATTATTTAATGATGTCTTGCATATTGTTATAATCATGAGTTTGAAGTTAAGGGAAAAAGCTGAAAATCCATTTATTATACATAATGTCATACTAAACAATGATCCTAAGGTTGTTCAAGAGTTATTATTACTTGCATTTAAAAAAGTAGTGTGTGATGTCATGAATTCTTTCCTTTTATTCCTAAGGAAATATGAAGAAAGAAAAGCCTAGAACATAACATGTTGTGTTTGGTGTTGCACCTTAGATATAAAAGTTTTTTTCTTTCATTGCTTGTGAATAAGGTAAAACTATTGTTGAAGAGTATGACGAAAGGACTTTGTTGCCAATGTTATTGAAATGTCATTAGGTATTACATCCTTTTGCCATAATCAAATTCTTTAGCAATCGATGAGGATACAAGTATGGATATTTTTTAAATGCCAATTTAAGCAAGTGAACTAACAAAAGAGCTTGTCAAAAGGGTATTGTTGATGTTCAAACAATAACAAGTGGAAAGGGACATTAAAGTCTTCAACAATGGTGATGGAAACATGAAGCAATGTTTCCCACTCTTAGATTTCTTGCTTGTCATATTTTAAGCATTATGGGATCATAAATTAAAGCATAAAATATTTATTCTTTAACTAGGATATTTGCAAATTTAAGATGTCACTTGCAAATGAACAATTTAGAGAAATTGATATTTGTGAGCAAGAACTAGCCTAATGATTTTAGGATTGGTTGTGCTTTTTCATCTAAATTGGTGGAGTTATTGAAATGGATATTGATGTAGAAGAAAACTTTGAAAAGTGCCTTTGAACAAGATGAGATTTTTGAAATATGATGAAAACAACAAATTTTCATTTTCATCAATTTTTATTAAACACTTTCATTTGTTTTATTTTTTGGGGGCTTTAGTTTTTTTTGGGTCTAATTTAGTTTATTAAAAAATTAATAATTGATTTGAGAGAACTGCTTAAAATAACTATGCATTATTAAGTTTGTGAGAACCACCTATTTGAGAACCAACTTAAGAATGAAAAAAA
>Ga0209208_10003092_pt1 | contig 23938 bp, 23 predicted proteins | sample S1TSphfallax_3_FD_187694 | JGI IMG/M metagenome (GOLD analysis project Ga0209208, IMG submission 187694) | Host-associated microbial communities from peat moss isolated from Minnesota, USA - S1T2_Fd - Sphagnum fallax MG (SPAdes) (version 2) | ecosystem: Host-associated > Plants > Peat moss >...
AAAGAGAATGCATGGGTTTTCCAAGGCATATTTCATTAGGAACACTAGCCAAATGAGAGATGTATGAGCTTACTTATATGCAATATCAATCTCCTTTTGAGCTTCAATATAGGAAGGGAAGTCTACTCCAACCAGGAAGTAATCTCCACGGCCATACCCACTTAAACCCTCCAGTGAATCTAACAAAGGTTCATAGTCAAAATCACCAAAAGTTTTGCTCTTGATCATCTGTTTCGCCTCCTCAAATCGAGGATTTGGAGTAAACTGCCAATTCATGTACAAGGTTCCAGGTCACAAAAGGAATATTGTCAGAAAGCTTTGGACTGAACTTGGTACACTATAATTTGGACAGTTGTGATCAGTATGAGCTGAGTGAAAAAGCATGTCCAAGAATTTTTCTCAAGCACTGCTCCAAAAACTAGCATCACTTGCCATCTCTGAACCTGAAGGGAGAAAAGAGATAGAACATACATGTCCAGCCATTCTCTCCTCTCGGCAGCGAGGCACATCATCTGCTTGCACCCCAAACAGGAAGAAGCTTTGATTGCCAATTTCCTCACGGATCTCAACATTTGCACCATCAAGAGTACCAATGATCAGACATCCATTGACTGCAAACTTCATGTTGCTCGTGCCACTGGCCTCCATGCCTGCAGTACTGATATGCTGTGACAATTCACTGGCCGAAATTTTGAGCTCTGCTGCTGTTACATTGTAGTTGGGGACAAACACCCACCTGCAAAGAGAAAAGAATGGTCAGTTAGTTTGCTAATACTCACAAGATGCAGAATGTTAAAACAAAACATATGTACTCCATGGACATTTGGGTAAATGTCCTAAACCTGTGTCCTAATCAGATCTTCCAGAACTGAAGAGTGAGAGTTTCAATTGGTGAAGGGAGTACTCCTGATAACAAAAATCAATTGGATGGAAGGAAAGCCATGCTTGTACAGAAGCTTTGCCTGCCCCTCAACAGAGACAACCAGGTAGCCATAGATGGTGAGTGATTCTCAAATGCCTATTCCTTCTCACATATAGATAAGTGGATTGCTACGAGATATCCAACTTCCTACAAAATGGGATACATTATCTTCTGTCACTTACAATTTGGTCCTCAATCTTTGTGCTTGAAGAACATTGACAAGCATGTAAATCTGCAGTCAAAATCCTCAAGGGTGACTCTGGGAATATCTTTGAAGAATAGACTTTCAGTTTGAAAACCAGAGTGCAAAGTTGGCCTGTTTTGATAGTGACCGGTGGTAAGTTGTGAAAGAATCAAACGATTGGTCTGCTCCTAGAAGGCAAAACGGTACATAGTTTCCACAATAAGCAGTAGCTCTTTAGAAGCAGGCCAAAATTTATAAAATTTTATAACATGTGTAGATCGAGCCTTCATCACAGACTCCACATGACCATCTGGTAAGGACATGGGTACATCCAGTAATATATGGGTACATCTTAGTATGTACCCATATAATAATGAGTAGAATACATTCAATACACAATTGTGGACCCCTTATGCCTAAAATATGTATAATACATTTGGAATACTCACAGGGCTATGACTCATTTGGTGACATTTGCAACTAATGGTAGGTAGAGGGGTCTTCTTGGATGGAAATTGTATTGAAAGCTATCCAAATGAAAGGATGAAAAAATCCATTAGTCGTAAGTTAGTCATAGAGTAGTTGCAAACGGCTTTAAATGCAAATAGTAGTTGTAGATATAACCAACAATAGTTATAAATGTCAAATAGTCGCAATTAGTCGCAAATTCGTTGGTTACAAAATCCCAGATTTCTTCTAGTGATCATCCATAGCAATGGATGAAATTTTTTGGCCTAATCATAGGGTTTGCAACTAGACTTTCAACTTCATGGCCATGTCATGTCTTTTGTGACTAACTATCTTATGGCACTTGTCCAAAACACCTAGGCTATTTTTAGTCGCATATGTCCATTACAACTATAAATTAGTTGCAAATTCAATCATTGATTTCCAAATTTCTTTTAATGTCCATTGTTTCTTACCTTCTTCATGGCCACCTTACATTGTGGTGAAGGATGTTGGACATGCAAATTGGCCTCCTTTTATTGTGACACTACCATTAGATCAAGGCAATGTGAATATGGGGCTTGAAATTCTTGCAATCCAATAATAAGCCTAGATTTTGCTTCCCCATCATGTTCACTTTCCCCTCCTCTAATTAGCATTGCAAATAGTTGATAGTTGCATGCTACCAAATCGCAAATTTGCAAGCACAGTAATAGTTAAGTTAGAGTTGTTGTTCACTCCCTTGTGCACCTTTCCATTTGATGTAGTTGCTACCAAAAGGTCTAGCATATGATGTGGGGTCACTTGATGCGCCAATAGTTTCGTCATGAACATCTCAATTGTCGCATTCAATAACTTAATGTCCTAAGCTTGTGTATCACATGATTATAACAACTTGGCATATTGCCTTTTCATTTCAACCTGATTTGATTCAAGGCCCCAATCCAAGATGATAACATCCCAAAATTCAATCCTTGTCACACATTCCAACATTGTTTTTGGAACACATATTTTCCACACCATCATCATCCACACTTAATAGGGCAAAGGCCCACATAACCCTAATTTGATCTTGAAAATCATTTACTTACTTACACTTAAATGCCTTCAAGCATTATATGGAATCTTCAAGTTCATCATCTCATGATTAACCTTGTTTCAAACTACACATAAAAAACATGGTTGTGGTTATAATGTACTCACCAAATTCCCATGTGTCCCCACCAAGTTTAGCCTTGCCCCTGCCATCTCAAACAATGAAGGGCTTTTGAAGTGCCTTGGATTTTTGCACACATGATATTGAGGCCATTTAGTTTATTTATGCACACAGAAAGATACATCCAAAAACAAAAAAAAGTGGGAGTGTAAGGACTTACTAGTTTAGCTTTTGCTAGAACATTTTGTCACCGCATCCAAATGTGTTTACCTTACCCATTACACCTCGTGCATTAATCAATTGTGACCTCTTCTTTTCAATTTCTTCCACAATTTTTCTAATGTTACTTATTATAATGTCACATGTTGTAAAGGCATTTCATTGGTTTGATTGTTTTCAACTAGTTGATTTGCAATAGTATTTTCAAGGAATCCAACCCAATTATTCTACAATGGTTCCCTAGGTCTTATAATGGTTAATTAGTCAATTTTCACTATGTTGTAGTTGTTTCACGATTTCAACAAATGAATCACATAGATGCTCTTCCTTTTGTTAGTATGCTACTCTTTTGGCTTTATTTGTTTCTTGATCTTTCAATACCTGTTGCTCTAGTTGTTGGCTATGAGGAGTGATAGCAACTACCACATTTATTGGAACATTATCAATTTAAGAGGCTTACATGCCATTATACTAAAACTAAAAAGTTTGGTTTTGAACATATTCTATATTTCAATTTTCCTAGGACAATTTCCAAATCGATAATTGGCACTAAAACATATAATACAAGGATAATGTAGGTGGGTATTCTAGTAGGTTTAATAGGTTGTGTATTAAATCATGTCATAGGTTTTATAGACTTCACTCTAGCAGTTGATACTAATACAACTTCTTTCTTCCAGTTATGATAAGTTTCAAGAATATGACCTATTTTACTACAGTTAGTACATGTAGATGTAGATTTAACTGTAACATGTATTACTGGATTAAACATACTTTCATTAGCTTTTGGTGTGGTTTGTAGTTAGAGCATTGTAATTCAAATTAACAGGGCTGCTTTCCAGATCACAAAGTACAATAGCTTCCTTGTGTTCAATCAATGTATCTTGTTTCATTCCCATTATTGTTAATTTGAAGTAAGGTAATAGTCCTATTAAAAACAATAGTGAGGAAATGATCTATTGTTTTAACTTGTAAACAATTAACTATTTCAACAAGTGTTCATAGTAAACCTTAACACATTTACTAATTTACTGTTGAATGTTTTGTTATTGCAAGTAAACCTCCTCATCATTCTTCATAGGGTCTAAGCAAACTAAACTACACCAACTGCTCATCCTTGCTGCTAAAGTAAAAGTGCCTAAAAAGTACATTTTGAAAACCTAAACAAGAAAAAGTTCATAGGGACAACTAGTACCCAGAGGAGGATGGGGTAAGGGGGCAAGATATGTTGTTGATTCATTGTCTAGGATAGGAAGGGGAAGCGGGTGTGTAGAAACTAAAAAAAGCTTGTTGTTTTTAACAACAAAACATTATAGTAGCTAACAATCGACCATCACGAAATCCAAGTCAAGCACCATCGGATTGTAGGCAAAATTTCTTTTCCCTCCTTTCCCTCTTCATTTTTCCCTTTACATTTTTGTGATTATTGTGTTTAGGTGTGAAAGATTTTGAACAAAGTTGAAGGCGTAGTTGAAAGTTTTGTTGAAGAAATCAACATTTGTGTTCCTTGTTCAAAATTGGAGAGTAACAATTTGTTTCAAGCACCCTTGAGCTTTTGTTTTTGTAGTGGGAAGGTGATTGGTAATTCATTAGTGCTTGAATTGCTCTTGTGTTAGTAGACCTCAAACATTTCGTCTTTTCCAAGCTTCAAAATTGGGGTTGATTATTGTTAGGTGTGCAACACAAGTGGATAAATAGGATGTGTATGGTTTTACTTCCACTATTGTTAGATTGGAAAATTGCAATTTTTTTGTCATTTTAATGCCAACGCCATTTTGGAGTAGAGTTTGAAGTTGCCATTGGACAAGAGTTGATAAGTGTAGGGTTTTTTCTAGTGGTTCCTAGGTTTAAATTGAGATTGAAACTTCCTTGAATATTCCATTTTATGCCATTTTGCATGAATCTTTGTTCATATGTCAACCATCAACCAACATTTACATCCTGTATGAAGTTTGAACTAAGCAATTCAAAATTGTGAATCTCTTATTTTTGTGACCTTGTACTTCTAGACTATTAAAGGGGTAGGATGAATACATGATTTTGGATGAACATGGCATACAAGGATTGATTAGGGAAATTTGTTAGTCTGAATTTTGAATTCTTGTTGGTTTTGAATCATGATGAGGATTAGGGACTACCCAAAGGGAGAGGTTTTTGAATGAATTTTATGAGTATCAAAATATGATGAAATGAATTATAATCTTGTTTTTGGAGTTTGGAGTATCATCAATTTGTTTAGCTATACGCTAAAAGATATAACATTAGACCGATCTCATAATTACATGTCGAAACTCCCTAACTGTATTTTTTTGGAACTTACATAGGCATTTTGCAATCTTCATTGAAAGACTCGAAACGATGAACAAATATACATGGAGCTAAAGAACATGAAATAGGAGGAGATTGAAAAGGTGGAGGTTTACTATGAGTAGATTTAGAAGTTGCCTCATGGTTTACAAGTACCAACCAAAGACAACATTTTTACTATTGTGGGTAAAACAAGTTTACAATCATCCCTCAAAATTGCGACTTTATTGATGAAACGGTCAACATTACAATAACATAATGAGGCAACAATGTTGTGTGAAGAAGGCATGACTACTTTAGAAATAAGGAGTGAACTTTTAATACCACAGAATACCAAAGACATGAGATTAATTAAAACACAAAGTATTATAGGGAAGACTTACGAATATTGCATAAATTATGGGATGACAAATCACAATGTGGAGACATGCAAAAAGAAGAAAGAGTAGACCACAATGGTAACCAAGGAGGTCACACAACCAAGTCAAAAACCACATAAAACATCTTCATATGCATGTTGCATGTGTGGTTTGAATGGACATAAAATGATAGACTATCTAAAGTTTACTAAAATGCAGAAAATGTTTCATGGAAAATATGTGACAATAATAGAGGTTCAACCTATTGTTGAGGCACAAATAGGCACTACAAATGTGAATGTGGTGGATGTTAATGTTGCAACAAGAAATAAAACAATTAAAGAACAAGTGTTCAAGGATAGAAAAAAAAGGAAAGCAAAGAGCATTGTTGATTGGGAGAAATAAAAATAGTTAAAGAAGTCAATGGTGGAGATAATTCAACAAATTTAGAAGACATTGACCCAGCCAAAAGGGCCATCCACATCCATGGAGGGATGGAACGCAACTTGTTCAGGTATGCCAAATACTACTCCTACGGAAGCACAAAAATCTCAAGATGTAATGAATTCACAAGAGAAACCAATTAAAATAGAAGAGATTTTTTAAAACAATGCTAAGCAAATGCTAAAAATAGTTCTACTTTGAACTTGGGACAATTGTTTAAAATAGCTCCTAAGTTATAAAAATATCTATGGCAAAAGCTAGAACTAGAAACAACTCAGAATGTAAGTAGAACAACCATAGAAAAACAAGTTGGTTCTTCAATACTAAAGGTAGGGACAATTATTATAGCAATAAATAATCATATAATAGTTATCCAAGTATAGATTAGGAAGAATACAATAGAGGATGTGTTACTGGATGGAGGTTTTGGAGTTAATATTTTCATAGATCGGTTGGGATTGAAGTTGGGGCTTCCAAAGCCTAAACCTACACCATATAATCTAAGGATGGCAAATCAAACAAACACAAAATTAGTGGGGTTGATAAGAAATTTGAAGATATATGTTCATGGGATTCCTTACATAACTATATTTATTATACTTCATAATAGTGTGGTAAATTCTAGTTATTCCATGTTGTTAGGGAGACCATGGTTGAAGGATGTTAAAGTGGCACATGATTAGGGAAGTGACATTATACCCTATAAGGGAATGGGATAATTAGAACAATTACAATCACCAAACATTTGGGAGGTGAAGTAAGAAAAGTAGAACTGTTATTGTGCTACAATAATCATAGTGGCATCATAGATGAAGAAAAAGATATCATCTTTGCTACACAGTTAGAATTGTTCTCAATAAGAATAATCAGTTTACCTAAGACAATTTCATCTATGAAAACCATAGATGTGGAGATTATGGATGCAGATGTGAAGACTAGTATTTCAAAACAAGGATTTGAAGTAGAGCACAAAAACAAAGATAGTTGGCAACATATATGAGCTAGAAGTAGCTCTAAAAAATAAAATGTATTTGGAGACATACTATAGACATCAACCAAGGAATGTTGGAATGGATGAAATTCCAACAAAATTCAAGGCATAGGTATCGCAGATAACTAGACAAATGCTAATTGAAGATCAATAATTGATGAAGTTCAATCTGGGAATTGATGCAGAACCACAAATGGTGAAGATTAATGCATAGTTGGAAATAGGCAAGGTGTTGGCATTAAAACAATTGTTGAAGGAATTCAAAGATGTTTTTGCATGGACATATAAAGATTTGAAAGGGATTCCACTAAAACTAGCACAACATAAAATTGAATTGCACATTACTATACCACTTGCACATTAGGTTAGGTACATATTAAATCCAAACTATGTTACAATAGTTAAACAAGATATAGGCATGTTGTTAATAACTAAATTTATTCAATATATGGAAGATGCTACATGGTTGTCACCCATAGTAGTAGTACCCAAGAAAAATGGCAAATTGAGAATTTGTATAAATTTTAAAAAATTAAATGCAACGACAATGAAGGGTCCATACCCATTATCTTTCACAAATGAATTTTTAAACATAATAACATGGTATGAGGCATATTATTTCTTAGATGAATATTTAGGATATCATGAAATCTCTATAGCATTAAAGGACAGATCACATTTGTTACAAACTAGGGGGCTTTAATATGGAAAGTGATGTTGTTTGGAGTGAAAAATGGACTTCCAACATATCAAAAAGTTGTTACCAACACATTTAGAAAATATTTGGACAATTTTATGAAGACATTTATCGATGATTTTTAATGTATAGTGACATGAAGAATCATCGATAAAAATTTAGATTATGTTCTCAAAAGTGGAGAGAATATGACATTAGTTTGAATCTAGACAAATGTGCATTTATGGTATTTTCAGGAATGATCTTGGGTTTTATTGTTTTCAAAGAAAGGAAACCACTAGATCCAAAGAAGATACAAACAATAGTAAACATCCAACACCCAAGAATCCACAATAAATTCAAGTATTTAATGGGATGGCACAATTTTATATATCCTTTATCAAAAACTTTGTTGCTATTATGGCACCTAAAATGACCAAAAAGGTAAAGATTTTGTTTTGGACAGAAGAATGTATGAAGCCTTGGGAGTTGATCAAACAAAAGTATATTGAAGCACTGATAGTAATATCAACAAATTGGTAGGTGGAGTTTCATGTTCATATAGATGCATCCTTGTGAGTTGTGGGGGCCATGTTGTTTTAGAATCTAACAAGGAACAATGATCAACTACTAATGTATACTCCTAGGCTTCTGAACAGAACAAAATAGAATTATAGCATAACAAAAAGAAAGGTTTTAGCAATGGTTTTTGCTTTGCACAACAACAAACATTATTTGTTGGGAAATAAGTTTGTATTTTATGTTGATCATGTGGCATTGATCTATTTGGTCAACAAACCACAAGTTTTAGGGAAAATAACTTGATGGTTGTTATTATTCTTAGAATATGACTTCGCAATAATGTAGAAGCTAGGTGGAACTCATGTACTTGTACATTTCATTGTCAAGACTACCAGATATTATAGAACCCACAAGTGTGCTTGATCAAACCACAAATGCAAGTTTGTTTTATGCAGAGCTTAAATGGCTAAAGGATGTGAAATTTTTTTTGAGAATAGGACATATTGAGGGCACATTATCAGTACAATAAAAACAAAGATTGGTCAAGAAAATAGAACCATTCACACTGAAAAATGGTGAATTATACAAAATGGGCCAAGACAACAAACTATGGCAATGTTTGATAACTACAAAAACACAAATAGCGATGAGAGAATTACATGAACGACTAACATGAATGCATTTTGCAACTAAAATAACACAAAGAAAGATATTAAATGTTGGATATTGGTGGCCAACTATGTGTAGAGATATGCATAATTATTGTAGATCTTGAGATGCATTTCATTGAACAAGAGGATTGGCAACTCAAAGTCTTACAAAGTTGGTGACAAGTCTTAAAAAAAAACAATTTATGAAATGGGCATTTAATTTGTGGGGCCAATTAAGCCAATAAGAAGATGTATAAAAAACAAATATATTATTGTAACCAAAACTTATGCTATAAGTGGGTGGAAGCAAGAGCATTCAAAATTAATTTTACAACAATCACAAAAAAAAATTTATATGGGTGCATATTAACCAAGTTTGGATGTCCTTTGACTATAGTCACAAATTAGGGTGTTCATTTCATTAATGATGCCATCAAATATTTGACAAATCATTTTTTGTTGAAACATGTGAGTTCTACAACCTATTATCTTCAGGGGAATGGGCAAGCGAAGTCTACTAACAAGGTGCTTGGGACATTATTGACCAAGTTAGTTAATGAAAATAGAACAAATTGGGATGAACATTTGTCTATAATGTTATTTTCATACAGAATTGCATATAAAGTAGCAACAAGGTATACACCATATCAATTAATGTATGGATTACATCCATTGATGCCCACAAAGTACATAGTGCCAATTGCTAGTGGAAATGAAAGAAACAATACTTTAATGTAAGTTTTAACTAGTAGAATCATAGAGTAGGAAGCTAGAATGCAGGTTGCAAAAACTACAAGAATTTAAAAGTGGAATAGGACATATGGAGTCAAGAAAAGAATCTAGAAAAGTAGTTTAGTTTTGGTGATTATGTTCTGTGGTTTCCAAAAGGCAATAAGTCACACCTAGGGAAGTTTACTAGGAAATGGTTTGAACCATACAAAATACAATATGTGTTGTGAAATAACATTATGTTATTGGTGACCATTGAAAAGTTTGAAGCTAACCATGTGCTGGTCAATGTGGATAAGCTCAAACCTTATTTGTACATGGAATCTAAAGTTTAGAAATAAGAATATTAAATGCTAATATACTAAGAACAAAGTGTAGGTGGAGTTCGGGCCAAGAATTTTGATACGAAGTAGGACAATGAAAACTATGAAATACAAAAACCATAGGTGAAGAATGTTGCAGATTAAGAACAATTCGGGATCCTGCAATGAACATAATATTGATTTTTGATCTGCAAATGAATAATAAATCCATGAGCAATAACTACAAAAGTGAAGGATTTGGGATATAGGATTCTAAAGATGATCTATCATGGGTCAATTGAATCAACAATAGTCTTTGCCTAGTCATTAAGCATATTTACGCAATCATCATATTTGTTCGCACAATCAACATAAAAATTGGTACAATCAACAAATGTATTGTCATAGTAAGCCAATAAATGGGTACAATTAGTAGAAGGTGTATATGGCAAATGAGTTGGGGTCAATATAACTAATGTAGGGAGATTACGAATGTGGAGCAATCAAAAGATGAAATCTATGACGTTCATACATAATGATGATGCAAAGTGCTTCCACATGGCTATATAAAGGACAAAACTTATAATGATGGGTTGTATTAATTTTGAAGATCATGCATTCATTAAAAGATGACAAGCATGTTAAAAAATGAATGCAATAGGTGGGATGTTCAAGGCCAAAAAAAACGGGGAAATTGTCGAAAATAGTTTCTATTTGTCGCTAGAAGTTGTGCACATTTTCAAAACTCTAGAGTTCACAGTAGCATGACTAAAAAGAGTGTTATTGAATTTTTTAAGAAAATAGCAAGGGAAAAGGAAGCATAGAGGAATGAACATGAACAAAAGTAGGAGGAAGTGAAATTGTTGAGAAGAACAAAAGTAGAAAAGGAGTTGAGAATAGCAAAACAAGAAGGCGTGTTGAATATTCAACCATTGGCTTTAAGGTTGCCACTACATTCATCATCATCGTTGTAATGTGTAAAAGGGAAGGCGTATAATGAGAAGATACATTTTGCATAGACAATAATTCAAGACATAAATACAACCAGAACATCTGTAGTTGAATTTTTGCACATAAGCGAAAGACATTGGTGTCCAAAAGAGCAGATAGGACTAAAAGTTACATTAATAGATCCGGTGTTCATTGAAGAATCGGAGGATGATGAAGGGGTGGAACAACATTTTGTGGAAGAACAAACAATGGAAAAAGAACACAAGGGAGGAGAAAATTATTGAGGTGGAAGAACATCTATCCTAGAAGTACATGTGGAGTACAACAAGCCAAAGAGGTGTAAGCAAATGCAGAAGCACAATGAAGGGCGATGGAAATGGAGAGGCGTGAAGTAGAAGTTGTAATGAAAAGAAGACGAGTAATCCTTGACATCATTACACTTCTGGAGAAAGGTATTAAAATTCTAGACCCTAAGCACTTCATGTGGACACAAACAAAATAAAACAATGACAAACATGTTGAATGGATGGAAAACTAAAAGGATATTACTAAGGAAGAAGATTGGGCTTCTAAAGCAAGACTTGTTCCTTTGTTTCTTATGGAGTGGGAAGTACTAATGCTTGATGTACAGTTGGAATTGTTGAACACATTCTTAATTAAGGGTGCAGATATCTATTTTGGGCATAAGGATAAGGTGTATCTAATTAGCAAACAATTGATTGTAGATGTTTTTAGAGTGTGTGCAAAAGGGTACGTAGAAGAACCGAAAGGATAGGTTAGTAAATCACTAGCAATCATGCATTACAAAGTTGTAGACTTGCACCTCCAAATTCTTTTGCAAATCAATGGAATGCAAAGAATTTGGGTCTACCATACTTTGTTAAATATCCTACCATTATATTTATCATTTATCAAAGGGAAAAGGTATAATATTTTAGCAAGAAGAATGTCATTACATTGGTGAGAATAGTGAAAGGGCAAAAGGTAGATTGCACACAAATTATATTCAATAGTTTGTGTAATGAGCTAGATAAGGGGTATAAATATGTTTAGGAGAATAAGGGGGATAAGAAAGATACCTATTAATATGCCTTGGTATTGGCAAAAATCTTTCAATATTTGGTTATGCATCAAAAGGACAATCCACAAAAACCATCCCATATAACACTAAAGAACAAAAAGAAAGCTGCCATAGATTCTCCAAGAAGTGCTCTCAAAAGGAAGAACAAAGTTGAGGAAGGAGGAGCCTTAGGCTCAAGAATGAAGATGGAATAGGAGAGTATAGATTTGAGGGCATAGAAAATGATGAGGGGAAAAGTGGAACCATCTGTAATGCTAGCAATGGTAATGATAGTGTTAATAGTGGTATAGGCAGTTAGATAGACTCTAGCAATACCATAGATGACATCTCCACAAGAGAAACAATTGAGGGAGTAGAACGAGGAAGTTAAGAGGGAACATGACATAAGGTTTCTAGAAAGTGAAGAACATTTGCACTTTGAAGGCGATGTATATGAATATTGGATGGAGACCACTCAAGTCTGAAACATTTACAACATTTACAACAACATTTGAAATAGCAATAATAAGAGACATAAAAAGGTCTACATGTTACTGAACTATAAACATAGAGAGTGGTGAAACAACTTGCTTTTGAAAAGTTCAGGTCAGTAGAATTAAAGGTATTACCTATTAGGCCAAAATCTATAAAAGGATTCCCATTTGAATTTGAATTGGGGAGAAGAATGGTACAAGAGCTGGGATCATTTGTAGAAGGATTTGGAGATCCTACAACTTAAACAAGTACACCAAAGTCTGTGGAGGAGGTAGCTATAGAAGTGATGAAATCATATATGGTAATTGAGTTATTTCAAACCATGCTAATTGTGAGTTTAAATATGGGGAAATTTGACTCTGGAGGTAAATACTTTGAAGACTACAAAGCTAAAAAGGAGAGAGAAAAGGTAGTGTTACAGGAGGAATTGGATAAGGAAAGAGATTTCTAGAAGGGGATAAACATAACATGGAAATCTAGAGGAAGAAAAAGGCACAGGCTGAGTAAAAAAAAAAGGTGTTCATTAAAAAACTTCAGGATGAGAACGAGGAGCTCAAGGGTAGCACAACATGGTTGAAGTTACAAGATGAAGAAGTCTAGGATTCAAGGCAAAAGGTTGAAATATGGGAAACCATAAAAAGAAAATGGAAAAAGGCAGTGTTTCTTCATAAGAAATAACATGACACTTTGGATAGTCAGGTGAAAGCACTAACTATAAAAAAGAAGGAGAATGAAAATATTCTAACATATTTGGAGTTGATAAACCTAAAGAATGTATCTTTGTTGCAGTTTGAAGAGCTTAAAAGAAAGACAACAAAGGTAGAAAAAAAGAAGTTAATGGAAGACAAGAAAAAGTATCAGAGAACTTTGTAGCACCTTACAAACATAGTTGGAGATGGCACAATAAGAAAGGAAGAGTTTGGATCTAATTAATGTCAAGGAAAAACTAGAGGATTATGAGTAGTTGTTACAAAACTATACCATGATGAGGACAAAGAATAAGATGAAGGATTCTAAGGCAAAATATGAGGAATGGTGGGAGGTTGCAAAGGAATATTTTACAAAGGAGTTGGCAAATAATATAGCTCAGCATAGAGCTAATGAAAGAATTCTAAGGTATATGTTGGAAGCTTATCAAAAGAATTTTCCAAGTTTCATTTATGGTAGTCCAATAAGTACAGAGGTATCAGGCTAGGATGAAAAGATAGAAGCAAGGCCTAGTCGAATAGCTTAAGAGGAGGAAGTACAAACTAAGGAACCATACGATTCAAAAGTGGAGTAGCTCATAAGGAAAAAGTACAACCAGAGATACCATAAGACCTTAGAAGATGGGGTCAAGAAGAAAAAACACCACATAGAATTCAAGAACAAGAAAAGGTGGAGGCTATTCCAACACCAAAAAAAGAGATATCCAAAATACAACATCTAGAAATAAAAACATAAACTAAATTAGTGGGGTAGGATATCAAACCTACAAAACCAGAAGTAGATATAAAACCCCTAGTTTTTGTACAAGTTGAAATTACAGAACCGTAATAAGGGAAACAAATGTTTAGAAGGTATAAAATATTCTCATTTCATTTTTGTCATTTTACAAGGATTTCAAGGACAAAATCCAAAGTACAAAGGGGGTAAGGTTAAGGGGGTAGGATGAGTATGATTTTGGATGAACAAGGCATTTAGGATAGGGACTAATTAGGGATCCTTGTTAATTTGAATTTTGAATTATTGTTGGTTTTGAATCATGATAAAGACCCCCAAAAGAGAGGTTTTGGAAAAGAGAGGGGGATTTTTAGACATAGAGTTTATAAAATAATAGGACTTATAGGTACTTGGAATAGAAAACCATAGACTCTATTTTGATATCATATATTTTAAGTGTTGTTTTGGATTTTTTTTCAACAAAACATCGGATTATGTTGTAATTTTAATTCATCTTTTATGTGATAAAAAGAAACACAAACTACTGAAGTGAATTCTATGTTCATTTTGTTGTGTGAATTTTCTATAATATCATAATATGATGAATTGAATTATAATATTTTTTTTAGAGTTTTTTACAATGTATTAAAAAATGCAGATTTTAATAATATGCAATAACCATGAATATGATGTTTAATGAATGGTAATGTTAATTATGTTGAAAATTAAGGCATGAATAGTGAATGTATGCATATGAAATGAAAATATGTTGTTACAATGTTGTGAAATATTTTGTAGGAATTAAATTTCACTTAAATGGAATAATGTTGGCTTTTGTTTTGATTTGCTTAATAGGGAAAAAAGTTTTAGTTTTTTAGGTTTTTGATCATGGCTTCTAAACTCAATTCATTGAACCCGAAGGAACCCATGGAAGCTTTCAACATGATTGCTTGTCCAAAAACTATCAACAAGCAGCAAAGAGAGAAACTAAGAAGGTGGGCAATACCTTTGGAAGAGTGGCATGGACTATGGATGAATTCTATAAAAATCTAAAACTATGTAATGTTGGCATTGATATCTAGAACTATTTAAACCTTGACCTTGTTACAAATGTAGCGTTGGAAGAGTTGTTTGCAAAGAGAGGATACAATGGCTAGAGGCCAAAGCCAAATGATGAATTGACAATTGCAAATTGTGTTGCTTTGTTGAAGTTGTATGAAGTTGTTTATGCCCTGACAATGGGTAGTATTCAACAATCTTCTTACAAAGTTGGTTGGCCCAACCCAAGGGGCACAAAGTTAATTGGAATCAAGTATGCATATGATTACATACAACTGCAAGTTAAAAAGGCGCATGCGCCTTTCTCTTGCCTTTGCAAACATTGCCAACCCATAAGTCTTTAGGTCTACCAACTCATTGTTAGATTCGACCTATAATGGCTATAGTTTTATTAATGAAGATTAAGCTTCAATGCACATGGGTGGTGTAAGGGCTTATGCCATTGTTTTCCTTCCAAGTGACAAAGCATTAATGAAGAGGTTATTGATGGAAGTTCATGGAGAGGAAGGGGAATTTACCTCTAAAATGGCAAGGTTAGGAGAAGAAACTATGGACCTTGAACATAAGGTCTAGGATTAGGTTGCCCAATTGCATGACATGAAGTCTTCATTTTAGGAGGAATAGAAATTGGTTCCTTTTATAAATTGTTGGATTCTAGCTAGACTTTTGGTTAGTAGGATTTGAACTAGATTTTGAAAGAATTTCATCTTAGGTTTAGTAGAACTTTCTCACCCTTGAAATTTGTGAACTGGGCCTTTGAAATTTTTAAACTTATTTTTGACACATGTTTCCTCTTTAGACAAGGCAAGAATTTTTTTTATTTAATGTTATTAATATTTGGTATACTAATATGCAAAGTTAAGGCTTGTAAATGTTCATTTTGTAATTTTTTTGATTACTATGGGTCCAAGTATGTCCATAAGGTTTATAAGAAATTCCATAGGTTTTGCAAATAGATCCATAGGGTTTGCAAGTATGTCCATAGGGTTTGTAGGGTTGCAAGTATGTCCATTGTGTCTATAAGTAGGTCCATGGGTTAATGTGCAAGTAGGCCTAGAAAGTATATAAGTAGGTCTACTGGTTTTGTTTATATGTCCACATGGTCTCTAGCTACTAGGTCCACAAGTTGTGTAAATAGTTCAATATGGCATCCAAGCAAGTCCATAGGTTTCATAATTACATGGTTGGTGGGAACTATTTTTTATTTCTTTTGTAGAATTGCATTATTGAACTAGATGGATTACATGAGGGTGTCCATTTATAGGTTAATAAGTGCATAATGTACAATTAATAGTTAACCTAAATAGTTTATTGATACTTAGGCTATAAGTTAAAAGGTCCATAGTAATCGTAATGTACAGTCTTAAGTAATGTTAGAAGTAATGCCTTAAATATATTGATTATTTATCAAGGATTAGTTAAGTAATTGTACCTAGGTAGGATTATACATAATTCAATGTAATGTGGAGGTAACACACGTGTAATGTGTGGGATCTAGCTTCAATTAATGTTTTAGGTTCTTAAAAAACTCCATGTGACTTTCAAATGCTCAGGTTGTGTGACATTTAAGTATAACCCATTCCTCTAAACCTTAAACCCATCTATCTTCTTCTTTTACCCATCTCTCCTCATTTGCTTGGACATTGCTTGCATATTCCATCTTTTAAATGTTTAGCAATTAAGTACAAATTTTTAGTGGTGTTTCAAATTTCACTTGGACTATTGGCATGGGTAGAGTTTAACTCTTTTAGAGCTTTGATTCAAGTCCACTAATGAACTCAATGTGGTCCATAAAATTTTCTGGAAGTTCATCCTAGAAAATGAAGGAGCTAATTGAAGGTAGTGCAAAATGGTTCAAAGTAAAAATGGGCTTGTGTGATCATGGACCAAATATTAGGAAGGAACTAACAAATTCCCATGCATCTATTATTGAATGTGAAGCCATGTTTGGCAAGAAAAAAGGCAACAATGGGTTTAGATATGACAATTGTGTTGAGCCTACTTTGGTTGTAAAAGTGGAAGAATTATATGTTATTGTTTACCAGAAGTCAAATATTACTAACACAATTGGGGTGAGCTTTGCTAGGGTAGTACTTGTTGAAAGAAAAGGAAAATTCAAGGTTAACTGGGTTCATTTTGTAGTTGAAGTAAAGGGCATCGAAGCAAAGGGGCACAAGGGCAAGGTGGCTGTAAAGAGTTAAGGCAAACAAATAGGAGGTGCTAATATTGTAACTATAGATTATACATTTCCAATCAACTTGGGATTACCAATTGCAAAAGCAAAATAGGTAAATATTTTGACTCCTAGTGAGGAACAAAGTCCATGCACTCCAAAAACTAACTCATTGTTTCAACTTTTCAAACAATTTTTTTCCACCCATCAATTTCAAGCTTTACACATCTTTTTCCTTTTTGTTGGCCTTGCCTATTAAGGCAAGGATATTGTGTTTAGATTCATTATAGAATATAGTAGCTTAATGGATTTTGCCCCCCTAGTTGGTTTGATATGACATTTTGGCTTATGTTGAAACTTGAGATTTAGTTATAAGGTTATGATATCTTAAAGGATTTTAGTTTTTTTTAAGAGGATATTTTTAGAAGATTATATTTTTGCATGGTGAAATATTTGAATTTTTGTAAATTGTTTTTGCTTTAAGATACATTTTTTAATGTAAATGGCAAGTCCACAGTGTGACACACCCTTTGTTTTGATGGCCTTATTGTAGAATATCTTTGGACACTCCTAAAGGTTGGATCTTTCCAACATGAATTCTCCATTTGCCTTTTTTCTTTCTATCCAAACTTTTGCCCCATGAACCAGAAAATCAAATTGAACGTGTTTTTTTTTTCTCAATGGGCTGCATTTGGGCTTCCTCCCCACTTGGGCAATGTGGCTTAATCCTTGCAAACATGTTACCTAAGCTTCAATCTATATAACATAAAAGCATTTTATAATTTTAAAAAAAGGTGATAGTAGAGGTTGTTTTCAGATGGATTGTGAGTGTAATGACCATAGTTATCATATATGTAATCCTAGCTCAAAAATTTATAATTTTCATCCTTGATTTTGAAAGCAAATGTGTTTTCAACTTGCAAATTGTGACAACTTGTAAAATGAGAGGTGTATTTCAAGCAAGCATTCAATAGGTGTTTTAGACATCACAAAAAAATACACCAAGGTGGAAATTCATTGCCTTTATTTCTAATGTATGTAGTATGCCTTTAATGATAAGACCTATTCCTAGAATAGGATCATTCCTAACGTATATGATTATTTTATTTATTTATCATAAGTTTATTACTTTGGATAATAATGTGCATTTTAAAAATCAAATGATTCATATGATGTGTTATTAATGTTTTGGGCATTGACATGCACTTTGATACACATTTTTTGAACCTTGAATATTAGGATTATAACAATGTGAAGTTTTTAAAATATATATATTTTTATAACAACTTTTAAATGCTTGAAATTTACATTTTTATATGTATGGAAAATGTAAATTTGTGTTTATGATGTGAAAAATATGCTCTAAACAATTATTAAATGCATCGTATGTAAGCTCATTCATGGTTGGGGTTGCAAAAAAAAGAAAAAGACATCAAGTTTTTTTTAAAACTATTTTTTATGAATAACATCTATATGGAAAAAAAATTGAATAATCCAAATTAAGATAATTTTTGTGGTGGTGATGATTTTCACATTTGTACATCATTGTGCATTAAAAAAACTATTTCAAATTTAGAAGTGCAAAAAATAATCAAATAAAAATTTAAGGGCAATTATTTATTTTCCATGATTATTTCTTGCACATGTGACCCACATTATGGGTTGCAAATTCTAAACCTAATGAATATAAACAATCAACCAAATGACCAAAAGTATCAATCCTTTACTTCACAACCTCAAAAAATGAAATTTGTTGTTTTCAAAAATTTCATATGATTTATAATATGACCAAAATCTTGTAATGAACATGGCCAAAATAAATGTAAATTTTAATTATCGATTAAAATTTTGACATCAATGGCATTCCTTAATGCATTTGTTTTCATTTCCTTACACCTTTATAGTATCATATAAAAGCAAAAAAAAAAAATTCGTTAATTAAAATTTAATGTAAACTTAAAAATCATGGATTCACCTTGAATAACCAACCTTGTTTTACTACATTGACTTGATTGGATAATTCATTGCTTTCAAAACTCACTCAAGTAAGTACTTATGATTCCTATTACAATGTTATTATCTTAAAAATCAATAGCAACAAAGTAATTTTCACCTTAAGGTTCATAAATTTAATATTCATATGGGAAATTTTGGTGTCAAATTTATTTAAGTGATAGAATGATTGATGATTATATTTAATCAAAGTAAGGAATTGGATATTTTAAATAAGGAAACACGTATGATTTGATTTTCAAATTATATTCATAAAATGATTTTTCCAAATTGGCTTAGTTCCAAACACTACTACAAAATGCGTCCTAGTTCATTTTAAGTTTCACTAGATTTTGAGTGAATTTGGACATTGTTATTTACTGAAAATGTTTAACCTCTTAGTGAACAGGGACCAATTGCTGCAAACAATGAATTGTTTCACTAGTACCTAGAGAAGCAAGGTTATTCTAAAGTGAAATACAAATTTACCAAACCATTCACGTGCTAGTTAATTAGTTAATTAGCATGGAAAATTAATTAAAATTGAATTATTTAATATATAATATTATTGATAATTTTATGATTTTTAAACCTATGATTTATTAACACGTGTCACTACCTAAGCTAGGTTAAAAACCTAGGCAAGGTAGGTAGGTAGGCTATGTAATCAACTTAGGAACCTATTTTAATAATTCAATAGGAGAATATTCGATCAACATACCATTGTTGACCAAACACAACACTGTCTATGAAGTTTGATCCTTTAACCTTTGGAATGTAGGCAAACACCTTACCATCAAGCCACCTCACTTGTTGTGATAATATGTTACATTACATTTTATTTTTCAAATATTTCATTTTAAACATTTCAAAAACATAAACTTTGAAAACTCATATTTTATTGAGATTTTGTTCAAATGAAATGATTCAAATTTATTTTTAAAAAAAATTCAAGAATGTACATAATGTATGTTTTGGTTATTTTAAGTTACTTTTGGCTATTTTAGCTTATTTCACCTTAGGCTATTGTAATTTTTTTCGCTATTGTAAATTATTTCAATTTGGATTACTTGTAATTATTATAAGTTACTTTTGGCTATTGAAGGTTATTTCACCTTGTGTTATTATTAGCAATTCTAGGTTATTATATGTTATTTCACCTTAAATTACTTTTGTCTATTATAAATTATTTCACCCTGGATTATTTTTGGCAATCGTAAACAATTATAATATATGGCCATTGGTTGTTCTTTTATTAGTGCTATTGGTGGTTATTAATGGCTATTAGTACTTATTCTATTTGTGGCTATTAATGCCTATTATTGGTTATTTTATTAATAGTCATTGGTGGCTATTAGTGGATATTATATTAATGGCTATTGGTGGCTATTCTATTCATAGTTATTAGTGGTTATTCTATTGGTGGTTATTAGTGGTTATTTTATTAATGACTATTGTTGGCTATTGTATTGATGGCTTTTAGTGGTTATTCTATTGGTGGTTATTAGTGAATATTTTATTAATGGTTATTAGTGGATATTCTATTAATGGCTATTAGTGGTTATTCTATTGTTGGATATTAGTGGATATTTTATTGATGGCTATTAGTGGCTATTCTATTGGTGGATATTCGTGCTTATTATTGGTTATTATATTGATGGCTATTAGTGGATATTATATTAGTGGTTATTGGTGGCTATTATATTAGTGGTTATTTGTGATTATTCTATTAATGGTTATTGGTGGTTATTTGTGGTTATTTTATTAATGGTTATTGGTGGCTATTCTATTGATGGTTATTCATAGCTATTCTATCGGTGGCTATTAGTTGTTATTTTATTAACACCTATTAGTGGTAATTCTATTAATAGCTATTGGTGGCTATCCCATTAATGGTTATTGGTGAATATTTCATTGTGGATATTGGTAGTTATTAATGATTATTATATTAATGGTTATTGGTGACTATTATATTATGGATATTGGTGGTTATTAATGTTATTATATTAATGGTTATCAATGGTTGTTGGTGGCTATTTTATTAATGTTTATTATTTATTATTTTAAGTTATTATAGTCAGGATAAAATAATTTATAATAACATAAAGTAGAATGACCTTGAATAATTTAATTTAGAATAACTTTAAAACTTATTATAAATTAATTAAGATACCTTAAGGTAAAATGACATATAATAATTTAGGGTAAAATAATTTATAATAGCCTATAATAACATAAAATATAAGTTAGAATAACTAAAGTAGCTTAAAATAATATAGGGTATATCATAAAGTAACATAAATAAAATATTTTAAAAAAACATAGAATTAAACCTATTTACTATAGTGAATTATAATAGTGAATTATGTTCATTAGCAATGAAACATGATGTTTACATAGTGATATTATAGTGAAATAACTTTTACCAGGGTAAAATCACTAAAATGCAATGAAGTTATTTCATTTTTAAAATCTCATAGTGATTTAGGCTAGTAAATTGCACCCCACTTTTGTAGTAGTGAAACATCCCAAAATCCCATCCATGTTTTATGGATGAAAATATTTTGTGGAGCCTATGACCATTATGATTGTATCCCTTTGAATCATCGATTTTCCTTAATTTGTTATTTTTGGAATTGGCTAATAAATTAGTAAACAAATGGGATAAACCATTTTTGTAAACAAAGTGTTGACATGGGTGTGAAGTTGTGGACATGTAAGGATAAGGCCTACACATGCACCACTTCATTTGTCTAATAATTATTAGCCAATTCCAAAATGAACAAATAAAAAGAGGCGGGCTAATTAGGTGGACATTTTCATATAAACATAATAAACATTTTCAATATTAAAACTTTAATTTTTACCCTAAAATGTGCATATATAATAAAGTAAACAATGATTACACTTCCAACATGTGTAGATTTGTTTGCACCTTAATGCTTGAAATTAAATCATTGGAATAGCCTACATGGAACAATATTGAACAAACAAGTAATTGAAGATTTTAGATGATGAATTTATTTCCCCATTTAGGAATCCATTCTACCCACTTATGCTAAAAATTGCCTTGAACAAGTTTCCAATTAGCACATTTTGAGCATTACCCATTGTGTTTTCGTTTTGATCATGAAACATAATATAAATAGAATAGGATTTGTACAAATGTTTTTATGGTCATTGGAGTTTATGGGTGGCCTTAATGACCATCAAAATCATTTTTTTCATTGTATCATTTGAATTCCATCATTGTTGTTAGTTGTTAACATCTTGTATAATACATAGAATTCACATTAAAAGTTTCAAACTTTCATTGCTTCATAATCCCTTTCAAAAATGAAAATGTGATATTATGTGCTTAGAAACATTGTGGCCCAATTGTTTTCCCATATTCCTAGGCCTAATGTCCATATTTTACATAATGAGCTGATTACATTTTTGTTTGTTAGTATACTAGTTAATAGATTTAAATTTAATATGTATTGAATCAAAATGGCCATTAGTATATTGGTTAATAGATCTAACATAAGGAAGCACTAAATCAAAGTGGCCATAGTTACCATGCATTTTTGTGAACTAAATCAACTTTGGCTTCATTCTCCTACATGTAACTAGATTCAATTAATTTATTGACCATATTAATACCATACCTTTTTTCATTATTTTAATTTTTTTCTTCTTCTAGGAATGTGAATAATTGAAGTGCCTAGATGACATTAAAGATCACATATAAATGAAATTTATGAAACTTATTGTGTTTTTCAATGTTTAGGGTTTTTGGAAATAACTCAATATTAATATATCAAATAAAATTTAATTAAACATAAGATAACTTTTAAATTTTAAAACATGTTTTGTAAAACAAAACAAAAACTATGACATTACTATACATGTGAATATTAAAATTTGAATACATGAATTGAAGCTAGAACCCTTATATGGATGTTTTAAAAAAACTTTAAGTTCAATAACCATACCAATACAATTTTCTAACTACATGCAACATTTCATATACTACTCATACATGAGATCGTGCCCACAAAGTTACAAACTTCTATTTGTTATCAAGGATTCATTAACACCATTTGGGATCTAGGTTGATCTTGAATTTCACATATCATGCTATGTGAATAATTTGATGGTAATGCGTTGCCTTCTTGCAAGTTGATTGCAGTTCGTAGTTCTTCAACTACCTTGGTCATTATTGGTCTATGAATACCTTTGGGTTCCACACATTGGATGGCAATTTCTGCAACTTTCCATAAGGCATCAAGGTTGGGATTTGAAGCTTTCACAATAGGATCCAAAATTTTGTTTATATTGCCTTCTTGGAGATTGATTCGCACCTATTCAACAAATGCATATATGTTATTGCACCTCAAATGATGTCACTTGCAAGAAAACCTTAGGGTGAATATTAAATAAACATATTTTTCTTCTTGCTATGTTAAAACTTGATGGATTATCTTCATTATCAAAATTGTGTGACAAAATTTTTAGGGGTCAAAAATTGCACATTATGACAAAAAAGATATGTGGCATATTCTTTGTAGTTTAAAAAAAATGCCAACTTTTTTTTTAATAAAGGAAGATTCTTCCAACATTTGGGCTAGGGAATTTAGTTTTGGGGGCAAATTAATTTGCCTTTCTAAAATGGTTTTGATAGGTTTCAGAATTTTGTTACCATTTAATCCTAAGATGTTCTTGAGATATTTGATTATAATGCTACTTTAGAAAATGGAAAAAAATATTTGTGTGATAATTATCATCCCCTCCAAATTAAAACATATGATTGTCACAAATAACTAAAATTGTGTTTTAAACCACAAACATAATCAAACTTTTCGGAAAATGATATAAGAATATCATATTTCCAAT
>Ga0209208_10003094_pt1 | contig 23933 bp, 25 predicted proteins | sample S1TSphfallax_3_FD_187694 | JGI IMG/M metagenome (GOLD analysis project Ga0209208, IMG submission 187694) | Host-associated microbial communities from peat moss isolated from Minnesota, USA - S1T2_Fd - Sphagnum fallax MG (SPAdes) (version 2) | ecosystem: Host-associated > Plants > Peat moss >...
TCATTAATAGAATAACCACCAATAGTCAGTTATAAAACAATAACCTATAGCCATTTATAAAATAACAACCAATAATCATTAATAGAATAACAATCAATAACAATTAGTAGAATAACCACCAATAGCCATTACTAGAATAACCACCAATAACCATTAATAGAATAACAACCAATAACCATTAATAGAATAACAACCAATAACCATTAATTGAATAACTATCAATAGCCACTAATAAAATAACCACTAATAACCATTAATAACCACTAATAGAATAACCACCAATAGCCACCAATAGAATAACCACCAATAGCCACCAATAGAATAACCACCAATAGCCACCAATAGAATAACCACCAATAGCCACCGATAAAATAACCACCAATAGAATAACAACTAATGGCCTTTAATATAATAACCACTAAAAAACATTAATAACCACAAATAGGATAGGTACCAATATCCATTAATAACCACCAATAGCACTAATAAAAGAACAACCAATAACCATATATTAAAATTACGTAAGATTGCCAAAAATAATCTAGGGTGAAATAATTTATAATAGACAAAAAATAACGTAAGGTGAAATAACTTATAATAACTTATAATTGCCAATAATAACATAAGGTGAAATAGCCTTTAATAGTGAAAAGTAACTTATAATAGCTACAAGTAGTCTAAATTAAAATAATTTACAATAGCAAAAAATAACATAAAATAACCCAAAAAATTTATAATAGCTAAAAATAACCTAAGGTGAAATAAGCTAAAATAAATAATAGTAACCTAGAATAACCAAAAGTAGCCAAAAGTAATTAAAAATAACCATAAATAACCATAAATAATGTAGGGTGAAATAATTTAAATTAATGAAAAATAGTCATATAATAATTGAAAGTAGTTTAACACATGTAGTATTATTATATTAATAAAAAACTTATCCATTTATTAAACTTTTTTTTTAAAAAAAGAATGGTCATTGAAATGTTATTGAATAATGATATTCAACTTTTTTTTTGTTTAAATGATTTTAAACTTTCAAAAGGAAATAAATGTAATTATGTACATTATTGAATTTTTTTAAAAAGTAAAACTCGAATCATTTCATTTGAATAAAATTTCAATAAGATATGAATTTTCAAATTTTATGTTTTTGTAATGTTTAAAATGAAGTATTTGATAAATGTAACATATTATCACAACAAGTGGGGTGGCTTGATGGTTAGAGTGTTTACCTTCATTCCAAAGGTCAAGGGATCAAACCTCATGGGTGGTGTTGTGTGTGGTCAACAATGGTATGTTGACCAAATATTCTCCTATCGAATTCCTAGAATATGTGCTTAGGTTGATTATGTGGCCTACTTAGGCTAGGTTTTTAACCTAACATAGGTAATGACATGTGTCAATAAATAATAAGCTTTTAAATCATGAAATTATCAATAATATTATATATTAAATAACTAAAATTTAATTGATTTCCATGTTGGTTAGTTAATTAATTAGCAATGGAATAGTTTGGTAAATTTGTATTTCATTTGAGAGTAACCTTGTTTCACTATGTAAAAATGTCCAAATTCACTCAAAATCTAATGAAACCCATAGTGAACTATGACGCATTTCCTAATAGTGTGGGATTAAAAGGTTTAGGGTTTTATTTTTTTGAGAAAGTGAATAATAAGTTTTACACAATAATAATTTAATTTTGTTTAGTTGGAATATCAAGACAATATTTTTCAATGGTTGTTTTATATATTTTTACTACTTGTTTTCTAAAACATAATTGATGACAACAAACACATGGGTGAATTAGTGTATCCTTAAGTTATTCAAAATATTTAATTCGACGATCTAATGAATTTTTCATTCATTTTGAAAATATATTTTCAAGTGTGTTGTGTTGAAATAGTTTAGTGGCATGTTACAACTAGTCAAATTTGTGTTCAATTGATTAGAAGGAAGTTGTTAGGTTCATAATTGAGAATTATTAATGTTATTAGTATATATTTATATTTGTCATAAGCTACATGTTGTCCAAATAAAAGTTAGTTTTTGCAACATTTTTTTTTATTTCGTATAATGTGACGTAAATGATCATAAACTTGGGTGAATTGTAATTAAATATGGAATTGTTGACCAAAAAATTATTTGCTATATCTTTTAAAGTGGATAATGGACATGTAGTCATAAAATGTTTTAACTCATTGTCATGGATGGGTTGAGAACAAAAATGTTTAGGTTTGTGAACATTTTCATGTGATGTTTGAGTTTTATGTTTTTGTGAGTGCATAACATCATTAATGTCATGCAAAGGCAAAGACCATTTTTTCCCATGTTGAACACATTGTGTTATTGGTTCGGTGTCATGTTCCATGGGTGTTAATTCTAACGTGTTTTGATCATCCAATTATGAAATATTATGAAACATGATTAGTTCATTATGGCCTTTTGTAGGCTTAAATACTTCATCATGGTAGAGTAATTGTAATGGATTATTTGTTATAAAATCATCATCAACACGTAAACATATCACATAATTTCTTTTTGACCACACATAAATAGGCCTTCATAAATAATTTGCTAAACAAAATATTAGAGATTGTCACCCCACAAACCCCCATATTTGGCACTTATGGCCATTTTGTCCACATAAGTTTGCAAGGAATGGATGCCATGATGTTAGTATAATAAAAAAATATCAAAATGGATATTGATGATTTATTGGAATGCAAAATCGATTACAAAAGGATAATATTGAACTTGTTGAAGATGTTGCACATTAAGCACATTGTCAATAGTCATGTTGAGACAAATGATATATATTTTTTGAAATTGATAGAAACATAAATGTGGACTAATTGTGATTAAAAAATTAGTCAACATTTTCCACATTGGATTTTTTTTTTCATTTTAGCCACTAGACTATGATTGAGGTGTGGACTAGTTGTGGCCGAAAATTCAGTCGACGCTTTCCACAATGAACTTTTTTTTCAAGTTTTTTTTTTTCTGTCCCTAGTCACTAGACTATGACTAGGGTGTGGCCTAGTTGTGGCCGAAAATTTAGTTGACACTTTCCACAATGGACTTTTTTTTTCAAGTTTTTTTATTCCAGTCCCTAATCACTAGACTATGATTAGGTGTAGACTGGTTGCAACTGAAAATTTCATCAACATTTTTTCACAATCATTCTTTTTCAAAATTTTCAATTAAAAAAAATTCAACCTTTTTTTCTTCAATCATTGGTTGTTGGACTGAGACTAGGGTGTGGACTAGTTGTGATTGAAAATTTAATCGATATTATCCATGATGATTTTTTTTTTTAGTTTTAGTTTTTTGGGTTGCTTGAGTTGTATAAAATTAACAAAATGAAAAACAATTTTGTTTCATGATGCTATTAAAACATATTGTGGATATGTAATATATGAAGATATGGAGGTATGTTTATGGAAAATGTAGATCATGTAAATGTTGATGTTAAAATTTAGATGTTGATATTTTTGGAAACCAATGTAACACAATAACAATATGTAAATATAAAAAGGTTTGGTCATCTTACAACATTGACTTAGAAAATTAACTAAATATAAATATCACAAGGTATGTATGAAATTGAAAATCATTTCATGTTATTGAAAATATGAAATAGTTCAAGTAGGGTTACAAAACCTTGAAAATCTAAATGTTCAAGTAGGATTACAAAACCTTGAAAACCTAAACTTTCAAATAAGATTACAAAAAGTTGAGAATCTAAACCTTCAAGTTGAAGTAGAGGCTAGGATAATGGCATCTTGAGCTTTGAAACTTTCATTGTAGTCAACAAATTCCCTTATTATATTCAAATGAAAACCCCCGGTAACTTTCTAATTACCAAGGAGTTCAATCATAACAACTTGTTCATTGAAATACTTTACAATGAAGTTGTCTTCCCTCAATTTGAACAATGGAAGAAGCCAAGGGCCTTTCACATGGGCATAACATGGTTGAACATCATCAACTTGAATTGTTGTGTTGATATGGACATCTAAAGTGCATGGAATAACAATCTTACATAAATTGCAAAAATATAAACCATTTGTGAACTGTCGATAAATATCGCCAAGTTTGCACTTTGAATAGATCTATTTGTCGGGCAAAGCAGAAGGATTCATGGTAGTCATATAACCTTTGACCTAATTATAAAACAAAAACACAAACTGCAAATTATATTCATTGTGAAAAAATCTTAATACATCAAGTTTTTCAAAAACCCTAAAATAGGTTTTTAAATGGATACATCAAACATGGAAAATGCAATTTGACATGAAACACAAGCTAGATTAAATGAAAAAAATGTGAACCTTGTGTGAAATAATAGGCTCGTCATGTTTAACATGTAGATTGAAACTTCTTTCAACTTCTTCTGGATTGAAAGAGATGTAAGATTAAAACAATGATCAATGAAGTAATAGTTAACAACTTCACATCACCCTTGTTACTACTCATAATGTTTTTCACAATGCAAAATTTTAGACCTCTTTTGCAGAATTGTTTAGCCAAGTTATGAAATTCGACTTGGAATATGGTAGCAAAACTCACTTACACCAATCACAAATATGATATATTATTTGTTGAAAGGAAAATATTAAGTAATAAAACTTGACAAAATAATATATATAATCACAATTTTAATGTCTTTTGGGGAGGTCCCATCAACAACCAAGAGTTCAAATTTGCCATTGATTTCACCACACACACCAATGACAACAAATGCAATGGTCATTGTTGCAAAAGGTTGCAACATGAAAAAAAAGTTTGACATGAAGGTTAAAAGGAGGGACAATTGTCACTTTAGTGGCTATAAAAAGCTTAATAGTGTAGTTTGAATTTCCTTTGTCATAGTCATATTTGGCTTTGGCAAAAAAAAATTCTAACCAAAGAAAGTTGCCTTTCTTGATCAACTTAACATGTGTTTTTATCAAAGCGCTTTTGATGTTTATAATGATTATGGTGGTACCCACAAAACCAAATTTGGTTGGGGATCTAGAGAGGGAAGAATTACCATATACACTTAAAACAAGATAGTCAAAGGCAACATTATGAATTGTGTGATCAATATCTTCAACTAACACAATTGGTTGTTCATTTTGTTTTGCCATCAAAGCCAACTAAAGTAAAAAATTAATCTAAACACAACATAATGAAATATATATTAAAAAAATAAATGAAAAGACTAAACTTACTAGGTCAAACTTAATGAATACAAAATAATTTAGTAGATGCAAAAAAACATTTGAAACATTCAAAATAATGATGAAGAAGATGACAAATAGTGAAAACTTAGCTAAAAAACAAATCACCATAAGAAGAAAAACAAGGTAGAGAAACATGCATTTGATAGTGCATTTAATAATTACAAATCATCGAAAATGTTTCAATGCCATCAATGTTGAAGGAACATTTTTTTGGCTTCTCCATCAAGATTTTTGATTGCAATCAACCCAAAACCTTGGTGTTATTGTAACAATCAGCAAAGAAAAAGGTGGACAAGTCGATGAAATTTCAATTGTCACCTTTGTGATTAAGATTTTTGGTCACAACCAGCCCCAAAATCCTAGTTGTAAAATAGTGACCATGGAAAAAAAAGGTGCACAAATTGACCAAATTTTAGTCACCATTAATCCAAAACCTTGGTCACAATGGAGTGGTCGAAAAAAAAGAAGAAAAAAAGGTGGATAACTCAATCAAATTTTAGTTGCCAATGGTCTAAAACCCTAGTTGCAATGCAATGATTAAAAAGTATAATTAAAAAAATTGGTCAAGAGGTCAATTGAATTTCAGTTGTTAATGGTCCAAACACCTAATTGCAATGCAATGATTGAAAAAAAGAAAAGAAAAACAAGTGGACAAGTTTAAAACCCTTTTGATCACTAATGGTCCAAAACCTTTTCGATCACCAGCGGTCCAAAATTGTGGTCGTAATGTAGTGATTAAAAAAAAGGTGACATGTCCATTGAATTTTAGTTACCAACAGTTCAGAACCATAATCACAATGTAACAATGAAAAAAAGGTGGATAGGTCAACTAAATTTCAATCGCCATCGATTTAAAACCATGGTTGCAATGTAGTGACTTAAGAAAAAAACAAGTGGACAAGATTGAATTTCGATTGTTAACAATCCAAAACCTTGGTCACAATGCAATGACCAAAGAAAAAAAAAGTTGGACACGTCCATTGAATTTCGGTCGCTACTAGTCTAAAACCCTGGTTGCAATGTAGTTATTAGAAAAAAGAAGGTGGATAGGTCGATGAAATTTCAATCGCCATCGGTCCAAAACCCTGTTCGTAATGCAACAACTAAAAAAAAAGGTGGATAGGTTGACCAAATTTTAGTTGCCATCAATCCAAAACATTGCATGCAATGTAATGATTGCACACACACATAAGTGGACAGGTCCACTAAGTTTTGATCACCACAAGTCCAAAACCTTAGTCACAATGCTGTGACGAGAAAAAAAGTTTACTTTTAACATATTTTATTTACAATTCACATATTTGTGTTAATTGAAATGCTTTCAAAAAATAAAAGGACAAAACAAACTACATGCCATTGTGTAGTCTCTTCCCTTAAGGGTAGAGCCAACAAAGCACCCAACAAAAGGGGGAAAGGAAGAACAAAGAGAAAGGGCCCAACTTGGTCCTTTATAAAAGGACTTGATCCATTGTAAAAATTTCCATATCAACTTGGTACATATCCCAAAGATTAAAGTGAACTTATTATACTATTCTCTTTAGGGTGCATTCACACTTGATGTTAGTGACTCTAGTGTTGACACCATGCTAGCCATTTAGGACTTAAACCTAGTTATCATGAAAATTTTATGTTAAACTAACATTCAATTAACATTAAGCTATCATCCATTAAGCTAACATTGGGTGCCACCTAGGATGCCACCTAAATTTCATTTAACATAAAATCAAGTGTGAATGCACCAATAGTATAATATGTTTATTGATAAAAGTGTAATGACTTGTCACTGATTTCCTAGTGTATTTGGAGGGCACATTAAATCCGTAATCTTCCGTCTTGACACAGGAGGTGATCTTACATCTGGGGATGGGGTCTCACATTAAGGGCCTGCCCTTTTTTCTTTGCACGAATGAGTATGGTCTTGGCTGTTAGACGTGGAAAGAATCTCTGACAGGTCATTACGCACGATATAGCCCCTCAGACAGGGCGTTTCCAGAACTCAGCCCTGCCCTTATAGGCATATTCTGTTAATGCCCATGTCCGCGGGCCTTAGCTACCACAGTTTGTCTTCCACTAAGCAGGGCAGGGCAGGGCTCTTTTCCAATTTTCTGATGCAGCTGAAGTGACAATCATCCATAAGAAGATTTAGCCAGATTTGGCAATGATAAAAAATATGAAAAATAAAATAAAATCTAGCATCTTTCTTTATTTCTGGCTACTACAACTTAGAATAGAATCTAGCAATTGATAAATGAAAATTGGGATTTTTTGAAATTTGGTCACTAGAAAACTCAGAAACACTAAATTTTTGCCAATTTGAAGGAAAAAAATCATGATTTGTTTCGCCCCCCAAAAAAAACCCCCCCCTCTCACTAGGGCATTGATATGGATATAATTTCTATGAAAAATAGCACTAGCTAGATTCAAGCATTTATTATGTATTTCTTAATATTACTAGTTTGCACTTGGTTGACAAAAAACATTCTGGAGCATTAATGTGCACATTTGGTGATGTACCCACATATCAAAAGGGATTTTCTTTAATGTTAGGGGCGCAATTGCCCAAACAAAGAAAAGGGGGAAACAAAAATATTTGATAGACCCACTTACATAGAGTGTAAGTTGTAACAAACTCCCTCCCTACTATAAATCAAACAGAAACAAGGGGTTGTGTCACACTGTGGCCTTGCCATTTACATTAAAAAGTATCTGAAGGCAAGAGAAGAAGAATTATGGAAACTCAAATATTTCACCATGCAAAAATATAATCTTCCAAACAACCTCTAAAAGAAACCAAAAGCCTTCAAGATACTATAACTCTGTAACTAATCTCAAGTTTCAACACAAGCCAAATTATCATCTTTCAAAAATCCTCATATAAAAATAGAACTATCTATTATTACCTAGGGGCCAAAATCCCTTAAGCTACTATACTCTATTATTATGAATCTAAACACTAACAATATCCTTGTCTTGGTAGGCAAGGCCAATAAACACAACTTCCAAACGATGTAGTCCCCAAAAGAAAACAGACAGAATTTGCATTGGACAAATCCTCCTTTGTGGATGCATGCATGCACACATCCATTCGATTCCATATTCCATATTTGATATCCATTGGATGCATGACATGTATGCATCCATTCATCCATCCATTTTCCAACACATTTGGATATGCTCCTAACTGTTTATATACCCAGGGGTTTTTTTTTCCCAATCTTATGAGGTAGGTGGAGTAGCAACTTGCTGGACGTTATTGTTTAGTTTTGGCAAATTCAGACTTTTTTCCCCCTTCAAATATGGCGATTTGGGGCCACTACCCCCCCAAAAAAACACTATATACATATAACATCAATTTTTTAAAATGCAGATAAAATAATCATCCATACCCTTGACATATCTTCCAACGTTTTACATCCCTCTTTCATTGTATTTTTCACTTCATTTCCATAGAATTCGTCATCCATTAATGTGTATAGGACTTAATGAATTTTTCGCTTTCACATAGCTGTCCATCCATCCATCCCTCCCATGGACAAAATGTTTTGGTGTGCAAATTCATCCATAAGAAGGGATGAATTGGGGAGTAGAAATGTTTTGCTAGGTATGCAACTAATGCCAGATGAAATTTTAACACTCCCCCACCCCCCCCAAAGAAAACAAATAAAATGGGGTAAATCAATCAATAAATAAAAAGAAACAAGCAAAGTAAGTAAACCCTAAACTCGTGGTCTCGATGAAAAAAACCCAAAAATTACAAACACCCAGGCAAAGAAAAAACCCCCTCAAAATAAGCGTTTACACTACGCTACAAATTACGCTGCAAAATACGCTACAACCTAAAACTAGGCTGAAAAGTACGCTATAAGGTTAAAATTACGCTGAAGAGTACGCCACAAACGCTGCAAACTACAAACTATGCTGAAAACTACGCAAAAATTACGCTACAAACTGCAAACTACAAACTACAAACTACGCTGCAAACTACGCTACACTGCAAACAGAAGAGTGCGCAGGGAAGAGAAGGTTGCTTCTTCTGTCGTCGTCTCCTCGTCTCCAGCGTTTCTCGATCGAGTCTTTGTAGCTGGAGCTTTTGTTGCTGCTTCATGGTTGCCTTCTCTTCTTCTCTGTCTTGGGCTGTTTGGCAACAGGAAGAAGATCTCTTTGTTGTTGCTCCGCTGGTATCTTTGTAGTTGTGTTTGATGTTGTTGTCGTTGTACTAGTTCTGCATTCGCCCGGGTGTGCGGGTGGGTGGGTTGGTCGACCGGGGGGGGGGGGGGGGGGGGGGGTGGGGGGGGGGGGGGGGGGGGGGGGGGGGGGACTGGGCAAGGAGAGATTTGTGTTTGCAATGGAGCGGCTTACTGATGTGGAGCTTTTACAACGGTATCGGCGAGATCGGCGTGAGCTTCTCAACTTCTTGTTGGCTGCTAGCGTGATCAAGAAGGTGGTGATGCCGCCGGGTGCTGTGTCGTACGAAGATATCGACCTGGACCAAATCAGCGTCGACTATATCTTGGAGTGTGTTCGGAAAAGTGAGTCAGAAGTTTTTTTTTTGACCTTTTTGCTTCCATTCTTTTGTTTTGCCTCCATGATCCCTTAACGCAAATCCTTCTATTTTTTTCCTTGCAAAACTACTTCTTGCTTAGTCAAATATGCTTAGGACTTTTTTTTTTTCTTTTTTTTTTGGGTTTTTCTTATATCTGTTTCTGGGATCTCAACACTACCCATTGCACCCATTTGCGGATTGTAGCTAGTTGACAGATTTCTGGGCTAACTCCCACTGCCAGTGTGTGAATATGAGAGAAGGGCAGTTGCTTGGCAGAAGGAAGGAAGGAAGGAAGGAAGGGGGAACAACAATGTAGGTTGTAGGTGTAATTCAAACTGTGATTTATTGGGTAGCACCTGCCCTACATTGTCTCAGGAGTACATTTTTGAGATGATCATTTGGGATACACATCAGAGAAAAACTTATGTGCTTTTTTTGCTTTTGTATGATTTGCTTCTGGTAATATGAAATAAATGTTCATGAATGTGGTGTGTGTGTGTGTGTGTGTCTCTCTTCTCCTTCATATTTTTTTCTCCCTTTTTTGTTTGTCCCTTTTTCTTCATGGTTTTGGGGTTGTGTGTTTCCAGTATCTCTCCAATGCCAGCCAATATACCATGGCTGGATCCTCCTCCTCCTCCTCCTCCTCCTGCTGCTGCTGTTACTTCCAGAAGAAAATGTGACAGATACTTTCATTAAGCCTGCAAATTTTATTTTTGTTTTTTTCGGGGTGTGTTTTCATCAGCCACCTGAATCTTGAGCAGATTCTTATATCCTTCTCTACACCCATGGCATTCTTCAACCAGCTTACTGTAGAGAGGTATATACTGGGCAGATGCTGCTGCTGATGAAGTCAGTGAGGAGTAAATAGCAGCTATAATATTATGAAAAAAAGGTTTGTAGTTTGTAGCGTATTTCTGCAAACTCTGGATTTACAAACTTTGCAAACTACACTACAAACTACAAACTAGTCAGCAATCCAGCTATAATTTTTAAAAGACAAGTTTTGAGCATCTAATTCCAGCAAGCACTGTTTTACCATCTTCCTTTCTTTGATGTGATGTCTTTTTCAGTTGTGGAGATATATTTCAGGAATGTACCCTTTAACCTTGAACTCTAGGTTTTTTGAACTTCCATTTGAAAGTCTGCTCGAAGGCATACTATCTATGATTGATGATTAGGGTTTCATATTTCATAGTGATGGGTAGCTGGGTGATGAAAAGCTTCACATCTCAGAGTTTAGAATAGTGGCTCCTATTCTGTACCAGTTGTGGGTCTTTCAATAAAGTGAGTGTTTGATTGTTGTGGGTCTTTTTAATCTTTTGAAAAATTTGATTTGGAGAGTTCACCCTACTAGACAATCAGACATCATCAGACTTATCAGGTAGTTCATTTCCCACATGTGCAATTTTGTGCTATGTGACTTGTTGTACATAGCAACTTACCGTGTATGGATGCTCCTAATCCTGCTTGTTTCATGGTGCAAGTTTTGTGTGCAATTGTGCAAGCACAATTCCCAAGCTGCAAGATTATTCACCTAATGTGTTCTTTGTTTTGTGTGCAGATGTTGCACTGGATCTCTCAGAGGCTATAAAAAGATATCATGATGATCTCAACTTGCCACCTTCTGTAAGTTGTTCTGTTTTGTCTTGGAAATGCCCACAATACAATTGCCAACTCTAGAACCCTTAGGGCTTCTCTGTCCTCAGTGAAGAAGTGATGGTAACTATTGAGAGTCCTGGACCCTGCTGGCTGGTGAGTTCTTCAGTGACCAGCCTAGAGCTGTAGTTCTTTGGGCTGCCTCAGCAACTTCTGGGAGGCAACCCACCAACTTATAGGTGGAAACAACACTGCTCTATTTACAGAGAGAAAACATTATGTTGGGTATTCATATAATGGTTGCATTTTCATCATGCAGGCTGGGAATGGATTCGGAGAGGTTTACTTTCTAGTCACCCGCCCTGATTTTTCGGGCCCTGTGCCAAATCGGATACCCCCTAACAAGGCTGTTCCAGTCCAATCAACCCCACTTTCTGCAGTCTCCAAGAGGAGCCTATCACTCCATTCAACGCCTGAGGCAGCTTTGGACATTGATGATGAGATTGATGATTTTGATGACATGGATGACAGTGCCGTAAAGCACCGGAAATCTTCTCTCAACAACAATATCAGCAATTTTGTCGTCAGCTTACCACCCTTTGAGACAGGTAGTCCTTTGAAGGTTGTGTTGAGTCCTTCTCTGTTCAAAAGTATATATGATGTGTGGACTAGTTTTGTGTTGCCAGCTTACTTCATTTGGTGGCAAGTCTTTTGAGGTGCAAATTTCAAATTTCAGTTATGGGTGACTCTTTTCTCCATAGCTGTACTACATCATATACATTCAGTTGTGTGGTTGGTCAAGGTTAGGGTTTCTGGTACAAAGGTTCATGGGTAATGCTTCTCAGGGTTCTGAACATAAGGATCTTTGGGAACACATGATTTGAGACTTTCCCTTCCTCTATGCTGTTCTGTAGGGCTATCAGACGATGATCTACGGGAAACAGCCTATGAAGTTCTCCTGGTTTCTGTGGGAGCTGCTGGGTACGGTTGTCTCTCCTCCCTTATTGTTATGGTTCTTACAACCCCCTGTTAGGAGACTACAAGTGTTGAAGGAGAAGACTAGAAGGGGGAAAGCAAGTGAATCAAGTAGTGTGCTAAGGAGCCATATGGTTTCCAGATATGTATTTGAGCACTGAGATGCTCATCATGTTCCAAGCTCAAAGCTTCAATGGGTTTCTGGATTTTGTAGTCAGACTGGGTTTTCCTGGGGAACAATGCCCATGGTCAATGCCATGGGGTCACAGAGAGAGAGGCTTTTTTGGCAGCAGATGGCTGGATCATGGAATTATTAATCACAGAGCAAGGTATCTAACTTTCTCCCTTGCATCTTTCCAGGGGTCTGATCTTGCCAACCAAGGAAAAGAAAGAGGAGAAGAAATCAAAGTTGGCCCAAAAATTCTCAAGAAGCAAGACTGACAAGTACCAACCACAACCGACACGTGCCCCTGGGCTTGCAGGCCTTATGGAAACCATGCGCACACAGTTAGAGGTATGCATGTGATTTCTTTCAGTTGCCAATTTTCTCATACTAGCTCCCTCCTACTGTTGATTAGACTATTTTCCATCTGTACAAGTGAGGAGAAACCCACTCTTCTGAGGGAGTCACAACCTCTAGTCAACCACTTTGCCTGTTCTACACATGTGTTCCCTGGGTATAACTAAGTAGGGTTTCTCAGCAAATGTACTAGTTCTGGAGGATAACAATCCCCTGAGGACTATTGTGTGTCTTGGTCCTTGCTTGGAACTTCATACTAGCTGACTCTGAACCTGAACCATTTCTCAGATTAGCATCTTTTCAATCTTCTTAGGGTGCGGGGTACTTTGTAGATTTCAGGAGCCTCGGATCGGCGGACTCGAGAAGCATTGTTGCATGCATCAGCTTCAAGAGTTGGGAAACGTATGGACACACTGCTTGTGCCTTTGGAGCTTCTGTGCTGGGTTGCTCGTACAGAGTTCACAGACAAGAAGCTATTCATCCGATGGGAGAAACGGCAGGTAAGAGACCCAACTCTCAAGTTTTCTCCAGTTTATTTGGACTTATTTTTTCCCCTCCTCTTTGGCACTGTTCACAATACTCTCCAAAAAATCAATAAACAAAACAAAGAATAGTCTGATGTTTTATGTCTTTATTCGTTAAGGGGAAAAAATGCCTTTTCTTCATTGCAGATTAATCTTTTGTTGGAGGGATTGTTAAATCATCCATCCCAAGCACTCGACCCCTCAGACCGCTCTGCTGTGGAACTCCGGGGCTTGATCTCTAAGCTTGAAGAAGCAGAGGTAAGCTCTGTCTTTCTTCTTTTACTTGTGAGCAAATCTGCAGCATCAAAAAACCTACACATGTATATGTAGTTGACATATAGGGAGAATTCTGTGTATCTCACCTATCTCAACCACAAATATCTGAATATCTGTAGATGTCAGAGATTCTTACCTTGTGAAGGGTGTTTTGGCAATTTGTTCCAGACACTCCCATCCCCTGCAGGTCCCGCTCAGCATGCTGAGAGCTTAAAGGCCATTCGAGTAGTGGCAACAGCACTTGCAGAGAGGGCAGGGCGTGGAGATCATACAGGTGAGGTTTGCCATTGGGTGGATGGCTACCATTTGAATGTGCGAGTCTATGAAAAGCTGCTAATGAGTGTATTTGACATCCTCGACGAAAGCCATCTTGTGGAGGTACTTGTACTCAGCTGTTCCATTTTTTTCCTTTTGTTGAATCTTCTTTTTCTAAATCTACAAGAATGGCAATCCATAGTCTAATGGGTAGTTGAATCCATTGTTGCATTGCAAGCAGTGATGGGGCCACAAACCCAAGATAGCTACATGTAGTTGTAGGCAAGGGCATTTGGCAAGTATTTCCCAGTAATATCCAGGTGAGGTTTTTGGGCCAGATCTGCATTTGGATGCTGGATCTGAATATGGTTATCAGTGATGTCATCATCTCAGGAGGTTGAAGAAATTCTGGAGATGCTCAAGTCAACGTGGCGCATTTTGGGAGTTACACAGACAATACATGATATCTGTTACACCTGGGTCCTTTTCCGTCAGGTTAGTAGCATGTATGTATACAACTCCACCAGATGATTAGCAGAATTGCCAGAAGTCTCTGTGATTGCAGAGAGGGTTAACTTAGCCACAGGAGGGCTAGGAATGAGCCAGAGCTGGAACTGTAAATAGCTGTTCCTACTTTCTCTTTGTGTATGTGCTGAGCTGCTGACATGTTCATTTTGCAGTATGTTTTGACAGGGGAGCTCACTCTCCTGCAGCATGCGATGCACCAGATGAAGAGAATTGCATCTGATGGTCAACGCAGTACCCAAGAGCGGTTCTACATGAAAGGACTGCGGTCCACAGTGGAGGGACTTGAGGGACCCCAGGAACTTTCTTATGTGCAGTCAGTGCTCACTCCAATAAAATCATGGGTGGACAAGCAGCTTGAAGACTACCACTTGCATTTCCTGGATGTATATATGAGACATATCCCTTCCCATTGTGGACCCAATGTTGCTGAAGTTTAGAATTTTCCTCCACATGTTAGTCATAAATAGAGGATGTTGGAGTGTTGTAGTTGGAACATTATGTGCATCTCATCATATGGAGTTACTCATGTTGCAAATGCTTGTGGAGAAGGGAGGCAGTTTGCACCCTTGACTTTGAATCTGACTTTCGGAAACTGTCTTGATAATACAGTCACCACAGAAAATGGAGGTTCTTGTCATGGTGGCAATGGTTTCAGGTCGACTCATAGCAGATGAGAGCGAGCAAGCTGGGGTATGTATTTAGACCCTTAATTTTTATCATTGCTCATCTTTCTTGTGAGTGCTATCTCCTATATACTGGGAGTTCTGTTATGGGTTTGTTAGGTTAGTACTACCTTTTTGCGTCAATGCCATCCAAACCTATCCTTGGTATGGAAAGTCACATGGAAAGACATGAAAACCCAATTTGATTGGCATATATGATGCAGACCTCCTGTAGATGGGAACAATTTTTTTTTTGCATTTCATGAGTTTCTGTACCCTTCAACTTTCTCACATGATACAGGTAACACATGCATGCTGTGGGTTGATGTTGAACAGGTAACAAGAATAACATCAGTGGCAGAGATGGCTGTGGTTGCTAAGCAGGCTGAGGACTATATCCGGTCTTCAATCAAGTTGGCTTACGACAGGGTGAGTCCAGTCACAAATCTGGGCACTGTAGTACACAATGGTTGTTATGTGTAGGAAGGGTTATGTCCGCTTATGTGAACAAACATTTCAGGAACTTCGCAGAGTTCTCTGGAATCACAATTCCTGTATCATGGCATTCTTCTCCCTTGAAATTTTGTGTTTTGGTGGACATCCCTAACCTCACACCTATATGCTTTGGGGCAGAGAAGCATATCTCAAATGGGTTCTATTGTGGGTATAGTTTTCAGTTAGGTAAGAAGTTGACAGTGGAGTATTGGATGTTTTGGGTGTGAGCAAGTAACCCAAAAGATATACTTGATTGGAGGGGGTCTTGCAGCTATTGGAGGCACTTGATGAGAAGTTGGAAGTGGAAAATGTCCATCCATTGGCACTCCTTGCAGAGGAAGTCCAGACGCTCGCAAAGAATGATGCTCGTGTGTTTGCACCCATCCTCTCGAAGTGGCACCCAGAGTCAATTGCAATTTCTGCATGCCTCTTACACTCTCTGTACCGGAAAGAGCTGGTAAGAGATTTGTTGCATTTGGCATGAAGCCAAAATGCCCAACCAATGATCAGAGCTTTTGACCTTGTTGACCAATGTATCATAGTCAATTGAGCTGTAATGATGGTCACTGGTCAATCAACCCATAATGTGGAATCCTTTTAAATGTCTTTTAGTTCACCACATTCTGAGGGCAAAAACATATAAGTTGCCATATTTAGACACTGGATTCTTGGAGGTCACCAAAACATAGCAGAATTCCAGAAAGTGTCTACTGTCCTCTCTGACCTGTAGCCAAATTTGGTTTTTTCCTCTTGTGGATGGTTGCCACTGGGCTACATCACAAAATTTGAAAAAAAACACTCTGGTGCTGTACTCTTGAATGGATAGATACATCATAAGAACTAAGAATATTTCATTGCTCATGAAGATAGGACATGAATATGTCTTGTTGAACATGCACATTAGAGCTTATTGTCATGGGTATGTCATTTGTCACTGGTGGGAGGGCAGCAACCATTTCTGGATGGAGTCTCACAACTTACAGATGATGTCACATCTGTGTTGCCGGCTGCTGACAGCTTAGAACAATTGTTGAAGGATCTTGTTGCATCTGCCACAGAAGATGAAGCAGTCAAGCACACATTTGAGCAGCAGATGGTTGCATATCAGGTGATTAGCTCTATCAAAAAAATGGATTACCAACCCAATTTTTATCATATAATTCCAACCCAGAGTTCTTAATCATTTGTGATCTGATCAAAATCAGGTCACAAATGGTCAGTCAGTTGTGTACTTAATCACTGGTTGAAGTACAGAAACAAACCCTAAACCCACTGTTGGGAACTGATGATGAAGTTTAGCAGGGAATTCCAGTGTTCAGAATTAAGTTGGAGATTGTACTAGTTTCCTGCAGCTTTCAGTATGCTACAAGTTCTCTGGATGCTGTTGAACTCATCCTTAGCTTTATTCTGTCTGGGTGTTTTTCCTTCCTTGTTGTCACTCATGCTGTTACATTGTTAAGATTTTTGTGAATTAAGAGAATCATTAGGGAATAGTGATCCAATGCCTGAACTATCAGGGATAAAAGCAAGTGAAATGGGTCGTATGAAGTAGTGATTCCCCCCCCCAAAATGCTACTTTTGCAGTGTCTGGAAGCAGGCAGTTCTGAATGTAGTAGCAACAGTGCCTGAGACCCTGATACCGATAGGTTAAATGTTCAGATGATACCAGATATACCTATGGATATCTGGAACCTATGCTTTTTCAAATTTAGCAGATACTGTTTAGTTCTTACACACTTGTGAGTCTGTAATCCTCCAGTTTATGGGCATGTGTGTCTTGCTGCATTTACCCTCATAATGAATGCTAGCTGGAAAAATGGGGCAGGTTGAAGTTGTATCAGGCACTCTAATCATGAGGTGGGTTAATGTGCAACTCTCACGTTTGTCTGATTGGGTGGATCGCACAATTGAACAAGAAGTATGTCCTCTGTCCTACCTTTGTGTTTCAATGCAATCAGCAAGTTAATACTTTGTGTGTAAGGCTCATGACCACTTGCAGCATGGTTTCATGCTAGTTGTTACATAATCAGTCAATCCATCTGTGATTGGTTTAGGGTTGGCTTATCTGATGGGCTTGCTTATCTGTTGCTGTTGCACATGAATTGTTTCACATGGTGTTATGCAGAGGTGGCAGCCAATCTCTATGCAACAGCGATATGGAGAGTCAATTGTTGAAGTTTTCCGGATCATTGAAGAGGTAGATTCATATGTCCTTGAATCTGTAAATGGTTCCAGCTGCCTTCTTTGTCACATGTGTTGAATGTCAAGCCAGAAAGTCGAATTGCAGATACTTGGTGCTGCAGATCCAGCAAGATTCCCACCCATTTCTCAATGTAGGGCCTACCACCTTCCCTATGAACCAAATGCGAAGGAACTTATTTGTTTTGGCCATTAGACTGTAAGCTCTGACCAACTCTTATGACATGAAAGATGTCATCGACCAGTTCTTGCAGGTCTGGTGTGGAAAATCATGTAGAAGAAAATCTCAGTTTTTGCTTCACTTAGGGGTTGATTGCTTGCATTAGCACTGCTTATTACCACAGCAGATATGTGACTTAAGTCTCTCTTTGACTAGTAATTCTTGCTTCAATATGTAGTGCTTTGGAGACCAAGAGAAACAAACATTATGGTAGTTGTAACACAAACTAAGCCAACATTTTCATTCATTGCAACATGGGGTGGTGGCCAGACAATAGAGCAGTTTTTCAACTTGAAGCTTCCAATGCGGATAATGCAGCTGAAAGGCCTCACGAATGGATTTGACGTTGCACTGCAGCAATACAGCAATAAAGTGGTTGCACAGTTAGGTGAGTTCATAGTTGCATAGTATCTTTCCACGGCAGATAGATTGGTTCAGCAGTTAGCTAGCAACATATATGGTATATCACCAGTTGGGCATCATTGCCAGTTTCTGAAAGAGGGACATGGGTCCTATATCTGGGTGATCCTTGTGTCTCTGAAGGTTTGGGATCTGAAGGCCGTCCTGCTTACTTACTAGGAAATTTATGAACTCCTGACACCTTTGATGCTTTTTTCTGGATTTCTCACAGGAGATAAGGCAGATCTAATCTTGCCACCCCCAGGGTTGACCCGTTACAAGAAAGAAGTTGCCATTAAAGCCAGCAAGAAGAAAGGTGGTGACCCACGGGACCCAGATGAGAGACGTTCCAGTGAAATCAACATGCTAACTACTGCCACACTCTGTATCCGCCTCAACACACTTCATGTGAGTGTATTGCAGTTCCCTTCTCATTGTCTTGTTGGTTGGTTTTTCCAACACCCATGTCACACCCATATATACTCCATCATGCCTCCCTTCATACCTTGACCTAAGAGACAGGGGAGTGTGTTTATACTTTTATCTTGTGCAGTACATTTTAAGCCATGTGGACTTACTTGAAGACAACATCCAAGATCGGTGGGCTGTGAAAAGACCACAGGATGGTCCCAACCGGGCAAACAAGTCCCTTCCAAGTAAGTTGTCTGGCTTTATGGTGGTGGTTGAATGAGGGAATTCACATGAAGTGTGTGGAGGCAGATACAGAGTTGCCTGGCTTTATAGTTGGGTTTCCTCTCTCTCATGTCTGCTGAATGGGTACTGTCATGATGTTGGATCTGAAATGCCCAAAACCTTATTATCAGCAGATCCTCTCCGCTCAGAGTAGGAGATTATGTTGAGTTGCATTAGTATTCTTTCCCCAAAACCATTAAGCTCTTTCATGCCATAAGGAGTTTCTCATTACTACAATAGTAGTGGAGAACTGAGGGGAGGAATTTTGTGAAGGAAAAAGGTAAGAAACTCTTCCACTTTTGTGATTGCAGGGGCCAGTTCCAACAATGTGGAGCATAATGGGAAAAGGGTTTTGGGGTCCCGACCGATGGATGAGCTTTCTGTGGCCTTTGAGGGCTCAAGAAAGGTGGTGAATATTGCCATTGACAAGATCTGTGAATTTACAGGTACTTCTTTCAGTCCTGTTCACAAACAGTTAGGTTGGTAACTTGCATCAGTGCATTGGACCAGGTAGAGCCAGAGATCAATGTCCAACAGCTAATCCATCTTCAATGATGGCCTCTTGTAGAACAACTGGTCCTGAGTGCCAACTAAGTAATCACGTCTTTGCCCACATGGCAACTGCTCGAACTCAGCACTTCAAAGACTTTTTGCTGAACAACTGGCAATGTTGCAGGCACAAAGTTGATCTTTTGGGACATGCGGACTACCTTTATTGATGGCTTGTATAGTGTCAGTGTCTCACAAGCGCGCATGGACAAAGTGGTCAGCGCCCTTGACCCTGTAAGTTATCTCTATACCTTTGTGTCCAAAATACACTATATATGCCATCAGTGGGTATTACTCTATTTTGCATCTGCTGTTCTGTTTGGGGTTGGGCGAGTTGAATATAGGGGTATTATGATCTAGTAACCCTAGGGTTGCTCCACCCCACAAATGACTCCCTTCCAGTCCTGCTGTCTGCCTTGGCATTTTGGTCAACCAGGGATCTACATCAAAGATTCGTATGCTGTTGTTAGGTAGCAGAGTATTCTCGTCCATTGTACTCCTCTGCAACTTGTCCTACAAAAGTGCAAACTAGGAACTGAAAAGTCAGAGGACTTGTTATGATGTTTCCTGTGAATGTGTCTATACAAATATGTTACAGGTTCTGGGAGAGTTGTGTGAGGTGATTGTGGAACCCCTTCGAGACCGCATTGTCCTTGGACTTCTGCAAGCTTCCTTGGTATGTAGTCAACATCAAATTTCTTGCTGTCACTGCCAGTGTTCTTTTTTTTTGGGGTGAATTTGCACACTGTGGCAACCAAACAAAACCTGGTGCAAAGTGTACAAAGGATTTTATTTGAAAAAATATGCAAAAGTTGCCATAATTTGAGGGGGAAAAGTCAGAAGTTGCCATGTTTAGAAAATAAACTCCTGGAGGTTGCCAGAACAAAGCAGGATCCTAAAAATATATACTTTGCTTGCTGACTTTCAGCCAAATTTGGCTCATTCCTCTTGTTGATGCTCACCAGTCCACTTACTTGACGAAATTGAAAAAAAAAGCCTTTGTTTACTGCACCTATATGACACCACTCTAATAGGCTCAGTCCCAAGGCATTCACTAGTTTGGCTTAAGTCTCTAGGATGATGAGCTACAACTAGTTGTCCATCACCTACATGCATCAGGAGCCATGGGTTCACAGTTCAATTTTTGGATACCAGGATCATATGCAGGATCTATTGCAAACTTCCCAAATACTAAAAGAAAATCAGCCCCTTTGCATGCGTAGTTCTTAGAAACCTGTTGAAACCAACCCAGCAGAACCTGCTAAAACTGAAAATGGAAAAATCTTTGGCTGACTGAAGACTTTGGTGGATGTTGGCATCACATGATGCCAAAATGATATTTGACAGACATCAACAACTGGAGGGGTGTTTTGTATGTTTCAGGATGGGCTATTGAGAGTGCTTCTGGATGGAGGACCAACAAGAGGCTTTGCACAAAGTGATTCTGCAATGCTTGAGGAGGATGTGAATGTGCTGAAGGTTTGTGGGTTTAGGATTTAGAATGTGATTTGTTCATAGGTTGTCAAGTTTTCATTTTTAAGCTGCTACAGACCAGTTTACAGTTACAGTCCTGTTTCAGGTTTATTGGTTTCACTGGGTCTGTGTTGGCTGGTCTGTAGGTCATGCATTCTTTGTGTTGTGTCAAATAGAATGCATGTTGCTGACAATAGTAACTGATGGGTGCCACATTTTTTGGATCAATACTTATGCAGGACTTTTTCATAGCAGAGGGTGATGGACTTCCACGTGGGGTAGTTGAGAATGCAGCTGCCCCTGTTAAACATGTTTTGAGCATGTACAGCCTTGATGTATGTATCTCTCATTGCTTGGGGACAAAACATTTGCACACCCAGAAGACCCTCTTCAAAACTAGACATTTTTATCAATTTTGGGTGTATTTTTAAGAAGCACATGGATGTAAAATTTCTGAATTGAAGTGGTCTGTTACATTTTTGCCCTCTTTTAGTGTTTTGCAGTTCTCCAAGTGTCAGTTGCAGAGATGTCAACTGCCATCTTTAAGCTGTTTTAGTGAATAATAGGTTAAGAAACACATCAAAGAAAAAGGACTAAGGAATCTGGGTTGAAGAGATGGCCATTTTGCGGCAGCCAATTTATGAGGTTGGTAGGGGAAGTGCTTTGAGCTCAAACTATGTTGAAGTTTCTGCGGATGTCAATTTGCAGACCAATGAAGTGATTGAGACTTTCAAGCGTATGAGTGAGCAAATGGTGGGTGGCCATGAAATCACGGGACGCCAAGGGCCACATAGCAGTTTGGATTCAGACAAGCTTCTGCGCATCCTGTGCCACCGCAATGACCAAGTTGCATCAAAGTTTCTCAAGAAACAATACAAGTTGTCATCCACATGAAGTTGGACCTCTTAGAACTATATCCTCTAATCCTCAGAAAGGGACATCGGAAGAAGCTCAAGGTTCCACCACAGTATCCAAGGCTCTCCTTGCTCTTTGATTTCCTTGTAGCCAGTCTTTTTTCTCTTATAGTATATAACCCAGCATGTTGTCCATGAAATTTTTCATGGTTTTCTCATATAAGGATTTTCTGAGAGTTGCACTTGTGATGGGTGGGCACTGTAGAGTTCCCCAAGGAGTGCACTGTTGGCAATTTTTAAGTGCATGAGGTGTTAATTTTGTTTTAATCAACACATTCTCGTGCCAGATTGACAGACCCGTTTTTTTCTTTCTTTTCTTTGTATTCCCTCTGTACTAATTCTTATTTCCCCATTTGTAATTGTAATATTGCAGTTATCAAGATCATTAAAATGTCTCTCTTTTCGCTTTCTACTAATATGTTAGATGTTGCACATTTATTTCAAGTTAAAATATTACCAGTTGCATCTTTCAGCTGCTTAAGGAAGGGGTTTTGTGGGTAAGTCACACTTTGAGTTTTACCTCTTCTTCATAGCTTTTCATCAAAATGTTTAGTTCTAACCATTGTTTCTGAACAACAAAGCTTACTCTTTGCAGCTTGTCTATTGAACCAAACCCAGTGGGGGGACGAAAACCACCTTTGCTCATCAAAGAAAGCATGTTGTGTTTGGAGATCGACCCAGCTGTTTCGAATTTGAATCTTCAAATGGGTTTCTTTCCAAGCTCCTCCAGTCTTCAATCCTCCAAGTGAGGATTTTCTCAAAACCCTCCTCCTTTTGTATGTGTGTATGTATTTGTATATTGTAGATACATCATCTGTTGGTGCTGATTCTTCTGCCCTTTTCCTCTGGGCTCCCTCTCTCTCCTTTGTGTTTTCCTTTCTTCTTCTTCTTCTTCTTCTTCTGCGGTTTTCTCTAGTCTTTTTAGTCATATGTTTTTTGTTTGTTTTTTATTTTAGTTTTTGTTGGGCTTGGCCAAAATTCAAAAAAAAGGTCCTGGGGTCAAACCCAGTGGCATGCAGGTGAAACCTCTGCCAGCCCTCTGCCAATGAGCTTGACTTGGGGGTGCCAACGGCCACTTGAGTTGTGTGAGTCTTCCCAAGAAAACGAAGGAAAAAAAATCATTTCTTGGCTGATAAGTTCTATTTACATGGGGAATTTGTGTCCTAATAGGGAGGAGGAAAATTTCTCTTTAAAAAAATGAAAAGGAGGAAAGTAATTGTCTTATCCATTTTCCTTTTCCAACTTGTTGGGTTTGTGAATTTCTGTAATATCAATTCAATCATGAAATCAACCCCAGAAAAAAAATCACCCCAAATGACAATATTATAATAATTAATATTATCACCACATTAGCATTAAAGGATTGTACTAGAGGAGCTATCTAGTTTGTTCATTCTCAATACAGAAACATAAATAAATAAATGAATGAATTTTAAAAGACTAAAAAAAGTACGTTTTTCTAAAAAAAAGCCACAGTACAGATCTTCATATCCCCAGAGGGAAATAATAATAATAATAATAATAATAATAGCAATAAGAACCATAATCATAACCTCATCAGAATTTGGGGAGGTTTTGTTACATTGCCTGCAACAAAAAAAAAACAAAAGAATTTTCTTTTAAAGAAATAAGTAGTTACTCTATTTCCCAAGTTTCCACTGGTAAACTCTGAAAAGAATTAGTGGGGGAAAAGGGAAAGAAAGGAAAAACACGAATTAGTCAATTAATTAATCAATTAATTAGTTAATTAATCAAGCCTAATTAATTAAGCTTTACTCTTAAAGTCTGCAACCTGCACCAAAAACTAGGTATCTAGTTACCGTACACTTCCACGTGGCCACTATAGGAAGCACGTGGTAGTTAGATGAGTAGGTTTGTTCAGAA
>Ga0209208_10003095_pt1 | contig 23931 bp, 18 predicted proteins | sample S1TSphfallax_3_FD_187694 | JGI IMG/M metagenome (GOLD analysis project Ga0209208, IMG submission 187694) | Host-associated microbial communities from peat moss isolated from Minnesota, USA - S1T2_Fd - Sphagnum fallax MG (SPAdes) (version 2) | ecosystem: Host-associated > Plants > Peat moss >...
AGAAAGTCAAGCCATTATTTTTCCACCACATCCATAATTTTTTCCTCCCCCAAAAGCAAGAATAAAAATGTAGGTGGAAATAATCATCAAACACATGATCAATGCTTGAAATGGGAATATATAGATAAAATATGCACATTTAACTAATTAATTTACTAATGCCCTAAACCCAATTAACTAGAGTTTTTCAATAATTATTTTAATAATGTTAAAAAAACAAACCTAGTAAACAAACTTCACCCTTAGTAAACATTTACACCATATAGTGAACCATTTTCACCAATGAAGGCAAGGGTAGTGAAATTAAGTGAAATTACAGTGAACTTAATTCACTTTTATGGTTGCATAGTGAAATAGCCTAGTGAACTTGGGCCACATCTCCTAGTAGTGTACGCAAAACAAACAAACTTGCCCATTGATGATGAATGCTAACATTCAAATCTTTGTATAATGGTGTTTTAAGTAAATCTTATAAATTGACCATCACCATATTTGGACGAACATTATAAAGTGATTTGTATTCAATACGTCATTTTAAAAACACACATATTGTCACACCATCATGTGGTAAACGAGGTAATATTGGTTAAGTTTCATCCATATTTACAAGAATGTTAATAATACTACCGTGCATCTTATATTGCCCATACCTTTATAGTTTATAAATTTTAGCAAAAGCAAAACATTCTTCTAATTGTGTTAATTTTGGGACTAATGGAATAATTTTGTTTCCAAAAAAATTATTTAGTGCTTGATATATGGGTGGTTTATTTTCACTAATATTATGTAGATAACTTGTACGTATGATGTTGAACTAGGTTCTATTTGAATTAGGAAATATATAGAAAGTTGTTTTGATAATTGATTTGAAAACATTTAAGTTGTTTTTAAAAACATAACCTTTCACAACTAAAACATGGAATTATAGGAACACCTTGCATTTGTTTATTATAGATGTCAATGAAAATTGAATTATGCGTATTTTCTTTTTATATTATCATATGTTCTATTTTGTTTGATTGAACATCATGTTTTGCAAGAAGTTGTTTTTTGGGAATTGGTTATTTAATTTCTTTTAAAGTGCATTGAACATATGACAATTGAATTTTTCCATTTATGAAATATTCTTGTGATTTTTTTGTATATATTTATTTCATGTGATACATAATTTGTGATCTTGTTCTTTTAATATTTGGAAACATGTTGATGAATTTAAATGTTTTTGAATAATAAGTTAGATTTGGACAAACCTCTAATAGTTTAGAAATATTATTGACATAAAGTGCCTAATCAAATTATTTATTTATTTTTTATGTTACATTAACCTCAACAATGAAGGTGTTCCATTTGAATTTTGGGATTTTTTAAAACTTTGATAAGGGAATTGAAATGAATTGATTAGATAAAATCTCATTGACATGAACATTTGTGTTGTTCCAAAAGAGATGGAAAATCATTTAAATCTATGGTAATTTTGAAATCATTAACTTGAAAAGTAGGCAAAAACTTATATATACCATTCACATATTGAATTGGTTCAAAATGTTGAGAATTATATGTTATATGTAACGGGATAGATTGAAAATCCATGCCACATTAAAACATAATGCGTTTTGATACTTTAATCCATATGTAAATTGACCTTTGTAGATATTCAACTATCCAAAATATTGCAATGAAAATCTCTTCACAAACCTCCCATATTAGCACTTAATGCCATTTTTGTCACATATTGATCTTCGTCATAACCATGCCTTGATGCAAATAAAAAAAAAACTTGGATTTAATTTTTGAATACAACATAGTTGGGCTTTTTCTATATTCAATAATAAACATTGATTTAAATGTGTCACGTTAATCAAAAGATGACAACTGATTATCCAATAAATAAGATATAAAATCAAGAAAACAATTACCTATTTCATATTTGTATGTTGAAACTAGATGAAGGCCATGTGAATGCAATACACGTTCAAAAGATGAATCAATAAGATTTAACGAAGGTGTTTCCATTACTATTAACTTCAATTTAATGGATATTTATATAAATAAAAATATGGCTCCCACATAAACACATTCAAAAAAGGTAAAATCAATGACTCATTCTAATATATATATATAATTTTATTTTTAATTTAAAAATTTGAAAAAATCCTTGCATTGAAAAACTTTTTATATTGGAAAATTATTTAGATGAAAAATTTGTTTGAATTGAAAATTTGCATGTGTTGAAAAAATATTTTCATTGAAAAAACTATTTGCATTAAGAAGTTGTTTCATGGAAAAAAAAAATCATTGAAAAAAATTGTTTCCATGTTAAAAATTGCTTGCATTGAAAAAATACTTTCATTGAAAGAACTACTTGCATTGAAAAATTGCTTTTGTTAGAAAGATCTACTTACATGAAAATTTGTTTTCATTGAAAAAAAAATTTCATTAAAAAACTACTTGCATTGAAAAATTTGTTTGCATTGAAAATTTGTTAATATTGAAAAATTGTTTGCATTGAAAAAACTACTTGCATTAAAACTTCTTTACATTGATGGAAATTAATGTATGAAAACTTTCCTTTTCCTCTAGATAAAATTATGAAAATGATTATATAATATGGGTTATTTAAACAATCTTTTTTGATATAAGGAGTTTCCACATATATCGATTATTTGTATATTAAAGGTAACTATAGTCATGTTAGATAAAAATTGTTAACAACCTTATTGTTTAAAAGGGTTTTTATTTAGAAATTCATTTTGATTCAACAAAATCAAGCTTGCATTTCATGTTTCATTAGACATTATCATTAGGAATGATTGTCAAAGGAGCAACCAAAGCTTTGCCTTTCAAACCGATTTTTATTTGTGGGATAAATAAATGAATGTCTTTTTGAAAACCAACAAAAGCAAATGTGATTGACAAGTGAAATTTACCATGAATGTGAATTGAAATGATGAATTTAATTTGTTTTAGGTGAAGCAAATCCAAGAATTCAAATTTTATCATATGCATAATTGGTTCAAGCTATTTGCCTTCAATAGTTAATAACACAAGTTCATCATTGGTTACAATGGAATCACAGAGAAAGGCTAATTTTTCAACTGTTGATTTTGAATAGTAAATGTTATAATAAACACCATTTGTTGCATAAATGGCGACATTTGCTACATGACAATTTCCACATATTTTTTGAAATGGAAGTGTAGCAAGGCTAATTATGGACAACACTCTGGTCACTTGGGGAAAAAAGACAATATGTTCAAACAAAAAGGTAAATGAATGTGAATATAAACATAAGGAATTGTGAAAAAGGTAGATCAATCATTAAATAAATAAAGCCATGCACACACATACACATAATATGTAAAAGATAATAATGAAATGCATAAGAAGTGCAAAATAAAAGATGTTATGAAAACATAATAATTTAAAGAACTAATACCTAAAGAAAAAAAAAAAACAATAAGATAAAAAAATCAATACCATCAAAAAAAATGTCAAAAAATAAAGGTCATTCAAGCACATGAAAAAACACCATAACCTTTTTTTCAAACCATATATATCTTTTGATTATTATTCATTTTTAGCGATTTAAAAAGCTATGGGCGTGAAATTAAAAACTTTACAAAGTGCAAAACCATTAGACTAATAGATATATATATAAAATTTTAAAACAAAAATTGATTTTTGAATTCTTAAACCTTATATTTTCACCTCCTTCACTTCCATAAAACCATATTTTGCTCATTTGAAAACCAATTCTAGTGATTTTTGTGACATTAGATGCACCAAGAAAAGGGTTACAAAATCTTTTCAATGTTCAAAAATTATTGATCAATGTGAATAAAGTTATAAAATTTTATTTATAAATATTTTTCACATACTTGTCTACTTACCATATTAAATTACAATACATTCTCCATTGAACAAACACACTCCAAACTTTTTATCCCATATTCTTTACCCAAAATGGAATTTGATTGGACTATATAAAGATTTTTGTTTCATTTTTAGTAGAAATATTATACTTTATGTCTAATATGTAATTGAACATGGATTTTTATTCTTTGGATAATTATATTAAAGACAATTCATATCAATGTAGTTTTATTTTTTATAGGTCAGTTTTGTGAAAAAATTATGTGGTCGTTTGGTTCTCCCTTTCTCAAAGAGGAAAAAATCAAATGGTTTTTTAAAAATATATATTAGATTCAAGTCCCCTTTTCTAAAAGAAAGGAATCTCCTTAGGAAGAAAATTGGGTTGGGCATTCGAATTTCCTTACTACTTAGGTGAGGAAAAAAAAACAATGTTTGAACCCAAATTGTGAGGGATGATTGGTGGCCATGAAGTCATTTGATGTTGGAATGCGAATGACAACCTTATGGCCACCATTTATTTTATTTTTATTTTTTTACATGGAGACTTAATGGTCACCATGTCGTTTGACTACGAGGGACAATGATGCACTCCCAAGCTCCTCGATAGACTCAAATGTGAGTCTAAAGTGAAAACAACGAAAGAGCAAGGAGTTGGGGACATGCTCCTTGGCTCGTAACACTTTAAGGGTAGAAGGGCGTGTTGGAGCTCTGGGATGGGACTAGGAAAAATGATAAGTACTTAATCATTTACACGAACCTGTTCAAAACCAAACAACAAGTTGGTTATCGCATAGTTGAAGCACTTTTGGTGCTAGGATGAACTAGGGGCAAACTCGGACTCATAAGACTCATCACGGCTCGGACTTAGGGGAAGCCATCACCTTTCCCCTTATAGTATACTCTATGGCTAGTCACAGGACCAGCACCCGAATGTCATTTTGTCTTGGGACTCCCAAGCGGGAGTCCCAAAATTCTCACAACTGGGATTCCCGCAACTTTGGGGACCCATAACTTTGCGTGCAAACCTCTGATTAAGATGAGGTTTGAAGAAAAGTTGTAGCCCTTGTCAAGAGCTTTTCAAAGGTATGTGGCACGCCACCTGCACGCAAGGGAATGGGGCCAATTCTCGACTTTTAATGGTCAGGAGTCAAATTGTCAAATTGACTCCCAACCCTTCTTTTGGCCCTAACTTGTGTTTCAGATGTCCAAATGGGTTATGCAAGCTCATTTTAGATATCTACATTCCTAGGGCTTTCCAATGGTCTAAAAAATTCCACAACCCATTGGGTTTTGACCCTTGCAATTGCTCTCTGAATATTTGGGAATCCATTAGGGCTCCAACTCCCAAAGTGGAAGCTCCCTTGGGAGTGTGAGGGTTCATTCCCTCACACTTTCCTTTACTCCCGAGCTTCCCTCTTGGCTCGCAACCTTGCAAGCCCTTGCCTTGGTCGTGAGCCCAAGGCTAAGGTTGCGATAGGTTTTTAAGCAATAAGAAAATTTTAAAAGGACATATTGGCCACCATGTCATTTGACATTGGACTGTAAGCAATGACCTGGTGGTCATTAGATCCAAGCGAAAATTAATTAAATAATTAACTAAATTATTTTATAAAAAAATCTAATGGCCACTAGATATAAAAAAAAATTGTTTGGAGACTTGGTGGCCACCAAATAGTTTTTATTTTTTGCTTGGAGACTTGGTAACCACCAGATTTTTTTTTTCACTTGGAAACTTAATGGTCACCATGTCGTTTAATTACAAGGGACAACCTGGTGGCCATTAGGTTTCCAAGTAAAATAAATTTAAAAAAAAAACCTAGTGGCCACCAAATGGTTTCCATCATGGACTTCTAAGGACCACCTAATGGACCACTTCAAAAAATTAAATGAACATCCATTTTTTTTCAAAATATATTTTTATTCTTTCAGTTAAAAATTCTAAATATTCTTTTTATGTTGCAAATTTTCCATTCCCCAAAAAAGGATATTAACTTTTATAAAATATTTTCCTGAGAAAAAATCTTTATTAAGTCACCATATCACAAGAAAAAAAGACAAAAAAAAAAATTCATCCACTTTCTCCAAACAACCCATCCCACACCACCAAAAGAATAATTCCTTAGAAATTAAAAAAAAATCCCACCTTCTTGCCTTGAAAAGCAACCAAACTTTTCCCTCCCATGTTGCTTAAAAAACCCTAAACCTTAAACCCCTTGTCCCCTTTTTTTAAAGCTCCACTTAGAGAGTGTAATTCTTTTAATTGAATTATCCAATCATTATACCCATTGAAACCCCATAATAAAAAACAAACCCGTGAAGAGGGGGAAAAAATACCTTAACCACTTTGCTTTCCCTAAATTTTCACCTATAAACCTCACTCTACCCCCACCCAACTTTATAAACTAATTGTGTTTGCCCCGTGCATGCTTGTTAAAACTTAAAATCATACATGCATATCTACTATCTTAGGGAAATAATAAACGTTTATAACATAAAAGTAACAACAATAAAAAATTAAAATAAACGAAAATTTAATTTCATCATATTTTTGTTATTAGATCTTCATCAAAGCCTTATTGAAGGTTTCAAATTAACATCAAAAAAATTATAAACATTTATATCTCAAAAAAATATTATTATTTTAAAATTGACATGTTTATCTTAATCAATTCTTGCATAATTTTCAAATCTCATTTTAATAATATTTAAAGGAATTGAAGTGAATTATTTGTATGCTTATCAAACAAATTTCGTTTAAAAAACTAGTCATACAATTTTTTTATACATTTCGTAGTGATATGAAACCTCGTGATACAAAAAGGCAAGTAACAACCCAAAAATAATAAAATGTTATAAATACATGGTTAAATTGGTTACCCAACAAGTAGATGGGTGGATTTCAAAACAACCCATCAATTGGATTACTACACCCAAAATCTATTCATGCCCATCCATTAGCTTGGGGCAATAAAAACATTACAAACAAACCTATGACCTTATCCACTTATGACCTAAACTTTTGATTCTCCAACCCCTATACTTGATAAGAAGGTGTTCCCACAATGCCTTTGTAGGACAAAGTCAAAAAAACATTTTCAAGACTCTTAAGATGAATAACTTTGGGAATTGGGAGTCCCAAAGTGTCCCAAATTGTCATAATCCTTATGTTGAAACTTTCACACACATTTTTCTCTAGTCTATAAAGTTAAGCATTTTTCTCATGCCCTAATTCTTCTTCTTTTTTCATTTTCCATTACCTTTCAAAAGTTCATCTCCCAAACCTTGGGGAGAATTTTTAATCATGTTAAAGTTGATTTTAATCTATAGTGATTGAAAATAAGCATTATAACCATAAGGTATACATTCAATTTTGGGTATAATGCTCTTAAGGGGGATTTATAAGCCTCAATGGTGCTTATTAAAATGGTTGGAGGAAGGGGACAAAAATTTATAGTCAATTGAAACAACATAGTTATGTATTTAATGATAAGTAGCAATTATCAAACTACACGTGTTCTTTCATGCCCAACAACAAATTCATTTAAAGGGACATCCTTGGCAATAGACATGAACTCCATGCAAGGAACATCTACACTACTGGAAAATTGACATTCTATGACTATGTCATTTAATAATTATGGTCCAAATTCAGTCATGTAGTATATAAGTATATTAGTCACATATATTTTTGTGACTATGCCATGCAGATTGTTGCATGACTTAAGTCATGATTAGAGGTTTAAGGTTTGGGATTGACGGATGACACATGTTATTTCTTCTTTAATTTTTTATGGCGGGAAAGAATATTGCCACTTGTGAATGTGTTATTGTTGTTTCTCTTTGCTTCATGGAAGAGGATTAAGAGAACGTTTTGTAGCTCTAAATTCTCGAAGTTCATCCCAAATTCGTTATTGCCACAAAAGGCATTGTTGTTATTGGGTTTCTAAAGATTTCATATGGGGACCTTTTAGCGCACCATTGCTACCGGGCTTCAAAAGACAATTATGGTGCAATTTGACAACTTGTTTGGTGGTGGATGCCTCCCCCCCAAGTCGTGTTACGGCCACCTCTTGGCCCATCTTTAATGTTCATTTTCCCTAACTAAGTGATGGAAGTTTGCTGTGAAATAGGAACGCTTTCTAATGGCAATATGAGTGTTATAGAATTTTTATGGCTTAGTGGTTACTTTTTTTCATGTGCATGAGAGATTAACACGAAGGTAGAGATAAGCCTAGGGCTCAATTGTCTCTTCAAATTGTTGTTCACTTCTTATTGTTGGGTTTTTTGCAGGTTCTTAGAGAAGGACAAAACATGGCTTGGGCGCGGTAATATTCCAATTTCTTAAAAGGCACAAAGCCTTTGCAATAGATGTCAAGTACTCGTTCAAGTTCAAGAAGGTGAAGTTCGCTTGGAGTGTCGTGGCCTAAATCCAATGTATTTCATTATTTTTCAATATGCACACTTCTTTGCGACCTAAATGCGTGCACGCACATGTGAGAAATTGAATTGAAGGTTTAAGTGCCTTAGGTATGATATACGCTCCTTCTCCCATGTTTAGTAGGAGAGTTCAATGGTAATTGATTTGGGTTTTCACCTTCTGTTTTTGTTTCACAAACTACCCCTATTATTAAACTCTATCAGTTAAAGAATGGTGATTCTATAGAGCTAAATGATGGCAACCAATTTTATTTCATTTCCATTGAATGCCTCTCGATAGTGGACATTAAGTAGCATGATGAACCTCCCCACAACCAACTTCAATCTACGATTTTGTAGGTCCAAGAAATAGTTAGCAATTTGGCAAGCTCTGAAACTTTCATTAATAGTTTATGCCTCACATCAAACAAGTTTTGTTTAGGGAATAAGGTTCTACAAATTGAACTTAGTTCAATGACTTCCCAATTGCAACTCATGAAGAACAACTTGGCAAATTATAAGGATGCTATTACAATTTCAACAACTTGCCCATTGGCAATCATCAATACTCTAAAATTCAAAAACAAAAACCTACACCACCAATTGATCATGGAAAAAAGAGAGATAAGGGAACTCAAGACTAGAATATTTGTGAATGAAAACTTTCTTGAAGATATAAAACTTTAGAAGACATAATTGGAAAGGAAACTTTTCACATACTCGAGAGGGTTGAATGAAGACATGGTCATGTTAATGAAGGTACAAGATTCTTGTCCATGGGATTAGTTAGTCAGAAATTGGGACCCAAACCTAGCCCCTACTAGTGATTATCATATAGGAATTGGAAACAAACACCTTTATTCCTTTTTGATATTGAGATGCATCCACTCCTATGTATTTAGTGATATTTTTTATGTTTTGGGATCTACTCTTTATCATGCACCTTGAAGCTTTTTAGCTACCAAGTTACTTTTTTTTAATGCACATTTACATCAATGTGGGACAAGTTGTGTTTAGTAGTTGATCTTCTAGTGGCATTCAAGGCAATGCTACATTAAATGTGGAAGTGTTTAGTGCAAAATTGCATGCTTTTAGCATCAACACATACTGGAGCTCATTCAACATCTGCCACATCACAGATGAATTCAACTACTTCTGGAAGTCTTTATGGGAAGCGCTAGATGTGGAACTCTTATTCGCTAATTCAAATATTGCAATTTGGTTGTAGGTTTTTCCAGCAACATTAGTCACATCCATAGTTGATGGATTGAAAAAGTTGTACCTTGAAAAGTTGAAACCCTTGGAGATTGCATATTGCTTTCATAACTTCGCCCTGATAATGTTGGTTTGCAGCTACTACCCTTCTTCCTAATCATGGTTGTACTTGCCATTGATGGTGGTGCAAGCCTTTTGCAAATGGAGTTGGTAACATTCAAATACTTGTTACATTCTTGTGGTTTATATAGACTAAGAGTAACTTTGATGCAAAGCCTTCGGTGATGTTGTTAGGTCAGTATTCAACAAGCAAGACGACCTTCACGAATCACCTTTTGGGCACAAGTTACCCTGAAAATGAAGAGTGTGAGGGATTTTAGCACACCTTTCAGCTTGAAGACATGCAAGTACTCACAACCTTCATTTAGGATGGAACTACTATGTGGTTGTGTTCTAATGAATAAAAATGTGGTTTAATGGAGTGTAACTATTCACATGAAGGAAACTATTGTGTTGTGTCCCTTTAGTAAATATCAAAACATGTTTGAAAGAATCAACATTTACCATGACAAAGTATGAAGTAGTGTTAGTGTCATTGGCATTCATGTTTTGACAATTTGACCCCCCTTCGTTCACTTCATCATAATGTTTTCATACAAACTTCAAATCTAACATGCATAGCATTGTTGGAAAGTTCATCTTAGAGGCAATCGTGGCATAAAACTTTAAAACCTTTTTTTTTGCAATTCAAAGATATGCCCCACAACCCGAAAGTTATTTTTGACAATGTTGGGAAAAAACAACCTTAGAACCCTCGTTGCTTCTAACAAGTGCAGTTCAACTCCCTTACAAAAGTTCAAATGATGCTGAAACTTTGAAAGAACATTTTCCAATTTGTACTCTAAAACTTATTGAAGTTTTACATAAATCCAATGATGGATTAGGGAAAAACAAATATTTTAGTAAAAATTCAAATAATATTCCATAAAATTGCAACTCCTACTTTCTACACCTAATCTTCTTCCATGTTCTTTTTGCTTGCACACATCATTGGGTTCATGAGCAACACACATTCACACAAGCTCAACTAGCTCTTCCTTTTCACATTCTTTTTACAATCCATATAACATTTCACACCCCCAACAAGCAAGAGAGTCTCAAGCTCCAAAGAGCCTCTCACTTGACCCCTCTTTAAGTTGATTTCCCTTGGCCAATGAGAAATTGCAAAAATCCTTTATTCTAATTTAAGGTTTTTTTTCTCTTCATGAATCAATGAGATTTGATTATGATCCCACCCTCCAATGATGTTTAGGATGAGAATCCTTGTACCCAATAGAACATTAGAAAGGTTTCCATCCACTGATCTAGTTAGGATAATAATCTTCATGACCACTAAATTTGGAGGATTCATCTTTCCCTTATCTTGGATATCTTGACGGGATGCCTGAAGTTTGATCATTTCCAATCCCATCCATTTGACCTATCATCCTAATTTTTCATCTTAATTCTTCTAAAGTAATTAACCCTTATGATTATTATTGATATTAAGAAGTAACATCTTTTGGTTCTTATTTGACCAAGTCAACTCAAAAACATTAATAACCTTCCTCCTAGCCTATTTACTATTTACTTCTTTAGCACATATTAATCATTCATTACCATTTATCAATTACTTGCGTAATACTAAATTGTATTAGTTACTTGTGAATAAGTCTTCCACTATAATAATTTTTACACACTATTTGGATCCATTGTCAAAACTAGGGTCTAATGAATTCGTCAAAACTAGGGCATCGAGATTTTCTCGTAGTTCCACCATTGTAACCTGCACCGTTGCATTTGTGCCCACCTTAAATTCCTAGATAAAATCATCATCCTTTTTGAATGCAAGTCCAAGGTTGTTGTTTTGAACTATTGTTTTATATTCTATTAACATAGACAAGGACCAAACCATGGCAGATGATGCCACTACATCTTCATTTCTTTTGGTCATGCCAATACAAGATGAAAAGCTTGAAAAAACATAAATGTTTCCCAATGGCTGCATGAAAAAAAATCTGATAAAAAAAGGTGGTGTGGATTCGAGTGGCTCAATTAGTGTGAGATTATTGTGTGTCACCCAACCCTCACGCTCTTGATCAACTATGAGGCCTAAGGGAAAAGATATTGCTGAATTAGGGCTCACAGAAAATCTAGTTCCCTTTAGTTCCCTCTTTTGATAGTTGATATTTTTGAAATTTGTGTCTTCACAATGGATTCACATGTCATAGTGTTGATAATTTGTGCTAATTTGCAAGGACCCCATGTTGGACCAGAGCCTACAATAGCTCAAATTGTTTAGGGTTATGGTGGGTGCATAATCTGCTACAATAATATGTTTGCATTTATGTTTGGGGGAATAATTGGGATCCTTAGTAGTTTGAAAACCATTAGAAATATTCAATCTCTCATTAGAGCTACCCTTTCCATCCTTCTTGAATCCCTATTTGTAGTTGTGGTGTAAAACATTTAGGTAATGTTGTCGAAATCTTTAGTGGGGGACTCAGGAAGGTGGAGATGAGTGCAATATACCAAACAACACAATTGTAGTACAAGGAAACATGCCATTTATTGGTTTGACTAAGTTTGGTGGGGTGTTCCTCTCTAAATTTGAATTCCCCCAAATGCCACATGCTATAAGTTGTTGACAACTCTCTTGAAATTATGTTATGGTATATGTAAAAGCTTTTGGCAAATCCATGTATGTGTAAGCAAAGGTGGGTTAATGGAAACTAAGGTTGTAACAATTGTTGGAGCATTTTACTTTTGCTAACACAGTTGGGGTACTATTTGGTGAGAAGTAGCACACACAAAGGAGCTATGAGTTTATAGGTTTGTAGCCAAGTATTACATGGTTATTCTATTGTTTGATCCACACAAGCTGGACATCAATGATGAGTTCAAGAAGATGATTAGGAATGCATGGTTTCATGGAGGGTTTTGAAAGCCCTCTAATTTTTCTCTACCTACATACAAATGGTTTGTGTCCTCAACAAAGGACTCCTCATTGTTGCATTGGTTGCAAATGAGAATGTCATATGCATTGCATGGAGTTAGTGGATTATGGTTATCTTCCTTGTCCTATTTGTTGATCAAAACAATTTTCGGTTCTCACCATTCATATGACATGATAATGAGTGCTAAAATTATTTTGATCACAAAGTTTTCTAATCAAAATTAAAAGTGTTTGATATCCAGGGATGTGTATCTGATGTAGCCAATGATACTTCAACTTCTTTAATAAGGAGTTTTTTCCTATATCAACTGCTTTATTGGACTCTATAATGCTTATAGTTATTTCTACAAACCATGATGAAGCCTCAGAGTCAGAGGTATCATAATCATGATTGACGGCTACCAATGTTATAGTTGTCGAGCCCTTGGAGACCCCATTTGTTAGTGAAGTAAAAAAGTTGATTGTGGATATTTTGGTATTGCTTTAGTAAAGATGGCTTTGCTATTAAAGTTCCTCCCAAGTTTGAGGACACTATTGATATGGATGTATGTGGGTGCCTTTAATATCATCACTGAACATATGACTGATTTCAATCTCTTTGGGGTTTATTTTGTTCTTCTATTCTTTTCATGTTTGAAATAAATCATCAATTACACATCTGGTTATCAATATTTCCTTGTAGGAGTTCCTGAGCCATGTCTCATGTCACCGAGGTTTAATGGCATCACCTAAAAATTTGTTTAGCTTGTAAGATATCTCACATGTTCAACATTTGATCTGGTGGAAAACATGAAATAGCAAGACATGTAGGGGCTAAACTTTGACTTGAAAGTTCTTTGAAACACTTGGGTGCAAGTACATGGAAATGACATAGGATGGGGTGAAAAATAGGGATGTGCTAGGATTAATGCCAATTGCTTTGTCTCCTAAACCTTGCAAAAACAAAACCCATATGAAATGCATTAATGTTCATAATGTGCTACCGATGAACATGCAAGTATGCCCATAACACTTGTAACATGCAAGTTGATTAAACAAAAGGATCATCATCTGACAATGCTCTCAACCAATTGACCCAATGCCATGATAATTATATGTAGAAAGCAAGTCAGCCCAACACATCACAATGATTAACTCAACAACAGTTCATGTGCCTGGCTTTTGGAAATTGTACATAGTTATGAACAATGTCATCATCAAAAGCACTTAGATTCAACTAAAGAGTGACCAATGCATGCTAAATCCATTTTTCTTCATTCGATGTCAAACTAGTCTCATGTTATCATTGGCATATTCCAAAAAGTGATGCATATGAAACAAGAGCAATTACAATTGTTATATTTTGACGAGCTATGTTTTGCAAAACTTTTGTTGTTGGCATTGTCTTTACAACAACTACTGGAATGTTGATAGAGGGTAGATTCTTAGGATACAACACAAAATACATAATTGGGGAATGGAAAGAAGGTAATGATGAACCTTTGTTATTTTTTGGGTAGTAATCAGAACCCATTATGATTCTTGCAACTATATACATAACAACACACATACAAAATTAGTTAGAATAAAAAAAGCAGCCATGCATAAGCCTTGTTCCTAACATAAAAAAAAAGGCTTAGGAAAACAACCCATAGGCCAACCAAAAACCAAAACCTTTGCTTCTAATTTCCTTGCATAAGTTGTGGATGCATATGGTGTAGGTGGATCAGTAGTGACAATGAAGTAGTAAGCAAGATTGTTTGCAAACTCAATAAAAGACAAATGGTGCAACCAACTAAAAAACCCAATAGATGATTCGATGATCCTATCAACAAGATACAATTCCAAGGAAGGTGCTAATGCAAGAGCCTTGATATTACAACCCTCATCAAGCTTGATAATAAAAAAAATGCTTCCAAAGAATTTCAAATGTTTAAGTAACAAAACTTGAAAGAAATCGTAGTTGCTTTGCCATTTTCCTCTTGGCTTGCATGTTCAAAGGACACCAAATCCTTGCCATCCCACTTGTTACAACATTACATAAGCGCAAAGTATCCTTCTCTAATGTTTTGAAGATTGTGCAGGGATGGATGGCTACTAGGAGTTCCATCAAGTTACCAAAATAAATATAGAATGATAAAGGAAAATTGGAATGCACACAATTTTCATGTTTCTTGGATGCTCAATATCAAATGCAATAGACAATTGGAAATTTGTAGCAAGGGATTTTCTTTTTAATTCTAAATATAATCCTACTTTTTCACCAATGGAGACCTTGCTAATACATATTCATTTGGCTCTATATAGAGTTGTGATGGAGTTTTCATCTTCTTTCCAATTTTGACATCTTAGGAAAGGGTCTAGGAAGCTAACACTAATTCAATGATTAGGGCATTAGTCCTTCAAAAAGGCAATTCCAAATTCCAAACTATGTACACTTTGTTTAACATCTAACAAGACATGTAGTAAGCAAGCACATAGTCAATCACCCTCTTTACAACACACAAAACATGAATCTCGTGAATTGAAAACCATAAGGAATACCTAGGTTGTAAGGTGCTTCCATATAGGATATAAGTTATTGGCTTGTAAACATGTTCCTAACAATGGCTAACATTTAGTGGTTGTCATAGCCATGGAAACATCTTGCCAAAAATTGAGATCTCACTTACAAACTACAAACATGGGTATACTAACTAACATGCGAATCTCAACTTGCCATCTTGACTTCCAACCAATGTCCTCTCTTCATTTTCCATACAATTTGCCTAACACCAACAAGTATTCTGATTTTCATTATCTTTGACCAATGGCAAAGTTCCTTATGGCACTATGATTGGATATACCACATGCACCATGTTTAGGTGTCGAATTTCTAGTTTTCCAATGTCTCTTGCTTTAAATGTATGCAAACTAATGAAGATGAGGAGCAAGAGAAGGGACTCCTATAAGCAAAACCAAATTCTTGAAGGATGCCAAGGTGATCCATTTGAAATTTCCATGTTCATTGAGTCTTGTGCTTCTACTCATTTTGACTTCTAGAATGTTATGTTTTCTAGTGTCACATTTTGTATTCCCTTGTACTACTTGAGAACCACATACTAAGATTGTGTGTTGTTTTTCCTCACAAGAGGACAAATGTGTTTCGCTCTTTTTTTTACCTAAACAACTTTGTTCAACTTCTCACTGCTTGTTTCTACATTTTGGCATACATGATTCAAGACATGAAGAAAAAATGATGGAGGGTGAAGAAAAAAGTAAACATATTAACCTTTACATGCTATTGGAGAGTTGGATGTTTTTGGTGTTGGCATCAAGTCACGTGTTTGATATACGCCACATGGCTTCTCCTACTAATTATAATCTACATGCTTGCCAGGTTTGTCGCTAGTGTGCACATGCACTTAATGGCTTACTCACATTCTTGTCCATTCATGAATGTCCAAACAATTCCTTGATGTCCCCCCAGATCAAACATACACATGTGTTGTTGTGTGTTATTGTAGAGCTATTATTAAGCCTCAACTCCTTTAGTTTTGATGGGCAAGTCAGGATTTCAAATAGCCACAACAATTTGCCTAGATGAATTTGGGAATGCATAATAACTAGTTGGGGGTTTAATTAGTTGCCATTTCTATTGGAAACAACTTGAAAACAAGCAAGAAATGAAACATTCAAGGTTCATGAAATGGAACAATCGTATTAACTAACAAGAAATCACAAAGGTTGTATGCTTCAAATATTACAATCATAAAACTATGGCTTGCAACAACTAACAAGGCTTGAAGGTTCTATGTGCACTCAAAACCATGAAAGGAGAGAATGAAAGACAACTCAAAACCACACCATTATATACTATCTCCTAACCCTAAAGTAGCCGCCACTTAACCCCAACCTAACCGTCACCAAACCCTAACCCTAGCCGCTGCCAAACCCTAGCCTTAGCCACCACCAAGCCCTAAGTAGTTTCCACTTCTAAACCCTAACCTAATTACTACAAGGATGTGAATACTATTCATCCTTTTAATGAATGTTTGACACATTCATCAACATTGGAATTAGAAATGAATAGTATTTCTAACATCCACTCTATGAAGTTTCTAATCTAAACATGTTTATCAACTTATGATGTCGTTTTTTCGATAATGCCTTGCTAAGGACATCCGCCACCATGTGTTCCGTTGGACAATATTCAAATCGAACTTCTCCATTTTCAACTTGTTCTTGAACAAAATGATGTTGTACATCAATGTGTTTTGTTCGTGCGTGGTGAGTGGGATTCTTGGTCAATGATATCGCACATTGATTGTCGCATTGAATCACCATCATTTTTTTCTCCTCCATGTATCCTAAATCCATCATCAATTTTGTTATCCATATGGCTTCTTTTGTGGCTTCCGTGTTCGCCATGTATTCTGCCTCCATGGTGGACAATGCTATTGTAGGTTGTCGTTTACTACTCCAAGAAATGGCTCCACCTCCGATCATGAAAACAAACCCTGTGGTGGACCTCCTATTTTCAAGATCACCACCCCAATCTGCATCACAATATCCGAGCACTTCCTTGGATGGTGTTGCACCGAATTGTAATTATTAGAAACAACTTGAAAAGAAGCAAGAAATGGAACAATTGTATTAACTAACAAGAAAATTACAAAGGTTGTATGCTTCAAATGCTACAATCACAAAACTATGGCTTGCAACAACTAACAAAGCTTAAAGGTTTTATGTGCACTCAAAAACCATGAAAGGAGAGAACGAAAGACTACTCAAAACCACTCCATTATATACTAACTCCTAACCCTAAAGTAGCTGCCACTTAACCCTAACCTAGCCGTCGCCTAACCCTAGCCACCACCAAACCCTAACCCTAGCCGATGTTAAGCCCTAAGTAGCCTCCACTTCCAAACCCTAGCCACCACTATTCAACCTAACTTAACTATTATGACGATGTGAATACTATTCATCCTTTTGATGAATGTTTAACACATTCATCAACATTGGGAATTAGAAACGAATAGTATTTCTAACACTCCCACTTTATTAAGTTTCTAATCCGAACATGCTTATCAATTTGTAATGTCATTCTTTCAGTAATGCCTTCGTAAGCACATCCGCCACCATCTCTTCCGTTGAACAATATTGGAATGTAACTTTGCCATTTCAACTCGTTTTCGAATAAAGTGATGTTGAACATCAATGTGTTTTGTTCGAGCATATTGCGTGGGATTCTTCGTCAATGATATTGCACCTTGGTTTGTCACATCGAATCACCATCGCCTTCTTCTCTTTCATGTACCCTAATTCCTTCATGAGCTTTGTCATCCATATGGCTTCCTTGGTAGCTTGTGTACTTGCCATGTATTCGGCCTCTATTGTTGATAAAACAATTATGGGTTATTGTTTGCTACTCCACGAAGTGCCTCCACCTCCCATCATGAATACAAACCATGTGGTGGATCTCCTATCTTCTAGGTCACCGGCCCAATCCGTATCACAATATCCGACCACATCTTGGGGTGATAATCCTCCGAAACATAATTTGAATTGCAATGTGCTTTGCAAGTATCAAACAATGCGCTTCATCGCAATCCAATGTTTTAGGCTTGGATTGGCCATGTGTTGACTCACCACGCTTATTGGGTATGCCAAATCGGGTCAAGTATACAACATGGCATACATCAAGGATCGCACAGCTTGTTGATAAGGAACCTTCACCATTTCATCATCCTTGTTCACATTCTTCTTCAACTTCATCTTGGGATCAAGTGGCACTCCGATGGCTTTGCAATCCTCCATGCGAAAGTGTTTGAAAATCTCCTTAAGATACCCAGTTTGGTTGATGTAAAGAAGACGTTGTGCACGATCCCTTTCCACTTCCATGCCATGGAAAAAATGCAAATCGCTAAGATCTTTCATTTCGAACTTTCGAGAAAGTTCTTCCTTCACTTGCAAAAGCTTGTCCTTATTATTGCACACCAAGATGAGATCATCGACGTAGACAACGATGAAAAATTTCACATCCTCCACTTGCGTAACATACACATAAAAGTCCGCATCACTTCTCGTAAACTCGATGCTTTTGAAGAAAGTGTCTAGCTTTTAGTTCCAAGCCCTTGGAGATTGTTTCAAGCCACACAATGATTTGTGAAGCTTACACACAAGATGTTCCCCTTCATGTGTGAATCCTTCGGGTTGCTCCATGTAGATCTCCTCTTCAAGGTCACCATTGAGAAATGCGGTTTTGACGTCCATTTGATGAATCTCCATGTCTTCAATGGTTGATAGTGTAAGGATATAATGAATTGACATAAACTTTACAACGGGTGCAAAAGTTGCATTGTAATTGACTCCAAAGGTTTGGGTGAAACCTCTTGCCACAAGTCTCGCCTTGTACCGTTCGACTTCACCATCGACCCCATGTTTGATTTTGAACACCCATTTGCAAGAAATGGGTTTTCTACCCTTGTGGAGTGGCACTAAGGACCAAGTGTTGTTGACAAGAAGAGAGTCGTATTTTTCTTGCATGGCAATCTCCCACTTCTTTGCATCTTGGCCATTCAACACCTCTTCCATGGTTTGGGGTTCTTCCGAAAATGCCATGGTGGCTTGTTCCACCTCTTTGGTGGCCACCCACCAATCATGCCAATCTTTACCTTGTCTTTGGGGCCTTTTTCTTGGTCCATCTTGTTGTGGTTCATTCAAACCCTCGTCTTGTGATGAAGCAAATTCTTCTTCCGAAGAAGAGTTTGTTGTAGATTCATCACCTTCCATGTCTTCCGTTGGTTTGCCTTCAGAGATATAGGATTAACATCCTTCACAAGTTCATCGACTTCACTTGCACACATTCAATATTGTGACAATGTGAGAAGTGCGTGGGAGGCTCTTTGTGGTGTGCATGAAGCTAAGACCATTAGCAACAAGTTGTTCCTTCGAAGGAGATTCTTCATCATCAAAATGCAAGAAGGAGATGACATGTTTGTGCACATCAACACGGTGAAAGCCCTTGCGGACCAACTACATTCCATCGAGGTGAACATTACGGATGAAGATGTTTACATGGTACTCCTCATGAGCATTCCTCCATCCACAAAAGATGTAGACTTCAATTCATTGTAACAAGGTTGCTTCACGAAGTGTCCAAAAGAAAAGAATGTGAAAGTTCCGAAACTACCGCATTAGTGAACAAAACTCATAAGTCAAACAAGAAACTTTGCTTCTATTGTAAGAAACCCGGACATTTTGTGAGAAACTGTTTGAAGAAGAAAAATGATGAAAAAGAAAAAGCTAATCAAGGTTGTGAAGATCATAAACAAATGTTTGTTGCGACATTGAGTGCCAATGATCATACCATATATGATTGGATTGTCAATTCCAGTGCAATGCAACACATGACATTCGAACAAGAATGGTTTACCATGTATGAGCACATTTCCCCAAGGGTTCATGGGCGATGACATCGTTTTGGAGGCCATTGGCAAGGGGAACATCAAAGCCACGATGCAAATGGGAGGCAAATTGACACACACAACCATCACCCAAGTTCTTCATGTTCCAAAAATGAAGAATAGTCTCATTTCCGTGAGTAAACTCATTTCCGAAGGTTTCAAAATGGAGTTCGACAACGATGGTTTAGGTCAACAATGTTCGAGGAGTTGTTATGACGGAAGCATGAAGGGACAAGAACGTGAAGGTGCATAAGGACACGACACACATTATAAATTTTTTGGAGGAAGGTGCCATGCTTTGGCATGAAAGACTTGGCCATCTCAATATGGCAAGTCTTAAGGAGTTAGATGCCATGGTGGATGGTATGAATTTGAAAGAAGTGCCATTGCATCACATTTGTGAAGCATGTGTCAAAGGTAAACATCAAAGAACATCATTTCCCAAGGACGAGGCAACGAAGGCTTCACAACTTTTGGAGATTGTCCACACCGATGTGTGCGGGCCAATGAGGACTACATCGCATGGTGGAGCGTGATACTTTCTCTCATTCATTGAGACTTCTCAAGGAAAACTCATGTTTATTTTTTGAAGGCCAAAGGAGAAGCGTTTGAAAAATTCAAACAATACAAGGCGTTGGTGGAGAATGAAATCGATCACAAAATCAAAGTGTTACAATCCGACAATGGTGGAGAATTTGTGTCCAAGAAGTTTAACGCATTTCTTGCAGAATGTGGAATTCAACGACAAAAAAGTGGGCCCTATTCGCCACAACAAAATGGTGTTGCAAAACGTGCCAATACAACCATCATGGAATGTGCAAGAAGCATGATTCTTGCACAATGTTTGGAACTTGAATTTTGGGGCAAAGCGGTGAACATGACGGTGTACATAAAAAATCGATGTCCAACCAAGGCTCTTAATTTCCAAGACCCCTCAAGAGGCATGGAGTGGTAGGAAACTCGATGTGTCTCATTTGAGAGTTTTTGGTTGTAAAGCCTTTGCACATGTCCTCGATGAGAAGAGGACCAAATTAGAGTCCAAGTCCATGCCTTGTGTGTTTTTAGAATATTACGAAGGTACTAAATGTTAGAAATACTATTCGTTTCTAACTCCCAATGTTAATGAATGTGTTAAACATTCATCAAAAGGATGAATAGTATACACATCCTTGTAGTAGTTAGGTTAGGGTTTAGAATTGGAGACTACTTAGGGTTTGGCGGTGGCTAGGGTTAGGGTTAGGCGGCGGCTAGGTTTAGGGTTTGGTGGCAGCTAGGGTGAGGGTTTGGTGGCGGCTAGGGTTAGGCGACGGCTAGGGTTAGGGTTTGGCGGCGGCTAGGTTAGGGTTAAGTGGCGGCTACTTTAGGGTTAGGAGATAGTATATAATGGAGTGGTTTTGAGTTGTCTTTCATTCTCTCCTTTCATGGTTTTTGAATGCACATGGTTTTCAAGCTTTGTTAGTTGTTACAAGCCATAGTTTTATGATTGTAGCATTTGAAGCATACAACCTTTGTAATCTTCTTTTAGTTAATACAATTGTTCCATTTCATTTCTTGCTTGTTTTCAAGTTGTTTCCAATACTCAAGCGTATCGCTTGATGTGTGTAAAAACCAAGAGAATCATCAAAAGTAGAGATGCCGTGTTCATTGAAGGGTCAAAGGAAATAGGTGGTGTGCTCCATCCCAAGAAAGAAGAAAATGTAATTGTGCATGAAGAAGTTGAAAGAGAAGAACCATTGACCTTTAGTCAAGATACAACTTTGAATGAAATAAGAATGGAATATTGGAAACAACTTGAAAAGAAGCAAGAAATGAAAGTCTCAAGGTTCATGAAATGGAACAACTGTATTAACTAACAAGAAGATTACAAAGGTTGTATGCTTCAAATGCTACAATCACAAAATTATGGCTTGCAACAACTAACAAAGCTTGAAGGTTCTATGTGCACTAAATGTCGCAACCCTAGCTTTGGGCTCACAACCAAGGCAAAGGGGTTGCAAAGGTACGGGCCAAAAGGAAGCCTGGGAGTCACATCACATATTCCCGGGAGTGTAAGAAAATGTGAGGGAGTGAACCCTCACACTCCGAAGGCAATCCCACTTTGGGAGATGGAGTCCCAATGGACTCCGAAAACTTCAGAGAGCGATTTTAGGGGTCAAAACTCATTGCCTTGTGGCGTTCTTTATGTTATTGGAAAGCTCCTGGAACGCAAATGTCTAAAATGGGCTTGCATTACTCATTTGGACATCTGAAACACAAGTTATGGCCAAAAGAAGGGCCGGAAGTCAAATTGCCAATTTGACTCCCGACTAGAAAAAGTCGGGAATCGACCCGATTTACTTGGCTGGAGACAACGTGCAACATACCGTTGGAAAGCTCTTGACGAGATCTCCAACTTTGCTTTAAATTGCACCCTGATCCGAGGTCTGCTCGCAAAGTTATGCGGTCCAAAGTCGCGGGAGTCCTAGTTGGTGCGATTTCGAGACTCGCACGCAGGAGTCCTAGAAGAGAAAAGCCATTTGGATGTAGTAGCCCTCGTGGAGAGGTGCAAAGTATACTAATTGGGCATCTATGAGATATTCACAAAACAATGCAAAAACCTTGGTTTTTTTCTCATTGTAATCAGCCCTTGCAACTTCTTCACTTGGCAAGGTGGCACTCCCATCAACAAATTTCCAAAACCCATGTTTAGAAAACATCATGCGCATTTTGAACTTCCAAAGGTGAAAGTTGGCACCATCAAACTTTTGCATGACTTTCAAGGACTCCATTTGAAGACATTTTGAACACAAATGCTACAACAAACACTTTCTCAAAAGATTAAAAGTTTTGAAAGAAAATCTTTGACCCTTCACGTGAACTTGAAAAGAAAAACCTCTATCACTTGGCAAATTTTTTATTACTCAAGCTTGAAATTTGGCTTGAAACTTGCAACAATGCGAAAAACTCTCTTTGACACACTTGAAACTTCACACTTTCAACAACTCGAAGACCTTTCTTCCACACACTTCAAACTTTCAATGAATCGAAGAACTCTCTTCCACACACTTCAAACTTTCAATGAATCGAAGAACTCTCTTCCACACACTTTCACCTTGAAACTTGCTACTTTAAAAACTTGAAGAATAAGTTTTTCACGCTTGAAAAACTTACAACACTTTGAAGAAATCTCTTCCACACCTCTCACTCATTTAGAAATGGACTTCTACTCTTTTTGCAACCTTGCAAACTAAAAAAAAAACTTTCCCTCAAAAGGATTCTCCCTTTCTATGTTATATAAGCTTTACCTTGACTATTTCTTGTTCTAACACAATGTCCTTTCTCTTGCTTGGTGTGGGCCCATAACCTATTGGAAACAACTTGAAAACAAGCAAGAAATGAAACATTCAAGGTTCATGACATGGAACAATTGTATTAACTAACAAGAAATCACAAAGGTTGTATGCTTCAAATGCTACAATCATAAAACTATGGCTTGCAACAACTAACAAGGCTTGAAGGTTCTATGTGCACTCAAAACCATGAAATAAGAGAATGAAAGACAACTCAAAACCACACCATTATATACTATCTCCTAACCTTAAAGTAGCCGCCACTTAACCTGAACCCTAACCACCGCCTAACCCTAGCCACCGCCAAACCCTGACCCTAGCCGCTACCAAGCCCTAAATAGTTTCCACTTCTAAACCCTAACCTAATTACTACAAGGATGTGAATATTATTCATCCTTTTGATGAATGTTTGACACAGTCATCAACATCAGAATTAGAAACGAATAGTATTTGTCGCAACCCTAACTTGGCCAAGTGTGGGGGTGAAGCCCAACACTTGGAAAAGTTGGGGATTTGGAGTCCTCCGGGACTCCCGAATGTTTAGAGCTCAACAGCAGGACCCAAAACACCTCGCATTGGGGTGTTCTTGGTGTCATTGGAAAGGTCTTGAAGCGTAGATATCGAAAATGCCCTCGCATTGGGCATTTGGACATCTGTCGCCCAAGTTATGGGCAAA
>Ga0209208_10003096_pt1 | contig 23929 bp, 17 predicted proteins | sample S1TSphfallax_3_FD_187694 | JGI IMG/M metagenome (GOLD analysis project Ga0209208, IMG submission 187694) | Host-associated microbial communities from peat moss isolated from Minnesota, USA - S1T2_Fd - Sphagnum fallax MG (SPAdes) (version 2) | ecosystem: Host-associated > Plants > Peat moss >...
GGGAACTTGGGCTAATGCCTTCATTGCCATGCCCTCAACAAACTTAACCTTATCTTGACCCGCCTTTTCAACCTTAAAAACCTGTCAGATTTTTTCTCCTTGAATACCAAGGACTACATCTACTGTAAGGTCCCATTAGTTTGTACAGGGCCCAGCCTTACATATTTTGTGGGGTCCTGGCCAAGGTATCATCATAATCTGACAGGTTTTAGAGTTGGAGAAGGGCCCAAAATGTTTGGAACCTTCCGAGATTTTCACACCTTCCACTTGGCGAACAGACCTTGTGACACAGGTACCTCAAATCCTGGAAAGTAGGTTATATTGTTCTGGGGCATTTGGAACTTGGGCTAATGTCCATGCCCTCCAACAACTTAACCCTCTCTTGACCTGACAATTTGGACCTTTAAAACCTGCACAATTTTGCTTCATGAATAACAAGGACAGACTCATAAACACTATATCTATGGTAAGGTCCCCCACTAGTTTGTACAGGGTCTGGCCTTACATATTTTGTGAGGTCCCAGCCAAGGTATCATCATAATCTGACAGGTTTTAAAGTTGGAGAAGGGTCCTAAATGTATGGAACCTTCTGTGATTTTCAACACCTTCCACTTGGCCTACAGACCTTGTGACACAGGTACCTCAAATCTTGGAAGGTAGCTTCTCAAGAGAAAGACCCTTCTCCTGTACTTGCAACAGGTCTAGTGGTGACAGGTAGGTACCTCTCAAATCTACCTAGAGAACCTGCCTCCAAGCTGCTAAGTCTAGTGGGAAAAAACCTAAGTCTTCTGCAAGTATTCTGCTCTACTTGCAGGGCAGCAATCATCACAGATACTGTAGCAAGCTCAAGTAAGCAAGCTTCATACGGAAATCTGATGCCACAAGGTTGTTGCAATTATCAAGAAATAGTTTTATGTATCTAGATCTTGATCTACCAGAAAGAAATTACAGAAAGCCCTCTGTGGCCCAGGGGCAGATTTCACTAGAGATCTCAGAGCTTAGAGACTTCTTACATCGTCAGACATGTATGCGCGATCTGGATCTTCAACAATGGGTGAGAGTGTGCCGTCGTAATCTAAAAAAACAGCCACCTGCTTCCCTTTTGCTGTCTTCATCACTTTCTCAAATACGTCCAGAATTGGTATATGCTTCTCCTGCCAACCAAAAGACAAAAGGGCAAAACACACAAAGATGTATGTCTGTCAGTCTTGATCGCTATAAGCTACAGTCCATCGACGATGGCTGTTTTTTTTTTCTCAAGAACCTGCAGGCACCGGCCACGATTTCGCGACAGTCCGACCGACGTCGGCTGTTATTTTTTTCTCTAGCACCCACCGCCCACAATAATTTCGCTACAGTCCAACCGATGTTGGCCGTTTTTTTTTTTTCCCTCGAGCACCCACCGCCCACAATTTACACAAGAGTTCTAAGATCAGAAGATCTCTAGGAATCTAGATCTGTCTCAGGGACTGTAACTAAATTTGACACCACAAAATAAAAGAAAAGAAAAAGTTTCGAGAGTTCGGGTAGTGTATGCGAGGTGATCGACTTTACCGTCCAGGCGGCGTACTCGGCGGCCTTAGCATCGAAGAAGTCGAATTTGTGATCGCCAATGAGAGAGCGGAAATGCGGTGGCGACTGCGCCTTCATAGCAGTCAGCCACTTCACCATATGCCCCCCGTTGTGATCGCTAATTTTGTAGCCGGAGTTGCGCAATTTAGGCAAGGCTGTTGAAATGGGGGTGATCGGTCGAGGGCAGCTGCAGGTATGAAGATGATGATGATGATGACTCGAGCAAGATGAGCTGCTGGATACTAGTGCCGTCGTCGTCGTCGTCGCTGCTTTTGCAGGAGAAGAAGTAGCGGGTAGTACTAGAGATGAGGTCAGACATGATGACAAGCTGGTTGAAATCGAAGACGGGCATGAAGTGATCAGCGGCTCTGCAGCAGCAGAAATGAGTGATGCCGATCTCTTGCAGGATGATCGCAAGCTGAGACTCCCTGTTGCTGCAAGGTACCCATCTCCTAGCCTGGACAAACTGGAGCTCAGCAATCCCACTTCCTTGCTCTCAATCTCTGTCTGCTGTTCCAACAATCTATCTAAACTATAACTCACTTCTGTCACCTTGAGCACCATCTTCCGCAGCTCTGATCTACAGGAAAAAGTACAGCTTCAGGTTCGTAAAAATTGCCTGGAGCTTCTCTCGGAGAATGGTAAACAAGTACCTAAAGTTTTTTGGAGCTGCCAAACTTGTTCAAATTTCCACTAAACCCTAAGCCGGAAACCTCGACGAAAAAAAAAAAACCAGAAAAGATCGCGAGCAATGTGGAGGGCATATATATTGCACTCATGTTACAACATCCCCACAGTAAGCTTACAAGCAGTACTCCAGTCAGACCTCAAAAAAAATAAAAATAAAATCTAAAATAGAGCGTGCCAACTGACTTCTTCAATGCCTGCAAATCTTTCGTGCAAAATAACCGGGTGATTACCGAAATCAAAATCTTAGACCTGCAGCAGAAGTGCTACTCGGGATTTAAGGCCATGCAATACTCTGGAAGGCTTCGTCCATAAAATTGCAAACAAGGACCGTAACTGCAGTAGTGGTCCCGAACGAGTGAGTTCTAGCCAACAAACTGGACTTACTTATTTGTACAACACGTCCCACCTCAATAAAGGGTTTCAAAAAAACTACTTGAGTTCAGGGACGTGAGTGGTTTCAAAAACTCACTGGGTGGATTTGGCGAGGGAAATTCTTCAAAACTGAGACCCTCCTCCACCTCCTCCTCCAAAACATACATACAACCACAAATTTCTCCCTCCGTCTTTTGATAATTGCATACAGAAGTAGCAAACGAAATGGGCGACTGAAAATTAGGCGGGCCCAGCAGCTTTGGGGGCTGGGTGGGTGGGGGAGAGGGACTACAACTACTACAACTACACGATAGCAAGCTCCAACGGCGTCTAGGAGCAAGCCAAAACAACTACTAGAAACAGCAAACGACAGGAAAGAGGAAAAACATAGGAAATAGATGGGACAAAGTTGAATAATGAGAGATTTGTTGAGAGAGTTTAGAGAGAGAGAGAGAGAGAGAGAGCACGCTCACGAAGTGCTGTGACTTTGAGGAAATCAAAGGAAGGAGGACATGGAGATGCAAAGGGCCAATATATAGCCCCGTTTTCACCCCGCACCCAAGCCCGGGCGGGCCCCGCCCACCACCCATGTCCTCTTTCCATTTCCTTTCATTAGTATTATTATAGGAAAACTATTAATTCCCTCCAAATTTTCTTTTCTATTTCCTTCCCTCTTTCCTTGCCCTTAGCCTAGTTGAATCCATTGTTGTTGTGGTATTATGGAATAGCGCCCCATTGCTAGTGGGGGCAATGAGGGCGAGTTTCTTGTTTGTTTGTTTTCCACCTAGCCTGGTAGCACTTTGAGCGCGGTGCAGTGAGAAGTTGTTCCGTCTGGTGGTAACAACCGGTCTACCAAAGCCTGTTCCAGAGTGTAACTAGTGTTCCCCAACCGTTGATTCACATCACAAGTGCAGGTAACAACTAACAACTGGTTCTGCCATGGCCTTCTCCAGAGTGTAAGTGGTGTTCCCTGACATTGATTCACATCGAAAGTGCAGGCTTGTTTCAGTGTGTAAGTGGTGTTCCCCAACCATTGATTCACATCACAAGTGAAACTGGCAGAACCAAAAGTGAAACCAACAGGCGACCACCTGTCCCACATAGGAAAAAACAAAAAAAAACCCTTTAAAAGTACTGGAAATAAGACACAAAAATTATGGTTAAAAAAATATCTTGGGTTAATTTTGTGATGGAGCCAAACAAACAGGCAACCAAACCATAGGAAGATTTAGCCAAATTTGGCTATAAACAAGAGATGAAAGTTTTTTAAAATCAAACATCCTGCTATATTCTTGGCTAGCTACTTCACCCAAGTATAGAAATCTGGTGATTTTTCTTTAATTTTTCCCAACTGACTATTGAAAATTTCAAGAATCACTTTATTTTTATCTTCCAATTTTTCTTTTTGGTGAAATTCTGCCAGGAAAGAAAAAAGCCTCTCAAAAAAGGCTTTGATATGTTACCTGAAATATTTGACCTTTGCCTTCTCCCTTACTTTGGGTCCCTAGCTAGAGTTTTTCTGGCGTAATTTCATTGCGGTTGGAAACAAACAAACAACCGTCATTTATTACATCCATTCTCAGAACGTTAGGTGTCCCGTAGGTCCTACAAAGGAAAAAGGCGGCTTGGTCCACAGTATGACCAAATGCGCGTTTCTTTATAATCAATGTTTTTCGCAAAAAGTTAGTTGGGAAAGTGATTCCATTGTTTTGATCTGGGTAATGTAAATGTAGTCATCCTATGCAATAGTAATATGGATGGTCAGATCTTCAAACAGCTTTAGCTGCAAAATTTGCACTTCATTAAAATTTTGGATGAAGTAAGTCAGAATCACATGGTGTGAAAAAATGCGCTCACCTCTTGTAAATTCCTTGCACAATACTGTATTGTGGGGGTGTCAAAACACTTTTTTTAAAACAATTACTGTTCGTTGGTCGGTCGGTCACATTGATTGGACAGACATTGATTGTTTCACACGTGACATTTAAATGCCCTCTTACAGTATGTTGTCCAATATTTCCTCTTTATTGGTGCGGATCGGCAATAACAACATTTAACAATAAAATTAGATATGGTAACTAATGTTATTTCCCCAACTACAATACATTGCTAAAACTATTCTAAGTCCACATTGATGGAACGAAATGGTGGTATGTGCCTAAGAAACAAGAAGACACATGTATTTACAATTTACGTAGCAAAAAAAACCCAAAATGATTACAATGCTTAACCCTTAAACCTTCCTCCCACCCTCCCCTTATCCTAGGTGGGAGTAATGGTTTCAAAATCTGGCATACATGGTTTGCAGCTACCATGTCAATGAGGGCTTTCCCTTCCAATGAGAGTTTCTTGTCCACCCTGGCATATTTGTTTTTGAACTTCTTCCCATGATACGAAGGAAGTTTTGGGTAACTTGGTTCAACATAGATGCGAAAGTCAATGAGAAGTTTTGCTGTCCAATGTTTTCAACATTTTGAAAACAAGAGCTGAATCAAATGATAGTGTCAATTCTAATCACAATGCCAAATTGTCAAAGATTTTTGTTTGTCTCAAAAACGATTACTCATTCATTTCAACTTTTTTTGAACAATTGTTTTTCACATGACTCTGTATCCATGCTTTCTATCTACCACCAAATATTTTTACAATACATGGAGCACACCATCTTAGTCTAAGTCTTTAAAAGCTTGCAATTTCAAAAACTGCTTGAAACTAGAAAGTTTAAACTTTCAATTGTGAGAATTTTTCATTTCTCATGAATATGTATATTTTTTAATTGAAATATTCAGCTTGAAGTCTTGTACAACTCCACGAAGTTGGATTTTCAAAATTTTGATGTTTTGCATAATTTGTAAGTGCTTTGGTGCGGGCTGGTCCAAATTTTGAATTGGGACTGTTTTGGCCAAATGTCAACTAAGGGTTAAATGAGATACTTTATTGGAGTCTCCTCATTCAGAACTATTTCTACAAAAAAAATTTAAAGGGCAGAAGACAAATACCTTTTATTGTTTAGTTTGTCTTCTGAGATGATAGGAGACAAGTTCGTTACTATCGGTATTTTGTCCATTGCAGACCCCTTATTTTGGGAATGCCTCCCTTGGGGATTTATCCTCCACTTCAGCAACTGCAAAGGTTTGCCTTTTGGAATAAAAATGGAGGGTAAGAGGGGCTGGAAAGTTGGAATTCCTATTGAATAGTAATAGGGTAGAATCACTAATCATCAAACATATACTTATAATCAAACCCTTCACAATATTTTCCTCATTCCTTAACATTCCTCATTGAGCAATTTTTGTCATTGGACATGCAAACTAAAGGGCCTAGAAATGTTCCTTTAGTGTTAGAAGTGAAGGAGCAACGCAGAAAACACACAAAGAAACACAGGAGAGGGTGAGTGATAGTTTGCTTTTTGTTTTTGAAAAAATAGCTCTAAATCTCTCTGCGGTTTCAACCCCATATCTTCCTCATTTTTAGTTGTTTTGAGTGACTAAAAACTTGATGGGTGTGCCATCTCGGGCTTTACAAAAACTTCTTTATATTTCAGAGGCACGGATGAAATGATCAAAGATTTTAAGCTTGAAATTTTTATTTGTTTTGATTCACCCATCATCAAACATTGAACCCCTTAACACCAAACACCCCATATTTTTTCATTTTTTTAATCAAATTGAGCAATTTTTGTGATGTTGGAAGCGCAAGGTGGAGGGCTACAAATGCTTTTGGAGCTTTAAAAGCATATGAACAATGTCTGCAGATTCAACCTCCTTTGACTTCTTAAGTGTTTGCTCACCAGCCTATCTACACTACATGTAAATTGATGTGACTTCAATCCTTGTTTGGCCTAAAAGTACTACTTATTCACCTATGGAACTGGGGGGTGATTTCTAGTTATGGTAAATAACCAAACATGTGAAAAGTAAAAAATGCAGACATGAAAATGAGAATTAGGAGGGGAGAACTTGTATAAAAGAACTATTACTACCTAATAGCTTCTTCTTTTTGGGTCAAATATTCGCACTGTGGTGTCAAAATAATTCGACTATTTTATTTTAAAATAATTTTAGTGTAAATTCGAAATATATTTGCTAATAAACTGAAAAAAATGGTCAAACTTTCAAAACCAGAAAATTACAAATCAAAATCCTGCTACCTAGTGGGTCCGGATGGATGGCTGTGCCATCGGCCACATGCAACATGGCATAAATGCCCCTTTGGGGCAGCCCTTTAAAAAAGTCACAATTTAACTGATTTTGAAACTGTGGTTAGTTTGTTGTGTCACCATGCAAATCTAGCTGGGTTTCCTAATTTTGATCACATCATCCCCCTCATCTCAACCCTCTAAATATTCACCCAAACAAACTACTTGCATATAAACCTGGCAATGGGATGACTACAATAGTTACTAAAACTCTGTCTCTAGACTTGTACCACACTTCCAAACAAGAGATTGCAACCCCATGCAGATCATGCCTGCAGAGCAAAAGTTACTCTGCACAACAGACCAGGTCACATTTTGTCACACATTCCAATATGTATGAGTCCTGGAAACCTGTGTGCTGATTATAATTATACAGCCGATTGGCTCAATATGGGTTTGAAAGGCTTTGCCAAAATCAAGGTTTATTTGTTGTCCTGGTCCTCACCCCCACGAGTTGCAAACAATACCAGCAACAATGTCATTTGATGAAGGTACATGAGAGATCCAGCATTTACAGCATGTTAAAAAAATGGTCCACGTGGAACTGTGGGTTACAAAATACAGGGTCTGGATGGGAATTGGCGTCACAAACCAGTTGCATTGTGTAGTTCCCCTCCCACCCCCAACCATCTATTTAAACCTTCCTTTTTACCCCTTTATGAAAATACATGAAAATCATTCTGCGAGTATTGCATACAATGGGCCAATCGTCAGTTGATTTGATCCACTTAAATGATGATGGACCAAGTTTTTTAATACCCTTGTGTGTCACCAGCCATGATGACATGGGGGCACCTATAATGCAACATAGAGACAAATAAATAAGTTCTTGCAATTCTCTCATGTTGGGTGAAGAACTAAAGGGCATCAATTTTTTAGGTGAATGAACATTGATATTGCATTTGATGGACCAAATGAAGTTCAAGTAATTTAGATGGTGGAGGAATAAGTTTTGACAATATTCGCATATTCAAATCTCGCCATCACCAAAGGACCAAGGGGCACCTTGGTGAAGGTACACAATACAATCTATATACACATATTACAATACATTTTTTTGCTTGAGGTTATTGTGCAAGTATTGCATTATGGGAACAATGATGGATTCTCCACATAATGAGAATATTATAATGTTGACCATATTATAATGACCTTAATCTATTCCATGGTCACCCTCATTTTCATGAAAAAACTCATGTCCAATGGCTTAGGCCTCATGGTCCAAATGATCACATTAGCATCATAATAAAAGATGCAAATATCACACACAAAGCAAGTGCATTGATATAAAATGAGAGTATTGCATATAGATCAATAGCTAGATTAATTAACATGATGAAAATATTGCACACTAAACAAGTGCATTGATGTAAAATGAAAGTATTGCATATAAATCAATAGCTAGATTATTAACATGATGAAGATATTGCAAAAGAACCTTAAACATTAAACCCAAGTTATATTATAGATGTGGGTATTATATTATGTGAAAAAAGCCCTTTCTAAGCATACATTTAATTCTTGAGAAAAATTGGCCAAAACGAATTACTTGCCTCCATTTTCACATGGAAAGTGGAAAGTGAGGATGGGATGGGATGTCACCAATGGTAATTTGAGAATTCTTATTCAAACTGTTTATGGAATTAGATTAAACTCTAAACTCAGTTAGCATGTGAAAATTTGTGAAAGAAATGAGTGTTTGCAACACAATCCATCACATGATGATGTGTGACAAAAGGCATACATTCAGTAAGGGGTGTATATAAGATAATTGATTACCCTTGTTCTGCATCAATACTTGGAGCACCTAGAACATTTGTTTGATCCTTGTTTACCACCATGTTCGTCTGCCATTGATCAATGTTAATTGATGCCTTTTCCTTAACATCTAGGTTTCTTTTGAAATGCCATCTTGAAAAACAACACCATGGTCAATTTTCTTTTTTTTTCCTTACCTCTTTTTCATTTTATTTTTTTCTGATTTTTCCTTCTTCTCCTTCTACTTCTCCTTCATTTTCATTTAAAATAAGGTGGGTCATCACAAAAAAACACTAGTTCCCCTAATAGTGTATCATTAGAAAAACAAAAAAGGGAGCTCCACTAGTAGTAAATAATCCCGAAAAGGGGGCAAGCTTGAAAATCCCATGGCATCAACAACAAACAAACTGTTTTTTTCAAGGGGGGGGGAGAGGAGCTTCAAGCTCATCTACTAACAACAAAAAGAAGATTTGAAATTACTTATTTTTCTATAGCAAGAAACACCCAAAACAAATCAAATGAAAAGAAGAAGAAGAAAGGGCGACCTTTTTCTTTCTTCAATGGTGATGGTAACCTACCCCCCAAAAAAAGGGAAAAAGAATAAGGAGAAGAAAAAATAACTTGGAAAGTGTGGGAAAACTTCAAGAGAAAAAACGAAAAAAAAAGATTGGGGGCGGTGGGGATTGGGGGCTGGGGCAGAGAAGGGTGTAACTAGACTAGAAGGAAATTGGGCACCAACTTCTTCTTTTTCGTCATTTTGTTTATTTTTTCTTTGACTAAATGTAAACCCAACCACCCCACTATTGCCAGATTTGAGTTTTATTCCAAAATAGGATAATCCCAACTACTGCAATCACGGGAGCTAGGTCATTCACACTATAAAATTTGGCTAACAAAAAAATTAAGAACTAATGGTAGTTTAAAAAGTGGCCCCAATTGTCATTTCCAACTTCCAAGGATATAACTAGTTTTTTTATTGACGAAAAATTGTCAAATTTCTCCAAAAAATCAAGGCCAACCACTTGTAAACTTATATTTCAAGAGTGAAATTTGGTTGCTTTTGTCAAAAAAATTATCACAATGTAAACCAATCACCTTTCTAACAAAGGAGCAACACCAACATTCTCCAAACTACCCTCAAATTATAAAACCTAAATCACCTACTTTAATAATTCACCCATTTTATTGTCACCACCTTTTTACCCAACATTTTACGGTCATTTGTCAAACGTTTTTTCTCCCACACAAAACCCTTTGTCATTCCTCCTTTCATTTGTTAAAGTGGTTCGCCATGTTCTAGCCTATCACTTTAGAAGTTTAAAACTTTAGTTCATGAACTTTCAAGGCTCAAGTTACAAGGTGTTACAACTTGCATTTTGTTTCAATTTCTTACAATTTAAATTTTTATTCTTGAGTTATAAATACTAAATGTGAATCACAATTCATGATGTCCATTGATTTGTTTTGCTTATTCAACAATGAACAACGTTGAACAACATTGAATGAACATCTTGTTCAAAAATTTGTGGAATAATCAATTTAGTGGGCAACAAACACAATTTGCAACATACATTGGATCATGCTTCATGGGTGTATCAAATTTCCAATTTGTGTTGGAAACTTGGAGCTTGGATTTGAAATTGAAAATCAAATTGAATCATCATCGGTTGAATGCAAGGTGCAACATCTATCACAAATCACACATTTTATGAAGTTGCAACACATTTGCTAAGGTATACATGGGAACAACCTATTTATATGGTGTAAGTTTGTAAGTTGCAATTTTGTTACATGTTAGGAATTAATGTAATACACATATTGTACACCCAACATAATGTGCACAAATGATGTAACACATTGTGTTTTGGACACTATTTTCATATGACGAATGAAATTCATTCATATGGATGTTCATCTATGATTCATTGTAACTTTTAACTCATTATTAATTAACTCCCAATTTTCACTTTTAATTAATTTTAAGATCACTTTTAATTAACTCGTAGTTTACTTTTAGTTCACTTTTAGTTAACTCTTTGTCAACTCATAATTGAAATATAATTCATTTATAGTTCACTCTTAATTAACTATTAGTTAACTTATAGTCCATTTGTAGTTAAAAAATCTTTTTAAAAACTTCCATGGTCAATGGCCACATGGAAGCTTCCTTGAGCTAGGTCTTCAAAGAGGTATAAATAAAAGTAGGAGCCCCCATTACCTTTAGTATGTTCAACATTAGTATGCGAAAAGTAAATGTTATTAATTCATGTGAAACATGTTATGATATATGCAATTATGTTTCGATTGACCAAATTTGATAAATATCAAACTCTTCCCAACAAAATACCATGTTTCAAATTCAACTTCCATGTTTCAACTTTATATTAGTTACTATGAAATTGTTACAATACTAGGAGTTATGTTTTGGTGGCCAACTTATAGTAAACTACAAAATTCTTACCAAAAAATCATGTTTTGAATAAGTTATATGCCAATTTCATCAATTGTTCATACTCCATGTCATGTTTCAACTTTCATTGTCTGAAAACCTAGAATAAAAATTAGTGATTCTTAATAGGCATGTTTCGATGGTTGTGGATTACCATGTTTTAATAGGCTTTAATTAACATGTTTCAAACGTATAATACATGTCAACCCACAATGGATTTTCCTATTATAATCTCTACATTCAAATCACAATTTAAATAGTGAGGATTCAAAACATACGAAGGTTTCGAACATAGGCAACTTTGGGTACCAAGAAACAAGAGTTGCATACCCCAACATTAACTCCCAAAAAGCTAAAAAAAGACAATGGGGATAAGAAGAAAAAATTAGAGCTTGACAAGATGATTTGTGATAACGCCAACTGGTAAGAGGCTAATTATGTATTTAAAAAACTTTTGAAACAAAACATAATGTTTCTTAGGAGCACCATAGAAACAAAAAGGATTTGGCATCTACTGTAGTGTAACATTATTGATTATGACTATAAGGTGCAAAAAAAAAAAGAATTTGCAGAGAGCTTGAGTACCTTTGTTCACAACCTAAACTTTTGCACCGTTACCTATTATGCAATCGACAAGTTCATGCAAGGCAACAAAGTAATAATTTAATTTCTCTAAGCATATTGTTCCATTGCAGTACATTGATATGGTCATATAACATTTACCACATGCATTTTGTAGTCCATTAAATCACTTTATTCACCTTTGATTCCAAATTTATGTTTTAGATACATAGGTGTGTTTCAAATTCTCCATCATTGAGGTTTCAAGATCATTCAATTAAAGTTTCATCTTTAATATATTCATTTATGTTTTGTTTTGCATCCATGTTAGGTTTCTTTTCTTCCTTTCCATTATTGAATTTTCTATGGCATTGTTTGTAGATGTTTCAAGCACCCAAAACATAGCCACTTCATATCTCAATCCTCCAAAATATGGTTTTAGCATGTTTCAATCATGCGAAACATAGCCATTTATTTTATCAATTGTCCAAAACATGGCTCCAACATGTTTCAATCACTTGAATCACAACCATTTCTTTTTTCAATCCTCTAAAACCTAGCTCTAACATGTTTCAATCACCCAAAACACATCCACTTCTATTATCAATCCTTTGAAACATGTCTCCAATATGTTTCAATCATTCGAAACATAGCCACTTCATGTTTCAATCATTCAAAACAAAACCACTTCTTTTTTTAGTTTTTCGAAACATGGCTCTAGCATGTTTCAATCCCCAAGATGATAGCCGGTCCACTTGGTTGAGTTAAATATAATTTCAAATGAAATACCCTGATAATCACTATTTTTTATTAATGTTTGGTATGTTTCATATGTTTGTTATGTCCATGTTAATACAATTTTCATTTTGCGATCCGATGCAGGTTAAACATGGAGATGATGTTGTCGTTTCAATCTCCCAAATAATGGACCTTCTAGAAGTTGGTGACACACAATCATGGGCCAAATTGTTCCATGAATTTTTGGATTATCAAAAACATTTACAACAATTTATTAAGGTGGAGAATGAGCTTAAGGATAATCTAAAATAACAAAGGGTGGCCTTTGTTGCTAAATGCCTCGAGGAGTTTGATATGGCCAATCAAACAAAAATTGAGGCTATAAAGTGGGATTGGAATCCTTTATGGCATATTGTCACTATTGAATAATGTTTATCTATGATGGATAGCCCAAAACCCCCTTGGTTGCATTATGCCCATGAAGCCAAATTAATTTCAAGTAACCTTTTTGTGGAGGAACACAAAGGAATGTTCCTTGGGAAGTTACGCTAATAAAGGTTTTTTTCTTGCACTTCATCGATAAGGATGTTAATTGTGCTTGCCCACTCTAAGGAGCTAATTGGGCTTCCCTTAGAAAGTTGAAGATAGGGGAATATCATTGTGGTTCTAATGGAAAGCTATAGATATATTAAAACAAGATGGGCATTGACTTCTATTTGGGGGACAAGATATTTGAAAGGGTGGTAGGGAGGAAAACATAGAGGCTACTTATGAAAGGCTCATGTCTTGACATCGGATAATTTGTTTGAGATGTTTTTATTTTTTGTTTATGTCCAAATAAGGGCGATAAAGGATATGGTGTGAAAAGATATTGCATTGTTCCATGAAATTTGGGAGCAAATAGATGATAAATAAGGTGAAGTTTCATTTTTTAAAGATCAAGAGATATTTAAAATTTTGTGAAGACATAGACATGGGATGGGTAAACGTCTATTGGGGTGTGCTTCAAAATCCAAATGCTACGACTTGATTATCCCAAAAAGCTATGCTTGCCCTTGACAAGGTGGTAGAACAAAAACATGCATCTTTGTTTCCAGCACAACTATCAATTGAAGGTGCACCAACGATGTTATCTTTGCAAGCACCTTTAGACTTCACAACTAATGGATGGGGCATTTAAGTCTATGAAATAAATGAAGCAAATATTTGAATTAACTGAAAGAAAGGTCAAACAAAGTGCAAGTCAAACAACATGATGTTCACAAGATAAAAACATCTGAAATGGAACTTAACCCAGAGGATGTGGTGGAAGGTGATGCGGATATGCTATACCCAAATTTCTTGAAACATGTTTCACATGAGATTGAACATGTTTTGCAAGTCACACTTTAAGTTTTAGACATCCTTGACAATGTTTTACAAGTGAAAGACCATTGTTTCCATGTATCACAATCCCAATTTTTAGAGGTCTAGGTTTTGGAAGCTCAAGTTTCAAAAGTCTGTGTTTCAGAAATTCAGCCTTCTCACATCCAAGTTTAAGAGACGGAACATGTTTCAAAGAATCTCATGCCACTTCCAATTAAAATAACAAATATGGATGAATCAATTACCAAAGGTCTTCAAAAACTCATGGCCCATATTCAAGTTACAAGCCAAAATGAATTTAAACAATATGGCATAACAAAATTTGTGTCAAATACTACCTTGTAGCTTTTGTTGGAATCTACAGAGATTTTAGTGGCATCCATGTATGTTCTTGTCAAATATCTATAATTTTCAGCAAGCTTAACTTAGAAATCAAGTGCAAAATGTCACTCCCTTAGTGACGTTGATTAGATGAAAATGTAAGGTTTTGAGGATGCAATTACTAAGGATCAATTACCTACATTTGTGTACTAGATTGCAGTTTTGATTCATGTTTCAATAATAGATGTATTTGAACATGTTTTGATGAAGAAAGAACATGTATAAGTTTTGGATGTTCATAGATGCATGGAGGACACAAGTGGTGGTGCATTTTATGTTGTCTATGTTTTAGATATAAATGTGGACTATATTGTTGTCAAGGAAATAGACGTAAAAGTTGGTCATACGTAAAGTGCCATTGGTGCACCTATTGACCAACCCTTAATGATACATGATCTCGATTATGCTTTGGGGGAACATCATGGGGATTTTGTTTCAAAATCATTCAAAATGTAACCTAATATCTACAAATAAAAATTACTATAGAAAGTGATTCTATTTAGGTAGGTGTTCTCAATGCCAAAGGAGACTCCAAATGGGAGTATACCATGGTCAAACACATGTATTGGTGAGGATGCGATTATTGACCCAATAATGAATGCAATCATGCCTGTAGAAGTTGTGGTTCACATTCTTAAACAAGGAATTAAAAAAGTTAGCTTGTCTTTTCAAACACCTAATCAAATTATCAAAAACATTTTAAAGAATATAGTTATTGTGGCATAGAAGCCTCAAAAGGAAAAACATAAAGAACCAAAGAAAAAAACAAGTAAAAAGGTGATTGGGAAAAAAGAATTGAAGGAAGGTGCTAAAATAGCACACATAGTAGTCATGAAGAAAAGGCTTGTAATCATAGAAAGTTTTGACACCAAAGTTTTGCTTCCACCCTTGAAAGAAGCACTTTATATTGTGTTAGATGTTACACTTAAAAATGACTAACGAATTGTTCACTTTGCAAAACCTAAATGGTAGGTTTTTAACTCAATTGTGTTTTCCTCCAATTAGTTTCCCCATTTTTCATGCATTTGCTACTAATTTTTTTCATACTTTGCAAATTACTTGAACTTTTCAAGACTAGAAGGTATGATGCAATTGTCTTTCTACTTGAAACCAACATCCATGGAAACATAGAACCGTAGAAACACATATCCATAGGAACATAAAAACTTGCATCGAACAAAGATTTAGAGATCCAAAGAACCAAAGATGGATATAACATAAATATAGAGAAACATAGATGGACAATAACATAAAAACATGGAACATAATATATAGAAACGAAACTTGGAAACATTAAAGATAAAAACATGGAAATATTTAATGAAACATATAACATATATCCAATAAACATTCATTTTGTTAAAAATATACAATTGGGGAATGTGAAATTAATTTATAATTATCTGCCGGGCTGAAGCATTTACTATGGATGAGCTTTGTGATTATTTGTTGTTATTTTCAGGGTGATGTGAAGAAGGAGATCCATCTTTGGCTGGAGGACAATGATTTCAAAGCATTGTTATACTTCCAAGGGGAATTGTGAGGTACAATGTTCGACTTTGATTTAGAGTTTGTCTTATGATTGGAAAAATTCACTACTCAAAATGTTATTATGTTGTACACAATGACACTAGCGAATGAGTAGGTGAACATGTTCATGCGAGCAGGTGAATCTATTCACTTGAGTAGTTGAAAGTTTTTGAGAATATTCCATGCCATGTCATGGAATTTTTTGGTATTTTTTCCATGTGGAAAATTTTATATGACATGACAAAATATTCCATGCCAATGAGACAATATACACAAAAAACATGTAATGATTGTTAAATTTTTTGTTGTTGGTACTGGCCTAAATGGAAATAAATCTATGAACATCACTAATGTATATTCACCAAAACAAAATCAATATACATCTCATGGAAATTGAAATCCAAACTTCTTACATAGTCCAATAAACAACTACAAGCTTCATGTATGAGAAAATCACAATTGATTTGGATATAATTGTGATGTACTATCACAAGAGTTCAAAGACTTTAGAAAGATTTAACAAACATTGAACTTCACCCCAAGTCCATCTGTAGTGATGAATGAATTCTTTTGCGAGTCTACAAAACATAATCGTTTGTAAAATGTGATACACATGTTTGCATTACACATACACCCCATGGCTACCCAAAGAACTTGCCAACATTGTGACAAAGTAAACACATGAACATTTAGGGAAATTTCCTATAGTCACATCATACCCTTGGTCATATGAAATAATATTATAAATTCGTCCATACCCAAGTGGGGGGGACATCAAAAGCAAGGAAAACAATGCACTAGAGAAGTAAAATCTCAACCTTCCATGTTGTGTTAATTTGAAGACAAAAGTTCATTTCACCTTCTTGCCACCATGAGTTGTAAGCCAATAATTTGCATTAAATAGCCTCACAAGATTGTGGCAACTCATAATAAGCACATGGGAATTACTTGAATTAGAAGATTGGGAGCCAAATAAACTTCGAACATTGTTCCAGCTACATAGGCAGTCAAATGAAAACCCTACTTCTTTAAAAGTTGTAACCTCCTTTTGAGTTAAATTAATACCTTCTTGGATGGGTCATATATTTGGAACAACAAACCTAACGACAAAACATTTTCACATTATTCCATTGACACAATGACTGAAGTCATCAGGACAAAACCAATGTTTATGGTGCTTGAGTGACTTGATGTGATATTGTACTTAGAAACCTGAATAACATTGAACAAAAGTTCCATTTATAAATTTATAAAGGTTGATATTTGTTTTGTATTTGAGCTTAATGGTTTTTTAGAGTGTAGAACATTAAATTACAAAATTGGGTGGGCAATGTTCAATATGCCACTAGCCATCAACACAAATATTTTCCTTCAATTCCAATCCACCTCAAGATACCAAAGATGGCAATTTACTAGACTAAAGGACGATTACTACATGTGTATATATTTTACATTATTGGGCACAATAGTAAGAATGGTTACTTGTCACAACCCTAGCCTTGGGCTCACGACCAAAAAAAGGGCTTGCAAAGGTGAGGGCCAAGAGTGAAGCCCAAGAGTCACATTTCATGCTCCCAAGAGTGTAGGAAAGTGTGAGAAAATGAACCCCCACACTTCCAAGTGTACCCCCACTTTGGGAGTTGTAGTCTCGATGGACTTCCAAATCTTCAAAGAACGATCGCAGGGGTCAAAACTCATTGGATTAAAGAGTTATTTCTATCATTAAAAATATGTGAATTGCCAATTTGACTCCCGACCATTGAAAGTCGGGAATTGCCCTAATTTACTCGTGTTCAAGTGACATGCCACATATTTTTGGAAAGCTCTCAATGAGGGATAGAACTTTGCTTTAGAGCTCATCTTAATCGAATGTTTGTAGAATAAGTTATGAAGCTCTAAAATCGCAAGAGTCCCATTTTGGGAAATTTTGAGACTCTTAAGTTGGGAGTCCCGAGACAAAATGACATTTGGGTGTTGACCCTGTGGCCAGACACAAAGAATATTATAAGGGAGAATTAGGTGGTGGTTTCCCCCAAGTTCAAGCCATGGTGGGTCTTATGAATCCGTGTTTGCCTGTGGTTCGTCCATGCACCAAAAGTGCTACAACTATGCATTAACCAACTTGTTTGGTTTATGCAGGTTCGTGTGAATAATTGACTTGCTTGTCATTTGTCCTAGACCCCATCCTAAAGTTCCAGCATGCCCTTCTACCCTTGAAGTGTTATGAGCTAGGGATCGTGCCCCAACTCGTTATCCTTCCGTTGTTTTCACCTTAAACTCACATTTGAACCTATCAAGGAGCTTGGGAGTGCATCACTTGTGGACAAGAGAAATTCACACAATTAAGATGATGGGAATCGTTGTTTACGTCGAAAGGACAATTAGAAAGTTACTTGGTAGACCCAAAAACTTCCTCTATTTCAAGGTGCAATAGGTGATTTATGGAGGAAGAATCAAACGTGTAATTTGCGACATATGACGCAAGTCTAGTAGGATCATTCGACCTGCAAGCCCATTTTTCATCATTAAACTTTTGCAAATCAAAGGGAATGAAATATTAGCAAAATCTAAAATCTTCGAAAAAAGTTGGAAGCACATATGTAAGTTGACTACGAATGGATTTCCAATTTTGAATTAACAAAAAAAAAGGAATCATAGGAAGTTTATAAGTGAAATGTTCACATGGACCATGAAACCTCCCCATTTCTTAACACATAAATGCCATAAGTTTAGCCAATTTACAAGCTCGTGGGGTGTACTTGCACTAACATGTACCAAAAACAATCATAACAACTACTTAATTTTTTGAATTTTGGATTATAAAAAATATATTAATAAAATAAAATTTTACTACGGATATATTATGTACATGTCATTCAAATTTGGAATCAATATAATGAGTGAAAAATACATATAAAAACTTTAAACCTTTTGTGGCCACTACTTAAAAGCTACATAAAAGCAATTTAAAGTAATTTTAACACTAAAAGCACAATTTGAAAATATTTTTTAATGACATATATTTGGATTTTAAAAATATACACCTTAACATAATAGTAGTAAGAAAAAAAATTAATATTTTTTTGAAAGAAATTAAAAAGATTCCAAAAATTTTTTAAGAATAAAGTAGTGGTTTAAGGTGGCATGTATGGCTCCTAATAAAGTGGTTGGACCCCATGGACACCTACCTCAAAAGCATCCCCCAATGACAACCACCAACAATGAATTATAGCATAGAGATCATTCATGTTTTGGTGGCAAAGAGCCTTGTGTTCATCTTGCAACTCAAGTTTTGATCAATTTTTTGTTGTACTTATTGAACGAATGAGTCAAATGGAATAAACATGTGCGTTCTTTATCAACCATCTTGACAAAAAGGTCCTTAGAACCATAAATGTTTTGATAACATTCTAATTGGCTTGTGTGTTATTTGCCATGAATCCTTTAAATTTTGGTTTTGGAAACCCATTCTTCAACATTGTCTCATTAAGCTTTGTCCACATGATTTGTTGAGCTTCAGTGTCCTTAGACTTCATGTCACAAATTACAATGTTCATCACTTTACAATAAGCAAGATTGTACACATTACAAACCATAGTTGTCCAATTGGCAACACATTTCACATGATTAAACATGATCCAAGTGTTTTGCAAATCACCTGCAAGTTACATTTGAATGATGAGGCTCATTCCACTCCCCACACCATTTATTGACATCTTGAAAATGAAAACCTTTTGTCCTACAATTTGTCTTGGGAAGTAACACTCTTAAATGTAGTCATAGTGACTCTTCCACTTTAGTTCAAGGATGCTATCAATATAGCCATGCCCTGAATGATGCTTGAAAAAAATAACCAAGTTACCAACATTGGGTGAATTCAGTTCAAAAAACTTGTTTTAGATTTGCTTTAGTTGTTCATCCTTCAAAAGCTCCATAGGGTCATTGTTGTTATCATCAAGTAGATGTGTCATTAAAAATGTGTTGCTAACACTTAACAAAATTGTAGATATCTTGGCATTAGGCTTGTGATTAACCTCTTCTATAATCAACCTTTTAGTCTCATCCACATATTCCCTAATTTACCATTTTCCATACGATGTTTGTGGACCCCAAGATGAATCAATGCTCTTGAGATTAATTGGAATCTGTGCACAACATAATAGATTCGTCCACTACAAGTTGTGACACAAAAAGGAAGAACATGACAAAATTTGTATGCAAGGGAGAAGCGTATGGAGACTGTGCAATTTGGCCCATGATTGGAATATGTGTGCACTTGTTATACCAAAAGATTTCATTGCAAGAGCCAATGCACACAAAGTTTTCATAATTGTTTTGCACACAATGCAAATGACCCAAGCAACGAGCCTTCTTGAAGCTAAGCCCAAAATTGTTTTTGATATTAATTATGATCACCTTGCACCAAGCATGGCCATCATACTTTCTATTTGTGCCTTGCATTTGTGAAGGCCTATGAGTAACCAGAAGCACAAGTGGCAATTCAAAAAGGATAGCTCCATTGAAAGTAATCAGTAAAACTGAACTTTTAAAAGTGGTATCTTGTTATAATCCAAATTATGCAACTCATTGGAAGTATGTTCGAGTAACACCATAGCATGGAAATAAGAAACATATTAAATACTACCAATTGGGCTGGAGGGTTGTAATGACTATTGGGCATTAGATTAAGAAATCACTATCAATGATTTCATTGAAAAAGGAAGGGGTGTCAAGTTGTCACCTAAGGATGTATTAAACAATTCAATGAAAACAAAAGATGCAAGAGTATTTCAACATTGAAGGAGAGCATTGAGAACCTTGTGCTCCTCTTTCACAATCTTGACAAGACAACTTGCAATTCTTGGTGTGAAAATGGTGTCTTGAGGGTTGTGAATCAAACTAGTACCAATAATGTGATAATGGCCAGAGCTAACCACCCATTGGTGCCATTGGGAGGTGGTGGTAGAAATTTGGTACAACGAACTCGAAACCAAGTTATTAAAGTCATACAAGACGTCCTTGGATATATATAAAAAACCTAGTTTAAAAACTAACATAACATGCACAAACATTATTCAAAGACAAAGGTTGTCTTCAAATCATTGACCATGATGGTGAGGTCCAAGTGGCCAACAACATGAAATGTCACCATATTACCAGGTGCACAAGGATGGAACTGAAAGAATTGAAAGCAAAATGAAGGAGTAAGAATAAAAACAATAGAAGTGAAAACCAATGTAGCTATCATGTGAGCATGTGAGCATGAGCAGTGAACTTGTGAACTATGAGTTGAATTTTTGTGAGTAGCATAATTTTCTTAAAAATATTATTGCCATGCAAGCAAAATATTTTCCATGTAAATAAAAATATTCCATCCATGTGGAAAAAATAGTCATCCAAATAAACATAATATGTTATTTATGAGAAAGATATCGTACATAACTATAATTAAAATTTAGAAATTATTTTCCATAATCTTTCAAAGTATTGTTTCTAATTATTACTGAGCATTTAAATTAGTTTGATAACTAATTCTACCTAATAGTGTTTGATCATTTATGCCAAACAAGATGTTGAATGAACAATTATCAAACCATTTAAAAAACCACAACGATAACATCCTTTGCAAGTTGTAATCTAAAAGTTGAACACATAGCATCATGACGAGTGCTAGAATTGACAATTCAAAAATGTACTCTTACTTACACAATAGTTTCATTGCGAATCAACAAGCAACAAACTTCATCACAATTCCAAGTTGGAAAATGGATGAAACTTTCAAACTACTGACAAAACATGACATGCTGTAAAACATAATACATGTGTTTACAAGGCACCCACCTTCTTCACCGACCCAACAAACTAGAAATCATTGCTACAAAATCCAAACAAGTGCAAGCTAGGAAGCTCCCTATTGTAACTTCATATTGCTTCTTGTTTGGATTTTGGCTAGATAAAATCTTATAGACTTGGCCATATCTAGGAGGGGGAACCTTTAATGGTGGGTTTACAGTTGCTTCAAGAAGTCGACCAACCTCCCATTGATTGTAATGTAGATTTGACATCTTGAATGGCACTATACAACAAACAACCTTACCATTATGTGATGTTGGCCATGACATTTCATCCATTGGCCTATTTATTGGAATGAATTTTCCCTTCCATATAAGCTTCAAGGAAAGATCAGATGTAGTTTATTCAAAACAAATCTCACTTCTTCAATAGATTTGATTTTATTTTGGGTGAGATTGTTTTAACTTGAATGAGCCAAATTTTTGAAATAGCTAATCTATCCAATGCATACTTGCATTTTGTACCTCCAACACAATGATTCATATCATTTGCACAAAACAAGAACTTGTGTAGCTTTAAAGGTGCATTAAGGAATTGAGACGACAACCTTGAGTAAGTTGGAGTAAGGACACCAATAGAAGTTAGGTTGGCAATTAGCCTTACTACACAAGAATGTTTGGTGGATTTTTGCAACGCGGAATAGTGAACATGTGATGTAAGGGGCATCTTTCTATATGTCAAACTCCATCTCCACATGAAGCCTCAAGGACCTCAACATCTTCCTAAATTTGATCCACCCTAGGTTGCGCAATTTCCACACTTGATTTGATAATTGTATGGCTTACACAATAGTGAGAAAAAATCACATGGTTGTGCTTATGTGAATCCCCTTTTGATTCAAGGGTTACATTTACCTTTTGTTCAACAACATTAACAAGCAAGCATGAGTAGGTGAGCTTGATTAGGTGAGCAAGAAAATAATCTTACAACATATTCCATGTTATGTCATGGAATATTATTAATATATTCGTTTTCCATGTGGATATTATTAAGTGATGTGGCAAAATATTCTTTCACAAGTCATGGAATATTTTGCCATGTCAAATCCATGGTTTGTTCTAAGATGAATAATGGCTTATTCACTTTAAACATGGGTTTGGCCAAGAAAGCCGTCAAGAACATCATGTGAGTGTTTGAAAACATTTTTGTTAATTGAAGGATGCATTTTATCATCCCTCGTGCAACCAATGTTCCAAATGTCCAATGCTTTTGGACAATGATTATAATATTTTCAAAAAATTTGAAATGGGTGGGAATTGCATACTTCATAAATATTTGATGAAAATTAACTTCTCAAAGTATATTAAATATTTGACAAACATGTGTTGAAATGGCTAAAGTATTATACATAAATATGCATCACTTTACAATGATGGAAAATTTACAAAGTGGAGGAAAAAATGAATGGGCTAAACTTAATATTTAAAACTTACTACATAGTCCAATTAGCTACAAAGAGGTTAGTGAATGAGATTTTGATGTACTATCACAAGAATTCAAAAGCTTTAAAGGTCATTAAAAACATTAAATTTCATCCCAACTCCATGTACAGTGATGAATGAACTCTTCCATGAGCCCATAGAACATGATCGTCTATAAGACATGATACACATGTTTAAATTGCACATACACCCCACAATAACCCAAAGAACTTGTCAACATTGTGACAAAGTAAACAAATGAACATTTAGAGAAATTTCCAATTATCGCAACCCTAGCCTTAGGCTTACGACCGAGGCAAAATGGGTTGCAAGGTTGTGGGCCAAAAGGAAGCCCGGGAGTCACATCACATACTTCCGGGAGTGTAAGAAAGTGTGAGGGAGTGAACCCTCACACTCCCAAGGCAACTCCCATTTTGGGAGATGGAGTCCAAAACTTTAGAAAGCAATTTCAGGGGTCAAAACTTAATGGCTTGTGGTTCTTTATATATCATTGGAAAGCTCTTGGAACTTAGATGTCTAAAATGGGCTCGCATTTCTCATTTGGACATCTGAAACACAAGTTATGGTCAAAAGAAGGGCCGGGAATCAAATTGCCAGTTTGACTCCCGACCAAAAAAAAGTCAAGAATTGACCCGATTTACTTAGCTATAGATAGCGTGCGACATACCGTTGGAAATCTCTCAATGAGAGCTACAACTTTGCTTTAGACCGCACCTCGATCCGAGGTCTGTTCGTAAAGTTATGGGGTTCCAAAGTCACGGGAGTCCCAGCTGGCGCGATTTCAGGACTCCCACTCGGGAGTCCCGAGAGAGAAAAAGCATTTGGATGTGGGCCTTGTGGAGGGGTGCAAAGTATACTATAAGGGGGAAGGTGGTGGCTTCCCCCAAGTCCGAGCCATGGTGAGTCTTGTGTGTCCGTGTTGCCCGTGGCTCGTCCTAGCACCAAAGGTGTTCCAACTATGCACTAATCACCTTGTGTGGGTTGTGTGCAGGCCCGTGTGAGTGAGTGAAGCTTGTCAAC
>Ga0209208_10003097_pt1 | contig 23925 bp, 17 predicted proteins | sample S1TSphfallax_3_FD_187694 | JGI IMG/M metagenome (GOLD analysis project Ga0209208, IMG submission 187694) | Host-associated microbial communities from peat moss isolated from Minnesota, USA - S1T2_Fd - Sphagnum fallax MG (SPAdes) (version 2) | ecosystem: Host-associated > Plants > Peat moss >...
TTCTACCCACTCCAAGAACTGCACATTCAAGGTATGGAGTCAGTGTGCAGAAGAACAAACTTTTGGATGGCTGACAAACCCCTGTTAACAGTCACATAGATGAAGCTGGAAAAATTCAGGAAGACTTTCTATTGGCATTCTATCAGCAATGCAAGGTAAAATATCACAAAACTACAGCTGGTTCAGTGACTCCTAATTGTTGTAATTGCTGATAAGCTAGCATGTGTGCAAGACATGTGCAATCAGTAATTGGAGAATGCTTTGATGATGCAATCCAGAGGACTAAGTGCAGAATTTGATACCTGCTCTTCCACATTAAGATCCCCTGTACCCTCGCATTCTGCATGAGGAAAGGCATAGTCAAACAGAAGTATCACCCAAATCCTAACAAATACAATCTTGATTAAAATAATTTGGACACCAGAGAATTCCTGAGCAAAGTTTCACTGTTCCATCTGTCCTTATGAGGTAAATTTATGTACATAGTCTCATAAAAAGCCTTCTCAAAAATGGGGAAAGAGGAAGAGGAGAGAAACAACACAGAGAGCTTTAAGAGCATAATTTTTGAGAAAGAAATAGGGCTCACCACTCAGGATGAAGCCCATGAAATAATTATTTTGAAGATTCCAAGGGCAGGCACACCAAATAGAGATCTCTCTTTGTTGAACAAAACCTCTGGTTCCAAATGATACAGAATGGTGAGCAGTGTTTAGGAAGCAAGTTAGGGACGAACCAGTGCATAAAGTAACGCCTTCACCTCTGCAGGAGAAACACATTATCACTGTGGCAGGCTTTGAGTTCATTGTTTGACCCTTGGATTTTTTGATTAGTCGACTAGAGTCCTCCCACCGGTTTTCACCAAGCAAGTACACACGGGTTCGTGAGCCATGACCCGTTTCATCATCAGTGGTTGAGAAGCGATCTATCTCCCTTTCTTGTTCCACAGGCTTCATTTCCAAGGAGCCTGCATTTTGTTTGGCACTTGAAGCTTGCCCCTGCATCATCAGAACCCAAAAAGGGGCTTAAACTTGATGAACCTGCTGTGAATACACTTTGAAAGAGGCTGCACAGTAGGTGCACAAAGAAGCATCCATGAAACTTTACTTCATGAAGGTCACTGTGGATGATCACTTATGCCATAGATACACAACAGAGTTCCTCAGCAGCTTTAAGACCCTCCACCATTATTCTTGCAATACACCATTCAAAGATCAGATTATGTAACTGCAAGAAGCCATAATGAGATCAATCCATGATCTTCTCTGTCTCTCCCTCAAACACATTGGATATACTAGCTTTGGATGGTGAGATTGCTACATTTGGTTCCTTCCTTTCTGATACAGTGACTGCTGGATTTTCTTCTCCATACAATTGTGCCAAGAGTTGAGAGGACATGATTCCATCATCCACTGCACCTATGGAAACCTGTCCAGACAAAGAAACAGCAAATCAAGGACAAGAAGATGGAAAACCATTTGAAAAAGTGCCCAAAATTGAGCACACATTGAATTAGTAGTGAACAGTATCATGGCTTGATGAAATAGTGGGCAGGTCAATCCTGCCAGTGCTCTCTCTCAAGAAGGAAAAAGAAAAAGAAAAAGAAAAAGAAATTTTTAGGGTTGCAAAAGAAGTCTTCCACAATTCTTATTCCTTAACTCTCAACTTACAAAGCAAAAGAAATGTCACACCTGCCATGCTTTTGCTGCAGCCTCAGTGCCCCTGGCGAAACTAGAGTATTCAATTTCCTCCTCCCCTGAATAGTACCCTAATTTTGCAAGGGCTTCCTGAGACAAAAATACAAAACATTTATTACAAATTTGATGTTGCTGCAGACAGATGTGCTTTCACAGTCAAGATCAATTGCTACAGGGATGCTCAATTTTGATCATGTGACCAGTAGTCTACGATGCACAACCTCATCAAGATCACCCAAGAATCACATGGAGGCATGCAACAAAGGAAACATGGAGGCTGCTGTAAAACCTGCAAGAGTAAGGAACAACACTGATGCTATAATACCTGCAGAGCTCTTACTTCTGCTCCCTCTGTCCCTCTCTTCAATACCCGCCGCCTTGTAGGACTCTTCTGAGTGCTGTTGGGCTCTTGTAGCCCTCTGCCTGTTGTTGATCCACTGGCAGTCTTTGATGAGAATGAGGCAGACACAATATCTTCTTCCACAGGTACAAGATCAATGGAGAAGTCTGACATGGACGCTGTTGAATGTGTTGCCAGATCGATTCCTTCTTTGGAGATTGTATCTGTCTCACTAGATGATGATGATGATGATACAGTAAAGCTACTGCTAGAAGTGTGAAGGGCATGTCTTTTCTCTGTAATGGGGGGAGCCTGCTTGAATTCTGCTCAAATCCCAAAAATACATAAAAACACACATGTTAAGCACTAGGCATGCACTATGCACATGCATAATACATCTTCAAGAAGCCTAAATAATGTGCAAATTCTGCTTGAATTCCAAAAATACATAAAAAACGCACATTCAGCACTAGGTATGCACATGCATAATGCATTTTCAAGAAGAGAAAAACCCTAAATGATATGCAAGTGTATAACCTGAAGTTTGTAGATATTCAAGGAGTGCTTTCAAGCCTGTTGTCACATTGTTCAAGGACCCATTTGTCAATCTTTCTGAGCTTGTATAGGCCCGCAACTGCTCCATCTCTTGCTTCAGTGCCTGTTCCATTTTTTGCCAAAATCAACAGCCAAATCATAGCATCTCAAGTATGTAGATGTTGTGTTGTTTCCAAGATTCTGACTTGAGAGCTTTGTCTTTGCAAGGTCTCGGTGAGTCTACTACTGTTTGCTTGAAACTCTGCAGGCAGACATGGGTGTGCAGCTTTTCTGGATGTGTCCTACTGCAAGAAAAATGGTACCTTGATTTCTTCAGCCATAGCCAGTGATTCTTGTGCCCATGCCTTGCGTTCTTCGGTCCATCGAGTTTCCTCTCGCCGCCATCTCTCTTCTTCCCGCAGCCATCGCTGTTCCTCACGAAGCCAACGAGCCTCTTCCCTCTCCCAGTCCGATTCCACAGCAAATTCTCTCCTCCTTTCCAAGGCCTTCGTTCTCCAAATCCCACGCTGCTGGTGCTGCCTGCTGGTGCTGGTGATGGTCTTCTTCTTCTTGTTCTCATTCGGTATTCTTCTACTATGTTGCCACCATATCCTTCTTCCCTCCTCTCTTGTCGTCGGTTCTTGGAGGTAAGAGAGCACTGCTTCTTGGCGACGTGGTGCACCATCCACAAGATACGCATCCTTATGAATAATAGAAAAAAAGCAGGTGCTGCTGCTGCTGCATCTTGAGCTTCCGAGCTCCCTTGTCGACGACGAAGAACAACACAATCTGCTCCACTGCAGAGCCAGAACTGGAGATGAAGAAGAAGAAGAAGCAAAAGATTGTACCCTTGGAGGTGGCTTTTGCGGAACGTATGCAACGAGGGCGAGGACGACGAGAGCCCCAGAAGAGGTTGCAGTAGTAGTGAGCGTCATTCTTATTCTTGCTGCAGCAGCAGCTTCTTCTCCACCATAACAAAAACAGCGAGCAAGTTTTTCAAGGTCCAAATCTCAGATCGACAAAGGCGCACAGCACTCCGACTCCGAAGAAGCAGATTCTTTTGTGACTCCGAAGAACAAAAGCAAATCCACGAAGAATTCTCGCACTTTCTGAGCAGAAGAAACAAAGGCCACAAGAAGAAAACTGAAAAGAAGATGAAGAGATGAACACACTTCACCAAAAAAACCTAGAGACAGAGACAGAGACAGAGACAGACAGACAGACACACACACACACACCAAAGAAAAGGCTACAGAGAAAGAAAGATTTGCAGCCAAGTAGAAGAAGAAGAATTCTTACAAGCAGAATCCTTCCTTCCTTGTTGACCCCGAATTGGAGTTTCTTCTGGCAAGATGCATTGAAGTAGAACTTGATGGTGGAAAACAATGCATAAAAAAGGTTTAGGGTTTGGTTGAAAGGGAGTCATGGCAAGGTTAGTGTGCAATTGGAAGACAGTACCTAACCAAAGAGCTGAAGGATTCTCTCCTTCCCTTGGCTTTGGAGTTAGCTCATGAAGACATGGGACTGGGAAGAGTTCTATTGTAATGGTGTTTGTGAGTCATTGCACAATTGATTTCAGCGAGCATTCCATAAAATTCTCGGATGGAAGATGGGAATGGTGAACAATCAAAATGTTGAAAAGCAAATCAAAAAGGAAAAAACTTGGAAAAACTAATGATCCAACATAGAATCAATCACTACCAAAAAAAAAAAAAGCAACAATGATGAAAGATTTGGTTTTCTTCTTCAAAGATCGTCATTTTGGTTGTCATGATCTTGTCATCTTTTGTGTCAAGTTTTTTTTGCAAGTTTTATAAAAATGCCCTTTTGAAATCAATCATGCAATGACCCACATACATCGTTACAAGAGAAACAAAACTTTTCAGATTGCGAATTCTTTTGGCAAGTTGCTATTGTGTGCGTCAAAATCCTATGAACACAATTAGAGGAGTTGATGTGCTGATTCGGAAAAACGCTCAGATTAATAGCGATACACTAATGAAAGATGGAGGAACTCCTTCAAGCGAAAAAAAAAGAAAAAAAAAACCCTCACTTCACCACAAATCCTGAATGCGCACGGACTTACAACGTTGCTAACTCGCGAGCGCAAAACACGACTGAATCCCGAGAGCGTCGCGCGAGGAAAGAGAGGAGGTAGCGTTGTGGCGTGGTACACGAGGTTGCGCGAGGAAAGAGAGGAGGTAGCGTTGTGGCGTGGTACACGAAGTTGCGCGAGGAAAGAGAGGAGGTAGCGTTGTGGCGTGGTACACGAGGTTGCGCGAGGAAAGAGAGGAGGTAGCGTTGTGGCGTGGTACACGAGGTTGCGCGAGGAAAGAGACGAGGTAGGGTTGTGGCGTGGTACACGAGGTTACGCGAGGAAAGAAAGAAATGGGGTAGCGTTGTTTGTGTGGCGTTGTAAACGAGGTTGTGCGGCGACAACGAAGGGACGAAGATGCCGAGGAAAAAACTCGAAACCTGTTTACATGGTCGTCTTGTGCACACGACATGTCTATTCAGCACATTTAGCTAATCGCGTTGATATGTTGATTAGAGTCTCTTTGCAGAAATAAAATTGGAACGATACAGAAAAGATTAGCATGGCCCCTTTGCACGATGACACGCACAAATCGAGAAATGGTCCAAAAAAAATTTAGTATGTTAGATTAACGTAATCCTTTGTGGTTTAGCAAAATGATTATTACTTGATTAGCAGCACCCCTAGTAGGTTTGTGTTTCTGGTTTTTTCCTTCGTAATTTTGCTTGCCTTTCTTGTTCTGCGGTCAGCGTGGTTTTTTTTTCTTTTGTTGTGTTTTTTTTGGTGGTTTGGTTGTTTTCGTTGTTTTGCGGGGAAGGAGAAGACGACGGAGAGGATCACGGAAGGACGGGAATCGACATGGCTGCTGTGGCAGGTGGTGGCGATGGTGGTGTTTGTAACTCCGTACATGATGCTGCAAGGTCTGGTAACGTGGATGAAGTTGCGCGTTTCTGCGACGAGACGACGGAGGCCGTGAATGCCAGGGATCGGCATTCTCGTACTCCGTATCCTGCTCTAATGGTATGAGTTCGTTGTTTGTCGCTGGTAGCGTCGTGATGCTGCCTTGTTTTTTTTGCTGCCGCTGAAGTTTTTTCTTCTTCTTCTCCGAATCCATACTCCTCATCGCTCCTCATGCATGCAAAGGATGCTTAGGGTTTGCTGCTATTGCGGTAGTGTTTCTTCTCTGGTCGCGGGGTTTCTTGTTTCTTCTTCTCTCGTTTTTTTTCTGGTTTTGGGGGGTTTGTTTTCCTTTGTGTGCTTTGATTGTTCATGAGATGAGAGAGCCTTGAGGTTCCTGGCCAACCGGCTGAGAAGCCTTCTCAGCAAATGGAACATCCTATGAAGCTTTTGCACAACTGGGAATTGCCAATTTCTCTCGTTCATGCTCCATTACTGGAACCTTGGCAGGAACAATCCTTGCTGCAATTGTGATACAATTCCCACATTTCATGAACACATGTAGAATTGGAGTTTCTGAAGTCCTTTCTAATGCAAAGTTATTGCAAACAAGTGTCTTTGGACTTATCAGTAAACACACCAAGAGCTTGAAAGACCAATGATGTGTCTCTGAATTTTGTAACTGGAATTTCAAGCCTTCCAGATGTTGTTTTTGCTCAGGTTTAGGGGGAAGTGTAGGAGATGCTGTCATCATTATGCAAGTTGTGTCTTTGTGTACAGGCATGCGCCTTTGAAATTGAAGTAGCCATGCATGCAGTGTGGTGGTGCTTGGTGTTGAAAGAGATATGATGATTGCATCTGGAAACAAGTATGGGAAGATTGTTTTCTTAACACAGAAAGAAAGACTGCATTTGGCAGCATGGGCAGGGCAAAGAGAGGTGGTGAAACTTCTGTGTCAGAAAGAAGCAGATGTGGGTGCTTCAGCTGCAGATGACATGGCTGCTATTCATTTTGCGAGTCAGAAGGGACACATGGAAATTGTGCGTCTTCTTTTAGCAGCAGGAGCTCACGTGAACTCATGCACACGGAAAGGGATGACACCACTGCATTACGCAGTTCAAGGAGGGTTTGAGGATCTCACCAAGCTTCTAATCAAACGAGGGGCCAATCTGCAGTCTCAGACAAAGGCTAGGAAGACTCCTATCGAGTTAGCACGCACTGAAGCCTTTCAAGCTGTTGTGAGAGCTGCTGAGCTTGAGCGCCAGGCACTACGAAATGCCAAATCCAAGCCTGCCAAACCCATCTTGCAACCAGAGAAAAATCATGGGACAGAAGAGAAAAAGGTGCAGGAAACATCATCAGCAGGTAGCGATGCTCAGGATTTGGGTGATGCTCAGGGATTGGGTCCAGATGAAAACAACGTGCAGATTTCTGAGAGCACCGCTGGAAGGAAGAGAGCAAGTTTGGAAGAAGTAGAGGCAGTAAGTGCTGTTGGAACTGATTTAGGGTTAAGTGCTAATGAAGAAACAGGAACTGTATTGATAGGTCCAAGATCAAAGAAGGGAAAAATTTCACTTTCACATCTTTTTGCAGATGAGGTTGAAGGAGAATCATAAAGGGACTGGTACGTTTTTTTTTGTCCCAGACCACAGCTTATATAAGGCAGTTGTCTGTGAATGTGTGGAGGTCTGAAGCTTTTTCCTAACCCAATGTTTGATTCTGCACTATTACCATCTCTTGATATATTAAGAGATTGTGTCCCAGTTCACAGAGTTGCAAATTTAGAGAAATTTGAAGCTTCTTTCAACCAATTTTTCAGAAGAAGACAAAAGTTGTGATTGCCTTGAGCTATAATGGTTTGTACATGCCCTTAGGAATTTACAACGTGCCAATGATGTTCAATGTTAGCATTGTGCCTTCTTCTCTTCTCTATGTAGACCTGCTCCAAAATTGGTGAATCTGTATCCACATTTATCAGAATCCTGCACAATTGTTCATCTTGTATCAGCAACTGAATGGGAAGTAGAGGTAGGATCATGCTTTTGAAGTTATCCTTGTTTCTCTCTCTTTTCTTCCTCTTTACTTGCTTGGGTATTTTCTTTCTTCATCTCTTTTGTTTTATGTTCTTTTTTCTTGGGTTTCTTGGTCTTCGCCTTCTCTTTTTGGTTCTGTTGAAACTAGCCAGTCTGAGATTTCCCCATCTTGTGACAGAGACTTGGTAAGTTGGTTATTTTGAAGTCAGTGGGTATGTTATGGTGGTTGTTCACTACCATATGTGCTAATGTTGGAGGTCCCTGAAAATATGTAGGACTGTCACTGTCGTTTAAACTGTTCCTCAGTTTTTGGCTTTGATTTCTCTTGTCTTCAGGTTTGGATTTCCCCCTTTTCAAGTTTGCTCATTTGTTGTTGTTGTGTGATCTGAAGCTGACATTACAGTGCACTAGGGATGACTCCCCTGGTTGCATTCTGAAGATGGTGCACTGTGATGGGGCTGTGTGTCCCTGTCCCCTCCCCTCTGTGGCTTTCCTCTGAAGGCTGGGCACAAATTTATGGCATGCGTATCATCTTGCAGTGATAGGTCTGTCTTCACCAATGCACATCTCTGTAGGTAGTCTCTTTTTAATTTTTCAGTATGGTTGTATATCTGGGTGGAGAGATCATACCAATTTTATTTTATTTTAAGAAAAAAACTTCCAAGAAGGATTAAGATTGTATCTTATGAAAAAGCATGGAGACAACAGTCTGCACTTGTTGATAATATGGTGATGTTTTCAAACTGCCTATTTTTACTGTTATCCCTGTTTTTACCCTTGCAAGAAACTTTGGCCAATTGGAAGTCTTTTACATGTATTGTAAGAATCTGTTTTGTCACACATTGTCAGAGCTAGTCTGATCATGAAGTTATTAGCATTGGCCCTTTGAGAGCATGTGCTGGTGATATTGTGATGGTTTCCAGGTACTTTCGTTCTTCTTTAATCACAGCACAGGCACAATCAGAGCTGGAGAACAGGTGCTTGAAGGTATTCTTCTTTACAAGCTACCCATGACTTACAAGTATGACTAAGAGGTGTGTGGTGAGTTAAATTGTGCTTGCAAATGCAAGAACTTATGAAGAGTAGCAGCCGGAAGAACTATGGAGTTGTTTGAAATCTGTACCTGCCATCTGAACACAGTATATTCAGCAATCACAAAACACTTCAAGGATGGTCTAAATCAATTGAGGAAATTACCCTTTATCTAGATGGATGAATTTACATGAGCACTGGGCAATGAGGGTCATTCAGTTTCAAACTTCTAACTGCAGGTTGCCAAGGTATGCATTTCCTGTTGAGAAGCCTGTTCAGGCAACTCATGTTGTTTCTATCTCTACCTCAAAAATCAAATCCAGCCAACCAAAATAATGTTGAAATTACATTAGAATCTTTCACCAGCTCTCAAAGTTATGTGTACCATAGATAACTAACATGTGCTTTCCTGGATGTGACTCTTAGTCTGCTTGAGCTCTCAAGCCCAATTTTGAACAGTCATGTGCTTTCTGTGAGAGTAAGAAAGACTTGTAAGAATTGATTGAATGTAGATCTGGATAAAGAGGTTGTTGCTTGTCATGTGGCAGGAGGTCATGCCAGCAGAATTTCTTGAGGAAATCTAACATTCTGGGTCAGGAACTGGATCCAGTTTTTAGGAGATGAGTTGGGTGTTCTGCTTATCGACCTTCAATGTCCAAAGACCATCTGCTCCAGTGCCAAAACTGGCAAGAAGTTTATCAATGTGTATGCTCACATCCTCTAAGTGAGGCCGCATTGTAATTTGTGGTTGCACCATCCATGTAACAAACTGGCGGAGTGTATCAGGATATGGCGGTGTTGGCCCTGGTGGCCACTTTACTTGTCCACTCATCACTGCCAGTTGCAAACTTCCTCCTGACTCCCCCAACACATACTCAAACGGTGATTCCCTGTACCTGTAAGCCAATACTCCCCTGTCTGAGCATACAAAACAAGATGGATCTTGTGGTCTTGCTCAGCCTACAGAAAAAAATTAGCTTGTGATTGTTACTACAGTTTTCAAACACAAAGCCTGGAGCAGGTTTAAGAGCATTTGTGCAAATTCTGTGTATGAGGTTTTAGCTGATTTGCAAAGACTTATCTGGGAGAACACTAATCGTACACTGGGCTTTGATAAAGGTAAGGTGTATATTTACATTATCGCAAAGAGAGTGCATCCCAGTGACCAAACATCCGTGCGTTCATCAATATCACACTGGCTTGGACAATCCCAAAGCTCTGGTGCCCTGTATGGTGCAGAACAGTGCTCTGCCGCCCACTCCTGTGATCACTTAACATGCTTGTTAGCACCTTTGAACCACAAACAAGCTTACCATATCCACATCTTCAGCAGATAAGTATCTACAGAATCTGAATTTCCTGTTGTATTCTGCAATAAGGTTGGAAGATAGACAGAAGTTGGAGATCAAGCTCTTGGATTAACTAACATGAGAAGCCAACACATGAGGATACTATACCTGCAATGTGAGGGCCTCTGAGCGAGACCTAATTTTTTTATGAGCTGGTGAAGCGCTACCAAAGTCCATGATCACTGCCTTTGGAGGTTTGTTAGGTTGAAGAGTCAGTAGGACATTCCCAGGCTTCATGTCATTGTGTGCATATGGAGGGTCATTCATATGCATTTCTTTCAACCCCACACAGATCTGCACCAGTTAAAACAAAAGGAAAAAAAATGCTCAAACAGAGAGACATGTGATCCATCTGAGCCTGAACAGACCTTAAGATCCATTGAATGGTTTGTTTCTTTTGTAACAAGTAAACAAGATCAAAATGCCATGTACACCAACTGGGATGCACATATGGAGATTTTTAAATGCACCTGTTTGAAGATATGCAGGACGGCTATGGTGGGGTAAAATTCGTTATTCAACTGCATGCGCATCAGGTGGTCTAATAAGGTTCCATCTTTGTGAACAGGGAAAAGCAAATAAGCTTCCTGCTTCCATGAGCCATCTTGAGATCCCTGTTACAATTTCCTCAGGAATCAGGCATGTGTTCTTTTTCATATACCCCAATCCTTGATACTAATACAAGTGACAAAACTGTGGTAAGAAAAATCGAGCTTCCTTGAATTCTTGAAGACCCAGGAATAACTGTGTCACAGTATTCTGCTGATACTTCATTAATTAAACAAGTTACTCCATTGCTTGGGCTACTGCTTTCTTTCAAAGCCATAAGGTTTTACCACTGAGCTATTTGCATCATGTTCTGGCCTGTTGCAGAATGGAGAGATGATGAGGTGAGAGGAGGAAGTTCTTTGTAATCTGGAGTTACCTTGACAGGGATGATAGCATGATCAAGAAGGGGAAGAAGGTTTGGGTGTTTGAAGTACGATGACACATGAATCTCCTGCTTCACCAAATCAAGCTGCTCGTTGTTCTGGATCAAAACCTTCTTCAATGCAAAGAATCCATCACCTGCAAAACCCAACATCCAAAAAAACCCAGATGTATTATTCTACATGAAACAAAAAGCAGAAATATTACAAAGAACTGATATTGCGAAGCAATCCTTGAATTTTATTTTGAATGCTGCAAAGTTTTGAAAGCAATAAATATATGATTTCAACTGCAATTTGACTTGTAAATTAGCCACTATGGGAAGAGAAAAAAACAATGCACCGTGGTGATCAACGGATGGGTCTTTGGCTTCTTGTTGCAAGTGATGATGCCCACTTGGCCGCTCTTGTACCAGAAACACAAATGAAAACCCTCCTTCTCCAAGCTGCCGCACAATCCGGAAGCATCTTTCATTGACCCACACTTCTGTGCCACTGCTTACTACACCGTACAGTGCACTTAACCCTGACCATGTGCATCCCATTTTTTTCCTTAAATCCTCCCTTGCACGTGCTTGCTTGAGCACAATCTGCTCAGTTTCTTGTCGTTTATCTGCTTCTTCTTTGTCACATGCTCTGCACCTGCAATGTTTTGTTCATTACAGACCTAGAAATATGTTGTTCAAGAAAAATGAGTTGTCTTCTTCTTCTTCACATGCTTTGCACTTGTTGCAATATTTCATCACAAACCTAGATGTCTGTTGTTCAGCAAAAAACTGCAAAACGAGATTAGTACTACTGCTCAGTTTGCATTCACAGAAGGTACCAAAATAAAAACCCTAATCGTGCACACCACCCAAAATCTTCAACAATCTCCCACAAATCTTCCATACCCAGGTTGAAGGTACTAAGGTGAAAACAGAAATGAAAGACAAACCAAATTTTTCTTTTTCTCTAAATCAGTACATTTCTTGAGCTCTTCTTCTCGATGCAATAATTCTTCACAAAGTAACACAGTTTCTGAACAAGAAAAATCTCTCATAAAAATCTCTCTACTACTACTACTACTACTGCAATGTCTCATTTGCTTGAAAGGGAAGGGGTTTACAAAACAGCATACCTACCTGAAGATCTATCAAAGTTCCTTTTTCACAGGAATCGTGGTGGCATAGTGGTATTCGTCATGTCAAAAAAAGCTGCCAAAAAAAAAAGACCAGAACAAAAACAAAAACCCCAATCCAGAATCAGTAGTATTCTTGCAAACCCCTAGCTCGTAAAATCAGCGAAAAAAAAGCTCAATGAACTAATTTCTAACTCACAAGATTTAACGACAAATTTCAGATCTGAAACTTTGTACCTGTACATCGGCACCCTGTTCTTGAGTAGATCCTCCCTCGTCAGAAACTACTTGTGTTTGTGTTCTTTCTCTCGTCAGATGTGGTGTGCGGATTTCTTGAGCAACAATTCTAATGCTGTCCTGTTCATTTTCTAATCACAGGGATTTCAGCAGCATCTAACTCATGAGCAAAAACCCATTTTTACAAACCCATTTTGTGGATCTAGAGAGAGGGGTGAAATCGAAAAACTGCGACAATCCTGGAAGACAAAGCTGCAGGAAAAAGGCAAGACAATTGCTTGATGACAAAACTGGGAAAATTCACAGAATAAAAAGAAAAGAGAAAAGACCCCAAAAAAGAGAACATCAATTTTTTAGAAAAAACACAAAACATGCGGCACAAACGACAGACAACCCACGAAGCAAGCAAGATTATTTTATTCCGAGATTTTGCTGATTTTCGACTTTCTATTCGGAGTTGTTCGAGGATCTACGATCAAGAAGAAAGAAGAGAAAGGGGAAGAAAACTTTCCAAAGCAATTTCTTGGTACTTTCCTGGGAAGAATATACAAAGAGAATTTTCACAACTGGGCTGAAATTTGAGCAGTTTTTTCAGGTGCCTCTCCTTTTCGTTGTACAAAGCAAGGTTTTGCTTGTTGATGAAAAGTGGCATTTAACAAGAGGATTCATGTTCCTAGATTAGAACATATATAAACAAATCCAGAGCTTCAGCAAGGAACCAGAGATTCATAATCCCAGATTAGTGCACATAAGCAAGTGACAACAGCTTCAGGAACAAGAGGATTCATAATCCCAGATTAGTGCACATAAGCAAGTGACAACAGCTTCAGGAACAAGAGTATTCATAATCCCAGATTAGTGCACATAAGCAAGCAACGACAGCTTCAGGAACAAGAGGATTCATGATCCTAGATTAGCAAATATATAAACAAATCAACAAGTTCAGCAAGGAACCAGAGATTCATGATCCTAGATTAGTACATATAAACAAATCAACAAGTTCAGCAAAGAACCAGAGATTCATAATCCTGGATTAGTACACATAAGCATGTGACAATAGCTTCAGGAACAAGAGGATACATAATCCTAAATTAGTATATATAAACAAATCAGCAAGTTTAGCAAACCAGAGATTCATAATCCCTGTTCGGTACAAATAAGCACATAACAATAGCTTCAGGAACAAGAGATTCATAATCCTAGATTAGTACATATAAAAAAATCAACAGCTTTGTGAACTACAGATTCACTGTCCCAGATTAGTACAAAAATAAGCAAGTAGTGAACAACTTCAGAAAAAAGAGCCTAGATTAGTGCACATATGCAAAGGAACAAACAAGCACTAGATGGAATCCACAGACTTTGCTGAAACAACCAAATTCAGATCTTTAAATGTGAAACGGGTTTTAAAGGGACAGACAATTATATATACATGTTTCAATTATTTTCTGTTGTTTTGAGAGATGTATAAAGGAACAAAGCAAATGCAGATGAAACTTCTGCATGTGTTGAATCTGGAAGATGATTTACCTGAACACTTTGGAGCTCAATTGAATTTGATGAACAATCCTGCTTCTAATGACACAGGAATCTAAATCTGTCTATAGTAATTCAACCTGTAGAGATTTGGTTCCAAAATTGGCTATCAGGCTACTAAACTGTTTTCCTCAAAGTCTCAGTTGTTTACCCTGTAAGAAGATTTCCTAACAATTTTTGGAGGTCGTAGTCTAAAACGAATGGCACTGCGAAGCATGTCCTTGGCCATGCTATCAGGTGTGCATCCCGCCTTCAGCATTTGCTCATAAATCTTTGGGACCTGGTTATTTTACCACAAGATGTCTACTGCTGTTAAAAACCATCAAGAGTTATGTATCATGCCATGCATTTCATGAGACCCACACGTACAACAATCAGAGCACAAAGGTAGTCTGAGCAGATAATTAACTTGATTCAAATTGGCAAATTGCAATCCATGTACTGCCAGAAGTACCAAGCAGCAGCAAGAGTATAAAGGAACTAGAATGAGGATCTGTTGGCTGTACCTGATCAAGTTCCTCCGCCTTTATCAAAGCTTTCATCAAGGTTGTGTAGGTGACCACATCTGGACTAATTCCCTTCAGAAAACCATGTGATAGGTCAGCACATTTGATTAGGTGAGAATATAGACTTGACCTGAGTTTAATACTGAACAGTCTGGAGCTACTAATGAACCAGCTGACACTTGCTTTGTATTTGAGCCAGAGTGGAACAAAAAGGATGATCTATGGACGTACCACCTCCTGCATGTAGTCAAAAACAGAAAATGCCTCCAAATGCCTTCCTGCTACACTAAAAGCGTTGATGAGGAGATTGAACATCATAAGATTTGGCTCATAGCCTTCCTCTTCCATTCTTCTGAACACGTTCATTGCTTGTTCACACATCCCCTACAAAGAAATAAAGTGGAAAGTTAGCATCCTGCAGTTTACAGAAAATTATTATGAGAAGACCTTCCTGTGACCCATTCCCAAGTGTTCTGAGTCACTTCAATTTTTAAAAGAGTTTAAAAATTCCCACAAATTTCCCACAAGGTTCTACCACTTGCTGAATTATACAGAAGTATAAGGCTACCTGCTTGGCGTAAGCATGAGCAAGAGCACAGTAGACACTGGAAGGTGGTTTTAGGCCCTGTGCTCTCATTTGATCCAAGAACTTCACCGCTTCTTGAAAACGACGAGACTGGCCATAGATGTCGACAAGTGTGGTATAAGTAACCTCATTAGGAACCAGTCCCCTGGACTGCATATCCTCTAACAAAGCTCGAATTGCCTTCCAATGGCCATGAGACCCTAGTGCATTGATTAAGATATTAAATGTCTGTAAGCTTGGCACACACCCATGCTCCTGCATCTGGTGAAATAAATTCATTGCCTCTAGCACAGAATCAGTTCGACAATGAGCCTCTATGAGAGAATTCCAACTAACAACATCAGGTTTCAGGCCTTCTCTTTGCATCCGTTCAAAAGTCTTCAAAGACTGTGGTAAGATTCTATATTTGCCAAACGTGTCAATCACTATATTGTAGATGTACTTGTTAGGTTTGACATTAGATTCCTGCATTTCTCGCAATGTGCGAACTGCTTTTCCCCACTGACCAGTATCACGAAGTGAGGCCATCAAGCGGCCATAAATGAAAGCATCAGGCTGGATGTTAGCAGCTTTCATCTTTGCAAGAAGAACCTGTATCTGTTCTAAGCGACCTGCCTTTGAATAAGCATCTACGAGGAGACCATATGTGAAGTGACTGAGATTTAACCCTAACTTTTCTGCCTTTTCCAATAATTTCTCTGCCTGTTGTAGAAGACCCTTCCTTGTGTACGCCTGAAGGAGTGAGTTCAAAGCTCTACTGTCAGGCTTAGGTCCTGCCATCTCCGCAAACAATGCCTCTGCCTCTTCTGTTCGCCCTACTAAACCTAATGCAGTAATTACAGCAGCATAACTTCTTGAGTCTGGGTACATATCAGATGCCTGCATCTTCCCCATAGTCCTCAAACCCTGATCTGCATCACCACCTCTACAATAGGCAACTATCAAATCATTGTATAGACTATAACCAATTTCCAATCCCTCTCTCTCCATGTCATTGCACACCTTGATTATACTTGTATATTTGGATGGTACTGTTTGGGCATGGACATCTTCAGCTGCTTTTTCTTCTTCTTGACTTAATTCCTCTTCTTCTTCACGCGGCCATTGTTGTTCCTCATGAAGCAAATGAGCCTTTTCCCTGTCCCAGTCTGATTGTTCTGCCACAGAACTATCACCACTGCTCTCTGCCTTTGTTCTCAAAATTCCAAGCTGTTGCTTTGTGTTCTTGCTCTGTGGAATCCCCCCATGCCATGATATCCTTCCCTCCCTTTGCAGCTCTTGGAGACAAGAGAGGACAGGCTGTAGTATGCCATCCACATGAAACCAGTCCTGTTCTTAAACCAGGGGGGGAAAAAAATACAAAACTCATGGCTTTGCTTTTGCCACATTTGACAGCTCTCTCTCTCTCTCTACACCATCCTATGACAATGTCCATTTGCTTCTTCAAACAAAACTTGGGAAAATAAATAAATAAAATATATTCATCAATGCACAACTGACCTTACAAGCAGAGCAGCTTTCTCTCGTCCTTCTGAGCTCCCTCGTGGATAAATGCGATGTCCTCCACTGCAGTGTCCAAACTGGAGATGCAGCAGCAACAGAAGCAAAACAGTAGTAGTGCATCCGAGGCGGCCTTTGAGGACTGGATGCAAGAAGAAGCGCCAGAGGTCCAGAGGTCGCTGTATACGTCATCTTAGGTTCTTCATCAACATGGACAAGCACAAAACAGTTTCAAAACCTCCAAGGAAAAAACGTTCACGAAAACTGCAAGAAAAAGATAAAGCCATATAATACTCGCAATTTCACGACATGGAGAGGAGACGAGAGGAGCCGAGAGGCACAAGTTCTTGCAATTTCACGACATTCTTCAAATGACAAGATTACGGCACAAACCAACAGTAATAAGAGAACAACATACATGCGAGACGAGGAGAAAAGAGAGTACTTGATTCTTTTCCAGAGAAAAAGAATTCAACCTCCAGATGCCAGAGATCATCAAGCTTGAGATGTCCTGCGATACGCGAGAGACGATTGGAGAAAATGAACCGAGAAAAATGAAATAAGCAACCACAGAAAGCTTACCATTTCAAGGTTGAATCAGAATCGATTTTCTTGTATTTCTTCATCTTCTTGTGGCGGATCTCCTTCTCCTGGTCATCCTCCCGCAGCTGCAAAATCTTGCAAATCTCTCTCGTCTTCCTTCTCTGCTTTTGCCGTCGCGCCACACAACGCCATCTTCCTCCAGCCATCTCTTCCAGCTCTTCGCCCATGGCGGTGGTTGCGCGGGTATGGAAGGGTATGACGACGGGAGCACGCCCGGGGTAGCAAACCGTTCTCGGGTGTTTTCCAGTGTTTCCCGGTTATTAGGTTTTCCTCATACCTGGCGGGTTGGTTATCACATTTTAAAACTTAGTCCCTCCCGGTTACCAATTCAATTGTGAAGGGATTCACTGTAGTACCCTCCGGTTGTCTATTTACACAGTTGTCCTGGCAATAATTGTCGATATAAATAAGGATCAATTTTCAATTACTTGCTATGATAACCGTCGGTTATATTTCTTAGGTAGAACAAATTATAGTGTTTTTGGGGGGTGTGTTTTCTGTCTTCTATTGTGAAAATGTTTTATGGTTTTAGGATTGATAACCTACCTGGATGAAATATCAAATCATCCAAGTAGGTTATTTAGATTTTGAAAAGTAAATACCCGACTGGTAGGTTATCTACTGGTTTACAAAAAAAGTCAGTAAGCACCTGATATTTTACTGATACCCGGATACTGCTGGTTACATAGGTCAAAACTCAATAACCGACAACCACTGATATTTTCAGGCTCTAAATATACCCGGGTCTTTTTTCTGTTACTTTTTTACTTTTTTTCTCCCTTTCTTGTTTTAGAAGGACATGTCATGCATGGTTTTTTTTCCTCCGATTTTGTGATATCGAAAATCTAGCGAATTTTCCACAAATTTACCAAAATTAGTTGAATTCTCACTAGAAAAAATTAATATTTTCCCAATATTTTGTCAGAAAAAAAGAAACTTTTTGTTGGATAAATATCACTGGAGAGTGAGTGGACATGTGTGGTTTCAAGATGGATGAAATCTGATCAAATGGATGATCCATAATCTCAATTCCAATAATTTATTATTCATCTCAAATTTGAGAATTTTCATTCCCATTCTATTAAAAATATATTTTGTTTCATTTCCCAGCTTTTCATTTTACTTGGAAAGGGCCTATTTGCATTTATTCACTTATTTCATTTAGTTGATTTGAGTAAGGTAATATATGTTCATTTGATTTGATCCTCAATTTTTAAAGCTGCATTAGAGTCCATTTATGGTATGCATAATAGGATACAATTGGGCATGCCATTGATAGGCCAAAATGCATCTATTAGTTATAAAATCTTAATACTGAATTTCATCCATCATAACATAGCACATTCTGTTTTGCACCTCCTTCAGATGTGAAGGATTTAGGGTTTAAGGCAAGTAAAATCTTGTGACTTAATTTTTTCTCTAGAAATAACAAAGATGTACATGAAATCCTACTGCACTTGTTTTGTTGGGTTTAGGGTTTAGGGTTTAGGGTTTAGACATTGAGTTTAGATTGATTATACAGTATAGTTGCTTGATGGATTTTGGCCCCTAGGTAATAGGTCTATTTTTATAAGAGGATTTTTGAAACATGATATTTTGGCTTCTGTTGAAACTTGAGATCAGTTATAGAGTTACAGTATCTTGAAGGATTTTGGTTTGTTTTAGAGGATTTTTTGGAGATCATATTTTTGCATGGTGAAGCATTTGAGTTTCCATCATTCTTCTTTTGCCTTACAATACTTTTTAATGTAAATGGCAAGGCCACAGTGTGACACACCCAGTGTTTTGTTTTGTTTTGTTTTGGCTTTCATCTTTCACTCTCCACAACCAACCCTAAAAGAATGAATATCAATGTTTCACCTTAAGCATGACTATCACATCTTCAACCAAGTACGAATGTAATAAATTCCTTTATGAAATTTAGTTTCCATCATGATGTTCTTGGAAAGAAAAAAACCCAAAAATCCAAAAATTGTTTAGCACTATAAGTGGGTGTCAGTCAGTATATTACTCTCTGAAACTTAATAACAGTAATCACAATCACCCAGATGTCTATAGACAATTTTTGTCTTAGCTGTTGTAGAAAACTTTTTTGCTTCATGAATCTCGGTGTTGTAAGCCATTGCTCTTCTGCAAAGTGCACCACAGAAACTGCATTACTCTCAGAGCACATGATTAAGAGTATCCAAGAAACACTGGCTAAAGCTTTCGATCTTGTTTGATGGTGCGCACCTTGACACAAGCTGTAGCTGCAGACAATTCACAATACATTGCTCCTGACAACTACATGAAGAGCATCCAAGCTCCTCCAACTCCACCTCCTACTTTTTGGGTCTCAGGAACAACTGTTGACAAGCTAATTCTGTTTCATGCCAATCAAGGTCCTGCTGCCTGTGAAAGTACTCATGAATGGCATCAAAAAACATATTTTCTCCTCACTGTGAGCTAACCTGGACAGAGCTTCTGCAGTTTCCATTTTTAGACCTGTGAACCTTCCTCTTGGATCTTCACTTGTAGCTCAAGGTAGGGATCCTTCCAGATGGCGCAATGCATCAAGTCCTCAAGTAAGAGTTCCATACAGTAAAACAGTGTCAAAATCCCCCCAAGTGTTCTGCAGAAAGGCAGGCTTATGATGCAGACAAGAGAAACAAGCCCTGCTAACATACACCCACAAGATTCAAGACCAAGCCAGGCACAATTGAAAAGAACAGAAGACAGGCTACATTCAACTTACTCCAATGACTTGCAGACAGCAAATAGCTGCTCAAAGCAAGAAGCTTTCTACTCATCTTCAGATAACATGAGATAATACCAAATCTAGCATATTGCTGGTGCAGAACACGAGCACATTACAGTCAAGTTAACGAGAAAACATGGCAGCAGAACAAAACTTGCGTCACTTGGCACAATTATGACAGTCTATATGACTCGTGTGGAGGATCATAGCCACCACACTTACTAAGTCAGGGGCATTGCAACTTCAACAATAAACAAACAGCAAGTTGGGAAGAGTAGCTGACAATGCACAACACTCCATATAAAATCATTGAAATTCACAGTCAAAATCACAAGCATTGTCATTCATATTTACAGGGTTGTCACACGTGTACATTGGAAGGTAGCAAGAGTCAGTTTAGTTTAGAGCACATACATGAGTTGAACCTGAAAATGATATGAAACCAGTGCCACTGCCACTGGTTCAACAAACCATCCACAGCTTAACCACATACCATGCAATTTCTAACTTCATGAAAAGTCGTCAAATTTCAGAATATCCAATCTAAGACACACCTAACTACTGACCTAACTGCACAGGAGAACTTGGATGGATAATGAGGCAGGCATATGACACCTCTTGTCACCAAGTTCAAACGCTGCCAGTGAAACAGACAAGAAGCTGCACACAGCAACTTCTGTATGCCCAAATCAAGCAGCACCAATTTTGGCTGGACGTGAATCTGGCAGTCTCTGCCATGCACAGCCTACAGGCCCATCAGGCCCATCTCCATCCTCGAAGCCAGCATAAACATGGAGTTGAAGCCTCTTTCCACCTCGCCAAGCTTCATAGAAAGTAAGGAAACAGCATATTTTCTAATCTTACATGGTTCCAGAGCCTGATATCAACAGGTCTGTAACTTCGGCACCCTGACCCAGAATGTAAGTATCTAGTAGGTGGGCACAACACCAAAACTGACATCAGGGACCATTGGAAACATGAACTCTGTATCTGAGTCTGTGCGCTTAGCAAATCTTCCTTTGATTCTTGGGCGACTTTCAGCGTACGCCTTCCTTGAGGCATAACGGATGGTCTTCTCAAACTTACGATTCTTCCTTTTTTCCTTGTATCTCATGACCCGTGCTTCACGTGCCATTGTCTCATCTGGACCACCAGCAGGCACTGTCGGGGCTGGATACTCCAGCATCCCTGGGGACCCTTCAGTGGGGGGAGATATGTCACTCAAGCTAGAGTCAGGAACAACACCCGCATCAATGGAAGATGATGAAATCTGGCATGAAGAAAGCAACACCATCAGTACTCGTGCATGACTGTGGTCCAACTGTGTTGAAAACTGGTGAAAGGAGCATATGCCAGAGCTAGGAACTCCAGACCTTTAGAGACAGATCTTTCTCTGGCAAGTCTCAAGAAAAAGATGACCCAAAAAAATTTGTCCAGCAAGCTATGAACCAAGGGATCACAAGCAGACATATATCTTAAACAAATATTAAAAGCACAGACAGCCAAGGTAAGGCCTACAGAGTAAAATCAGGAAATGTCTGTTGGAACACTTGATATATGTTGTGTAATCTTTGTTTCAGGGATGCTGGGGTAACTTTGACAGGTAACTTTGATATCAAGCATACATGCTATTAGCTTTAGAGGCCACTATATAGAGATTGGACTTGAGATGCAACAGCTGCAGCTTTTCTTGAAGACTGAAATCTGCTTCTAGAGCCACACAGAAACCAGCAGGAATTGGAATCTTATGCTACAGTGACAATATGTTATAACTCACGGAAACTGGGTTTCCTTTAATATCAATCAGAGATGCTCTTAGCTTTAGAGTTTTCACTACACAGAGATTTAATTTGTGGATGCAACAACCCCAATTCGTCATGAAGACCCAAAAATTGCTTTCCACTAACAAACCAATCAGCAGCAAGAATTGGGAAAACTTACACTATGGCTAAGAGAAGAAGCACCATGGTTGTAGCCATTATCCTGAGGCAACTCAGAGTAGGATGTCACATGGGATTGTGCATGGATGAGTGAGGGTTGGCCATGATTGTCAGCAGTGGAGGAGGAGTTGTGTACTGGAACCAGACTATCAGCCCCAACTTGGGTAGTAGAACCACCCATGGCTGCTGCATAGTCCAGATCCAGGTAAGGGTCCACATCTGGGAACAGGTCTGCTGCTTCATACAACTCTGCCTTCGTTTTGAACTTCTCCTTCTGCGATTTTGCACTGTATTGCCGCTCAAGGTATGAAGAAGACAACAAGCCCAAATCATCATCTGCATCATAAAAGAAATGGCCAGAGCTTCATGTAGCAAATTCCATGCATGCGGTACACATAAGGTCGAAGCCAGGAAATACAGTAAAGACGAACTCGGTGCTAAAATTCCTTCTACACTGTTTGCTAGTGAAGACTGCCGCCTTGCCTCGCACTGGGCTATGCATTCAACGAGAAAGAAAAGAAAAAGGACAACGAAACTGCGGCAAGAGTAGTCTTGCCTTTCATCAAGGCTTCTCCGGGTCGCTTGGGATTCTGAAGAAGCCACGACGCCTCGACCGCCGAGGTTTCGTTATCAGCCTTAATCACATCGCAGCAGTCGATGACAGGAACGGCAACGTTCATGGCATTGATGTGTACCATTTTAGCTACGTTAGGACACTCGAAGAAAGGAACCACAGCGACACGCTCATGGCGACGAGCAAGGGGGTTTGCAGAATGGATGTCGGTGTCGCACGAGAAACAAAGGGCAGCCGCATCGGCTTTGCAGGTGACTACTGCCGGTGCAAGCTCGCAGACCTCACACATCCACACGCGCTCGTGACGAGACGCAAGCTTGTTTGCGCCGTGCACTTTGCCATCGCAGCCTACACAAAGGTACGCCGCATCCGCTCGACAGTACACAACCGCACTCGATGCGTGGCAAGCATCACACGGCTTCGGCATACTATTCCAGATATCGAATTCTCGTCACGAAGAAAAACCCTTTCCTTTGAGTTCAGATCTAACCTGAATCCCACGAGTCCCCAAACCCCCACTGGAGCCGCCGTCCCACTGTCAAGGAAAATGCGAGAGCGTCAACTCTTCTTCCAGGCGAAGAAAAGAGCAACGTCTAGAAGACAGCATGAGGGAAGTAGGGACGGGGGGGAAAAAAAAACCTTAGACAACTAGAAGCTTTGTGACTTCCATAGAGACGCAACAGTTACCACGCACAAATCCCCAGCCAAGAACTGAAGAAAGAAACAAAAACCTACTGAAAAAGAGACCAAAACCCGTAAAAAAAACCTTGAAAGATAGAAGCTCCGTAACAAGGACATGCAAAAACACTTCCACAAGCAACTGGACAGCAAGCAAAACGTGGAACAAAACACGAGCAAAGGCGCAGCAGCAGCGATGGCGCAGGAAAGCGCACCAAACCTCAAAGGGAAGGGAGAGCGAGAGAGAGAGGAGAGAGACGACACCACGGGCAGAGGGGCAGCGGGCAGCAGTTTTCTCATTCAGCCCGTTTCCTGAAATCCCGCATTACAGGGACAAGAAACCACCACCCAGATGGATGACGAATCTAATCTTCATGAACATCAATTCCCATCTCTGTTGACGAGGCACCCCGTTAATGTACAGATAACATACTAGCGAATAACGTCTTCATGGATGGTTATATATATATATATATATATCGTCCTCAGACGTCCTCAGAAGATGGATGATTTATCTATCATCCATGAAGGGCCCTAGCTTAAATCCTCACCACCTTTTGGCAGGTCTCCACGTTTTTGCAGAACTGTTCGGTGGTGGGTTCGAATCTTTTCAGGTACCTAGAAATTAGCATCAATTAACGCCAGTTACTATTTAGTATTTTAGCAAGTGGGGCGGGGGGGTTTTGGGGATTATTTTTTCGTTCCTAATGAGTTCCCATTGAGTTCCCGATGGGTTCTCACTTGTTCCCCCAATTCTCAATGCGTTCCCCAGGTGTGTTGTGTGGGGTTTTGTTTATTGAGTTTTTCATGGGTCCCTCGACCGTCCGTCCGTCTCACACTCAGAAGTGAATGCTTTTGTTTGTTGTTCGTAAAGGAACCAATGAAACCATACCGCACTTGCCCCAAGCGGATTGGGTGCGAATCCCCTTTTGTCGTAGTTCGTCATTATCCCCTTACAGACAAAATCGATTGTTGCATGTTCGTGGCTCATATTGGCATCCAATGGACCCGGCACCCAACTTCCTTTTTATGGGGATGTGGGGTGGGGTGGGGTGGGGTGGGGGG
>Ga0209208_10003099_pt1 | contig 23914 bp, 15 predicted proteins | sample S1TSphfallax_3_FD_187694 | JGI IMG/M metagenome (GOLD analysis project Ga0209208, IMG submission 187694) | Host-associated microbial communities from peat moss isolated from Minnesota, USA - S1T2_Fd - Sphagnum fallax MG (SPAdes) (version 2) | ecosystem: Host-associated > Plants > Peat moss >...
TTTAAATTTTTTTAAAAAAAAAAAAAAAAAAACTCGCCCAACTTTATCATATCACTATTTTTAAAATAAAAACCCCTGATTTTCATAAGGCGGGCAGAAGATAATAAATCTAAAAAAGACAAATATATTCTAATAAATACCTGGACTGATTTATTTTTGGGGGGGGTCTTTTTATTAATATTTGGCTGGCTATACCTGGCTATACTAGTAGGGTTGGTGAAGAAACTTCATATCCCATAATAAATAAATAAATAAATTTGGACCCGCAATTAGGGCAAAAGTGAGTCTCACCTGCAGTGAGTCAAGCAATTAATTGCGGAATGACTTTCGGCAGCCAAGCAAGTTACTAAACTGGGGAAAGTGGTGGAGTAGGTACAGTAAAGCGTCCCCTCGGCTAAAAATAGTCGGTCCGGCTAAATAAGAGTGGTTACTGTACATTACTACAACGTGACTGACTTAGAGTAGCGACTCCCACAGAAAAGTAGCTTCGTTAGTAGTAAATGATGGATGTGATAAAAAGTTCCATCCAATCATTCATCCTCTTTGTTAATCTTGTTATGAACTGTAAATTTTTTATTACAAACTCGTAAATATCTCTTTTGCTATTTTACTATTAGGTAATATAATCTTGTGTGTAAGTCGTAGACATTTTTACTTACACCTAATTTTCTGGGGTTAAAATACGTATATTTTTTCAATACGTATATTTTCTCAGTACGTATTTTTTAAAAAAAAATTTCTTTTTTTTCCGGTTTTTCCAGACTTAGTACGGCATGTACTGTACGGATGTCCGGCTGCGCCGAAAGTTCGCAGGAATCTTAGGCCCTAGCTTCTAGGCACCTACTTGTGTAGCTGCATGTAGTGAGTAGGTAGTACCTACTAGGTACCCAGTTTCCCAATGAAGAAGAGAACTGAGAAATAAATATATAAAATTTAATTGGAAAAATAATAATCGCACTTTTTCTTGGGGTGAGAAATTACTATTTTATTTTATTTTTATTTTCTGTTCCCATTGTGTTCCCATCAAGTTCTCAATATGTTCCCTCCTATGTTCCCAATAGCACCTCAAGATGCCTCAATTTTTTTTCCTTTTGGGTTGTTGGGGTGGGGTGAGAGATGGGGGACAAAGGATTTTTTTTTTCCATTTTCTCTCGTTCCCAATGTGTTCTCATCAAGTTCCAAATGGGTTCCCATCATATTCCCAATTTGTTCCCCATGTTCTTGCTATGTTCCTTAACACGTTCCCAATAGCACTTGCTTTCTTGTCCCATATGCTTTGGCAAATATTGTCCTCCTCTCACCTATCTAGATGGGCCAAAGGGAATGAACATACCTTCTTCTACTTTGGGGATGCTTGAAGCCTTAGAACAACAATGTTGTGAGGTTGGGGGTGAGGAATGAGTTTTCTTGTGACCTTTGAATGAGATAAATTAACCTTTAAAAAAAATATAGAGAAACCATTCAACTATAGAAATAAAATAATACTTTTAAACTAAGTTTAATATTATTTTGTGAATATTAATGAATTGGTTGATATCTTGAACCACATGTTCATTAAATATTTTTTTATTAATAGAATGACATTCACAAAAATCATTTCTCTTTTTCCAATATGAAAGAGCTTTCAAGATGAGTTTTGATCCAATATTTTGCTTCAATCTCTACACTAAGGTGTGAAAGGTGCAAAGCACTTCTTTTTAGCCATTTATTATCCATCTATTTCAGATCTTAGATAATAATGAATAAATATAACTACATTTTAGTCTAATTAAATTTGTCACAACGGCCTTGGCAATGGCCAATGACTTTTGTGCAACATGGAAAATACAATAAATTAAAAGGGACTTCTTCCTTATTCTATCTAAGGAAAGAAAATGTTTTTTCCTTGGTGAAGGTTTAGGAATTTTTTTATGAAGTCCATAAATTGAAATAAAAGTTTTGTTGTTGTGGCTTCACTTTCTACATTACATGTTATAATAAGAAAAAACACTTGTTAGCAAAATATTGTGTGTGTATTTGTGTAATGAATCACTATCAAATTAACTATCCAATCAAAGACATCTCAAATGTAATATGTATTTGACAAACTTTAGCCTAACTATCAATTCTAGATTATATTACATTTGATAAATTTTTGGAAAATGGAAATCAAATATATTATAAATCTATATAATGTAGCTTGTGTCATTGACCCAAGTGTGAATTGGTTGCCCAACTAATTTTTCCTTTCAAGGCTTTTTTTTGGCAATTTAATTGAATTCTCATTGACAAAAAATATTCAATATTCAATATTTTTTACACCTTAAGTCTAATTTATTTCAAATATCCTTCATTAAATCCTACTCAGTGAGGGGTTTCCAAAAATATCAAGAGCATGCTCAAATTTTTCACAATTTTTTAGTTTTGATTTAAATGAATTTTCAATGGAAATTTTATTCAATATTCAATAACTTCTCCATCATAGGTTGAAACATTATGAAATCAACTCGTTGCATTTGAACTCATCAAGGGTTTTCCAATGGTATGAAAAGTGTGATAAGAGGCATCATAGAGATCTCAATGTGACAAACAAAACAAACAAACAACCTTCCTTCATAGATAGATTTAAGGTAGCAAAGTCTAAAACTCCAACTAATGTGTTTATTCATTCAATGCAATTTTTTTTTGAGCTTATTGAGCAATACAAACAAGTTTGACAAATGTTAAAATTTCCTTCTAAATTTGAGTTTCCTTGGGTCAAATTTAACATGTTAAGAACAAAATCCAAACTTCTTGTCTAACTAACACGCTAAGCATGTTGAAAGAATTGTGAAATACTGAAATCAAGATCATCTCAAGAATGTTATGCCACGATTAAAATATTGATTAGATTGCTAGAATAATGTTAAACAATGTTTTAATGTGTTAAAAGGCAATGTTGGGGTAGTGTCAAACATAACATAGAATGTTTTAAACTAATGAAAGCATCTTAGTGTGCATATCTATTTATTAACTAGTTCAACTTCATATAATTAACATTTAAAATCCACATTGAGAGTTAATGAGAAGTAGCCATTCATACCAACATCATAAGCTTTAATTTAAATCAATTGCGACACACATTCATGTTGAAAAAGTGATACTTGACAATGCTACAACTAGTTTTAGTGTCACAAACGCTTTCCACAAGCAATCTACCAAACAAGAAAAATCAAAGGTATTTATCATAGAGTACCTAGACATATGTGAAGGCCTAATATCATAGAATGAATTATACTAGAACAAAATTAGAAATCAATAACACCATATTTTTTCCTTCAATTCAAATGTCCAAATATCCTATTGCATTCAAGATTTGAACCACACATTAAAATACATGCGTGTATACTAAAAATTTAATTTTTTTCTAAATTGACATTATATAATAAAGGGACATTGTTTAAAACAAGGTTTACAATGTAATTGTGAAATTTTGACCATATCAGAAATATTAGGGGAAAAAGTAGCACCATTTTATATGCGATTGAACATTTTTATGTTACATAATGTAATGGTGGCCACCAAATCTCAACAAAAAAAAAGCTTTAAAATCAATCAACAATAGCAGAAATTTGTTTCTTTTCTAATAGCAAAATATATTTACATTGTGAAAGTAAAATGGGTCATCGAAAACTTCTTAATACAATTGGAATGTGAAATGTCAACTTTCACCACATTGCACCCCCTTGCTTGACATTGATTGCCAAAGTTGGCAAGTTGTGATGTATTGGTTCACCACTACCTCTTGGACTTGATTGTATGTTCATTGCCATGTTTGCAACATCATGGCCATTAGATCAAAGGTTTGTCTCCTTTTTTACCAATCTTTTCCTTCCCTTCACCAAGCTCTAGCCTTTCATTGCCAATGTTTTTTGCCATTTCACGCTCATAACATATCTTTCTATACATTGTCATTTGCACAATTGTTAGATGGGCCACATTTAAAAAAAATCATTCTGCCAATTTTGTTATTCTTATGTTGGCTAGCATTCATTGCTTTGTTTGAAAAGAGAAATATGAGTAAAGAATGCAAGATTTAAGTAGTATCACAAGTCATGGTTAACAAAATGGGGAGGAAAGAGTTTGGGGTCCATTCACAACAAATGTTTTTGTTCAATTAAATGTAACAATAACATGTGTCATTGGCCCAAGTGTGAATTGGTTACCAAACTTTTTATTTTCTCCAAAATCATTTTTTTGTACTTTAATTGAAATTCCAATGACAAAAAATTACTTAAAATTCAATATCTCCCACACCTTAAATTAAAAATTTCCAAATTACCTTCATTAAATCCTACTCATCAAGGGCTTTCCAACAATATTAAGAGTGCACCCAAACTCCGTTATAATTTAACTTTCTATTTAAATGATTTTCCAATCAAACAACTTTTCAATATTCAATAACTTTTCCACCATGGATCAAAACATTATGAAATTAACTTGGTGCACCCCTACTCACTTATGATTTTCCAATGGTATCAAGAACATGGCAAGACACATCGTGGTTTAGGAGATCTCAAGGTGACAAACAAACAAAACACACAAACTACCTTCCTTCATAAATAGATGATATGATATTATGTTTCTTGAATGCAAAGTTGGATGGAGGGGCAATGTTATTACTAGACACAATTTTCAAAAAATATATTTTCTCTTCTCCTTGAAAATTCATGTGATGTCTTGCATTTATGTCCTATTGATTATTGGTTTGGTTGAAATTGTTTGAGGATTTATTGTTCAAAAATCAATATATGTCTTGCAAAAGGATTAAAGGTTTCTAGGGTTGAAGGGTTGACAAGTGTAAAATGTTGTGCCTTTTACCAAAACCTAACAACTTGTACACACAACACAAGTACCCACCAAACCACATTTGGAATTTAAATGAAACATGGATTCAGGTAAGGCAACAATCTATTGCTTGAATTTTGGCTAGGTGGGGTTCATGGGAAGTTTGCACACCATCCCTAAGTCTCAAGAATGGCTAACTATTAATTGTGTTATTAATGCAACAAAGGTAGTGTTACCTACCTTTTACATCTCCAAAGGTTCATGAATGAGAGAAAACTACATAAAGTTATGTAGAATAAGATTATGCATGGCCATGCAAAAGAAAGCTTGGATGATTACATACCTTTTCAACCAATGGCTTACTTTCTTTTGTAGATATGTACCAAGAGTAATTTTTCAAAAGAATTTTCACCTCTTGATTTTGGATGGCCATTGATCACATGTCACAATATAAACACTTGAATAAGCTACCAAATTTGGATTTGACATGACATTACCTTCTCACACTCCACACATGTTCCAACCTTTGGATGTGACTTGTTTCAAACCATTTAAAACTACATCAATAAAGGAATGAAATGTTGCCATGGAAAAACATAACTTTTTGGAACCAAACAAAATCACCTTGGTAAAATGAATAGACAAAGTTTTGCAACAATGTTTGAAAAAACAAAACATCAAATTTGGGTTTTAGGGTTTGTGGAATTTGGCCATTGAATTTTGCTACCATGGTTGGAAAGTTTGGTCCAATTGAACTTTTCATTGCAGCAAATGAAGAAGATCTTGGAAATTCATACCATTCAAATACAATAGTGCAAACCAACAAAAATGAGGATGAAGTTAAAGTTGCCACATAGTTACTATTCATATTACATGAAGTTTTCAAGGAGTAGTTATAATAACTCCCACTAAAGTTAATTACCTTTCTTCACCCACACCTCATTATTATGTAGAAATGCCATGCAACCTTACCATCCCAACTACCAACCTTGAGATAGCTCTGAATTTAGAGGATCTTTGTCTTGAATCATATGACCTAAATGTCTCATACCAAACCCAACAAGTTCCTACATTAACAAACTTGTTATCTCTACCACGATTACCAACAAGGAGGATTCTTGGGAAGGAACCGCTAGTAGACTACTCTAATTCACATGTCGTGACATTTAATTAATACTTAACAGTGTTCAAGCAAAAAAATAAAATAGACAAAGAGGCTACATAAAAAGTTAGGGAACTCAAAGCAAAAGAAAGGATGGAGAAAATATCAAGAAGGTTTCAAGACACACTTACCCCAACCAAGCAAACAACTCAAAGGATCATTGAAAAGGAATAAAGAACCAAGTTTAATCAAGCATAGTCTGCTACCACATTTAAGGCTACTACTAAATGTTTCCACAACAATTTTAGACCAAGATTTTGAGCCCATCCTTTAGATTATAGAGGGTTTGGCTTAGAAATCACATCTACACAACAAAGATTTACTAGACAACAAAGAATGGCAAGGATGCGACTTGTTGGACATGTCCTAACCACGTTGCAATTCTTTTTTCAACAAGAATAAAAGAGGGGGTAAAGGTTTGAGGTTTAAGGTTTAGGGTTCTAAATTATGATCACGATGGGCTTAAGGTGTGTTTGGAAGGGGAGAGACAAAAAAACATGAATCAAATTGTTTACAGATGGCAATGAAAAATAATAATATAGGTAAAGGAGAATATAATGTTTACAGGTGGTTATGGGTTAGGGTTTAGAAAATAGAGGCAAAGGGAAAGAAATATTTATAAAATTGGGAGAAATTAAAAGAGAACGAAGTGAAATTGAGTGGCAATGGAAACTTAAGGTGGCAAAAAAGAAAAAAAATGTGCATTCAAGAGGATTTTGATAAAGGAGGTTTAGGGTGACATAAGGGAAATGGAGGGTGCACTAAGGAGGATTTTGGCAAAGGAGGTCTAGAGTGACAAAGTGGAAATGGAAGGTGCATTCTGGAGGATTGTGGTAGAAGAGGTTTAGGATGACATAGTGGAAATGGAAGGTGCATTCTAGAAGATTGTGGCAGGAGAGGTTTAAGGTGACAGAGTGGAAATGGAAGGTGCACTTTGGATGACTATGACAAAAGAGGTTTAAGGTGACAAAGTGGAAATGGAGGGTGCACTTTGGATGAGTATGATAGAAGAGCTTTAAGGTGACAAAGTGGAAATGGAAGGTGCATTTTGGAAGATTCTAGCACAAAAGGTTTAGGGCGATAAAATGAAAATGAAAGGTGCATTCTAAAAGACTATGGCAAAGGAGGTTTAAGGTCATATAATGGAAACGGAAGATGCATTTTAAAGGATTATGGCAAAAGAAGTTTAAGGCCACAAAGTGGAAATGGAGGATGTATTTTAGAGGATTGTGGTAGAGGAGGTTTAAGGTCACAAAGTGGAAATGGAGGATGCATCCTAAAAGACTCTAGCAAAAAAGGTTTAGGGTGACAAAGTGGAAATGGAAGGTGCATTCTAAAGGACTATGGCAAAGGAAATTTAAGGTCACAAAAGTGGAAATGGAGGGTGCACTTTGGAAGATTATGCAAAAGGAGGTTTAGGACAAAGTGGAAATGGAAAGTACATTCTGGAAGGTTTTTACAAAGGAGGTTTAAGTTGACATCACAAATCAAAGGTGCATTCAAGAAGACTTTGGCAAAAGAAGGTAAGGATGGCAAATAAGAAAGAAAACATGCATTCAAAAGGAATCTAGTGATGGAGGTTTAAGGTGGCAAAAAAGAATGAAAGGTGCATTGAAGCCTTTTCAAGTATTGTGGGGCTTGGGTGTTCCCAACTACTGTGAAATTCAAGCCCTTTTGAATGTTGTTGATTTTTTCGTGATGCATTTCGTACCTAAATGACAACATCCACAATGAAATGTTAATGGGGGATAGAGCACTAGCACGTTGATCCATGAATGATCAACATTATAAACATGGCAATAACAACATAAAAATGAACAGAGAAAGATGGGAAAGTTTGGGCCTTCTTAATTGCAAAATAATGGTGATGGTGATAAACACACAGACAAATAAATTAGGGATGCAAAAAAAGAACCAAGAGAACTTAGGCCCTTTTAATTGTAGAACAATGGTGATGGTGACATGCATACAGACAGACACAAGAACAAATAGACCAGGGATGCACAAAAAAAGCTAGGAGAACTTGCATTCTTCCAATGTTCTCGTGACTATGATCAACATGAACCTTTCACCTTCATTCCTACAACATAACACAAACATTGTGATGACAACAACAAAACAAATAGACAAACCACAAATAACATGAAAACAAGGGGAAAAGAAAGAGGAGTTGGGAAAGCTCCAACCCTCCTAATTGTTACCAACCTTCACATTTTGCCTTTGTTCCTACAACAACATGAACGCAATGGCGATGGCAAGACAAATGGATAGATAGGCAAAAACAAAAACACACAAATATGGGGAAAGAAAGAGGAATCAAGAGGGCTCATGCCTTCCCAACTATTGTGAAACTTCATGTGATGGCAATGCATTTTTTGTCTATTGTTGCCTAGAAACAAACACACCCGAAGCAATGTCGTTTTTGAACCCTTTTGGCTTGTCCCAATGTTGTAAACTTAAGGAGCTCTACACTTTTGGCAACAATGGTGAGATGACTATATAACAAAACAAGCTACACTGGAGGGAAATAGGCCAAAAAAAAAAGAGGAAAAATAATGGTAATTGTGGAGTTCTTACAACCACAAACAACACAAAAGTGCTAAGGTAAGAAAAACACAAATAGGGAAAAAGAGGACTCAAGCATAAAAATGTGACTACCATCACTTTAACGTCCCCTTCTAATATTTGGGGGAGATGTAAGGTGTCATGGGATTGACCCATGTGGCACCACATCAATCATCTATTTTATTGTTTTTAAGTATGTTGTTCAAAAGACCTTTTATCTCAAAACACTAAACACACCCACATTGTATAGCTAGCCTTGCAAAGTTTTTGATTTTTTTTGCCTTTTTGTAATAATTTTCAAATCTGAATGGCAATAAAAAAATGTTCAAACCTATTTAAGTTAAATTAATTTTGTGTTCATAAGATGAATGGTATCCTTACATAGAGTTTAATGTGATTGGTCATAGGTTGTAAATTGCATAAAGATAGGAGCATCATGTGTTATGTTTAGTTATTTTCAAACAATGAGACCACACCCACTTTGGTGCTTCAAAATTTTCTCATTTTTAATTAGAATTGAGTTTTGTACATGGTCAATAGTGCTTAGACTAATGCTTCACCTAAGTTCTTTCAAAACCATTGTGAAAAAATGCATGGTTATTAAACCCTAGGTCATAGAACCCTTAAGTGATTGCTCATGGATTTTACCCTATCTTTGGTATGGTAGGGAATAAAAATAATAACAACACAAATCAAAGATGATTTTTCAACTCTTTATATGGAACAAATCCAGATAATGAGCCATTCCATTGCATGAACCATTGTACTAATATTGTTGTTTAAAGCATGTCACATATGCCTTTGATTTCAAGAATTGAGTGCTTGTTTAAGTTGTTCTATACATTTTTCTCTTATAACCTAAAAAGACAAAATGAAATTATCAAATTGTTTCAATTATTGCACAATGCACAATAAGGGTAATAAAATCCTTATAAACCTGAAGATTAAGTGGATACATTGTCTTTGCTACAAAAATGATGTCTTAATATAGATCTCTATTGTCAAACTAGCAAAATATATCACCAAAAATCATTTGGTGAAAACAAACTTCAACTTGTAGTGCAATATTTATGTACACTTGTTGGCTTGTTCCTTTTGCAAGAAATTTTGCATATTGTAATTAAATTTTCATAGGGACATGTGGTTGCAATTAAATTCAATCATCCTCGACTTTTCTGCCCTTTATACACCATTTATGTATTCAAGTCATCAAACAATTTAAGGATTTGTTGACATGCAAACACAATGTTTGTCAATGGTAGGTCGCCTGTGAGTTGAAATACCAATGCACCAAGTGTTGAGTACTTGCTCACACAATGTGGTCAACATCACTATTATAGAATCACCTAGAGTCGGTCATTGGGGAACTTGTTCTAGTTTCAAGAGGTTTACAACAGAATTGTCAAGGAGGTCAAGGTGCTATGCACAAGCAAAGGTTCTAAGGCTCAAATCAAAGCTATGAAACATTTCAAATATTCTAAAATTTAATGGTTCTTGTTATTTTGATTTGCAATTGTGCTTGAGTTTTTTAAATGTATCATGCATCATACAAAAAATTTGCTATGTGAACTTATGGGACTTGTGAACACCTTAATTAAGGAATCAATGAGCAACTTTCCAACAAGTTACCTAATGGATGTTGTGGGGCTGGTCTACCTCCAATATTGGATACAAGATAATGCCAATTGTCGTTCCAAGCTTATCAAAGACCACCATTCATATGACTAGGCATTTTGTCTCTCCCTATTGTGTTGTTGAGTCCCTTGAACTACCAATGTATCATGTTTAAGTAAGAGCTGAAGGCAAATATATCCTACCATCAATCACAAGGAATCAACATTCCACATAATTCATTTGTTTGTGGTGAACTTTCGAATGTGTCACTAACTTACAGGAGTCATCAATGTAATGAAATCTTAGTCATTGAAAACAGAGTTATTATTATCTAATTAACTCTGATGATGGATGTAAGAACTCTTAGTCACAAGCACAATAACTCAGACAAATGAAAGCATAGAAGACCAAAGCATAACAAGAAACATAGACACAATGCAAGGAGTATATGAGTCATACTGGAAATTGATCACTAAAATGTAGATAAGAAGTTCATTACATGGTATTTCAAAAGAAAAGAATATGAAAAGGAATTTGGAACTCACATGACACCTGCCCTCAATATTCAACAACCTGCTGAGTCCGCAAGATTTGTGTTCCAGTGAACACCTGACATACATTCATCATTGCAGACAATAAACATAATCTTGTATAGTATGGAGTGATAATGCCATTGCTTTCCACGTCTGGAACACTGCAGGGTGGAGACCGACCAAAGTTTGAAATTTTGAAATGCAGAACATTGGGAAGTCTGAAGGTTCTGCAATGTTCCTGTAGAATGGGTAAAGCATTCCCACTTTGACAGAAAGAGCCCATACAGGATGCTTCTTGCATAGCACATTAGTTGCCCCTGCAGGTCTTCTAAACTCGATGTCAAAATGCTGAAGCTTCACACTTGTGATATCTCAGTGGTGTAGATGAAGCCCTAGCGGGAGCTGATAAGTGCAGCTGCATGCAACCTCAGCAGGCTCCGTGACGCCAGAATTGCCTCTGGATTCAAAGCATGACTTGCACGCACATGAAGTGCACGGGCAGCATCTACTGCTGCTGCCCTCAATTCTGGGGGGCTTGTGGGTCCCATGAGGCAATGGCCAAGCACCTTGAAAATAGGTCGTAGAATATCTTGGTCCAGAGTTACCCTGGGAGCATCCAGTTGGTCACCTGGGTATTGAAATTCTCCAACTTCATGGTAATTAGCAGCTGTTGGTGAGTCAGGAGTGGACACCACAACTCCTGCTGATCCAAACATCACATCAAAACAATCCACCACATGAGTATAAATCCTAGCCAGGGAACTGTACTTTGTGATTCTGCTGTCAACTTTCTTCTCTTTCTTGGAGCTTTTCAAATTGGAATTTTCTGGAACATCAAGATATTGTCAATTTATCCATACCAGGATCATTGTCAGCTTCTTTTTCAAGTGAAGGTGAAGGTCAGGTGACATTCAAATTGTGTTTCTAGTCCTCTAGTCAGTAAATAGGCTGTATCCATTTATGGCATATGTGGCAGATTCTACAAATTTAGAATACCAACCACTCAGCACACTTCCACCTATGACCCTTTCAAAGCTTCCCAACTGAGAAACTAGATCCTAAGCAAAAGAATAAGTGTACTCCTTGTGGCAACAAGAGCTTCCACAGAGCTTCCATACATGCTTCTAAAACTTGTTTCCTCTTGTTTCTTTTCCTCATTCCTGGAAGGAAAAGAGGTTTTCTCCACATTTGAAACAAGAACAGCCTTTGCAATAAGACAGATTAACCACCTTGTGAGCTATACAGGTTTCTTGAGCCACAACCTTCCAAAACCAATTAAATGCAACATTGGCAGCTTGAGATTTGTCAAGCAACCTCTGGTTCAACCACAAAATAAATTTAAGTTTGTCCGTGCATTCTCTGACAAAAGAATTGTTGACACATAAAACATCAGTTGTTCAGATTAATGGGCAGGTAAGAAAGAGAGCAGATGTGGAAAAAACGAAAAAAGACATACCTGAAAATTGTTTTTCCAATGACTTCCCACGAGTTCGTGAACTTGCAGCAGGAGAATGCTGTACAGACTGCTCATCTGCAGCTAGTGGCTTCCCTACAGCCAGTGTTATCCCCTGGTTTGGAGCCACATGCTCACCCTCTGGCTGACTGGTGCTTATTGACTGGGAAGGCAGGATTGTGAGCTTGGATATGGCATCCACATCATTCACCCAAGAGCATCCCTGGACTGCCCAGCTGTCCCCAAAATTCCCATCAGCAGCAGCTGGGAGGATCAAGGAAAGGAAACAGTGGGACTGGTCAATGTCAAAAGTGCAGAAGAAACAAGTTGCACAAAACATATTAGACATGTCTATTCAATCTCTTGCAATCCAGTGGAAAATCGAGAGGAACATACACTTTGGCATAGTGACAGAGGTCAAGCTTTGCTTTCAAAGGCATCACCACAATCCTCCTCCAAAATAGCTCCAGTGCAACTCCTACAATTGATGCCCGTTTTGTACTCTTTATGGCAACTTGGGGCTCCAAGGCTGATGACACTTCTCCCACTTGCTGCTGTACAGGCATAAACAAGCAAATTTTATAGCATACAATGTGATCTCCAATTCTGCATTTCAGAATGCAAAGCATATACAATAAGGCACTCAGATTGAAGTTCAAAATACTTGGGCAAATATCAGGGTCCACAAATTTACCAACTGGGCAGAAGAGCGGGAAGTTTTGTGGGGAGTATGGTAGGGACTAGGTTGTGAAAGACTTGGAATGTTGATAAGAAGTGGCGCTCCTTTTCGAGCTCTGAGCTCTGTTGCATATAATGCTAACAAAACTGCCTCAAATCCTGCCCAATCACAGTTTCTTTACTAAATAGAATCACATCAGAGGGGACACAGAAGTTGAAAGGCAAGTGACCATGGAATGCATGACATTTCATCAACAGGTTTGGCTGTAGATTGGGAAGCACTGTAACTCCAACAGAAGCAGAGGAGTAGGGAAGATAAAACCAGCAAACAGACACTTACATAGAAATACCTGCAAGGGGCTCGTCAGGACAGCTCACAGCAAGGGGCAAGTAGAGACCACACAGAGTAGGTATGAATCGCAAAACAACTGCTTGTAATTCCATGTCCTCTGTTTGGTATGTGTCAAATAACCATTGACACATCTCATCATTGCCCTGTATTCCATTTTCAAAGCAATGCAATGTTGGTCACAGTTGACTATAGTTGCTCCAGTTGGTTACTATGCTTTGTTATCCTCCATCAAAGTTTCATAGAGAAGGACAGGAGTAGCAGGCAGGGGCAGAATAGAAGTGTCATGGTCAGTGAAGGTTCATCTGCAGGTATTATGACTTATTTGCTAAAAGGGTTGACTCTATGATAGCACTAACAATACCATCACAGATTCTATCTTTGCATGAAAGTTTACTAATGATTCGTTTCAATGAAGGTGCAGGCTGATAGCATTGGCTCTAAACCCCCGTAAACATATCACAACATGCCACTCACACTCATTGAGATATTCATCAATTTTCATGCTGTACTCACGACAGAGTAGAGATATTAGAGTATCAAATCCCATCCACTCAAGCAGCCCAGTATTTCAAGAGAGTGAGGAGGACAAGGATGGCAGCATTGTGCAAAAATCATGCAGGACTACAAGAACAAATATCCAGTCTCTTAATTATGTTAGGTCTTGGAGGAAGGTCTTCCCCTAGCCCCATTCCCTTCATGTAGTGATCCTGAGTTCCATCTAGGGTTTCTGTCTTCTGCAAAAATAGGGGTAGGGAAACTGCTCACTTACCCTTCCAGAAGTGGACTCAGCCAATCTGTAACAAATGAGATCAGCAACATGCTCATCATCTAACAGATCTTTGGCAGGATTCTGGGATTCCTGTACTCAAACACCCCAAAAACCCCACAATTGAACATCAAAGATGCTCCCTAGGAAGCAGAATAACACAGAGACTGATCAGAATCACAGATACCTCAAAAGGGTTCATCAAAATGCCAACAGATCCTCCTAGAGCATCTTACCCTAATTAGTGATCCTAAACCTTCGTGATCTCGAAACCTACGTGATGATCCAATCATCACAATACCACACCAGATGGTCCTCCAAGAACCGTATCACCTCAAGACTGTTTCCACATCTTCTTCCCGCCCCTCTAAGCCATAAACCCTAAACACCAACAAAAGGCTCTCCTTTCTTTCAAACCCTACCTTCATGACACAGTGAATTCTGTGCGCAAAGAAGAAAGAAAGAAAAAAAAACCCTAATTTATTTAGTTTTTAAAATCAGGATCTATCAAGTCGCCAGAAAAACACTCCCAGAAACTGAGCTGTAGTAAAAACCCTGAGCTCACTACCTGCGAGAGGGTCAAGATGTCGAAGTGATCCAATATCTTAGCGAGATTGCGGATACTTTCAAGAGCTTTCCCCGTGTTGCCGTTGCCAATCTGCATCTTCTTCTGCTGCTGCAACACAGGCATTTCAACTTCAATTCCTCCTGCTGCTGCTGATGTACTACTTACGACCTTGCAAAAATCGAATGCCAGATGCCCCACGAGAGCATCCGGGAGGCAAGGAGGGAAGAAGAGCCTCTGCTTCTTCTTCTTCTTCTTCTTCTTCTTCCGCTGCTGCTGCGGCGTAAGGCTCCAACTGCACTGCAACAGGAGTTCCGATTATGTATTGCGCCATTGATACTTCATGGATGACAAAAGGCCTGAAACTGCATCCATGATTCAGGTGTTCTCCAAAGAGAATTGGATGAACATAATGTTAAGGGTCGATGTCATCCGTTCAGTCAGCAACTCTTTTAGGTAGTGTAGTTTGCCACTGTAAAGAATAGCGCCCACTGGCACCAGTAAACTGGCCTGTAAAACTAACTGTACTTTGGATGAAGTAAATTACAGTCTTTAAATAGTGTGAAAATGAGTTGGAAGTTTGGATAGATATTATGTACACTGCAATGGAATACTTCATGGATGACAAAAGGCCTGAAACTGTCATACATGATTCAGTTTCAACCAATGCAAGTGTTCTCTGAATAGAATTGGATGAACATAATGTTAAGGGTCGAAGTCATCCATTCAGTCAACAACTCTTTCAGTTAATGTGGTTTGCCTTTGTACAACCAAAATGGCCTGCACATTGTACTTTGGATGAAATAACTTATGGTCTTCCAATAGCATTTAGAATGGGTTGAACATTTGGATTTTCGACCAATTATGTACGCCACAATCAATAACTCATGGATGACAAAAGGCCTGAAACAACATCCATGATTCATTCAATTTCAACCAACCCAAGTGAAGTTTCTTCAAAGAGAATTGGATGAATGTAACACTAAGGATTATTGTCATCCATTCAATCAATGTGTCTTTTTTTAGGTAATGTAGTTTTTCCTTTGTTTTAAGACCCAAGCATAAAATGATCTTGATGTTTTGATGCTAGCTATTCACAACATGGGTTTGCCCTATTCAAAAATCTCAAACAAGTGAAAATGGATGGGAAAAAAGTGAAAAACAATTTGGTTATTTGGGAAAATTCATGGGTAACTTTGCATCTTACCAAAAATGTATCACAACAAAGTTACCCTATCAAAAGTGTATCAAACATGTGTGTATCACTACATGACCATGACTAGATTTAATTGTCATCTAGGTAGTTACACCAAAATCCCCACAAAAATCCAATAAGAGATCAATGGCTAGAATTATCACAAAGGAGACAAAAAGGGAAGGCCAAAAAAAGGCCAAAAGACGAATAGCCCATAGGAACTAAAAAAAAGGAGAAGGTTAATTCCTCTCATGGTAGGAAAGTACCTCACCCATAGCCCTTTTAATGTCTCTTGCAATCTACTAATAATGGGAGGTCTAGAACAAGCATCACCTGCCAATGTAATCTTCCTTTTTATGGTAAAGGTTAAAAAAAATTGAAGAGCAATACTAACACATTGCTTGAAAAATTGAATGCAAAAAAACAAGGATAAATGACCTCTTGATTGTCTATTGTGGAAAAGACGGGCACACTCCCTAATGAAACGATCCATATCACACTCAAGTGTGTTGTGCACCTCCATGGCCATTAGAATAAAATGGTTCCCTTCATGAAACCCTTTATACTTGCGGATCTTAACAATGGCATTGAGTTTCGCAACTACACCTATTAATTGAATAATGACATTTGAAGCCACCATCTCTTATGTTGGGTCAATAACCACCACATCTACAACGAATTGGTCCTCTTGGGTCATGTAAAGATTGGCTTGTAATGAAACTTTTGACATAAAAACGTACCATCATTTTCTCCATACATCATGTTCATTCTCGAGCGATGGCATACATGATGTTTCGAATGGTGTCATGTGTGGTTATTCATTGATCTCCAAACAAGCAACAAATTAAATGCTTGCCAAAAGCGTCCAACTCATGTCCACACTCACACATGAGAATACTAGATGTTGAGGATTAAATCAAACCAAGACAAAAAAATACAACGTTAAAGTGAAAATAAAGTGTGCAATGCAAAACGAATGGATAGATGGCTTAACAACCAACCATAACCTTGCCCCCTTGCTCGAACAAGAATGAATGTGAGCTCCAAATGCTAAGGAAATGGGGTCCTCTTCAAAAATAGACTTAAAATATGTGTTGTGGTGGATGTCCATCAAAGATGCTTGTAAGCTTGAAGTGCTAATAATTGTTAGACTTTTTTAAAAAGGGTGTATTTCCTTAGCTACAAGAAGAAGATTATCTTGTGTTACACATAAACATGACTAAAGCAAGTGTGGGCCCCCTTCAACTTGAACAACATACTCTTCCAAAACAAGTTTATTGAAAATACGAAACCTAAAACGCAAAAACGGAGCCACCAAAGCCCAACTCCTTAAAAAAATGGATGGGGCATAAACCTCCATAGAGAAAAGGCCACATACCCCGTATACCTACATAAACTTGCCAAAATAGATAGGAAAGAAAAATAAGGATATATTGTTCATGTGAGATAAGAAGGTCGACAAAATACACATAAAGATAAAATGCCCAAAGCAACCTGGATGTCTCCCAAGAAAAGAAAAACATTGATATGCACCATGCCTTGAAATAAAACTTCATCTAAAAAATGAATGGTAAAGTCCTAAAGACCCACTGGCACACCCAAAATGCGTGAGCCATCTGTGACCAAAATGTAACCTTGGGAACTTTTGTTCCAACCCTAACCTTGGGTTCGCGACTAAGGCAAGGGCTTGTGAAGGTGCAAGCCAAGTGTGAAGCCTAGGAATCACATTTCATGCTCCCGGGAGTGCAAAAAAGTGTGAAGGAATGAACCCTCACACTCCCAAATGAGCTCCCATTTTGGGAGTTAGAGTCCCAATGGAATCCCAAATCTTCAGAAAGCAATTTTAAGGGTCAAAACCCATTGGATCAAGAATTTCCTTAAAACATTAAAAAAAAATTGGGACGTAAATGTCTAAAATGGGCTCGCGTGACCCATTTGGACACTTAACACACAAGTTATGGCAAAAAAAAAGGTCAAGAGTCAAATTAGCAATTTGACTCTTGACCACTAAAAGTCTAAAATCGCCCCAATTTCGTTATGTGCAGGTATTGTGCGACATACTATTGTAAAGCTCTCAATGAGGACTACGACTTTGCTTTAAACCTCATCTTAATCGAAGGTCTACACACAAAATTATGAACCCTCAAAATCACAAGACTCCCAACTGTGGGAATTTTGGGACTCCCACTTAGGAGTTCCAAGACAAAATAACATTTGGGTGTTGGTCTAGTGGTCAGGCACAAAGTATACTATAAGGGGGAAGGTGCTGGCCTCCGCCAAGTCCGGGCCGTGATGAATATTGTGAGTCCATGTTTACCTGTGGCTCATCCATGCACTAAAAGTGTTTTAACTATGCACTAACCAATTTGTTATTTAGTGTATGTAGGTCCATATGAATAATTGAGTTGCTTATCAATCTTGCTAATCCCCATCTTGGAGCTCCAACATGCCCCTCTACCCCCAAAATGTTGTGAGCTAAGGAATGCACCCCAACTCCTTTTCCTTCCATTGTCTTCACTTTTGGACTTGTACTGAGTCCATCAAGGATCTTGGGGGTGCATCAACTTTTATGCTTGTAGAGATCCTAGATCGACTTCAAAACTAGCACTTTAACACTTTGAGCTTAAACCCAATTAGGGTTGATTGGGTCAAAAGGTGGTCAAAGGTGTGGGTAATCTCACTCATAGGCCCCATGATGTGAGTATCATTCATTAGGGATGGAAAAAAATAGCTTGGGCCCACGCAATGGTTTCTAAAAGAACTCAATAATGGGCCAAAGCAAATAAAGGACCTCCTAGAGGATCACCTCGCCTCATGCCTGAAGATGACTCAATAATGATGACCCCCTCCACATGTCGCCCATGCTTCTAGTAAAAAGAATAATGAGCACCATAAAATAACCTGGTAGAAAGGACATTGTTTACCAAAGGCCCCTCAACATCACACAACTTTCTAAAAAAACAACTCAAGAAACATTATTAAAAACGTTTTTTACATTGACCTACATCATAGCCTAATTAAAGTGTAGGTTGAGGAGGGCTCAAATGCCAAAAGGGATGGCCTCACAACCTCCAAGGGCCAATACTCCAAACTAATGGGGGGATAGGTGCTCTTGAAATGACCTTTAAAATTGAAGGACAATGGAATGACTAATAAGTCAAAAAAAACCTCGCTTATGATAATAGGACAAAGACCACCAATGTTCTTTGCCATTGCCAACAATCTATTAGCCCCCAACATTAGGGCCATCAACTTAGGGATATCCCCATGAACAACAATGAGAATAACCTGAATAATTCCAAAAACCTTGAGGATGGGTCCTCTAGTATGAAACAACCTAAGGATGTTCATATACCATCCTAGAAAACATGCCTAAAGACAAATGTGAAGCAATGGCTAAGGCTTGGGCAAACAAAGTCCTATCAAAGACAAAAATGTGTTTAGGATGATAGTCAAAATTAGGTGGAGGGACAAGGCCTGAAGGTGGAAGGCTTAAAGGAGGGGGTGCAACTGGTGCAGGGCAACAATGGTGTCTTCCAGAGGAATAGCTAGCATCATGGTTAGAGAGCTCTAGCAACATGATTGTATTCACCGACTTTCTTTAAAATTAAACATTGGCGAAAATTAGTAGTCAAAAAATCTTCCCATGAATGGTGAGAATAGGGGCACACATGAGGCATGAGAAGACTCCTCCTTGAGATAAGATTAATCACCCGCCATAAACCTTTTGAAATGAACATAAACTTCTATGGCAAAATCATGGAATATAAATGTTCCATGTCATGATCACAATGCACTTATTGGTTTCTTTTTATTTTTCATTTTCTTTACAAACTAATTATGTTGTTGTAATTTTTTTCAATCATTAGGATTTAGGTGATGGACTTTGTTTGCAAACTAAGTGTTTTATTGTGAACTATTGCATTATTTGTTGGTGTAATTTCTTATGTCCTAGAAAGTCAAACAACAAAGAAAAAAAGAAAACTAATATTTTGTAAAAAGGAGGATCAAGAAAAATAACTTTTGGCCACCCCTTCTCCTTCCTTGACCCTTCTTCTCTCTTTATGCCATTATTTTTCCCAACTATAATTTCAAATAGGAGTAATTTCAATAGTCAAATTATTCTTGAAAATCAAACAATAATAAACATGTGAAGGTGAATGATGTTATTATTAGAATATTTTCATATTCATTGTTAATTTTCTTAAAACAATTCATTGCTAAATATGTAAGATCATCCATCGTCTCAAAGGTATTAGCCAAATAAATAACTATGACTTTTAAAAAGTGCAACTTGAATGTAAGATATTGCATTTTTTTTCCTCCTTGGAAGTTAGAAAGTTGAATAACAAATTACAAAACATTTGTTTGTCATTTTGAAATTTCCATTGTGAATAAACATTTGAATAATCTATGTTCTTGCACATGGCAACTAGCCCAAGTTCAAATTCACATTGTACACATGGCAACCAACCCAAATTCAAGTCCATATCATGCACATGGTGCCCAATTTGAGTTCAAATTTACACCCATGATGAAAGAGATAAAAAAGGGCCTATGATACAATGTATCATGAGTAAAATTCAATTTTATTATGTTTGTTTTAAATGATTTGCATGTTTATTGATAGGAAATTTGAACTTCTTGATTAATTCTACATTTTTCACAACTTCAATCAACTCATGCTATTAGAACTAATAGTTAAATAAAAGGCAACAAATTGTGTGATTTCTTGCAACAATCAAATCAAAAAAACCTTTTGCTATTCAAATCAAAGAAAAATTGGTGATAACAAAACTTATTGTAAGATTTTACCTATACATTATTTATAATTTCTGAACTTGGTTATTTGCTACATGCTCACAAATGCATTAACAATTTTGAAAGTTTGTTATTTTCTTATATTAATGATTTTTTTTTGTTTTAGGTTTTTATTGTATCGTTGTAACTAGATCTATGTACTAAAAAATTGATACATTGCAATCCATTATATTGATGCGGAAAAACTTTTGATGTTTAATGTGTGGCATACATTTTGATTGTTTTCATTGTGTGAACTTATTTCGAATCACCTTTGCTTAAAACCTTGTGGTACATTTACAAAGCTTATAAAACATATTTTGTTATACTTAGGTTTATTATGTAATTGTTTGCACATATTTTCTTTAGCTTCTTAACCCTTTTATTTAGTTTCAAAATTCAAAAAATGATCCTTAGGAATGGTGAAGCTAGTAATATTGTACCCTAGAATTTGAAAGTGTAATGAAATTAAACGAAAGAAAATAATTCAATGAAAGAAAATGAAAATAATTTTGAAACATGAATAAACATTCATAAATCACATCATGTTTTCATGAAATTTCATGGGTTTGGATCAAGTGAAAACATAATAATATTACACACAAATCATAATTATGGTACATTCAAAAGACATTTGATCATTTAATAAAAATTCCTAAATTAACCATTCATTATTTGCAACATTTGATATTAAATCTATGAACCATTTTTTCTTCAAATTATGCAATTGTAATTTTTTTCCAAAATATTCTAAAGTTTCCATGTAGGTTAAAAAGTTTAATTTTGGTCATCAATATTAAAATGTCAATGTATTAATGTTGTAATGTATTAACATTTGAACAATTATAACATTTGAACATACATTATGCAATATATTTTATGAGTTGAAAATGTGACATTCAATTTGTTTCCTTTAGTATTTGAACGTATCAAGTTGTATTCACTACTAGGAAATGTGTCTTAGTTCACTTTGGGTTTCAGTAGATTTTGATTGAATTTGGACATTTTTACCTAGTGAAATTATTTAACCCCCAAATGAACAGGGACTGGTTGCTAAAGACAATGACTTGTTTCACTAGTACCTAATGAAACAAGGTTATTCTCAAGTGAAATACAAATTTACCAAATCAAGAAGCTCAAGTCTTTTTAAACCACAACCTATTTCACCAAAGGTAAAAAAAAACCCAATTTAAACCCATATTGAAAGACTTATTCAAATAAAAAGACATTAACCTAACATATAGATTCTACATAACCAAAATTGAAATTTGGTATAAAACAATACAAAAAGGTCAAAAATTGCTAGCTTGAGGTTGATGCAATTGACATTATGAAGTTTACACCATGTCATGCAAATGCAAATTATGATTTTTATGGACCACTTTCATTATTGATGGGCATGGTGATCTCTAGAAATATATTTAGCTTGGTAAATATGCAAAAAATGAAGTTGGTCTATGCATATGTTGTGTGGTTTTGCGAATTTTAGGGAACTTTCAAAGTTAATTGCTTTTATTAAATGGTTTTTTGGGAACCTTTGAGTAAGGGTTTGGATTTTTTTGAGATTTCATAACCTTTGGTTAAGGTTAATGCTCATTTCCCCAAACATAAGGATTTATTACATATTAAGGTGTAAGTATTTTTGAAAGGGGTCAATTTGGATAATGGTTAAGTTTTAGGTTATCAATTAAATTGTCAAAACAAATAAATTTAGTTCTCACAAAAAAAAAATTGATTACTATTTTTTATTTCAATAATGCAAGTGCATACATTCATGTTTGTGCATAGCTTGGAAGGCCTAGTGACTATTTCTCACTTCAACAATGTAAGTGCACGCATTCATCTCTATGCACCACCAAGTTATGATAGAACTACCAAAAGAGAAAGTCTTGACTACTACTTCTTGATTCAACAATGCAAGTGCACATGTTCAATTTTTTTTGCACCACAAAGTTGTGCTAAGACTACAAGAGGGGAAGCTTGGACTATTATTTCTTGCTTCAATAATGCGCATGTTCAATTTGGTGCATCACCAAGATGTGATAAAACTATCAAGAGTGGAAGTCCCCATTAACTTATACTTCCTATATGTTAAGGTTCTTGTCAAAACAATATTTTTCTTATTAGTATTGTGAATCTAAAGCTCCAAATTGTTGAATGAAAACTCTAGCTTAAGCCAAGAGTCTACATCAAATGGAAAATCAGAGACTATGACTATGACCACTAAATTTTAACAACCAAAACATTGTCGAAAAAATCGATTTATTATTCACAATTCTAGACCCAAAAAAATGTGAAAAAAATTCAATTTGTTATTCAAAATTCTACACCAAAAAAAAGTGAAAACACTAATTCTAGGGTTCCTGGTTCAAACTTCAATCCACAATCCTGTAAATAGGTGGATCCTAGGTTAGGGTTTAGATCCAATTATTGAGTCATGGGTCAAGTCAGGGTTAAGTTCACTTTACCCTTACCCAGGACCTCCGGGTATTACCCCAGAGAACCACCCAACACCCATCTATAGATCTATACTTTGCCATTACAAGTCCTTTCATGGACCCAACATTGTACTTGCTCTAAAAAGACTGGTTTTGGTTTAAGGCCTTTTATGATGCAAATTTCAGCAATTTTGTTTCTCCTTTGATACAAAGGCCGAAATATTGTAGCCCTTAAAGTTTAGTAGCATTTGACAAGATGAAAGGCAATTTCCATCTTTCAATTTGGTGTGTGGCATTGGGTAAGAGTGGTGTAAGTATATTAGCATTTTGTAAAATAGTAGTCAAACTCTATGAGTCCACAGACTAACTTGTAAATTTGAAATTAAAGAGTCCTTAATGATAGCATGCACATAAGCATTAAATGAAAATGTTCACAATTTATGCTTCTTTTGGTATTTTTTTGGGGGTACCTACTACCTACCCAGGTCTCAACATCCAAAGACCCAATTCAAGACATTGAATATGGTTAAAATATTGTGGCCTTGTCATTTACATTAAAAAGTTATTTTAAGGCAAAAACAAAATTCTGGAAAAACCTCAAATATATTTCACCATGCAAAAATATAATCTTTAAAAAAAAATCCTCTAAAAAAGAAACCAAAATCCTTGAAGATATTATAACTCTATGACTAATCTCAAGTTTCAACACAATCCAAAATATATCATCTTTCAAAAATCCTCATATAAAAATAGACCTATTATTATTACCTAGGAGCCAAAATCCCTTAAGCCACCATACTCTATACTGAATCTAAACACAATATCCTTTGCCATGGTAGGGTTTAGGGTTTAGGATTCAATGCAAGGCCAAAGAAAAGGTTTTCCTTATGTATTATTGCTAATATGATAGCTATAGGGAGAGAAGAACTAGGAACCCAAAGTAATAAAGGAGGAAGCCTTGCATTGAAGGATTATATCTGTTGGAGT
>Ga0209208_10003100_pt1 | contig 23914 bp, 26 predicted proteins | sample S1TSphfallax_3_FD_187694 | JGI IMG/M metagenome (GOLD analysis project Ga0209208, IMG submission 187694) | Host-associated microbial communities from peat moss isolated from Minnesota, USA - S1T2_Fd - Sphagnum fallax MG (SPAdes) (version 2) | ecosystem: Host-associated > Plants > Peat moss >...
AGTTTTGCACACACAATTGGAAAGTTGCGTGAACTTTTGCAGAGCTTTTTGCACACATTAGGTAATTGGAAAAATGCCGTGAAGTTCTGCAGAGTTTTTTTAATTGAGTTTCTCATACATTATTGTTTCTTGTAGAAGTCTGTGTAAGTTCTGGTGTAAGGCTTTGGTGTGAAGTTTTGGTGTGGAGTTCTTGGTGTGAAAATTTTTGGTATGAAGCTTTTGATGTGAAGTTTTTAGTATGAATTTTTTTGGTTTGAAGTTTTGGTGGGGAAATTATGGTATGAAGTTTTTGATGTGAAGTTTTGGGTTGGAGTTTTGGGTGTGAAGTTTTTGGGTCGGAGTTCTTTTGGTTGTGAAGTTGTTCTGTGGAGTGGAGTTTTGGGAGTGAGAATTGAAGAGTTAGAGTGGGGGTAACAGTTTGGGAAGAACAATGTCGGAGGCAGTGGCCAAGGATCTAGCAGCAGGAACCATCGCAGGGGTTGCACAGCTTCTGGTAGGACACCCATTTGATACAATCAAGGTGAAGCTGCAGAGCCAACCGATTCCACCTCCCGGCCAACCACCCAAGTATGCAGGAGCTATGGATGCAGTCAGAAAGACATTGGAAGCGGAAGGACCCAAAGGCTTGTACAAGGGAATGGGAGCTCCATTAGCCACAGTTGCAGTCTTCAATGCTGTGCTGTTTACTGCAAGAGGTCAGATGGAAGCTCTTCTTCGTGATGCACCCGGCTCTCCGTTATCGGTCTCCGAACAAGTGGTAGCTGGTGCAGGCGCCGGAATCGCGGTCTCCTTTGTCGCTTGCCCTACCGAGCTTGTCAAGTGCAGGCTTCAGGCTCAAAGTGCTCTTGCAGTAGCCGCAGTTACTAAAGGAGCAGCAGCACCTGCAACGTTGGCAGGAGTGGGAGCGACCGGTGGCACAACAAGTGCTGCGACTTTCAAAGCAGCAGCAATTCCTACTGCTATACAATACAACGGGCCTCTTGATGTTGCAAGACATGTGTTGCGATCTGAAGGAGGGATGCTTGGTTTGTTCAAAGGTTTGACACCCACTCTTTTGCGTGAAGTGCCAGGCAATGCTGCCATGTTCGGTGCTTATGAAGCAACAAAACAGTACATTGCAGGAGGTACCTAATACCCTAATGTCCATCCTTATTCTTCTTCTTTCTTCCTTTCTCCTGCAAAAAGCTGGGACAGCTTCCAGTAAAAAAAGGCATCAGGAAGTGATGCTTCTCTTCTTCTATATTCAAACAAGGAAATCACCTCAAACAATCTGGTTGAACCCTAAAACCAACCTTTCAATTTCTCACTCAAAGGAGCAAAGAAGAAAGCAACCCTAAGATCTGTGAATTCTGCAAAGAGAAGAACCTGTCTAGCAAGCAGTTCCTTTTTTTTTCTTGTGTTTTTCACCCAGACCACAGCTCCTACACAAAGAAGCTGTGCACACAGAGAGAGAGAGTTCATCATCTACTTGTTCTTGATTTCTGACTTTTCACCTATTTTGTACATGTGGCAGGGAAAGATACATCAAAGCTCACTAGGGGTTCACAGCTTCTGGCTGGTGGAGTGGCAGGTGCAATGTTCTGGGTTTCTGTGTACCCAACGGATGTGATTAAGAGTGTGATTCAAGTGGACAATTACCAAAACCCCAAGTATAAAGGAACCATAGATGCATTCCGAAAGGTAGTTGCAGCAGAAGGTGTCAAAGGACTGTACAGAGGATTTGGTCCTGCCATGGCCCGAAGTGTTCCAGCCAATGCAGCATGTTTTCTGGCATATGAGTTGGTAAGAGAGAGTCTTGGTTAGATTGCCACCTACCCTGACTCATGTCACCATTTGCTGCAAGCTTCCAATTTCTCTACCTCAATACTCAGAGTACAATGCTCAACTCATTCATATTTATTTCTAGATACAAGTGATTCACATAATCCTAGTATTCAATTGCATCACATTGATCCATTTTCTGAAAAGTCAGTGATGAAATTCCAGCAGATTGTCTGTTGGGTTTTTCTCCAGTGAGGTGCAATCCTTTGATATCCTCATTCCTGAGAAAGCCTTCCAAAGACAAGTTCATCCAGAGACTCAGTTCATATCTTTACCACACAACCAGGATCAGAATTTGTTTTGCATTGTTTTACTGTTTCTTTTGACTTCTTATTGTGGGACTCTGGATCAATCTCTTCAGTTTTTCTTTTTGGGTTTTTCTATTTGGTCAAGATAAAATTCTAGACTGCATTTCACTCTAAACACTGTAGAACACAAATTGTTCCTATTCCAGTCATGACACACAGATCAACTAATGAGATGCAGTTGTGAATGCCAAAAGTGGAACTTTTTGTTTGACCCAAGATCTGGATGAATCTATACCAATGTAAGCATGTATTTTCTCTCATGTCTGGTGAATCCTGGACAAGCTCACAGCTTAAGCTAGGGCCTTCTCTATCCTGATTATATAGGTATACATTTGATCCTTCTGTCTGGTGATCTCTAGACAATTTCCATCTGGTGGCCATCTGGTCACTGCCACTGCCAGGTGCTTTTACCCGCAAGTGAAGGGTAGGACCTTGTCCTGATGCGGTTGCCAAGCATCATTCTCCACCTTTCTTAGACTTATTCCATGCTGGTGCTGTTACCAGGCCTCTTCTAGATATGCTCCTGAATTCATCCCATTGTGAACCCAATGGCCAATGATGGGTAAGGGACCCAAAATTAGACAACCCAACAAACTCCACCAGTCATTCCCTCTATAAACCTACCCATAAGCATTCTCTTCAATTTGGAGCTGGGGTGCAGATACCTTGAAGTTGCAAGAGTTATGTGTACACTCAAATGGCTAAAATGTTATGGATTTACTCCTTGCAGACTTGCCATCAACTCAGAGATCATTACCCATTAAGGGTTGGATTTTCAGCTTGGAATGTCAACAACTGTCTCACCATTTTCATGCAATTCTTCTTCATTTCCAACTGATCCTAGGGACAAATCAACAAACATTTTTAAGGGGCAGTCAGCACATGGTCAACTACCAGCTTTGCCAATCTAGCTGCAAATTCAGACTCCCCTTAAACAGCCCATTTCACAGATGGAAATGTGTAATAGACATCTAACCCGAGACCCAACAAATACAATCTCATACTCAATTCCCAATCACCTAATAATTGTGTCCCTCCTTGTTAGCATTGCAGACCTTTACAGAGCACAATGCAGCCAATTTTGAAGATAATTCCAGTTCATGAGGTCACATTCTACCACTTGCTACAACAAAACATTGGTGAATTCCATGGTTCTATTTCACTCAATTGTCCTTCAGTGAAAATAGAGATTGTATTTCACATGACCAGAACAATATATGTGATGCACATCCTACTACATGAGTTCAATGAAATCTCATTTGAAATATATTTGTGTTTAATTTGGTTCAAATAAAACACAAAGACCTTTAAATACATGAATGGCATTTTTTTTTCTTTGTGAAATTGAATGAAATACAACCAATCTATGGCAGAGAGAGCCAATAATGCCAGTACAGGTGCACAAGACCTCATGTAAAAGGCATTAAACATCAAAATGACTACTCTTGATTGGCCAAATCAAACATAAGTGCTGGACACACCAACACAAAGATGCATTCCATTCATTTCCTGCATGCAGTTTCAGAGCTGCAATCAGCATATTTAAGCTACACCTTTGAGCCCTGATTCAGTCGCATCCTTACTTTCCACCACTGCTGTTGCCAATATCTGTTCCAACAAAGCCCTTCTCAATCAGGAATCCTACAGCATGATGATTCTTGAAGCTTGGTGCTTGATGCGACCAGTTTTTGCACAATCAAAAGTAGACCCACATTCTAAAATACACTTTTCTCTGCATTCAACATTTTCTCTTGAGTTGTGTGACATGTAGGCCTTTGTCTTGTTGAGATTAAGATCAAAAGAACTGCATAGTGAAATAAATGGGTCAATTAGGGCAAGAGTCTCACCTCCTTCAGCTCTCCATTCTGGTGCATTTCCAGGATTATGTCACAGCCGCCAATAAACTCCCCCTTGACATAAAGTTGAGGATATGTAGGCCAGTTTGAGTATTCCTTCAAACCTTGTCTCACAGATTCATCGCTCAGAATGTCAAAGCTTCCATAAACAACACCCTCCTCTCCCAATGCTTGCACAACTTTACGACTGAACTTGCACCGAGGATCTTGTGGAGTCCCTTTCATGAACAGCATTGTTGGAGACTTGTTCACTAAGTGCTGGATTCTTGCCTTCAGTTCATCATCACCACTGGGGGGGGCATTCTCTGTAGCAGCACTTTCTACAAGCGGAACAGCTGGCACAGTCTCTGCCACTACTTGTTCTGGAGTATCATTGGGCACAGCACCCGTATGTGAAAGACCCTTTTCCTCAAACACCTAACATTGGAACATGAACAAATTTAAGTGAGATTTTTCTTCCAAAAAGAGCTGGTTTGATCACAAAAAAGCTGTGAGCTTATTATTCTCATCTGTGACTCTGAAACTGTGAATCTAAAAAATCAGATTGACAAATGGTGCAATTGAGATAGACAGCAATTTGTAGAGAGGCATAAGACCAAAAGCAAGATGCAAGATGCAAATGGACCTGCTTGAGCTCTCCACTCTTGTGCATTTCAAGTACAATGTCACAGCCACCAAGCAGTTCTCCCATGACATAGAGTTGAGGAAATGTGGGCCAATTTGAAAATGTCTTGATCCCTTGCCGGACAGTCTCATCACTTAGAACATTGAAGCTGTCAAACTGTACACCCTCATCCTTGAGAGCTGCAACCACCTTGCGACTGAACCCACATTTAGGCTCCTCTGGTGTTCCTTTCATGAAAAGCATGATAGGATTTGAGTTCACCAGCTTGTGGAGCTCTGATTTCTCCACCTCAGGGAGGCTGTCTTTCAGTGCAATTCCATTAACAGTTGGTGGAGCGTCACTGGCAGGTGGCAGTTCCTTCTTTAGCACTTCTAGAACAGCTGTTCCCCCAGCAAGTCCGTGACTTGCAGGTTCTGCTTTGGTCACATCGGTGGCCAACTTTGAGAGCTTGTGGGCTAGTTCTGGAGGGTTAGCTCCTTCTAGCTTGTCAACAACAAGACCATCCTGAGAACCACCAGAATGGAGATAGATACATGACTAGTGTGAAATCACAGACAGAATTGATAGGAAGAGAAAAATCTGGTGACAATGAAAGGCATTCCATTCAAGCACATGTGGTGACAATCTAGCAACCCTACAAATGCTGCCAGCCATGTACTTTTGGCTGATGCTGTTCACATTGCACAGAACCCCATTACCCTGGACACATATCCTATTGCACATACATGAGAGAGAAGAAAAGAGAGAGAAAGTTCAAAGTGCGGTTGTCAGGGTGTACCTTGAAGAACACAAAGTAGGGAACTACCCCGACTTCATAAGCACCTGAAATGTCAGGATGCTTCTCTGCCTCAACCTGCAACATTGGACAATGATCCAATAAAATTACACAGGCAAACTGAAGTCCAAAATCCAAGATACCCAATGGAAAAAAAAAACCCTAATCTACCTATCTTTATCACATAGCATCAAGCCTAATCCAGCAGACTGATCATCCAGCCCCACAAGTAGTATTTGTGAGCTCAAACCCTAATTGGTGCAGACTGGCCGTTTTCAATTGGATTGTTGTGATTATAAATAACAATCTCCAGGTTCTCTATAATGTGTGAACCTTGGAGGGCATCAACATCTTTGGCAGAAGGATCAGACAACCAAAGTCACTCCAGGAGATGCATTATGACCATTGGAAGCAGGGATTTTTATTTTTTTTCCAATTTTATGATGTAGCCATAGTGGCAACCATCCACAAGAGGAAAGAGCCAAATTTGGCTACAGATCAGAGAGGACAGTAGACACTTTCTAGAATCCTGCTATGTTTCGGCAACCTCCAGGAACCCAGTGTCCAAACATGGTGACTTTGATGTTCTTCTCCTCAGAATGTGGGGAACTAAAAGGCATCTAAAATAAATAATTTTGCACAAAAAAAATTGGCTAATTGGAAGGTGTCCAGCTCTGAGAGATGGCAGTAACCCTAGTTGTGATAATGATAGTAACATGATGAAAGTGAACAAAGAGAGGATAGAATTATGGGTAAGGACATATATACGTACCTGGAAAAATTGTGCTCGGGGTGTGTCAACAGAGAGTTGGATGATCACAGAATCCATATCTTGAGATGCCTCACACCATGCAGCTCCGAAATGCAAAACCACCAATTCCAAGTTGTTGTTGTTGTTACTCTTTTGAGCTTCTAGTATGCTGTCCAGTTCATCCTTTGATTCCAACTTCTTTACTGTTCCTGCCATATCTCCTAGCTACAAACCTCTCTCACACACAATTTTTTTCTCAGAACTGCAAACTCCCAAAAAAAATTCTAAAAAAACCCTCCCAAAAAAATTCACGACTTTTCTGAGCTTTCAGGTCCGAAACAACTCACACACATCAGTTTTGGAAAAGCATACAAGACAGATAGAATTCTCAAAGCTCGATCAGGCATAGATTTCTGCAAGTTGAAAAAGACATCCAAATCATTGCTTCAAGCTTTCAAGGAGCCTTTTTTGGGCCTTTGACAAGGAGTTCTCTGCAAGAGGAAAATTCCAACCCCCGAAAGAAGGGATCCCCCTCAGCAAACTCTCAATTTGCACACACACACACACACACACAGTTTGCAAACTCAAAACAAAAGTTTTTGTTCACAAAAATCCAAACAAAGCTAGTGACCCAAAGCAAACACGCTTGCCCACTTGCCCAAAAACACACACCCAATCCAAAGAGATTACTCTCCACCCAATCCAAGAGACAAGAAGTTCCACCAAGAGACGAGCTCCACCGGATCCAAAAGATGAGCTTTTCCAGTCTACCAGTTGGAGCACAACAGATGCACAACACAAAACCCTTTTAAAGGGAGTCTCAAACAAACAGGCAAATCCTTGAATTTTGTTGCAACTTTGGGGAAGAGGAAAACTTTCTCCAACAAACCATTTTTCCCCAAATAGCTATACCCACCACCCAGATTCAAAACCATCCCATGATAATCATAAAATCCGATTTCCTCCGAGCATCTTCTGGTAGGGAGAAGAAACAAGGGAGGAAACAAACAAACAAACAAATAGAGATTCCTGTAATTCACACAATTTTTGTATGCCCTTGGGCTGTGCCCAAAAGGAAGAGACTACCTGATAAGCATTGGTGCACAAATTGGGCACAACATTTCTGCTACTACTTGACCCAATGTCTGAGAGCCATCTGGAGTGCTGTATATGTGTGGCATATGCTGATGGATGGGCATGTTCGATAGAAGTGCACACATTCTGACTCCATCCATGATGCCCAACAAGTGGGCTGGCTTTGGAGTAGGCTACTGGACTGGGTCAAAAAAGAGGGGTTAATTAAGAAACCCACCCATATGGAACTCATGTGGAACTCATGTTCTTAAAGTTGTCTATGATGGCCACACCTAAATGGCCTACCATGCACCTTATGTATGTACATAAAAAAATAGAAATAAAAAGTCAAATCTTCAGAATTTATTGAGTGAATAAATTATTTCTCAAAATATTTGCTCTACATATTACTCAAAGCTAGAGTGAGCTTAGATAGGTTCTTAAATTGCATTTGGATAGTACACAAAGAGATTTCCTAATATCTTTGGAGGGCACCTTAAATATATGTTAATAATGCCTCCTCTAAAATAGGATCGAACCTACAAGAGGCCTCTTATACCTATGTGCAGCCCTTAGTAGGTGTAAGAAGCTTCTTGTAGGGGTAAGGTGTCTCTTATAGGTAATAAGGTTCACTTGGTGCCTCAAATTGGGTTATAGGCTGGGAGCACATTCTTGAAATGTGGGGCTGGACTCTACTACTGCCTCATCATAGGCCTCTTATTTGGGGGAATGCCCCACCACCCTAGGGCCTTCCCTTACACTTGAGCTAGTTTTGTTGGCAAAGAGGAGATTTTGTGTGTGGTTGAAATATTCAAATCCTTAAATTGATGGATGTTCCGAAAGCCCTATTGCAAATCCAAAGTACCTATCTCACACATGTCCATTCACATTACAAAGTAGGCTAAATACATCAAATAATAGTCCCTTAATTTTTTATTTAATATCTCAATTTGCCATATACCTAGATAAAAGGCTAACCAATTAAAACTTTTTGGCATCCTTATAAGAAACACATGGCACCTAATTGTTGACATTGGGGACATGTGTTTTACCTAGAGCAATAGAGGGGGAGAAAGGGTCACAAGTTTGTAGCCATTTGTGTTTTGTCATAGAGTTGTTTAATAAAAAGAAAAAGAGCTTTCCAAGAAATAAAATAAAAAATAACCTAATGTTTTGTCCATATTCTTTCAGCTTCTATGTTACATCCAAATTTCTCCACAATTAAGAATATATATTTAAAGATTAAAAAATTGTGAATAATTTTTTTGACTTTTGCCTAAATTATAAAAACCTCAAAATCTTTGCCTCTAGGGTTTGAGATCAAAAGCCTGGAGTTTGAAGTTTAAAGGTTTAGGGTTTTACGTTTGAAGTTTAGGGTTTAGGGTTTAGGGTTTTACATTACTAGGTGCATTTCACATCATAAAATGTTTTTTTTTTTGTTTTTTGGTTTATAAATGTACCTTAGGAGATGCACGTGAGTTTCACCGATTTCCCCCGATTGGTGCATCTGGTGAATTAAATTGTGCCGTTGGATGATTGATTTTTAATTCAATTGTTGTTTTTTTTCTCTCTCTGCGGGACACAAAACCTTCTTCTTTTCTTTTTTTTTAAAATTTTAAAACTAAGATCCGCCGTCCAACACACAGTCTGCACTGCTCTCTGGCGAGATATCACAGCCGTTGGATGCTACAGCTTGCTGGAAGGGGGTGGCGACGATCCACCGTCCACCGGGATGTGGTCCATCTGGAAATGAATCTCAGCCGTTGGATGAGAGCTTTGAAGAAGAACTCTGCGAAGATGCTCCTCCTCCTCGTCTGAAGTCCATTTTATTTTCTCACTACGCGCGCTCTCTCTCTTTCTCTCTCGTGTTCCTCTTCATCTTTTGTCGCAGATTTTCAGTACTATGTAGCGGCGATTTGTAAAAAAAAAAGACTCGGTGTGATCCTTCATCCTTTCAAACAGCTGATTCAACGTTATTGAAGGTATGTTATATACCTTGTTATCTGTTACGTACCTTGTTATGTCCTTCTCATCAGCAGCATCTGTTGTCATCAGTTTTGCTTTCAGGCCCTTCAACCTGACTGACGCTTTGATGATGATGATGATGATGATGAATCGCTTAACATTATCAACCAACAAAAGTCACGTCTCAGGCTTGTTTGCTCTGGTTTCATGACTCTCTTGAGCGTGATCACAGACCTGTCATCATGCTTATCTTTTTTTCTTTTTTCTTTTTTTTTGAAAAATAATCGAGATTAATTCGTTTTGAATGCTCTAAATAGACAGAATTCGGAATATGTTTTGATTTTCACAGTGCGAAAGTTAGGTTTCAGTTGTACGAGCAACTAGTGACTGACAGAACAATATGCAGCTTTTTCTCCAGTGTTTCGTTTCCCTGCTATTACCTCTTACTTTTCTTTTCTACACTACGGTAGTGTTTTTTCTATAAGGTTTTTTTATTCACGAACTTCACATAGTCTTAAGTGATGTTTTAGGGTTTGAGCGTTGCTTGCAGATTCAAATTCATTGGCATGCAAGTCAATTGTGGGAACATGGAGCATGTGTACGATGGATAAGATGATTCAGAGGGCATAATTGTAATCAGGTTCTGGCAGAACAAACAGGCACAGGAGTTGCTGAAGTTGTAGGTATTTCCTTTTTCCATCCTCTATTTTTGGGATGTTGTGGTCTTGGCTCCTTCATTGATGCTTTGACATGTCTGTATGTAACCCCTAAACTCTGCTCAATTTACATAGACATGCCCAAGCAGACATGAACACTGCTAAATCATGGGAGACATCTGTCAGTTGTCAACAAGAGCAACAGTAAAATTCATCTGACACACTGATCTATCTGGTCTATCAGGCACCTTATTGTCATTTTTCTGTGAGCCCTAAATGTGTGTTTAGAGTGTAACGGCACTTGAAGAGGGAGGATGTGCTCATGAATAGTTGATTTCAAAGTGGCTGTGGATCAGAGTCTGATGTCTTGGTGTGATAACCTCTTTTACATGCTTGCCAAATGTGGGAGCATGGAGGGTGCTTGAAGATTGTTTAACAAGAAGATGTCCATGAGTGGCTGTGAGTCAAAGTCTGGTGTTTTCATGGGGAATAGTATTGACATGAATGGGGGGCCTGGAGGTTGCTTGGAGTCGCTTCAACAAGTTGCCCAATAACAATAATATGCCCATCTTTCTTCATAGCTGATATACACAGTATTTGTCACTGAGCAGATGTTTAGGTCCATGAAACCCTATTTCTCTCATCCTTTTCCATGTACTGTTCATAAGGACTTTTTCAGCCAAATAATCCAAATGACCGATGCTACAGAGAAGGTGTCAGAGACAACTTACATGTGCCTTCCTAGTAACATGATCTCAAAATTGACCTGATGTGTGACAAATTTGGCCTAGCAAGCACTCTAGTGCCACTTTTCTGAAGGGGTTACATCTTCTCATGAACAGATCATTCAAAGTGGTTGTGAGTCAGAGTTAATGTCTCTGGGGGTGATAGCCTCATTGACAGGAATGCCAAATGCAGGAGCATGGAGGCTGCTGGGAGAGAGTTCAGCAAGATGCCTGCAAGTCATGTGATCTCTGGGGATGATACCATGATTTTGGGACATATAAGCAGTGGGAAAGGGCTGTAGGCTGTATTTTGATGAAAATTCAACAACAATGAACACTCCCAAACCTGTCAGTCCTGAACGCATGTGTTTGTTAGTGTAGTGTCCCATTTGAAGCATTCAGGAGTCCTCTTTGTGGGAAGTAGCCTATGAGGTGTGTCAAAAGTAGGAGCAAGGAGGACACCTGGAGAGTGTTCAACAAGATGCCCACATGCAGTGTGGTCTCTTGGATTTGCATCATTATGAGACATCTGAAATGTGGGCATGGCCAGAAAGCAATGGAACTATATTTGCAAATGCAACAGGAAGGTGTGCAGTTAAAAACTCATCCTGTTAGATTGCCAATATGGTGAAGGTCACATGAATTATCAGTCTCTTTCAGCTGCTGTAAGGACCATTGGTAATTAATTTTCCAGCGATCCTGAGATATGTGGAACATGGTCAACAACACAGAGGATTTATGTTCTAGGAACAAATGTAATGATGATTAGTCATGAGTCACATACACAAACACACAAATAGAACAGTCCCCATAGCATTGACTGGCTTTTTGGGCATGCCACAGGTTTTATTCCAATGTTTCTCTAATCTATGGTGGTCAATGTAACAAAGTAGCAGACCATTGATTTCATCTGTTGACAAGAAAGACTGGAATGTGATTGCTCATACTGGGAAAACTGATGTGAAACTTGAATTTTGTTGGTTGAGGGATGAAGCCCACAGGAATCCATGGAAGCTGGAAATAACCATGGGAAGGAAAAGAGACTATCTGATGACACCAGGATGAAGATCTCAGACCTTGAAGGATGGATGAAGCATAGAACATTTCGTAGGTGGGTATTACTTTCTTTTTTTTGCTGCATGTGGAATGGATGATGAACTGTGATATTCTGGTTGTGTGGTCATATATTGCAAACCTCAGACTTCAGAATCAACACACAGAATCTGCAATGCTGCAGTGAATATTCCTCATTTTCCTTCTGTTTGTTCCAATTGTAGAGAGGAAGCTGACCGCTTGATAGAAATTCTAAGGTCCTCTGTTGTGGACAATGGAGTGGATACAAAGAAAGCAGCAGCTGCAAACCTTGAGGTGAAATCTTCCACACCTAATATGCTCCATGGAACGCGATTGCAAGCTAATGAAGCTCAGCCCAGCAATAGCTTACAGTCAGATGAACAAAGGTTGAGAGAGGAGCTTAGGAAAAATTGGCAGGAACAAAAGCTTAATTTTTGGCCTCATGGATTTGGTAAGGAGAATGGTACTCCTCCTGCAAGGGTAACTGAGGTACGCTCAACCCCACCTCCAAACAAGTTCTGCACTTTTCTGTGAGCTCCAAGCAATCCTAGTATCTATGTTGACTTAATCTTGTTGATTGAGCTGCAAAAGTTTGAATCTCTTTTAGGTTTCATTTGTGTCAAAAGTCTGAAGCTGCATGCTATGATTCCTGATGTCTCTGTAGGATGTGGAGGCTCTTGATGCTTCACCGATAGATCTTGCAAGAGCCTACATGGATGAGAGAGTTCCTCGAGTACATTCAAGGGAGAGAAATGTAATCCCTCAGCGATTTTCACCATACCAACAAAGATCACCATCATCAAGATGGTTGAGGAAAGACCTCCGACATGACAATTCACAATTACAACATAGGGCAACTTCACCCTACCAGCTTGCCCAGCCTCCTGTTGCAAGGCCAACATCTCTTGCAATAAGAGGAATTCAGGAGAGTATGTTAGAAGACAAAGTTTTTTTTCCTCCTGTCTGTCAGGCATTGGACTATCTCCCACCTGTGCATCACTTCACCCATGCTGGGTCAGCTCTTGACATGCCCCATACTGAGGTGCACAAGATCACTACCCCTTTATACCCTAGATATCCATCACCTGTGTGTGTTGTCAACCATCCCAGCAGCAGGATTTTTTGAGAATTATGATAGTTATTTGTCTATATGCCTATCCTGCTGAATGGTGGATTATGGTATCTTTATCCTTTCTGGCATGTTGTTTTTTGAAGAATGTCTCTGATATGATGGCCCATTTCAAAGATTATTACTTATTCATGACTGGTCGTGATAAAAACAATTGTGATAACTATATTGTGAGTTTACATGGGAACAGGTTAACCTTGCTGTTTCTTCTTCATCATGAGAATGGAGATTTCTCTATTCTTATAAAAGATATTTACATGGGAACAGGTTCCACATAGTTCAGTTTCATTTAAGTTGGAACTTTGATGAAACTCTTTTCTGCTGCAAGTGGCAAGAGGTGTTGACATTCTTCTTGCAGACCAGCACAATCAACTGTTGGGTATGCTGAATGAATTGTAAGCATGTAACTAATCAAGTTATGAATAATCTTGTTGCAGGGATCAAAGAAGCGTAGAGCCACAGCGCTAGATGGTGCAGATTATTCTTCTGGTGGACCTATGCGACGGTTGAGACAACGATCTTCTTTGTACACTCCAAGTCCAGCCAGGGGTGTGCAGAAGCAACCAGGATTGGACCAGTTTCCTCCCCCACCTGCAAGGACTCTTCAAATGACAACCATGGAGGCCAAACAAAATCAAAGTACTGTGCGCAGTGGGAGGGGGGTTATGTCAGAGGTAGGCAGATTGTCTAACTCTTAATGGCACCGTGAGTTTCAGCCCAACACAACATTTCCCATATATACAATGTCTTGCGTGTGCAGCAACAAAGACTTATAGTTTTAATTGAACTGTTATCCCCAGATGGTCCTGTTGCCCACTGCATTAAGCAGTGAAGATTACTATTGTTCTGACCACCACTATTTATTAATCTATGATGGGATCAAACAACTTTACCTGCATGGTGGTGACTATCAGGCAAGAAAGAATGGACCTGAACTCAAGAACAAAAGGGATGAGGAAAGGAGAGGCAGTGTGGGGCCACTTGGTGGTCTTTCTTTTGTTCCTGCCCAGTCTAGTGAAACAGCTCGAAAAATTCTGGAAACTTTGGAAAGAATGACTCCTTCACCTAGAGGCAAGTCACTGGAAGAGGAACTGGCACTTGTGAGAGAACAGCCACCTACTGTACTCACTTCAAGTATGCTAAATGATAAAGCATCCCTAACCATGCAGGTAGATTCCCTGTTACCTTCTTCCATTGCGCTCTTATGGTGATCAGATTCATCACCTTTTATGCTGAAGTCAGATTCTTTGTCACTGTGTAGCAGTCACCTCTTTGAGTCTATGAGCCAGTCTAACTCATTAATGTCTATTTGTGGTTACCTTATCTGCAGACCTGGAAGTTTCCAGATCTTCATGAAGTAGAGGATGCTGGACCTTCAGACAGCAAGGTAGAGAAGGATCTTCTCTCTGTTGAAGAATTTGGATGGAGAGGAACTGACCATAGCACAAAACTTGAGGGAAATGGCAAGGCTCCACTATTTGGCTCTACAGAAGTGTCTTATGAGAATGCAACAGGTTGGTACCATATTGCTTGTGGAACTTCTTTCATTTCTCAGTGGCACTAACATGTTGCATTGAACTTGCTGCAATGAACTTGATTAACTATGTCTCTTGAGTGCTAGCCAACATCATAACCGAGTCTTCCTGTTGCTTCCAGAAGTGCAACAGCAACTTAGGATGCCGATTTTGTTTAGTGGTTTATCTGATATTTTCAGTGCATTATATGCCTGTCCACATCCACCATCAGAAGATGATGAAGTTGGCAGCTCCTCATTACTATTCATCGTGAAGTTGATGATCTGACACCTTGTGAGTGATTCTCATAAGGTTATGATGGCAATCATTGTCATATTACCTTCAAATTGTTGTTGTGGAGAAATTTCAGAGATATGAGCTTGCTGCCAATATGGGACAGTGGTCAGTCTTTGGTGATAGCTTTTGTCCTAGGCCCTTGATGCATTTTGGAAATGATATTGAAAATTTTATCAAGGTGTTGCACAGCAGTGCAAAAAATCAACAGCAGTGCAAAAGATCAACAGTTCAAGTTCTAGATTTGAGAAGTTTTGAGATATTGGTTCCCAGTGTAAAAACAAGTGAAACTTGATTCTGCACTACAGAAGGTTGTGCGAATTGACCTTGGTTCACAATAACAGATTTGCCAATTGTGGTCTGTTCTGGGGAATGTTCAGAGAAAGAAGAGACAATGTGTTAGTGAAGCTTTTGGTGTCAAGAATTTATTTAGGGTCATGCTTATTGTCACAGATCAAACACCAGATGCTTCGGATACAATTGAAGTGTCTACCAAAGAGACACAGGAAAGTTGGAAGGAGCCAGAGCCAGATCTGGCTGGTGTTGGTGCAATCACTGGCAAGAGCAAAGGTTTCCGAATGAGTGCTGCTTTTGATGTATGTAGTTTTACTTTCTCATCTTCAAACATGTTGAAAGTTAAGAGGGACAGATATATAGGGGAGCTTTTTTTTTGTGTTGTTTCTGAGTTATCTGTTCACTGTCTCCAGCAAGGAAAATCATGTCTTCTCAAGTGCTGCTGTTTTACAAGTCCCATTGCTAGCTAGCTCTGACATAGTTGAGGTTTGTAACTTACTTCAAATGCTAAGATTTCATTTTCCAGATGGTACATGCAACTGAAAATGATCCCTTCATATTATCGTGCACAGGAATCTGGGTCAGATGATGAAAGCCAAGTGGTCTCTACTACAAGCACAGTTTTCCCAGTCAATCCTATCTCTCAATTTATATCTTCTGGTAGCATCCATACTAAGCCATTACCTACGATAACTTCACCTGTTGTGGGTTCTCCAGCCAGTCTGGAGACAGAGACCCATGCAACACTCTGGAATCCTATCAGCTCCCAAGCTGGCAGTCCAGGCGATTTTACTTTTCCTTCAACAACACCGCCAGGTGCATTTCTGGAGCCTCCCTCAACACCTAAGCCATTCCCCTCTGCAACCATGAATGATGGGGGTCAGCCTTTCAAGCGTTTGTCCAATCCTACAGTGGGCAAACTGGGAGCACTAGGAGCAACTGAGGACACTGATCCATCAAAACGCAAATTGGACTTTAAGTTTGACAGCAAGCCAGAGTTCATTTTCAGGTATGAGATCCATGAGCAGTTTAGTTAGTTCACAGCTTTAGAAATGTTGATACACAACTTCTTGGTCTAGTTAACATTAGCCTGTGGGTTGGAGAGGTCTACTAGTAGTGGCATTCAGCTTGTTTTGGAACTTTGGCAGTTCAATGCACAGTCCATGGATCTTGACAGGTTCACAGAGGTTATTCCAAGAGACTGTTATTGATGAACTCTTATACACACATTATTGCAGTGCTGCAGCTGCAGCTGCCTCAGGAACTCCTCAATCACCTGCAACCCAGGATTCACCATTGGAATCATGTAAATCAGCTGAGATCATGACCAAAAGTGACTTTTCTTCAACAACTGGAGTGCTGACCTCGAACTCCCTTTTCCCACATACCTCTCTGGCAACTAAAACATCTCTTGTCTCTACACCCAGCTTTTTTAGTGCCGGTGCAGGATCCGAAGCAGGTAAGATGACTTCTCAATGGACCATGGATTCAGCAATTAGCATCATAGAGTTAAGAGTCAGGAGTTGACAGTTTGCTCCCCCGTTCCACCAGTAGTGCTGTTTGAGAGATTGTTTACTTTGAGGACCCATATGACTGGATGCAACTTGAGGAAAGCTGCATGCATCGTTTCTAGTTCTTGTGCCACTGGTACTTGGAAGACTGTTTCTGCTGCAACCATGACAAATTGCACTACTAGCACTCCTGAGTGCCTGAGAACCAAAATCTAATTCCAAAATTATACAGCACTTGCAGGGAACTCCACATCAACAAGCTTAATTAATTTTGCTGCTCATACCCCCACATCTGAGCAGCACACAACTTCAAGTCCACATGACAAACCTGAATTGGATGAGAACTTGCCAGTCACCACACATTCCAACACCAGCATTTTTGGTTTCAGTAGCACCACATCGACATCAGTACCACCTGCTCAACCAACTGCCGACAAAGGCACCAGTGGCAGCATTTCCGGTACCACTGGTTTAGTGTCCAGTGCTGCCCCTTCATCCCCATTCACTTTTGGTTCCTCCTCTGCCTTTGAACTTAGCAAATCTCCTTTCCAGTTTGGAGCAATCTCAGTTCCTCCATCCCATACCTCTTCACCTCCAACAAATTCAACTGATGCTGGCGATTCGCAGGAAAGAGTAGATGGCCAGGATGCAAAGAAGTCACGCAGCTCTGGCAACATGTCAGGTTTGTGCAAGTACCTATCTGTAACTGAGTGGTGTTGTCAACTGCAACAGGCCAAGCTCTTTGACTATTTATTTCTTAGTTTTCAAGTGAGTCTCATGTTTATTAGGTAGAAGTGAAATAAGTTAGTGTTTAATTCTAATATTATTTTTATTTATTTCACAGGTGCACTATCCACAGATTTGGGTTTTGGGTTAACTGTCACATCCTCAACTTCAACAGTGGTGCCAGCAGAAGGCTTATTAGGTGGTTCCTCAGCAGCCTCAACTCCATCTCAAGGACTCTTCTCCATACCTGCATTTGGTCAAGGCATGAGTTCTTCAACTCCAGCATTATCAGGTGGATCTGCAGCATCACCACCATCCCTTTTTGGCTTATCCCCTGCTACAACAGCTCTCTCAGCTCCTACTCCTACCACAACAATGACTCCTTCACCCTTTGCTTTTGGGAGCAGCGCTCCAACTGGTTTCGGAGCAATAACTGGTTCAGCTTCTTCATTTGGTACAATGACAACCTCTGTGTTTGGATCATCCACCCTTCCAACATTGACTGGAGCATTGAGCACCCCAGCCTTTGGTGTAAAGAGCTCCAACAACCAGATGTTTGGAAGTTTCTCCAATGATGTCAAAGCACAACCCTCCCCTGTTGCCCCTCTCTTTGGATCAGGATTTGGTGCACCTGTAAATTTGAACCCAACGCCTCCCTCTTCCACCTTCTCATTTGAAGCTCCATCTACTTCATCAACAGCTAGCCCTTTTGCCTTTGGGTCATCTGCGGCTGCTCCAAGTAGTGCATTTTCCTTTGGTGCCACTGGCTCTTCACCCCCAAACCCTTTCTCATTTGGAGCAAAGCCTGAATTGTCATCACCACCAGTGTTCAGATCAGCAAACTTCGGGGCCCCTCTTTTTGGATCCTCTCCTAACACAGCGATGGCTAGTGATGCTAGTGCTGAAAACCACATGGAGGATAGCATGGCAGAAGAACCTCCACCTTCACAAATGGCATCTGGTGTTGCTCCTCCACAGCAGACCCCTCCTCTTTTTGGTGCTCCAACAGGATCAGGAAGTTTTCTTTTTGGTCAACAATCCAGCACTCCTGCTGGAGCTACCACACCTGTATTCAGCTTTGGGGCCCAGCCTAGTCCTGCAGTGGAAAACACATTCGCACCAGCTGTTACTGCTGTTAACCCATTTGCACCTGCTCTACAACAGCCTAACAGTGGTGGCCTCAACTTCAGTGGAAGTCCCTTTGCGCTGGGATCATCAGGCCAAGACACTAGCTCAAGGACCAATCGCAAGTTTATCAAAGCCAAAAGGACAGGCACCACAAAGAGGAGGTAGTGTTACTTTGACTTTGCTGGGTGTTTGAGAGCCAAGATTTGTGAAAGATTGGGGGCAGATGAGAGTCGAAGACTACCTGGAAAGTGTTCAAGTCGTTTGTTTAATAGGTCTATGACCAAAATCCTGAGAGAGACAAGACAGAAAAGAAGAGACTTGAGAGAGAAAGGAAGAGGCAGGGTGGTGTGATCTGTGTTGTTTGCAACTTTAGATATTGGACAAAAATTTTGTTCTTGTTTTGTTTTACCCATGATGTTCTTATTGCCGTCATTCCATGTCTAAAAAGCATGACTGCCTTTTGGAATGCAACATTGAAACAGTTAGCACTCCCGATCTGAAAAATTTTAAACTGTCATTAGACATGAGAACAGAAGGCAGAGTAAGGAATTATGTAGGGACAGTTAACTAGGGAGCAGAGTAGGGAACTACACATGAGAGCCTAGTAATTTGGTAGTGAACAATGTAGGAAACACACCCTTTCTCCTTCTTGGGGCAGCAATGCCCCTACACATCATCCCCAAGCCCTTGTATTTAGATCAAGTTAAATTGTATTGTCTTCCCTTGTTAACATGAGATCGAGTTGGTATTTTGATTTAAATTTGCATTGTCTTCACTTTTCAATATGAGCTATCTAAATGTGGTTTTGTTGCCAAAACAGGTAAGTTGATCTTTCACCATTTAATTATGAGTGGGTGATCAAGTCAGTGGAAAGTCTTGTCAGCTCATCACTATTGTTCATGATGAAGATGATGGTCTAACCTTTTGTGAGCAACACCATGTGAGGATATGACCACACTGATTTTCTTGTGTTACTTTTGTCATGATTTATGTCAGGGTATTGAGTTTTTTGTCAATGGGGCATTTAGGCATGTAATTTATCATGTCATGCACTATCCTCTAGGATTGATGAAGGCTTTGATTGAGTCTTTCACCCAAAGATGATCATTTGTTTATTGATTTCCTTTTTTTAAAGGACATTTGTCCTTCAAATTTTGTAAGAAGTGTTGAGAAGTTCCGTTTTTTTTCAAGTGAAGCCTCCCTATGTAATTTCTTACTCTAACCTTGTGTTCCCATAGTAGGGAATCACATAGGCCCATCTACCAATACTCTGCATTAATCAGTATGTGTCATGTTGGATTACTTTAGAATTAGATTACATGCTCTTCATGTGAATTTGTAGTTTTTTCTTTTCACTACAAAAAATGATCTTAGATGTGTACCAATTGACGGCCCATTGATTATGGATTTAGGATAATTTATGGAGTAGGTTATTTGGGGCCCTCTTTTGTTGACTTAACAACAAAATGAAGATCTAACCATATATTTGGATCCACCTTGAAGTAAATAGGTTGGCCATGTATTAAGGTGAAAGCAAGAACTATAATTACTTGTGGACACATTAATGTAGACTTAAGTGTTTTTGGATTGTTCACATGTGATAAACTAACAATTGAGCTCAGAACAAGACTTATGGAGCTCAATTGTGCATGTAGTTCACTCGTTGATCAAGCTCATGGTTTGGATTTCAAACACTACCATAGATTTATTGTGAGGATGAGAATGTAACAACTAATAGATCAAGGTGAGTCAACGTTTGGGAGTTATCTTTGGTCTGTCAAACAAGCAAAGAACCAGTGGAAGAGAATGTTGGTTGGAGAAAGCAGTGATTCACTGCAACTTCTTATGACTTACAGAAATAATTTTGCTTTGGAATGCATGATAAAAGAATAGTCATGACACAGGTTATGCCCTCTATGGAAGCTATGGTGGGGGTAAGGAAGTAGGTCCAGCTACAATGAGAGCCAAATATTGTTGTTTTCTTTGCATTTGGAAATTGAAAGTAGGTGGGGAAGCATGGGAAATTTGGAGAGTTGTTTATGTGTATATCTTTGTGGCATTTACCAAGAGCTTGTTTCTGAGGTTCAATTTTGATGGATCTTTTGACCAAAATTATATTGAGCTGCTCATTGTTGTTGATAGCAATCTTGACCTGCCGTTTCATATTTCTTGAGATTATGGAAGTTAAAAAAACAACTGGAATTGCTACAACTTGAAAACCAAGGAATTGCTAGGGATCTGGGTTAAGGTGTTTGAATTGATCAATCTAAGATCTAAGATGATAGAAGCAAAATCAAAAACAGTGATAAAATAGTCATTTTGAACTCTTTTTATCTGGAAGTTGAACATGTTGATTAGAATGCCATGTTTCTTCCATGATGGGTGTTTTTTTCCCAACCCTTACCATATTACCCTCCAACCTAGTCACCTAAATTCCCTAGCTACCCTATTGACTTAGTTACATTTTTTACTTACACCTACCTACCTACCCACTACCTACCCACTCACCTACTCACCTACCTCCCTATCATTTACACAATGCTAATGTCTACCAATGTATGATATACAAAATATGAAGATATTGCACTAAATGAACTAATGACCATTTTAATGATATATGACCCTTTGTTGTCAATAAATGATAACCATGAATGTGGGTATTACACATTTGATCGACTTTTGTGACCCACATGTAGGTTGCTACTGTTAGAAGTTAAAATAATTGAAGATCCAACTACAAAATACAATACCCACTCGTGAAAACAATGTCATTTCAAATACAATACACCTCAATAATTATTTCATATTTTGTGACCAAAATGCATGCATTTTTTTTCTTTTGGATTCCTATTTTCTTTTTTTAACTATTTTCTATATCTTTTCTTTTCTTTTCTTCTAAATTTTTATTTTTTCTCCTTCTAAATTTTTTTCTTGTTCTAAATTTTTTTCTTTTATTATTTATCACTATTTCATAGTTACTCAAAGTCTACATCAAACACATGATACACACTACTAAATACCTTTTCAAGTTTGGCATACTAGTGCCAAATAATTAATATAATTTGAAATTTCTCTTTTTGCACCACAGTTTTTTATTTTGAAAATTTCAACATATAATGATTAAATATAATAAAATCACCAATGCTTTCACAAAGTGCTTGCTGTATTTTAGGTTAGACTAATTGAAAACACTGTGTTCCTAATATGAAGAGGGTTTTGTGGGTTCAAATCTAGCTGCCTTTATTAAATATTCAAAATTTTTGACATAAAGATCTGTTTTTTCAAAAAAAACAATGCGGCGAAACTGAAAATAATATAGTTAGTGCTGAAACTAAAAAGGTACTATGGTAATATGCAAGTTTGAAAAATGTAAACCAAACGCAAAAGAAATTACATGGGTGTGCACATACATCGTCTACTAGAATTTTTTTTAAATTGGAAATAAATTGAAAAGCGGAAATAAAAGAAATAGAAAAACAAACTTCTTTTTCTGGAATTTTAAAGACGAGAAAATTTGGAAAAATAGGACCAAAAAACCCCCAAAAATCTCATTTAGAAAAAAACAGAAAAAAGGAAACATAGCAATTAAAAGGGGGGAAAAAAAACTAAAATTATTCTTTTTGAATTTTAAAAAACAAGAAAAAAAATCTTCAAGAAAAAACAGTAAATAAGGAAAAGAAAACAAACTTCTTCTTCTGGAATTTATAAACTAGAAAAACAACCCAACAAAAAAAAAATCTTTTTTTTTTTGGTCTTTTCATCTCCTTTCTTTTTTCAATTTTCGTTTCCTTCTTTTTTATTTTTATGTCTTCTTCTCTTTCTTTTACTTATTTTTTTCTTTTTCCTTTTGTTCTTATTTCACAAAACAAAACCAAAAAAAAAACAAGGAAAAAGGGTGAAAGCATACGTAGTGTGGATATCCATAACTAAGTGATGATGCAACAAGAAATTTCAATAGGCGTAACAATGTGATGGAAAAAAAGAAAATGCTTGAAGAAATAGATCTCAATGTTTGGTTTGGTATAAGTTAAATGGTTTGGGTTCATCCCAAAATGGCCAAAACAACCTCATTCACAATCGGTGCATTGGTGGTTGTTGGGTCATAGTCGCCATGCAATCAGTGGTTTGTTTTCAAGAAAAACAACACCAACACCATTAAATTCATTTTGGTTGAGACGTTCAATTCATTTGAAAGGTGAATTGCAAATAAAAAGAAACCAAAAAATCACTCTGACAACAATTTGTTGAGCAAGGACCATAGGCACAAAAAGGCAAAAAATATTTTGTCACAAAAAACTTTCAATCATTAAGCTACACAATCACTCACTGCCACAACTAAGTTCATTGTAGTTGCATGGTCATTACACTCTACATTAAATTTGACATTGACATAAATAATGATGAACTATTGGAAATCATATGAGAACATAAAAAAAGACAAAAAATAGTTGATTGTCACCAGTAGTGTGCAACAACATGGAGCCCAAGTACATGTACTAAGTCTTTTGCACCCAATTTCATTTGTGTCCCTAGGCTAATAACCTCATTACCTAGCTCTAGAACACTAATTCTATCATCATGTTTTTCTATTGCATAAGGTTCCATGAAATCTAGACAACTTGGTTCATTACAAACGAAGATAGGGAATTAGAAATGCAAATTTATTACATAAGATTTATAACTTAATTCAAGTTCTTAGATAACTAGGGTTTTCATATCCATGTTGGTATGGTAAAGGAGTGAGATAGTTATTAAGAAAGGAGTGAAGTAGTTATAAGGATAGGAGCTAGTTTTCAAAAAAAAAGTGAAGTAGTTAGGCTTGGAAAAGAAGTAGTTCTCATTGGAATATTTTTTGGAATTTCTCAAGGACAACCATACAAAGGCTTATGCAAAATCTCCATATATCACTTTTTTGAATTTTTTCATTAGTGGAATTAAAAGATTGGAAAATTTGTAAAAGCATAGGTCAAAGGAACCATAGGAGTGCCAACCTTGACTTAACACCCTTAGCAAAAACTACACTTAGGTGTTCAACCAAAAGGGGTGACAAGTGTTGAAGTGTTAGATCCAAAATCTCTATAATATTAACATCAACACCAAAAAGTGAAACAAATTAAGCATGTGTGTGTTCAATTCCCCATTTTGCAAACACCATTGTGTCATGTCAAAAGGAAATTCCATCCACAAGATTGAGTGATAATAAATGAAACCATTGTTATAAGAAATGAGGGGTTGCAAAATACTATTTGTAGATTATGGATAGGAAAAGGGCATGAATTGCCACTCTTTTTACATCAATTTACTGAATACATATGTGGAAAATATCTTTTACATGTAGCACGATAAAAGGAAAAAACTTGTTGCCTTGAAAGAAAAAAAATTGTATATTGCATATTTAATCTAACCCTAATCTTGTTGGATTGGGAAATCTTTTCAACCATGTACCAAGTTGCAAGGTAGGGCATATTGTAAGAATGGGGTTTTTTTGAAGATTCATTATTACAAAAACATGTTTTTTACACCACTAGCATTGCGACTAAAATGGTTAATGTGATTAGACTACTAGTTTGAAATGATTTAAGTATGTAAATTTTGTCTCCCCCCCCCTCCTCTCCCTTTCTCCCACTCAAAGTAGGTATGTCCAATATGACTAAACTAATTTTTAAAAATCAAATCAAATCAAACACT